>JACLAA010002812.1_pt1 | contig 15867 bp, 9 predicted proteins | sample 8027891 | NCBI WGS metagenome assembly JACLAA01 (sample SAMN15724900, study PRJNA655200) | protist metagenome | isolation source: fluorescence activated cell sorting (FACS) single amplified genomes of... | place: Spain: Blaines Bay Microbial Observatory, Mediterranean Sea | collected 2016-01-19 | reverse complement strand
TTGGATCAAAAGCACCACAAAACTTTGGTGTCCGAACTGCGCAATGTGCTCTTTGACCTAGGACGTTCAAATAAGGAAACTCAACATGATGCTCTCGGCGTCCATACTTCTGATGGTTTTGAGCAGCTTCTGATGGCGACTCACTACTACAATTTATATCTCACATGCATGCAACATGGTCTGAAAGGCATCGCACTAAAAATTTCTGTGACATTGATCCGATATGCGGGCATCATCCCCATCGACAAAGTATTCTATTTGGCTGGCACAATAGCGCGCGACCAAGGGCACGATAATTTGGCTTTTTTGCTTCTAAATCGATACATTGATCTTACTGAGGCAATTGACGAAGAAAGTATTGACAACATTGACAATGCTGACTTTGCAGATGCGACAAATATTCCGTTTCCTTTTGATTTGCCTTCAAAGCAGTATTTAGTAGAGGAGGAGGACCGTGAAGAAATTAGGGATTGGGTCTTGTCAACATGTATGGATAAATCCATCGATCAGCAGCTCCCCGGAAGCAAGTTGTCACTTGGTACAGTTTACGCCGGGCTTTATGCCTCTGATCTTCCTACCTGTATTGTCACTGGGAGTCCTGTGCAAAAGTGGGAGCTTCTTCAAGTGAATAACTCAATTGCCAACAAGGTGGACTGGAACCAATTTGTTCGAAAGGTAAAGCTATGTCCATGGACTCAAGTGGAACAAAACCCCATTTATTAGAAAACACCCTTCAGAATCGTTATATTTCTCTGCTACTTCGTTGCTGAGCCCCATCAAAAATTCACTTAGTGCAAAAATCATCGTCTGGTCCGCTATGACAGAAACCTATATTCAGCTGCGCTCAATAAATTATGATTCTGGCAACAGTGTTTGGCGCCGCGCAGCGCATCGAGGTAGTTTGCACTCTCCCATCTTGCTGCATATAATGGTAACTGACCTGGGGTGATTTGCTGTCGTGATGCTCGATGAAGATTCATGCACAGTTTAAAACGCACCGTAGCCGACTGACTACTGTTAGATAAGATACAATTACCATGTGACCCTCGGCTGAGAACCCCTGGTGTAACCCGGGGGGGGGTTCAAGCACTCCGGATCTCAACTTGATCGGAAGCACGAAGGGCGCAACCCCATTTTTAGAGGTTGCTCGTTTCGCCCTCGAAGTCCCCTTGGTGCACGTGGCTTCGGTAGGATGCGCAAAAATGGCAACTTATGGTGTATGGTTGCCCAAATAGCCGCCTGACGTGGCACGAACGCCACTTCACGTGGGGGCCCTCCGACCTCTCGCTTTTTCAGGGTCCCACGCTCCGCTAGAATGTAAGGCATCCCCTTAGGCTTTTTTCGCACCTAGTCCGGCCCCTTAGGCTATTAATGGGGACTCGGAGGCTGCTGGGCTCGAGGAGTACCCGCCCCGGGCTAGGCTCCTGCGGTTGCGTAGGTCGGATCACCGAACCCCAAAACCTGATCAGAGTCAGTGAGTCTCTACTGGGCCCAGTCGCATGCGTCGGCCAACGGAGTGGGTTGTGGCTGGCTGTTTACTGCTATGGCAAGTCGGTCAACCATCACCACCACCCTAGTGGGTGGGTGACAGTAGAGGGTGACACGGGGCGGATCACCCAGCCCCAAATTTGCCCTATCTCTATAACTAGGCGTCTTGGCCGGACAAAAATTGAGAATAGGGGACCCACATTCCCCTCTATGACGTGACCGAAACGGGTAAGCGAAACGATTAGGTTTGGAAATTTTAGTGGCCTGCGAAAGTCGCGCCAGTTTTCGTGCCGCGTCAGGCGACCTATGTGGCAGCCCATCGGGTACCCGGCCCATGGCTGCCGGTACCTATATGGCCTACGCATCCACCCCACGCCATAGGTATCAGAGGGCCCCTGGGAGACCAAATTACCAGCATAGAAGCGAGTTTTGATTTCAGTCCAGGATCTAGCCCAAGGTCCCTGAAATACCCGCACGTTAGGCCCCAGATGGGCAACTTCGCGACCGCGTCTCGCCGCGAAAGTGACCCCTTCCCCCCAGCCCGGTCTCGGGGCGTTCAAAGGGACCCTTGGGGACCCAGTAGCCAAAATCGGCGCCGGCCAAGTGGCTGGGAACTCGAATCTCAAATTAGGAGACACCCCGGGCCGTTCTACTAGGCTCTACCTAACGTCACGGTGCCAGTGTGCCTCAGCCTGCCAGTCACGGTGAGGTTACTAGTACTAGTAATTAAAAAAGGAAGACCTAAAAATGAACAAGCTCCCGGCCTAAGAGCCTTCTCCCTGATCAGTCAGGATACCCAACCGGCCCGGGAGCTTCCGAGTCGAAATAACGGGAAGATAAATAACTTGAAATAACACTGGCAGGAAAGGAAGACTCCGAGTCCGAGTCATGACGAGCAACACTGGCAGTGGCACCGACAACCTGCTGAAGCTATGCCCTATTAATAACCATAGAAATTACAGTAAGGAAACAATGACAATAATGCGGGTGCGAGAAGTTTCCTTTCCTGCCTTGAATCAACAAGCCTGGCCACATTAGTTGCGAGGCGCTTTGTGGCATTTATAGCAGGGGTATTGAACTGCAGCAGCGCAGACGCACAACTTGCAAGGAGCGAGTAGGAAGAAAAAAACACAGCATTTTGGAGTTCAGATTCTAGAAGCATATCCCCAATTTCACATGAAACTCCATCAACTCCACGATCGAATTCAGACACAATAAGCATTCCATGGGTAGCGTAGGTGAGGAGCCTGAGCACTTCAACAATGCGACGTCTCTGATGTCGGTGAATATTGATACCGACGGTGGCTTGTCCAAGAATGTTGTCTCTCGCTTGATGAAAGTAGCCTTCGGCGATGACTGACCTCCACCCAGCATTCTCAAGAATGGCCAAGACCCGTGCTCGCCTTGTGATTGTGATCCCGCCGATATGAATGAAGTCAACATTGCCTCGGAAAGAAAAATTCCTCTCCATTGGCTGCGTGGAGACACCTATAGGTTTAAGGAAGTTACAATGTCGCCCTGCCCTTTTTGCGAGGTCGGCATTTTGGTACGAGTACTCAAGCCATGGATAGCTCGCGCCAATGGGATCAAGGGCAACGAAAGCCCGGTAGTCATCTACGGTGACACCAAGGAGCGCCCTTCGTGGCGGCATTACTAATGCAGCCTCTCTGGCAAGTTTCCCGGCCACTACCACAGCTTCATCTCCTTGTTGGTCTTGAGCCGCTATTTGTGCAGCAACGAGAGCTTTTGGCTGCGAGCATAGTATGAGTTGTTCTAAATTTACGAGAACAGCAGTTCGAGGAAGAAGGTTTGCCCAAGTCCTATTCATTAAGTTTGCATTCAATACTAAATGCTGGCGCTCAATACAGTCGGGCACAAAATTCAAGCATGCTGAAGCGTTGGCAACTATAATGTCCTCAAAACCAAGGGAAGCGAGGCCTGTTTTGAGAGATACACTCACGTCATCCAAAATATCATTGCAGTTGAAATGATCAAGACAGGTTATGGCCCATGTAGCAGGACAGTTCTTGGAGCTTCGACTCAGTCTCACAGCGTCGCCTGCAAGTGAATCATCAACAACACAACTCTGTCGCAGTGTGCGCAAATAATCTCTCTGATTCATGCGCATCGACTGGGCTGTATCAGGACCGACCCCAACCCTGGAAAGCTCGCATGCCTGGCCATTTGCGAAGGTGTACGGCCACGGCGAAAATCGGAATAAGGTTACTAGACCCTATGATTGACAATTAGCATTTCGACAAGCAGAACGGCGCGGGAGCTCCACTGGAAAACGAGATAGCATCACTGCACATGACAAGGTGAGGAGGACGAGGTTTTAGTATACATTATTAGATCGACTGGATTAGATACGTTTACTACTGCGATACCTTTACTCGAGTCATGCTGCCGCAGGTATGCTACAATGCTTACAGACTGACAACTCGAGCGGTCGGGTGCCAGTACTTGGCCCCACTCGACCTATTTGAGCACCTAGATAGACGACCCGAAGCGTCCGGAAGACCCCAGAACTTGACTTGAAGTAGGCCCGGGAGTCACCGTGACGGTCACCGTGACCGTGACGGCGTGCCAGTGACCGTGACGGTCACGTCACAGCGGCCCTGTCTCGGAGTTCAAGTTCCCGACTCGGAGTCACTGGCAGCCTCAGGCTGAGTCACTGGCACGGGACAAGGCCCACTGGCACCCGCCGGCGGGCCGGGGGGTGCGAATGATCGCAAGACCAAAGGGCCCGGGCCCGGGGTACGTACCTCAGGCTTTGGGACTCGGAGTACAGCGGCTGAGACCGTGACCCGGATGGTCCGCCGGTGGCCGGATGTTATACGGCACTTTCATTTCTAAAGGGAGCCTGAGACCCGGCCCGGGCCGCCGGCCCGGGCACTTAGCTACCTTAAATTACACTATCTGCTTGAGTAAAGGTGTATACGTAGAATCTTCCGAGGTCAGGGGGGGGGGCTATTTCGCCCTAAATCCCAGGAGGCCCGGCTCTTACTGATAGCCGGACACTGGCAGTACGCTTGCTAAATTCGGCTAAACAAAACGCCGATTTAGGGCCTCGCGCAGAGCAGCAGCTTTTCCAAGGGCACTCGCAGACCGCCGAGCCGGCTAACTCTCATGCCAGTGCGCGCTCTTTTGCGCCTGGCGCGGACGAGTTCCTAGGACCTCCACACGCGCTGGCGGCACAAATTCGGACTAGTAGTACATACGGTCAATCATGGCATCGCTGAGGGAGGCGTCGCTTTGGGCCACTATGATCATGTCAAAAGCGCGTTAGAAGGCGCGTGGGATCATTACAGGCCACCGGTGGGTACCGCCGAAATCGCACGGGAAAATATCATTAGGCCCGGGCGTGTCTACCCATGACGTTGGGGGGGCGGGAACTACGGGAGCATTTTAAACTCACAATACGGAGCTCCCTTGCTGAACTTTTCGAGCCCTGCCACTGCTGTGCCATTGCTGTTCATCTCACACCCGACGGGTCTTGATGAATATATATATATAGCGCAAAATCTCCCATGAAATGTCGGACTAAGGCTATCCGTTGAGAGCAACGGCAGCCCCTACTGAACTGATCGTATTTCTTTGCCCTGCGACGACGGTAAGGTATATCAGTAGACTCCCTGTAATCGTGGACGCACCATTTGCCACACTTGCAAAATGTTGTCATCTGAGACGGATGCCACCACCCAATCTTGCATTGGATTCCAACTTATGTCAGAAACTTTGTCATTGTGTCCACCGTGAATAAATAAGAGTTCTTCTGGGCACTCACTGTCCACCGAAATCGTTGGGTGCATTCCGACTTTCGTGAGGTCCCACACTCGGACACGCCGATCTGCTCCGCAAGAGGCGAGCAATGAAGCATCAAAAGGGGCCCATTGTATCTGGAATACCTCTCGACTGTGTCCATCTAGCCTGTGAACAGCCCCGGAGGTATTCCGCATGTCCCATATTTTTATACATTCATCGGCTGAGCCAGTTGCCAATACAAACTCGTGATGCGGATTGAAGTTTATGGAATGAATGTCAGCACGATGCGCATCTATCACTCTGATGAACGGGTCAGCTGAGCCTTTCTTTCGTGTATCCCACATCAGTATCTGCCTGTCATCGCCTACTGAGCTAAATAGGTGCGGACTGTAAGCGTGCCACGCCACGTCCTCAACCACATCACCATGACCTTTCCAGGTGTTAAGAGCGGGGACGTTGGTTGTACTTGTTTGGTTTATATCCCACAAACAGATGCTGCAATCATCGGATCCACTCAAGAGCTCACCAAGGACATGTGGATTCCATGAAAGGCCATAGCCTTCCTTTGTATGTCCCAGACATCGATGCTCTGGACAGAAGTTTCTGTCTCTGGGTAAGGATGGATGCTTAGATATATCGAACACAAAAACATCAGAGGATGGTGACTTTGTCGCTAAGATGAACGGATTTTGAGGCATGTATCTAGCACTACGAAGGATTTTTGAAATAGTTGTCTACTCCTCTGATGAAAATGCGCACCGATTTATCTCCCCTTCGTGATTAATCTTAATGTTGATTTCCATCTTGCCGTGCGTGTCACCTTTGCAAGAGGTCAGTAGCAGTGAGACGTGACTTCAAGCACCTTTGGCATTCAGCTCTTCTGTCCCGGGGTCACCGTAGTGAGGCAATCTAACAGATGCTATCATCAAATAATTTGGTTCACCAAGTGATGTATGCGTGCCCAGCACCAATTTGTTAGGCAGACTTGTCGACATGTTGCTGCACAAAAATTAGTTGCACGACGATACAAGATAAGGCAGACTACTCACGGGGGGGTGTCTGGGATCCATTGCACGGTTAAGGAAGGCCACTCGAGCGCATGAGTTAGAACGAGATCGTAGAGAAATGGTGCGTTTTTCTTCCATACCTTGTACTCCTCATTGACCACCTTTGCGTTTATTCCTGTCGGAGGTCTTCCGATGGTGCGTACCTTCATCCGTAGCTCGTCAGCCTCCATTTTTTTTTGTTTAATTCACGCATAAATTTACTAGTATGCATACATGTAGGAACTCGTTTTTTAGTTGTCTGGGCCCGTAAGAAGATCATGATACGGTATGCCAGTGGGGGATAACTCGGCCGCCCGGGGCACGTGCAGGCCGGCATAACGTGCTGAGAGGCGAGAGTAACGTAGCCATAGTTCCGGCAATAGGGGGCGATGTCGTTGAATATATATGTCTAGGGGAGTTTTTCACCTTAGCCCAGGCTGAGTACTCGGGCTTGCTCACCGAGCCCGAGGCTGCGTTGTCGTTGTTTTTTGAACATTTCAGGCAGGAAAAACCCGCATCGACCCAGCCTGAGGCCTTCAAACGCACAAAATCCTAGCTGCCCCTGCCGCGGCCAGCCTGAGGGGTCACGGTGCGACCGGCCCGGGTCACGGTGAACCTGTGGTTCAAGTTAACTTGATGTATCATGGTGTGGTGACCGTCTTTACCGCCGCGAGACCGATATGATGGTCTCGGCGTTCAGCGGCGGCGATTGTATGTCGACAATTGCTCTATTCGGGATGTTTGCGACTCGGATGGCTTATCAACCCCATGTTTTAGGGTGTTTGCGACGGGAGAAGCTTCCCGGGCCCGTGATTGCCTCCCGGGCCCGTGATTCAACTCAAAAGAGTGACTCAGGAAAGCGCGAGTAAGCCAGGGCAACGCAACTGCCGGCGTGACTCGGCTGGTACAGCGATTGTGCTATGATCCTATAGTTACCTACACCGAGAGCTCTTCTCAGGTTCTAGTAGGTACCAGAGGCTAGTGGCCTGTATCCTAGGATACCTCCTTCTCCTTCGGCCTTTATTCCAACTTTGTATTATCAGGGTTGAGGGGGTTCCCACACTCTCACGTTCAAGTTTCAGTGAGAGTCCTCCCTGTTGGCATCTCCGTGTCACATTGACACCCGAGGGACCTAGCTACCATAGCTGCATTGTGCACTTACTGCAGTGCACCCAGCTCCGAGTCATCCGACTGAGTCAGATCCAAGCACATACCAAAGCTTATATCGCTGAATGGACCCAGCCCGGGCCCTCCGAGTCCGAATCGGCCCCGGGCCGGCGGCCCGGGGACGGTGCCAGTGCCAGTGACTGTGACAGTGACGTTCAAGTTGCCGCATCATCTACCCGGGCCAAATGGATCCATCTGCCCGGCCTACCTGGCGCATCATCTGCCCCGGCCCGGGGCCGGCGCCCGGGCCGGCCCAGTGACTACTAATCAAGACTTATCTAGATCTAGATACAGACTACTAGACTACTAGCACCTGTCCTAGCCTGCTAGACTACTACCAGCTGGTACTTGGATTAGACACAGTAGGGGGGGGGACTATGAAACGGCATAGTACACGTACATACGCAGCTACCTACCTACGGTACGGTACCTACGGTACCTACCTACGGTACGGTACCTACGGTAGCCTACATAAAGTAGATCAAAGGTACGAGCGGCGTAAACGGCCGGCCTGTACAGCTCGATTGCGAGCATTTCGCTACTTGGATCGTCTTCTAACTCCTCCATCGTGCCGAGTTACAGCCCGGCGAAGGTTGCGAGAGCATAGTCGCGCCTCTGCGAAGCCATAGTCGCGCGCACCGGGGCAGCGGTATTGCGGCTGCCCAAAGTACCAGCGCGGGCGTCCTACGACGCCTCCACCCACCTGGTATCGACGCCAACATGACGCCGCTGATGAACACGACGGTCTGACGTCAACACGCGGGCACTCTCGGACAGCCATCAGAGAGCAGCCCCACATAGACTTATGGTGCAGTGGTAAGCTCCGTGCGACCGCTCCGACAATGCATACGGGTCACTAGCTCGATGTCCGCGTGCTTTTCGGGTAGGTCTTGACGCTTGTTACTGCTCTGGCGGCAGCCCGCGGATAAGGCCTCGACAGCCTCGACGGAGCACTAAATCGTGGTGTGGAAGGCGACCGGACGGCCAGATGCCTGCGATATCATCCATAAGCATGTCCATGGCGCCAGAACTTGGAAGGATGTGGCGAAATGTGAGTTAGGAGTTCCAGGTCGAGAAGAGCTGTACCGCTACCTCAAAACTAAGCCAAAACTTGCGTCGTTTGCCAGCCTCCTGGTCCGCACACACGAGGTGAATTACTGGGGCTCCAAAACTGCCCTCTTTTGTCGTGATGGGACGCGTTGCCTTGAAGTCGTGGGCGGCCGGGCTAGAGCTCCGCGGTGGTGTTCGTGCGTCGTCTAGAGCCGATTCCGAGAGTGCTGCCTCGACGGGCGGCGCTATTCCGCAACCCCCGTGGGCCCGCAGTAGCCAGAGACCACGCTAGGCACCCCTAATTCCTCGATTACGACTACTCTGTCCGAGACTATCATGATCAGTACACTAAGCCTCGAAACTCTGCTATATTTAGTCCGTTGGACGCCATGCTTGTACCGAGGCATCCGCCGGTGGACGCTTCTCCCCGCTGGCGTAAAAAGGGGATATAGCTAGTATGAGTTGAAGCGCCAGTGGGGCTAACTACGGTTACTATGTCTAATCCTGGTACCTAGGTACTAGTTAGCTGCGCGTTAACTACGGCGATGTCATTATCCTCTGTCGAGGGTCGGCGCGCTGCTGCAGTTTTGGAGGAAACTATTCGTAAATTAACCTTTCTTGAAGCAATTTCCCCAGATATTCTCCAACATCGTGATGAGTTGACGAAATTCGTTGGGGATGAGGTATCACAGATAATAGGAGACCAACGACTGTTAGAGGAGCGCTACGAGGGCTTAATCTCACAACGAAGCAAATTAAGAGGGGTTGCAAACAAATTCAGGTACAAACTCGTGCAAACAGAAATTGAAGGCGTGTCGCGCAGTCTAAGGAATTCTACCAAAAGCCTATGCCAGAATTTGAAAGATAACCCCGACATATCTGGGAATCTATTTAAAATTCAGCGCGAAAGACAAGATCTCATTGAAATCATAGAGCAAACGATCAATGAGGTAGGCACACTTCATGCTTGCCTTGCCCATCTAAATTTTCGTACAGCTTAGGGAGAATGGCTCATTTACAACACTCATCGCGAAGGTTACCAAAGACATAGACGACCAAAACCGTCTTCGGGGCAGCCTTCGCAGAGAAAGGGAGATTTCTGATACTGCCCGGCAGCTCGATAAGGAAATTGCTCAAGAAAAGCTCCGTCATCTGAGACAGGTTGCTGAGCAGCAAGCATTAATCACGCAGCTGAAGCAGCAGCTCAAATCAATCAAATCCAAGACAGCCATTGATGTGAATTCTCTTCAAACCGTGGCAGAGGCACGAACTTGCTCTACGGCAAGAGTCCATAGACAAACCGAACGTTCCCAGGAAATAAAGGCTTCCAGTTTAGAACGGCATCGTGAAACGGAAAAGATGGTTCACGCCTCAACTTTGGAATTTCTTGAGATGAAACAACAAGAATTGGCAAACAAGCTTACTTGGTGGGCAAACAAATATCGAGACGACTATGCTAAGTTGGAGTTGCGCCTCAAAACGCTGACACAGGAGCGAATCTCCAACTTGGATCGACTGACTATCTTGAAGAAACGAAGAGACTCTGAACTAAAAGCCGAGCATTCTATGAGGGCTAACATAGAGAGCAGGGATGAACTTGAAAGGCGCTGTTTAGTTAAGTCTCACAAGGAGCGTGGAGCTGCCGCGGCTATCCAGTCCGCTGTAAGGGCATTTCTCGATCGCAAAGCAGAAGAGGATGCGCGTCGGGCGGCAGACAAAAAGAAAAAAAAGGGAGGTAAAAAGTAAAATGGGCTGCTTTCACTTAGAATGACAAAAAAATGAACAACAACAAGACAATGACTCGGATCCGGACTTGCAGCCTCAAGAGGCCTTCACCCTGCGCAGCCGCGGCTAGGTGATAATTTGCAAGTAGATTTGCCTGGTGATTAATTCATAACCAGCCCACCCGTGGACTGGAATAGTCTGTTAGGTTGGTTTGTTGTTGCGCGTGGGTCAGCCCCGGGCCCTAGACGCTCGGGCTTCGAGCTGACTGCCTTTCTCTGCTTCCAATATGAACACACACACACATATATAGTCATACGTCATAAATATAATCTTAAAATTCTAAAATCTACATTTTGTAAGGTCGGGGCGGGATATATCGGTGACGTCATAATTTTGTTGATGTGTCTTTTTTACACCACTTTTTTGATTAGAGGTTGATTGTCCTATGGGCTTAATCGACCTCTAAAATCGAAAAAGTGGTGTAAAAAAGCACTCAACTTATATCATCATCCGCCCCCGTACATGCGGGTATTTGTATACTCAGGCTAGTATTAAGAAGTAGGGAGGATACCTCCGGTGCAGTGCTGTCTAATTGCCTAAGGTGCAGTTCTGCAACGGTGTTGTGAGAACGCAGTAATAAGTACTACACTTGGGGCCTTCGAGTTACCGCAATGGTTTGGTCATGGGCACCGGCTATTTTTTCTTCGGATTTTGCTTAATTATAGTGTCCTTTCACTTGTGTCTGAGTTACAAGCCCAAGGGTCTCAATGCCAATCAAGGCGATATTGCATGTACTGCAAATATGGCCTTTCATGCTGTTTGTGTGAGCAGATTTACAAAATGAGCATCGTTCAAGCTGACTTCCTCGATAAATAGGGTCAAGGCTTTTACAATTGATCTCAAAAGGATTTCGTTCATCATAATTTAGTTTGAACTCATTTCGTGCCTTTTGCTCGCTCTTCTGAAGGACGGTTTGCGCTTTGTTGTGTAATTCTGACTTTCCCTGCGCCGAAGAGTCTGGTAAATCTAGCAGGCGACGCGCAAATGAAGCTGCCGTGATAAAGTTCCCTCCTTTGTATGCTTGCGTCATGGCCAAATTAAGAGCAAGAGCAAGATGAGCCGGCTGTAGATTGCAGTGCGTGAAATAGGCGGATAATTCCATTTGACGGACACCTTTTTCGATCGCATTTGCATGTTTTAGACGGATTGCAGTGACATATTCGCGGGTTATGTCCATCAGCTCTCTCACCTAAGCCCCCAATTTTAGATAACAAGGCACACGAGTGGAAAGGAAAATAGGATAGAGGAGAAACCAACCTCATTGGCATGTGATCGGCTTTCTGCTATTATCAGAGGGATACACCGCAATATGTGATGAAATCTTTCCCGGGAAGCTTGAAAATTGCCTTTCTGGAACAGCCGGTAAGAATTCCTAAGAGCATCGATAAGTTGGGGCATTGAATTTGCTATTCTAGGGAAGCAGCTACCATTAGCCACGTTGCCATCACGCAGCATTGCAATCTCATATGATGAGGAAAGGGGCAAGCCAGGTACCGAGGATTTAGAGGCAGCGTGTAAGACCAAAAAACGTCCCCGCATAGGACTAAAATTGACGATTGATATTTGGCGATTGAGATAATTCATTGATGATCCAAAAGACCCAGCCGCAGCATGATCAGCAGCATGTGCAGAGTTCTTGCACCAACGGTTTTCGGGACAAATTCCAGCAACCGGGACTATATATGTGCGAGATACTGCCTCATCAGCCTTGAGATTCGAGCTTGCATAATCGGCATCCTCGTTGGCCGCATCATCGATGTCTAGATCCTCGCCCCATCCCCCTACCTCGTCGGATTCCGCCTCCACTTCATCAACTTTGACGTCGTGTTCGTCTAGATCAAGGTCGGCATCCCATCCCGGGGAACTGGTGTTATCGACGGTGTCACCGTGTTCGCTTTGGTCCTCATATGAGTTCCGAAAAGTGCTCTTTGGTATCGCGAGTAGAGGCCAATTATCAGATCGTAAGATTGGAGTCGGAGGTTGCATGAGCTGTGAATTGTGCAATACAATTGGGATGGGGCGGCCCGCACTTTGCAGCAGCTCTTTGATTCGCCCTGCTTCCTCCAGCATCCCATGCGAGACTGCTGTCACATAAGCAAGAGGAGACTGACCGGCCTCTTCTAGAACTCGAGTGCGTTCAGTGGCATCACCAAGAAATAATGAGTTGTGAAAGCGCCCCATAATATCCCTACGCATCTCTGCAATCTTCAACATCTTACGAAGTTTCTCGATATTCCCAGTCAATAGATAGAGAAAAGAAAGCCGCTCGAAATTCTTCGTACGTTGATATGACATTTCAACCACCTGGTGATTGCCTTGTCGAAGTGCCTCCATACCAAGCCTGTGCCAACATTCATCATCACCAATTTCGTAGGCAGTGTTCATGGCCACTTCAATATTTCCACAAGCAAGTGCTAATTTGAATCGAGTTTGTAGGTCATCAACAAAGTGCAAGGCCACTTCAGGATATCCTTTCTCTTGTAAGTAAACAATTATTGCTTTGCCGCACAGCTTTGAGTGCTTGATCATGTTCATAACCTCCAGATAGTTTTTATCCTCCAGGGCTAGCTTAAATACGGCCTCTGTATTATCAACAGAAAGAATGCAATGCTTCAACTCGCGATCAAGACAGTAGAGCTGTTTCTGATTTGCTCTGGTTATGTATACTGGGACATCAAGAGTGCGAATAATACCCGTATCCCCATTGGTCAGACAATACTTCACATGGTTTAAGGTGGTATAGAGAAAAATACGATCGTCCCAACCTCCACCTTTAACGCGAACAGTTTCAGTCACACTACACAGCTGCTCGAGATCTCGAGAGGCAATAGTTATACCTTGATTTAAGATCATTAGAATATGTGAGACTAAAGACAACGCACCGTGTTTGCTCAGAAGTGCAACCCTGCTACAGTCTTGATTCCATATTACGTACTTGATTCGTGCAACTTGCAATTCAGCAAGAACCCTTCTCGATTGAGGCTCAAAGAGCATGACTCTGTCATCTGTACGCAAAAGAAGGCGGCCTGATGTTCCAGCAAAGAACATGCAATCAGTGCTGGGATTAGGGGGAGGGACACTTTTTCTTTTCTCATTGTTGAGATCCTTGATGATTATCTATGACAGATTTGGTCAAAGGAAGGAGACGGGCTAATTAACTGTACCTGGCGATTTTTGTCTAGGACCGCAAAACGATTTCGAGAGAGGAAGACAGCAGATAAAGCCAATCCCCGCTTGAGGTCTGAACTTTCGCCCTGTTGATTTGAGGCAATTACATCACCAGGGAAAACAAGCAACTCGAAAGACCCACCATCCTGTTGAGAGAAAAGTATTACGTTGTGTTCGGATGGGTTCATTGTATTATACTCCAAAGATCGAGGTCCAGCGCATACTCCATTCTGCGCGTGGCCGGTGGGGCGACGTAATGATAGCATTGGCAAGTCTCGGCGGGTGCTATATTCATGAATACGGAGATATCGATCTTTCACATAGAACAGAGTATCCAGATGGGAGCCAAATGCCGGCCTTTCACGTTCAAGTTTGAAAACAATCATCCCAGAATCATGTCCAGCAGCTAACAAGTTTTGCACGGGGTGAGCTGCAAGAATCCAGAATCGATCATTTTCACGTCGAAATGTTTGCACACCAAGTCGTTTTGATATGTCCCAGACTCGGATAGAACGATCTTCAGAGTTTGACACTATTAACTCATGCTTTGGATGGAAAACAACACAAGACACGTTATTACTATGGCCGCGCATGGTATCAACTTCCCAGGCCTTTGTCTCATTCATGCGCCATAGCTTTACTTGTCTATCATCTGCACCACTAATCACCAACGGTAGTGTTGGGTGAAACGATGCCCAGTTCACGCCACGATCATGCCCTTCCAAGACATACTTGACAATGGCGTCATTTCCTCCAAAAAGGTCGGCATTGACTCTCGAGACAACGCTACTTGCACTAGTGCTACTGGCGCCAAGTTCTTGTAATGATGATGAGGTGATATGGGTTCCGATTGCCACGGGGGGGCCCCGTACAGTTTTCTTTCTGAGACCAGTAATGTCCCAGACCCGGACAGTCTGATCTAAGGATGCCGAGACGATAAGGTCATCTTTGGGATGAAATGAAGCACACATCACATAATGGTTGTGTCCCGTCAGTACGCTGACACATGATCGACTTTGCCAGTTCCAGATACGAATTGTTTGATCGTCACTCGCAGAAACTACCCAGGGATATTCGCCATGGAAATTGACAGTGCGAATATAATCCAAATGCCCAAGCAAAGTGAACAGACATCTTCTGAGTTTATAATCCCAGACTTTGATGCGATAATCATCACCACCACTGACTAATAATGGCTGAACATGGTGAAAATCGATGCCTCTGACAGGGCCGTCGTGCTCATCGAATCTCTCGAGCAGCGTACCCATACGATAGTCCCAGAGTTGTATTACTCCATTGTGCAAACTTGTCAAGATCCATGGTCTCTGAGGATGAAATGCTAGTCCTTTCACTCGATTACTTTTGGATTCAAATTTGGTCAACATCTCTCGACCGCGCTGGATTATTACTTATATAATTCAATAATTAGATTGCCCCAATAGATACCCGGGCTCTACCAGCTTGTAGTACCGTGGTAGCTTCTACCTACTACTGCGGAACTTTAAACCTGAATCGACCTGGCGACCGGCCGTGAAAACCTAGGGCCGACTTCTTTTGCCGCGGCAAGGTCCTGAACCCGGGCCGAATCGGAGGTGAATTTCCGAATTTCCGCTCCACACGATTCTCGGCGTACGCGGGCGGTATCGCCTCACACTTGGATCTCGGCGCGAGGTGCGTATTTTCTAGGCGGAAAAGCGGAGTATACCCGAGTGCGTACCTGCTTCGAGTATACGATGCGGCTTGAGTGCGCGGCCATTACCAACGACAAGCGAGTTTGTGCACGGTTTTGCGTCCCGAACACGACCTGGAAACTCACCACGAACGAGTTTGGGCGAGGACGCTACGTTGAGGCCACAGCAACCCCGGGCCAGAGACCACCAGTCGATATATAGCTTGGACTCGGCGGCACGGGAGGGGGCGTGGCGGCTTGCGCCGAGAGTCGGCTGCTATCCGCAGCATTATGAGGATACGGGTGCTCTCCGCAGCTGCGACGTCATTGGTGCCCATACACGTTCTGCTGGTGGTAATTCATTGGGCCGCCATGCCGGTCACGGTCATTTTGGCCCGGATGCGAGGCCTTTTTTAGATATGAGCATATTCACCTTAGGCTGTCTGCCTTGCCGTGACGGCTGGTGGGCTTCGGTACCTTAAGGGCCGTAGGGTACCGTAGATACTAGAGAGAGAAACCTACTAGCCCTTCCTACCCTAGATTAACTTGAACCCTAGATATGTATCTCCCACTCAGGCTCTCTAAATTTGAGTCTATACATCGGGTGTACATTGCACTACCGTGTAAATACAATTTGCTATAAAACACTCTCGCAGTTAGGTTGGCCCAGCCTTTGCCAGTGGCTGGTGAGCTAGCCTGAGGACCTTGCTACCTTACATAACGCTGCGA
>JACLAA010000273.1_pt1 | contig 15872 bp, 6 predicted proteins | sample 8027891 | NCBI WGS metagenome assembly JACLAA01 (sample SAMN15724900, study PRJNA655200) | protist metagenome | isolation source: fluorescence activated cell sorting (FACS) single amplified genomes of... | place: Spain: Blaines Bay Microbial Observatory, Mediterranean Sea | collected 2016-01-19 | reverse complement strand
GTTGCTCTGTCGATTGTTGCGGTTGAAAACTCGCAGAAGCCTCTGCGTGACTTCTGGGCGCACAGGAGAGTCAATTGAGCATCTCCGGCATCGCTAGTGTCTCTACAGCTGCGCTAGCTTCATCAATCCACCTCATCGAGCTTGCCTGGCAACCTGGGCCCTGGATGCAGCTGTGCACAGCAGAGATCTTGTAGTATCTCTTCGGCTCAGACAGAGTTGAGTAGATATTCTTGAGAGCACACAAGCGCGCCACACTGCAAGGGAGAGCCTGGTTGCCATGCAGCTCGCATTGCTAGCAACACTGCTCGCCGGCAGCCATGCCCTGGCGCCGGTCATCCAGCCACGACAGAGAACAGTGCTCCACTCGGACATGATCAAAGGAAGTATCGTCGGCGAGGACGGCATCACCGCGGAAGTGGCGCCCCAGGACGACGACCTTGCCAATCCTCCCCAGACCATGGCCCAGTGTTTACAACAAGCACAAGACGCCACCGTCGCGGCCATCGAGGACGGCCAGATCTTGATGGACGTGGAGTTCCCGCCACTAGCAGCAGATCTTATGGACGACCCTAACACGAGCGCTGGCATGATCTCGGCGTCCCGCGGTGCTGCGGCGCCTTCACGCCATCGACGCGACTCGTGTCCATCAGACGAGGCCGTGGGTGGTTTCTTTTTCGATTTTGAGGCCGTTCGGACCGATTTGACAGAAATGCTCCGCGCAGGCGACATGGCCGGCGCGAATACGAGGTTAGCGATCAAGTACGCCCAGGGCATCCACACGAGAACGGGGAAGAAGGTGGCCATCTTGTACCCTGACGTACCCGAGCTCGAGCGCGCCGTCGAGCAGAGCGGCTCGAACACGCCGCAGCCCGGCGTGTCTCTGCACAGTCTGAGGGCTTCTATTAGTGAAGCGGAGACGCCACAACAAGCATTCTTCGCGCTGTTCGGCAAGGGCAAGGAGATGGTGCGGGAAGTGCCCGAGGCCGACGTCTATGTTGGTTTAACTTTCTCGGCGCAAGAGCTGCCTGATGTGGAAGAACTAGACACTAGGGAACAGTCCAAGAAGCCGATCATCCTCTTCAACCTTAAATTAGATACGCAGCGCGGCGATTTGGGCCTACCGGCATTTCCCCCCAAGGACCTCCAGTGGCGCTTTCTGTCGAGAGCGAAGGCTGTCTACTTCTTGCGAACGAGGCAGTACACGCTCTCGCTCCCGGAGCCGCCCTTCGTCGTCAACTACCAGGGCGCGATCTTCCGCCAGTACCCGGGGCCCTTCCAGTGCTTGCTCGACACGGGCAAGGCCTTCCGGCCCGTCTCTACTTCACAAAGAAGACCGGCCCTCGGCGAGTTCAAGGAGACGATCACGATGGCGCTCAAAATCGGCGCGAAGTCGCCGTCGAACGAAGGGAAGAACCGCAAGTTCTTCCGCACCGGCGTCAAGGCGATCACGTGGTGGGAGGAGGACAAGGAGGGCCTCGAGGTTAATAAGCCCTCCCCTCCGGAGAGCCGTCCCGGGATCCCTGCGTGCGTACAGAGTCCACGCGAGACTTGTGCGACCGGGTGCGACGGAGACGCGGCGGCCAGGCACATCGACTTCTGCGACCCGTCGCGACGGAGACGCGGCGCCTTAGAACTAAAACACACCGCCCTTAGGCGCAAGTTCGCACCCAGGTATAGATCTAAAACACACCGGCTCTTAGGCAGCAAATTCTCCCCCTAGGGGGTGCGGGGAGATCATGCATCGGTGTTCAACGACAGGGCGACGCCCTGCAGCACCCACAGCGAGGTGTGCTCGTCCGTCGCGAGGTTCGCCTCGAAGACCAAACCGACGCCCATGGCGTTTCTTCGATCTTGTGTCACGTAGACGGGCGTGACAAATACACCATGTAGCTTCACGGCGCCGCCACTCGGTATCATCTCCAGGATGGGCAAAGGTACGACCAAGACCTTCGGCTCTTGTCTTTTCAGGCACATCTTTTCCGCGTCCCAGCCGGCGCCCTCCAAATATAATCCTTTGATGTAGGTGCCGTGCTCGAGCTTTGCAGGCGGCATGGCAGACTCGGTGTATTCCGTCACCTTCGTACTGGAAGTAGCCTTGTCCAGCGGCCAATTGAGCGCGCGACAAGTAGTCTGCACCAACGCAGTAAGATACCTGTGTGGAAATCATCCAGTGAGTTAGGGTACACATTGCGTGGACCTTCGCGAGCCTCCACGCCATCGCCGACGCGGTCACGGGGACGACGTCGCGTCGATGGCGTGGAACCGCCACGCCATCGCGCAGACGCAGTCATTGGAGCGGGGCGCCTGAAATTTGATTTCCACACAGATCATCACGATTCCGGAATGTGCAAACCGCTCAACCAGATCACTTTCGGCTCGCCGTGGGCGATCCAGAGGTCGTACTGCGTGTACCGGTCCAGGAAGTGCGACATCCACGAGCCCAAAGGCTTCTGCGTGTTGGGCATGAGCCGCTTCCACATCTGCGGGATGAAGCCGTTGAATAGACTGCCACCGAGCGCGTCGAGGTCGTCGGACATGCCGATCTCACCTCGGAACGCTCTCTGTAAGTCTGCTAGGGTCACGGCCATCTTGATCACCAAAAGATTCCACCGTTCCAACTCTTGGAGCAGTACGACCTGAGCTGGTGTTGGCGTATTGACGCCATTCCGCTCAAACAATTTCGATCTAACGACCATGAGATCATACGACCCGATATCCAAGGACTCGATGGGCACCTTGCCCTCAATGTCTTTCGCCGTGCCCGCGATGATGTCATCTCGCGACAACCCACCCCCGGAATCCACGGAACGGGGCTGTAAAGATATCAAATTGACCCACATGTTTTTGGTAGCGTTACTATAAAAACCGATCTCGGCATTAGGATGAAGACCGAAGACAGCTGGACTATTGGTCAGAGGTAGTTTTTCAATGTGTTTTTGATAATTCTCGAGCGGCCCCGGTTCCGGTAAGTCATAGGCAAAGCCCGCTTGCGAGAAGTAGAATTTCTGACAGGTGTCGAAGAGGAAGTCGCCCATGTACTCCGAGAGGTAGGTCACCAACACGCGTCGGTCCATATTATCTGAAACTCGACCGCCGTACATCGCGTCGCCGATCAGGTACTTGAGAGAACCCCACGGTAAAAACTCGTCGTCATCTTCATATGATTTCGTTAAATACAAAGACACGAGCTTCCTCGATATCACAAAGTCGGACTCGTTGAAATCATACGCAACGTTCCAGCCTATTTTTCCATACTTCCGTCGCTCCTGCACGACCGCATGGAGGAAAGCTAGCGTGAACAGACACGCTCTAAAAGCGTCATGGGGACAAGCATCTAACACGCTCTGGTCAATTTTCGCAAAAGTAGCCCGCATGTTCAGCTTCAGCCCATCGGGAGGCTCGGTCACGACTTTCAGACTTTTCTGCAAGATGCCCATGGGGAAGCGCTCCGTCGGCTCCGTCGTCATCCAGAGTCTAAAATCCTTGTGCGGCGCCTTCATGAGCTCCATCTTCTTCTCCAGCATCTTCAACCAGCTTACTAAGAGGTGGCAATTTTGCAGGAGGACCCAGTGTCCTGAACGCGTGCCTTGGTCGATGAGCTCTTCGGCCTTCGGTCCTTGACCTTGACCAAGGGCAATGAATCTGAATTTCGACATCATGCCCTTCTCGTCGCAGAGCAACTGGATGTCTCCTTGAGGATCCGCACCGGGAGACAGGATGAAGACCATCGGACTACGTTCTGTACTTTGGGCGAAAATACGACCGTAATCCAACACGGGAGGCTGGACGTATTTTTCGCCAATCGCACCCATGACATACGTCTTGACCGCGTTATACACGCGGTCCGGTCGGAAACACCGCATGACACATAGTCGCTGTAGCGGTGTGAGTTTCTCCTGATGACCATCTGGTAGTTCAACAGTTTCAGGAGCCTCTAAATCGTACCAGGCCTTCCAGGCCTCCTTGTTCTTCTCAAAGTCCTTCCTTAGTTGTTCAAACCCGTCGTTCATCTCGCACAACGCCAGCAAATCCTTCCATCCTGAGGCTCCTAGCCAACTAACAGGAGAATCTCTGGGTGGCGCATCCAGGCCCGTATCACCCTTCAGGAACGCGTCCAGCTCGCCCCGATTCAGGTCGCCGTTCCTGCGCGCAGCGACCGGTGAGCTTCGGATGCGGACCGTCGCGTCGATGGTGTCTCAAGTTGAAAGGTATGACCGAGTTATGCCGGTGACGGAAAGGACGCCGCGTAACGCACCCGTCCTGCACCTGGCACGTCATCTGGAACGCGAACATGAGCTTGTGGCGCTCAAAGATGCCCGTGCACGTGTAATCATACACGTCCCTCATGACACTTTCACTCATGTTCCTCAACCGGTTATCCAGTACCACGTCCTTCTTCGCGTGATCTAGGGCCTTGTTGAAGACTCCTAAGAAGGAGTCTAATGAAGTTTCATACATCGACGAGATAGTAGATAACGAAGCCATCACAAAATAGAGAATGGACCCTCGTTTCGCGACGGGCGTATACCCCAAGCGAGCTTTGGAAATCTCCGCCTTCGTGAACTCAGCCTGCTCGACCTTGGCCTTGATTGCGGTAGAAGTTTCCTTCGTCTGGTTCAGCGTTTCTATGAGGTCGGAGTTGTCCAAGATATTACCCTCCGACGCTGAAAGCTCATGGAGTAAAGTATCCTCGAGCTTCACGATCATCAAAGCGTTCGCCGACATGTCCGCGACGAGCTCCGAGAACTGCTCCTCGAGATCCGGCCGCTCGTGACCCACAACCACGTTCAATAGCTGATTAGCTAAACCGTCCTGCGTCACCGAGTAATTGATGAGCATCGTTTTGGCCATCACCTCGGGACTGTAGTGGGGATTGCCCAACTTCGTCGTGAAGAACAGTCTAAATGAGTCGTCCCACGCCACACTTTTATCTCCGAGCTTGATCAGCTTCTGCCCCGATTCAAAGTAAGTATTCTTCTCCAAAACAGGATCCAGCATGGGATCGAGCTCCTCGTCCACATTTTCGAACAGAAATGGCGCGCCGAACTGGATCGCTAGCTCCAAGTGCTTCATGAAGTCCGACTCGGACAGCGACTTGATCTTCAGTTGGTCTTTCCCGTACATGTTCTTGATCCAGCTCACCGCCTGCTGTTGCGGGTCGATACAGAGAGGGAATCGCGATGCTGCAGTTGTGAGGATGCCGTTCTGCACGGAATGCTCATCTGCTGGTAATCCTTTCGCGGTCCAGTCTTGGATGACCGCATCACTCGACAGAAACGATTCGAGGTTGAACGCGGCCGTGACGGGGATGTTCAGAGACGCCACCTGCGTGGCACATCGTTCCCGCACGCCGTCGCCGCGACCACGCGCCCTCTCTCTGCCGCGACGGCGTCGACGGCGTCCCCATGGCGTCGAGGACGCCTCGAGGCGACCGTGTGATCCGAAACGGCTCAAAATCGGAAAAGAGACCACCCATGGCCTCGTCTGATGGAGACGAGTCGCATCGATGGCGTATGATCTCAGAAAGGTCAAAGGACGCCGCAACAGACCTTCTTCGCGAACGTGTCGTAGATCATCCCCGCGCGGAAGTCGGACGTGAACGCGCCCGCATAACTCAAAAACGATGCCGCCAGTAAACAATCGCCGACCAATTGGACTTTCGAATTATTTAAATCTCCGATGTCGGCCGTCCACCTCGTCCGCTCGCCCGTCAAGCCCGTAATTAATTTCGAGGCAGCGGCCAGGCGCTTCTCCATCAACGCCGCTTGCGTCTGCAGGCCCGTGAGCTCTTCATTTTTCTCTTTGAAATTCGTATCCAACTCTCCTAACTCCTTCGACAGAACGCCCAATTGATCATTCAAGTCAGCCAACAGTTTGGTGGTCTTCGCCTGCTGCTTCTCCATGTCCCGGACCTTCGCTTTGAGGGGCTCGACGTTCTTCGCAACATCAAAGTACTTCGAAATGGCGGTCACCCAGACGAGCAGACCCGTACCTGCGTTTGATGGATACCGTCACGCGAAGCCACGTCGACTCTCTGGCGGCCGCGTCGACGGCGTCGCGGTGGCGTGACGTCACGCCGACGCCATCGACGCGAACTTGAAGTTCGGAAAACGTCAGAAACAGACGCTGAGTCAGCACCAGCTTTCGAGACGTTCTTCATATTTTCCACAGTCATCTTCGGATTTTTAAAATATTTGCGGACCGCCTTCATCATCTTCTCCGTTATTGAATCTTTCGGGTACCTCTTGAGCTTGTCTAACAGACTGGTGTCGGCGAGCATCTTCTTCGCGTCGCCCCAGGTCTCATCGAGCTTGACACCAGTAGGTCGCAAGCACACGACCATCAAGCAAGCATCCTGGACCAAGGCCGGAGGCTTCGCGAAGTTCTTGACCTCCGTGATGTCCTCCTTATGTAAGTTCGCGAGGGCGCTTTCGGCCATCTCCAGGGCCGGGATAGCTTCCTCCAAAGCAGCGTCGGCCTTGCCCTTCTCTCTGGCGATCACTACACTTTGTTCCGAAGCGGTCACTTGCATGACTTCCGCCTCGTCCTTCTGTTTATTTGCGATCGTGGTCTTCTCGGTAATTTGCTCAATGAGCGCCTCGACCTCGACCGTTTTCGCGGAAACAATGACTTGCGCATCTTTGAGCTCGATGGACATCCGGTCCACGTCTCGGGCCGCATCCACCAACTTCGACAGGCCACCGGCCAACCTCTTCACGGAATTCCCGACCTTCTTCTCGTTATATGAAAGTTGCGTGTGGTAGTTCTGGATGTAGTCCAAGTAATTCTTGGGCGTGACGTAGTAGTACCTCCTCAAGGTCTCGGCGAACCTAGCTGCCTCAGCCACAACATGCGTATGCGAGAAGACCAAGTGTTGCACGATGTTCGCGCGATGCTCGTCGGGCAGGTCGACCTCGGCCAAAAAGAACTCCGCGACTTTTGATAAAGCGTCCTCCGGCCAGGGGAAGAACCAGTCGATCACACAGTTCGATATGAGTCCCGGGAAGGATCTGCATCGCAACCGTAGTTTGTCTCCACTCGGAGACATGGCCAGGACCAAGTGGAGGTTGTTCCTACACTTATTCACATAAAACTTCCAGAGGTTCGCCGACGTGTCCACAATGCCAGCCGCCTTGCACTGCTTCCTTACCGAATTCGCGAGGCCTGCGCGGAACAGCCTCAAAATCGAAAAAGAAACGACCCACGGCATCGTGTGTTAGATACGAGTCCCAGCAACAAAGTGAAGGCACCGCAACACCTCAAAACGCCGAGGTCGCACCGTCCATCTCGTCCTGTTCATACAAGGCCGGCACCATCCCCGTCGTGAGCATGTTGTTCAGGAATTCCAGGAAGCCTTCTAGCGCGACGTGGGCGTCCGTGAACAAGAACACAACTTCCTTCGTGCCTAACAACTTGTACAAAGTCTTCAAATCTTCCCTAAATTCAGTTTCGCCGTAGCCCCTCATCAATTGAATGGAGAAGATGTCGTAGCCGGCGCAGTACGTCGCGAGTCTCGTCAAAGATTGTTTTCCCGAACCGCCGACTCCCACAAGTAGAGCATTACCTCTAGGTAAGCGTATGATTCTATGTACTCGTGTCAAGTGACTGAGGGCCATTTCGAACAAAACTAACGCTTGCGGCGTCCTGTTCAAGTTGTAATCTTCGAGGACAGCATCCATGATCTTCCGCGTGCTCCCAAAGTCGCCCATGTCCTTGTACAACCTTGCATCCTCGGCGTCCTCGGTTAATCTAGCAACGGCCTTTTCAAAGTCCCCAAAGATGATGGGGTCGACCATGGCGTCTTCGCGAGCTTCGGGCCACTGCGAACCGATGATCTCCGCTAATTTGCCCTCTACTGTGCTCAAGTCTTCATCTGACACGAGGCGGTCGCAGAAGATGCGTTGCACTTCGTTCCTGAAGAGTCTTACTAATTGTTCTGAGCGTTCAAACACTTCTGGGGTGGCTAGACACACTCCTTCCGTGACTCTTGATAAGTCTCTTAGATTAAAAATGTAATGGAACTTGGCCGGCGTCGGTGGCAGACTCTCGAGGATGTAGGAAAATAACTCGAGCATGGCGTCGGGGAATTTCGCGGCGGCGTCCTTCACTGACGGACTGAAATCTCTCAGTCGTTCGTTGATGATCGAAGAGTACATATGTTTTAGTACTTCACTCGTAGGGTCCGGTAAATTGAAAACACTGAAGAGTGCGACAAATCTAGGGTCCACGTTGTTCCTCCCACCGCCCGGCGGGCCCATGGCGCCAATATAGGTCATATCTTTAAGAATCTTTTGCGTTAAATCCTTTTCCCTATCATAGATAAAACCCCTCGAGATTAATGTCAAGAGCAAAGTAATAGGTTGCTGGGTCCCGTACGTGTCGACCTTGGGCATGTTCATGTCGTCAATAAATACTACTAAGTTCGTACCCAAAGGAGGCCCATAAATATTACCCGTACGTTTATCTACATTAACTTCCAAGTTCTTCTGGACGTCCATGGAAGACGTTCTAGAAGAAAAACCTATCGTTAATTTACGAGCAGTATCGTCAGATAACCCTTCGAGGTAGTCCATGATGATCGTCGTTTTTGCTGTTCCCGAGGCTCCGACAAACAACACGGGTTTCCTCGGACCTAACTCCCTAAGTAAATAGGAGAATTTCGTGGAATCGGTCGTAGGCACGATGACCTCATAAAATCTAAAAGGTTTCGGCTCCATGTAAGGCTCGACACGACTCTCCCAGGTCTGCCACCTCTTACTCTCTGCATCGTATACACTATCAGTCAGCATGCCGTCCGGTAAGTTGGAAGACGAAATCTTCTTCACAAACTCGTTGAACTGTTCTTGGCTGGAACCAACTAACGGCGCACCGATACTCCAAGTCACGCAGAAGGCGAAGACGTTCTCGAGCTCGTTTATGTCTGGTAGGTTGTCCTGACCAGCTACTTCATATACTGGTGTGAGAAACGCATCCAAAGCCGTGCAGAGTTGTTTGACCATGTCGATGGACGTCACGGGCACGACCATCCTCAGTTTCGCACCGAGCTCGCCATCGACGAGACCGAGCTGCACGTAATCCACACAAGGCGGGACATATTGATCGAATAACGATTGGAGTTGTTCGGCCTCCTCGTCGCGATCACCTCTTACTTCAACACCGTCGCCGCACCTTTTCCTTAACCACCGCTCGAAGAAGGGTCGATACCCCAAGTTTTTTGGGTCCGCCCAGACCATGCCGCATCTACTAATCGTAGCCGGAGACGCATATTGTAGATCAAAGGTCTCGCAGATCATGCAGCAGTGCGGCTGCAAGCGAATACGTTCGCCGTTCGGCAGTGTTAGTAGTCTATTGTCGTCCATAACTGAATTCATGTTTTCCACCCAGACCGCATCCACATCTCCGTCATAAATGATCCAGCGCATCTCCTTGCCTTCTTTTGCTTTCGGGAGGGGTTCATTCAACTCTCGGAAGAGTCTTGATAACACACCATCCGTCCAATCCCTAGTAACAGGATCCATGACGCCGTACAGCTCATTCAGCGGCTGGGCCTTCGGGTTGATGACGTAGTACTTCACGACGACGCCCTCCGCCTTCAGGCGAGCGGCCTTCAGCGTGTCGAGCACGACAGTCTTACCACCTCCAGTGGGTCCCACAATCATCGTCGTGTGCCGCACGATCATCGTCTCGTACATCTGGATGACCTTGTCGCACTGCTCCTTGTGGACCGCCTCGTCGCTACACTTGTAGCCGTTTTGGGTTAGGTGGTTCGCGACCTCGACCTTAAGGTCCTCGTAACCGACCCTGGGCGCATCGAGCCCCGGGAACAGGTCTTTTATTAAACCTTTAAAGAGAGGGACATCTTCGAAGACGTACTTGGGCATGTTCGAATCTCGCAACACACGCATGAGCACAATATCTTCTCTTAGATCACTGTATTGTCTCTTCAAACCGCCAGCCATCACGAGCACGGACTTCAATGATCTCAAACCAAAGTCGTAGTGGTACTGCTTCGACAGCTGTTCCTTCGACAGTTTATACAATACAGTCATCTTCCTCGCCAAAACCTTGGCGCCCTCGAAGCCCTCCGAAAAAAGCATAATCTCGCAGATCATCTGCAGGTCGGGTACGATCATCGTCACCGGTCTAAATAATGCTTTCAAGTTGTCGGGGAGTTCGGTTCTACCCGCATAGCCCGGGTTCATGGTAATGAAGAAGCCGCACGTCGCGAACCCCGCGACGCGCTTCACACGGATATCTCCGTTCCCGATGTCGCAGGTGGGATTGTCGTAAATCAAGGCGTTCTGGATCGACCGTAATTGGGCGGAAACGACAGATAACACCTCGATGTTGATGCGGTTGAACTCGTCGAAGCAGCCCCAGGCTCCGACTTGTACTAAGCCAGAGAATATACTCCCCATGGCTTTGTAATCTAGACCTTCTCCACAATTAATCACGAAACAAGGCAAAGCTAGTGACTTGGCCAAGTCTTTCACGGTCTCCGTCTTACCCGTACCCGCGGGACCGGCCGGCGATCCACCTAATTTGAAGGTTAAAGCCTGGGTGATGGTCATGTAGCATCTATCGGTCAAAGGCGTAATCACCAAGCGACCATTCAAACCCATGTATTCATACCCGTATCTAAAAAATCCGGTACACTGCTTGATCACGCAGTCGTCCACGTCCCGATCCCAGTAGAACCGCAACTGACTTTCCCAGGCGAACTCCTTCGCGTTTAGTATTGACTCTCTAATAAATGAATCTACAATATCACGAGAATGGACATCAATAATCAACAACGTGTTCACTTTCTTGCGGTTTATTTTATTCAAATCTTGGCGCACCATCGCGACGAGTTCATTGAGTTGTCTAGTTAAACGAGCTTCCAGCGTCTTCATGGCGTGCTTGTCGCCCTCCTTCACGGCCCGGAAGGCGTCTTCCACCTCCCAGGTCCACCACACTAGTGAACCAGCGAGCGTGACCATCCCGAGGACGTCCGGGTCCAAAATCCATTCTGATCTTGCGGAAGAAGCGTAGTTGAAGATGCCCGTCTTGGATATAACCTTCAACGAATCCTTCATGGCCTGCTCGACGAGCGTCATCCACTCCTCGACGGCGCCTTCGACGGGCGACGCGCCCTTCTCGGGCGGAGTTATGTCTTTGGTGCATAAGTCGAAACCTTCTTTTTCCGAGGAGATCATTCCTTGTATTTTAGCAGCACCAGAGCCGAACTTCAACTCCTTCACATTGTCGAACAACTTGAGCATGTGGACTTGTATGGAGGTAGGGTCCGAAGAACCGAGTACACTGAGTAACTCATCATCAGATATAAAATAAAAACGCGAAAAGGCGTTCCTTTTGGTATCTAAGTAGTCCGTGAGACTTTTCTGGCACTTGTCCAATCGATCGCCCATCTCCGTTAATGAATCGAACTCTTTCTCAGTGGCCGCTTTGACTACTACTGGATGTTCATGAGTGGTCTTCATTATTGTTTTAAACTCCTTGTTTATTTTGTCGAATTTTTTGGCTTCTTCTGGGAGTTGCATCCGGATATCTTCGCTACCGATAAAGATACTCTCGAGGTACATCCATTTCCTTTGTACATTATACCAGACATCTAACGTTTCTACCACCATGTTCAGGGTCTTCTCCCAGGTTCGTACTTTCTGGGCATACCTGCCCACGAACCTACTACCACTCATGGTCTGTAAGTTCAACAAATGATCTTCCAATTGCAAATTGATCTCCTCCGCGGCACCGAGCACATGTCCCCGAACTTGCCCGTCCTTCTTGTATTCACGAACATCCAACTCCGTAGTAGACCAACATTTTTCAATAGCGTAGATCTCCTTCTCGATCTTCAATTCGTTGATGGCACAGACGACAATTTCATCAACGTCCTCGCCGTACTGGCTGAGCTCCATGCTGAAGATCTTGCCGAGCGTGATCGTTTTCACATCTCCTATGGAGACACCCGTTAATTCCTCGAGCTGCTGCCAGTGGGCTTGTTTCACGGCGTCGTTTTTTAGGTTGACGATGACCGGCAAAGATTCCTTGAAGTTAACTACTACTAACTCGTAGGCCTTGTACTTCGACAACTCCTTCAGGTCCTTCGGTAGCTTCTTGATCTCCTTCTCGGCCTTGTCGACGCCCTCTTTGAGTAGTTCGACATCGAGTTCCCCCCACGCCGTCAAACTCATGTCTTCGCGGAACTTCTCGAACGCGCTATAGAGGTCGTAGATGATCTTCATCCTAGACATTTCCGACTGGACCTCCACAAGGACGGGGTACGACGTCATCTCCATGCCGAAGAGGTCTTCTGCATTTACGAGCTCGTCCTTCTTCGCGACACATTTACTTAGTGTTTCGGCGTAGTCGACCATGAGTAAAACGCCTTCTTCTAACGTAACCTTGCCGGCGATGGGGCCGTCGCTGTAGAACTGCGTTCTTAGCTCTTTCAATTCCTCCTGGAAGGCCTCGGACTGTTCGGTCGTCACGGCTCGGAAGTCCTCTTTTACTTTGGCTAGTCTTAGATCCTTTGTTCTTGCGAAAACATATAGGTCGCGCCACTTCTCTGCTAAGGAATGAGCTAGTTCCAACTCATTTGCTTCGATCTTTACCTGATGCCTCTCTAGGGTACGATACCTTTCACTAACATCCGCGTACTGCAGCTCCATGTCCATGCTTGCATCCACGACTTTGGCAATAGTGTTCAACACGAACATGAGCGTCTCAATGGAGTCGCACTGCGTCCCATCAATATCTCTACGCCACGCGTCCCAACTATCAACAAGTGCAGTCATCTTCTCGAAGGACACATCTCGTAATACTTTGCCGTACTGGTCCCGCCAACTCAAAGACTGCTTGGCGACGCCCTTCGAGACGTCGTCACAGTCTATCCTCAGGAAATCTACGTCTGTGTTCCTCGGGCGCGACAAGGCATCGTTAGCTAATCCAGCATACGTTTCGAGTTTCGCGTCGAAGTAGACCACGCCCGGAGGTTCACTACTCTCAGTAAGTTTATCTAGTTCTCTCCGAGCCTTCTCGTCCCACAGACCATGTTGAGTGTCATACACCTTCCACGACTCTTTATATTTTTGGATCGCGCCCTCCTCGTCCGTGAGTTGTTTCAAGTAGGATGTCAAGTCGTCCTTCAGCTTAATAATGTGCGGGTTCTTGGACACGTCCTGGTGGTAGGAAAAGACAAAAGGCTCCTCGTCCTCGCCCACGTCGATCGGGGGGCATTCTACACAAGTACCTCTTTTCCATCTTGGAAAGGTCTTGGCGGCTTCGCTTAAACCTCTTATGCACTTCGTGACGTATTTCGAAACGTCGGCGGCGGGTGGCGTTACTACCACATCTCTTCCTCCCAACAAACAAGCCGCTCGGCAGAACGGTGCACAATCCTCATGTGTCAACATTTCTCTGAAAGTCGCTAAAGACGTAGAAACCATCACAACAATAGCATTACAAAGCCGCTTCTCCCAGTACTGGTAGTAGTTCGCGAGCAGTGGTGAGGCTGAGGAAGCCGTCGACGCGACGACTTCCTCGACCTTCTTCAGTAGTGGCTCAATCGACTTGTACTGCTGCTGCAGATCGTTCAATCGAGCCGTCCTGGTAGCCTCGACGCACTCATGAAACGCACCGACGTCTATCAGGACCGGTCTTTTGGTCCGAGGGTCGCGCTTCAGATCCGCCGGCTGGAACAGTACCGTACCATGGATCGCGTCCACGACATTCGAAATCATCGCCGCGCTCTTCTGGATCTGACTGACAACCCCGCTAAATTCATTAAGAGCCTTTTGCACCGCGTCGATGAACGACGGGACCCGCTGCGAGTTCCAGTTTAGTGGAGTGAATCCTGATCGCAACGTTCTTTGCAAGATAGCTACTTGCCTCGTCAACAAGTCGCTTTCAACGGGCGCGATCTTCGATATCAAAGAATCGTACTGCGACAACTTGAGCGAGAGATCCCGAACGTACCCATGAAATTTATCTTCTTGTAGAGCGATCTGCAAGGCCGTTTCCGGTATCGTAAAACCCAATCGGTCCAAGTATTTTGCTTCTTTAATAATCAGAGCTAATTCCGGTACAAAATTAACTTTGTACGGCAGCGGGGGCATCCGGAACTTGCCCGGTGGACGTTTTTTACGTGTATCCTCCGGGACGGGGTTGACCGCAGCCAATATGGGTTGCTTGAGTAAATCCGTCGCTACCTCCAGCGTCTGCTTCTCCCATTGTTCATATAACGAGGTAATATACGCGTCGACGGCCCGAGCAAACACTAAGTATTTCTGCTTCGCCTCTAAGCCTTCCGGCGTCTCCAGCAACCCCTCGTGCTGCTTGAACTTCAAAATGGGCTTCTTGGCCCTATGGTACAAGTCGCGAGCCCAAGCTATCGCGCCAGCCACCGGCGGGTAGTTTTCATATATCAATGGTTTGGCTTTATGTTGATCAAATAAACCATGTATAGCAGCTAATTCCTTCATGTACTGCTCCATGACCTCGTCGTACAACGTCGTGAACTGCCTATTAATGACATCCCTCGATTGTACGTTCTGGAAATTCTCGACCAGCTCAAAGGCCCCTTCCGCACTTCGCAGCTTCTGAAACGCATCATCAATAAAATGTATCGACTGCTCTTCGATGGAGGCCACATTCGCGTTGAACTGGTCGATCAGCGACTGCCAGGACTCGTCGTACCGTCTATCGAACGCGTTGAACGTGATCGACGTGAGGGGTTCCTTCAACGCTTCTACTCGAGCCACGACTTTGTCGACTTGCGTCGTGTCGTCCGTCACGGCCCTTAGTTCCGGTCCTAAGAATTGATCAAATTGGTCGAGGACTTGAGCGACGTCATACAAGTGGCCTAGGACGTGCGCCATGTACCGCGTGCGTTCAAAGAGTCGCTTCCGGTCGAACTCCCACCTTACGTGTGTCCCGGACTCTTCTATTCGTTGTCTCGTACTCATATACGTCGCCTCCCAGGCGTGTAAGACCGCCCGTGCTTCCGTAATTGTTGTTTGGGCTGCTTTTGGAGGTAATGACAGTATAGATGACACATTCACTTCATCACTCACTTTCTCCGCGAGCTTGTGGGCTATTCTCTCGAGTAAGGGTACCATCCTACTATCCGAGTTGTAGTGCCGAGATATGATCCACACCATCCGAATCGCATTGAGCATCGTCGGCAAGGTATCCAGGATCGAAGCAAATGTACCGCTCGATAGGGTCTTGAAATGCCGCTCAAGAGTAGCCAGAAACTTCGTGTTGTCTTTGGCTTCGATGGCGAGCTTCTGGAGCTCGCCGTAGGACGTATTGTACCCGATCATCGCGTGGGCGTCGACCTTCTTTAGGGTGAGAAGGATGGCTTGCACTCTCGGGAGTTGGAGCTGCTCGTACAACGCCGATAGAGCTCTATTTCTTTCTCTCCAGAACTCGACCTCGGCGAGCGGGCCGGACGCGGACGGTCTCTTTGCTGCTTCTTGATCGACAACTTGCTGGATGGTAGTCGTCCATCCTTCCACGGCGTGTTCGAGTTCGCCTAGCGCCGTCTGATCTTCCAATATAGTAGGTTGAGAAACATCTACTTCAGGAATCTCGAGCGAGACATCGCCCCCGATCTGTCTAGCGGCGTGCTCCAGCACGCTTTTGAATGATGCTAAATTCCGCTGGTAGGCTATTTGGCCCGGCGTCAACTCATCGGTCCTTGTGGCTTCGAAGGCCGGTAGAAACAAGCCTCCCAGCAACCCCGCCATATCACTCAAAACATTCGCGGTACACGCGCCGAACTGCAACGCGTCCATGAGTTCGTTCTTCGAACCCTCCATGGGCACCTTTCCGAGTTTTAAGAAATGTACTGAGCGTCGGTTGTG
>JACLAA010000818.1_pt1 | contig 15877 bp, 7 predicted proteins | sample 8027891 | NCBI WGS metagenome assembly JACLAA01 (sample SAMN15724900, study PRJNA655200) | protist metagenome | isolation source: fluorescence activated cell sorting (FACS) single amplified genomes of... | place: Spain: Blaines Bay Microbial Observatory, Mediterranean Sea | collected 2016-01-19 | reverse complement strand
GGCACGGTGTACTCGCGGTGTGACCCCATGCGCCCCATGCGAGAGGAGTCATGGTCCCGGGATCTCTCCTGGCGGCCTTACTTAGACTGTACTAAACCCGGTGGCTTCGAGGGAAACTAAAAATGGATAGGAGGCCACAGTGGTCCCCCCTGGCACCCACTTCCACTGCTCGCCGGCGGATAAAAGTGGTACTATGATTTTTACAATTGCCACGGCTGCATTGCAGGAAGTAGATAAGCAATTACAAGCCGAAAAGGCAAAGATTGCTCAATTACAAGAACAAATGAATGACTCAGGCTCCGAGTTCTAGCTCCGAGTCACTGTCGGATGCCAGTGTAGAATGCCAGTGTGCTACTACTATGCCTTGGAGAATTATTCAGCATTCACTTATATAATGGGTAATAATTCTAATCTATCGAAATTTAGAAAGGGGGGGTCATTCTAGGCCCCTAGGGTGCAGTTTACGCACGGCGTTTTTACGTGGGATCTCCTGCAGCGGTGCTTTACGCGTAATTTACGCGTTTTTTCCACGTAAACTGCACCTTAGCTAGGCCCGGGGGGTCAAACACTTAAAATCTTACGAGACTGAGAATACTGTGTATAGATACCTTACTGCTATTTCGAAGCTCCGGTTGGGCATCCTGACCGAGCGGGGAGAAGGCTCTTAGGAGCTTGTTCCTTTTTTAGGTCTTCCTTAATTTATTTATTTATTTTATTTTATTTATTTAATTGCTACTACCGTGTGTGACTAGTATACTACACTGGCACTAGTCCCCTCTTACTCTCCTCTATAGTCCCACCTTGACGTAATGAAGGTTCACACCCCACTCATTCATAGTGCTAGTATTACACGCCGGCGGGGAGTCACTAGCGCCAAACTCACTCACACCGTTGCAGGGGGTCGGTATACCACCGCACCCCTCATATTTCCTGCAAAAAAGGAGGTATAAAAATCCTTCCGGCGCAGGTGTCAGCTAGCGGCCCTTTAAGACACTACTAGTGGCTGCCCCAAACGCTGTCAGGTCCGAGCCAATTGCTAGTTGCATGCTGTTGCGAGCATGGTGTGCACTCTAGGTGCGCACTTGTGCAACCGTGCTCGTGCTGCTATTGAGCTGTGTGGCTACCAAGTCCCTTTTAGTCGCTCTGGCTGCTCTGGACCGTTTCTCACGTAAAAAACGCCGTGCGTAAATCGCACCCTAGTAAAATTGTTGGTGAAGGATCAGGTTTTATAGCAACAATGGAAGATATGGATGAACTCGACATCCCCGCGGCTGGAATGTACAAGCTTGGAGAAGAAATTGTTCAAGGCTCAGAGAAGCTTGAAGGTGTTGGAGATCTCAGGGAAAGGCCCGGGCGGCTGGGCCCGGACTCTGACTCGGGAGTCAGGCCCGGGCTCGGCCAAGGTTGTGCGGGTTAGGGGCAGAAAATCTCAATGAGCCTGGCGTGGGCGATTTCGGGGATTTCTCCGAGAGATAGCAACTGCGGCACCGAGTTTGTCGACGTGCAACTGCACGCCGCCAAGGATCGCTGGCGGAGGCCCCTGATACGTGCAACTGCCCCTGACGCATTTCGCTGGCTATGGTGCTTCCATGGGCTGCCCCGGCGCGGCCCATTGCCCTCAGATGCCCCGCGATAAGTCGAAACGGCGTGACGGAGGCCCAACTTCGGGTGCTGTAGCTCGCGCTGTAGGCGCGCGCTGCCGCGTGCAAACTCACGGCTATCTCACGGCTATACCTTGAGGCACCACCGCCGTAGCTAGCAAAGGCTCAGCCCCTCTAATCTACTGTAAGTAAATTGTAGGTTGTAAGTCGGCTCAGGAACCGATGATAGCGTGCGGCGACTCGCGCGATTCTCTGCATTTGGTTTATTACGTGCCGCGTCACCGTACGATTTATTATGCGGCCGACAGTAGCCAGGCGGATGATTGTGCGCCTCAAGACGTCCTCTTAGATAAATGGCGACGACCTCCATGTTCTCTGTTTCATCGGCTGTCTAGCACGCGTGATTGTTTACACCACGATGTGAACTCAAATATACCAACACGGCGAGTTACTTGTGAAGTCGTAAGTAACAAAATTCAACAGCAATCTAGTGTTTTCTTTCAGCGGGCAGAAGCCGGAACCAAAGCCATCTCTCTTAATTCAGTAACTGGTCTTTTCGACATGATCGGATATTCCATTACTGGTATTGAAGCAACATCTCACTCTCTGTTGGGGGGTTCTCCTGTAGCAGACATGTCTAGTAATGTCGCTTTCAAGAGCGACGAATCTATATTTGAGCTCGCCGGCGACATAGAAAACACAGCTGGGCCATCTCGACTCAACGAATCGCTCACATCGACAAACAGCCATGATGCAGAGAGTGACACAAGTGCCACCAGGACTACTCTGCCTAGCCCAGCCGCAGCAGGTTCCAAATCAGTTACAATAGGCGCTGGTGATCGACCCCTTCTCATTGCGGAACTAATGCCCATGGCCTCTGAGATGCAACCTGCAGTTGCTCCATCCGAGATCGTCCTAGATTGCGTTCACATGGTTTTCAACAACGTTTCACACAGTAATCTCGAGGCTAAGGTCAAGGATATCGCTCCGCTGCTGCACGAGGAACATTTTGGGTGGTTTGCAAATTATTTGGTGGTCAAACGGATCTCCACGCAGCCAAATTTTCACACACTGTACCTGGCCTTTTTGGAGAAGTTAGGTGCAGATGAACCCGAGCAGAAGCTTTTAAAATGCGTCATCAGCGCTGTCTTTCACAATATTGCCAAACTGCTTCGGTCATCGAAAATAACCACATCTACTAGTGAACGATCACTCCTCAAGAATCTTGGTAGCTGGCTAGGACAAATAACCCTGGCGAGGAATCGACCTATTCTTCAACGCCAGCTTGATGTGAAGGAGCTTTTATATCAAGGCTACGAGTCCGGTCGCCTCATTGCAATCTGTCCGTTTGTGGCTAAAATCCTTGAAGGTGCCAAGTCATCTGCTGTGTTCAGACCACCGAATCCTTGGTTGATGGGCCTGATGGCTGTTCTAAGAGATCTTTATGACATCCAGGAACTGAAGATGAACATAAAATTTGAGATCGAGGTTCTCTCGAAGCACCTAGGAATAAAGCTCGACGAGGTCACAGGCCCTGCTACTCTTGCATTTCGATGTCCGCCCGTGAAAGCTCGATCTCCTGATTTTAACATCAAGCGAGCTGCCACAGATCCAATTTCAGAGACCCCGTTTGGCAAAGGACTCTCTTCGAATCCTCCCCACCGAGTAAGTTCCATGTCACAGCAACAAACGCAACAACGTCAACAGGTTCAGTCTGCAGGTTATGCGTTGAAGCGTGAGAACAACGCAGTGCGCACCTTCGCAGCTGGCCAATCTGCCTCGAACATTGCACCAGGGGGGCCTGATTTATTGCAATCACCACTGCCACCGCAAGCACAGCAGCAACCAGGGCTCTCGGAGCAAACTGTGATACCAAACCTTGCATCATACATAACGATTTCTGCGCAAATTGCGTCTGGACCTAGTGGTGCAGCTATGCGCCGTGTGGCACCGGTAGCTGTTGATCGGGCGATTCGAGAAATTATACAGCCTGTTGTGGAACGAAGCGTCACGATCGCGTGCATTACAACGAGGGATCTAGTTGCAAAGGACTTTGCCACTGAACCAGAAGAAAGTCGCATGCGCAAGGCAGCACAGCTCATGGTTTCTAACCTTGCGGGCAGCCTTGCCCTGGTTACATGTAAGGAACCGCTTCGTGTTAGTATTGCTAAACATCTCCGTGCACTACTCCAGCAGCAGCCCGGCTCCTTTTCAGGCAGTGACCAGCACGAGCAACACGCAGTACAAACGTGTGCAGCTGAAAATCTAGACTTGGGTTGTATGCTCATCGAGAAGGCGGCAACTGAAAAGGCCATTCGTGACATTGATGAGGCGCTAGCTCCAGCTCTGAATGCGCGACAAAAGCGCTTCGAACAAGGTCGTGGCTACTCCGATATGATAAGCCCTTTTGGCACTGGCGAGGGGCGATATCCTGCAGCTTTGCCTGAGGCCTTGAGACCAAAGGCAACTGGCCTTCTTGCGCATCAATTTTTTGTCTACGAAGCTTTTCAACGAATGCCAAGACAAGCTCACTTCCCGCAGCAAAGCGCCCATCAAGCAGCCAACCAGCAAGCATCTTCGGCCCACATGCAACAGCAACAAAAGCAAAATCAGCAGCAAAATGTTTCGCGAGTGCCTGAAGCTGCATCAAACCAAGCCCAGCTATCAGGTTACTCAAGCCGTTTTCGCAGTGGTGCCCGCGGCGGTGCTGCCACTCTGTCTGCAATTGCCCAGCAAGCAGCTGCTGAGCGTCCATCCATCTCAATAGCCGAATTGATGGACGCATATCGTTCAGCAACAGCAAAACTCGATGCAGAGTTCGCATCACTCACTGCCAAGATGCCAAATGCTGCTGTCGACATCAATTTTGTTCAATTACGGAACCATCCCATTTCTGTGCACGTCGGCGAGTTATTGCTCGCAGCTGCACGGGTTGATCACACCTCTAGAGATGATGCAGCATTAGCAATAGCGCAATCCACTTTCAAGGCGATGTGTGAGCAACGGGCGCTGGAGCCACCTGTCCGACTTGAGACATTAGCAATTGTCCTTGCTGCCGTTGCAGATATTTCAGCGCATCTTGTGCGCGACGAGGTGGCCAACTGGATCGCCTTTCTTCCCGCACATTCTGATGCTGATCGCTTCCTCCATGCTCATGTACTTGTGCGCCTGCTTGGAGTGGAGCTACTAGATGTTGCTGAGCTTGACGCTTATCTTGCGCGGAACATGGATGGAGGTCGGTCCCAACCTTGGCTTGACGTAGCGCTTAACTTTGTCGAGCTGAGTGTCGCAAAATACCATCTTGCAACATTTCCTGCCGACCTTCAGCGAATCGCGCGGGTTCTAGAAGTTGTCGCACGGCAACCACACCCACCACCTGCCCTCAGGCGCCTTGTTGCTGCTCTGTCTGCAGACCAGCAGGGTCGTGCACACCAGCAGAAGTTGCAACAACAGCAGCAGAAGCTCGAAGAACCCAAGCAGCAATCAGCAACACAGCAGCAATTTCAGCATATCAACTCGGGGCTTGACGCTGGACTCAATGCGCTCAACATTACAGTGAGGAGAGCAATTTCGGGCACAAACGATGTGCAGAGCAATGTCGGGCATACCGTGAATGCGACTTCTGCTGCTCGGGAGTTGCGCCTGGCAAGTATAGTACCGGAGGACCCTGCTGGCGCTAGAGAACAAGTCACGGGGTTATTAGAGCAATGGATCCGCGTCTGGAATGAATCACCTGGGTCCGAGAAAGCCTACGCCCAATATCTGACATTGCTGCAACAACATGGTGTACCGAGAAACGAACAATCAACAGAGCGGTTCGTTCGCCTAGCCACAGTCATTTGCGTTGAGTCATGCGTCGAATCGCGAACAGCGGAGGAGGGTGCAAGCGCAGACAGCTTAGGTGTGCTTACCTATTCAGTTGTCGACGCCTATGCCAAGTTATTGATCTTATTAGTCAAGTATGCTATTCCTGACTCAAGCCCCAGCACTGTATTAGCTGGCACACCGCAGCGCTTGGACCTGTTAAATCGCGTCCTCTTGACCTTGACACGCACTCTTGTGTCCAATTACGACAAAACTGTGGAAATGGATAACTTTGACCAAAGACCCTACTTTCGTCTATTTCTAAACCTCCTTCAGGATTTAAATGTGCCAGATCCAGTTCTTGATTCATCTAACCCACGTGTCTTGGCAGCATTTGCTACTGTGCTGCATGCGTTGCAGCCGGCAGTCACGCCTGGTTTTGCCTTCTCTTGGCTTGAGCTTGTCTCGCATCGAATGTTCATGCCTAATCTTCTGCTCGCTAAGAATCAGAAGGGCTGGGCTTTGATGCACCGCTTACTTGTGGATCTATTTGTGTTTCTCGAACCCTACCTTCGACAGGTTCAGCTCTCAGATGCGGCTCGACTCCTGTATAAGGGTGCGTTACGAGTCCTCTTGGTCTTACTGCACGATTTTCCGGAGTTTTTGAGTGACTATCACTTCTCGTTCTGCGATGTCATTCCATCATCATGCATTCAACTTAGAAATCTTTTCTTGTCCGCGTTCCCTCGTTCAATGCGCTTGCCTGATCCCTTTACTCCAAATCTCAAAGTTGATCTGCTTCCTGAGATAAGTCAACCTCCTCGTATCCTATCAAATTGCGTCATCGCTCTGGAGGCCTGTGCCTTACGCGAGCCGCTGGACGAATACCTCCTGACACGCCACCCTATCTCCTTCCTCCTGGACCTCCCGAGGAAGCTCCTGGATGCAAATACAAACAATGATCATGTTATAACCTCATATAATGTGCCCTTGGTAAATTCGCTTGTAGTCCATGTTGGCATGACTGCGATTTCCCAGCTCCATACTAAAAGTGGGAATCTGCAACAGCCGATCGCTCATAGTACACCTATGGATGTCTTCCAGCACCTCATGAACAACTTGGACTCCGAAGGAAGATACTTTCTCCTAAATGCAATTGCGAATCAGCTAAGATATCCAAACAATCATACACATTATTTTTCATGTGTCCTATTATATCTTTTTGCTGAGGCGACTAGCGAATATATTCAAGAACAGGTTACGCGTGTGCTGCTCGAGCGACTGATAGTACATCGGCCGCACCCCTGGGGACTTCTTATCACTTTTATCGAACTCATAAAAAATCCTAGATACTCTTTTTGGTCTCATGGATTTACTCACTGTGCAACAGAAATCGAACGAGTCTTTGAGTCTGTTGCTCGTTGTATCCCGCGTCGTGCTGCAACCCACATTCTTCAGAAATGACTCTCATAGGTTCTTGCATGGGCCCCGGCCACGTATCAAACATTACAGGCGAATCAAAACTTGATCAGAGTCAGTGAGTCTCTACTGGGCCCAGTCGCATGCGTCGGCCAATGGCGTGGGTTGTGGCTGGCTGTTTACTGCTATGGTAAGTCGGTCAACCATCACCACCACCCTAGTGGGTGGGTGACAGTAGAGGGTGACACGGGGCGGATCACCCAGCCCCAAATTTGCCGTATCTCTGTAATTAGACGTCTTAGCCCCGGGGGCCAAATTGAGCATAGATAAGCTGAATTCCACACCGGGTTTTTTTACAGTAAGATCCTGAGCGATCCTCCCCAAGGTAAATTCGTGCTGAATTACCCTGCGAGACTTAATGCTCCGTGAGTACTACAGCTAAATTTGGCTGTTTTACCCCCCCTTTTCAGTGTGAACGGCGCGCTCAAACCTGATGGCCAGTGAATATTGCCACCGTTCGGCACCTTCCGATTCCCGAGGGGCGAAAGCAACCACACTTTGCCATATAATAATGGGGTCTCGCTTCACGTAGGTCCTGTCCGCGTCCTTGGGGGCAGCGCAGAAGCTGAGATCGAACTATTTGCGTGCTATGCGTCGGTGCGATCGACCGCACGGCCGCCGGATGCTGCCAAATTCACGCTCACTCGCTGGTCAGCGTCGGCGCGGGACGCAGCAGGCGCGCATCGGCGGCACCGGCAGCCAAACGAGACACTCGTGAGGGCCCTCGTGGTTTTACCCCCCTACTTTTGGAACCAAAATGTGAATCGCTCCGAAACACAGTATAAATGGACGCGTAATTACGCCCTAATTTTTTTCCTATCGTTCCCCAGTCCGAGTCGCTATCGTACCTATTGGAATCTCCGGTGTGGGTGCAGGGTGAGAGAATAGAGGGTATACTTACCCCTCTACTTGACCGAAATGGGTAAGCGAAACGATTAGGTTTGGGAATTTTTTGGGGCCTGCGAAGGTCGCACCAGTGGCAGCCCATCGGGTACCCGGCCGTGCCTACGCATCCACCCCACGCCATAGGTACGGAAGGCCACTGGGAGACCAAATTACCAGCATAGAAGCGCCGAGATTCGATTTTTCAGTAGGATTAAGGTAGATGGGGTGGCCACCCCCTATTTTTGGTGGTCGGGCTTGTCGTCATAAATTGGTAAAATTGCCCCGCCAGGGTAACCAAAGATATGTCTAGTTCCGTTACGTACTAAACTATCAAGTAGTGCAAATGATCCTCGTGTTTTCATGAGTAAATTTATTTTAATTTTTAAATATCAAGCATAGTCCGCCCGGCAGTGGCAACTCCGCTTCCCGATGGCCGCTGCATCTGAAACTCGGCGACCGTAGGCATGCCCATATGAGCTCCTCGGACGCCGAGTTTCAGCGAAAACGGCCGGCGGGAAGGGCGGCCATTGCCGTTTTTCGCGATTTACTCCCATCCGGCGGCCCGTCGGTGAATCCTCAACATTATTGGCGTTTTGCGTTGGGACCCGCTCAAACGGCCGGTTTAGTGAATAATGTTGAAGATTTACCGAAGGCATCGCGCACCCATTCGTTTCCAACACGGTCGCGAACGGGGGCACTACGGCTCACTTCCCGGCGGTTTTCGCTGGAACCAAAGACGGACGCTAGTTGGTAGGGTATGAGAGGCTGCCTCGCGGCGCGACGACGCTCAACGGCTGCGTTAAGGCTGTGTGCACACCGTGGCGCGTATATGGTACTTTTTATGAAGTATAATTTTTTACCCGTTCCGGGACCGCGGGAGGGGTGGAGAGAGCACTGAAAGAGACGTGCCGCGTGGAGGCTTCGATTTTCGCGCGGCGACTAAAATTGCTAAACTTTTTGCCGTCGTTCACAGCCAATTTTGCGCCTGCGCGCAAAAAAAAAGTTGCCGAGGGCCGCTTGGGTGCTCGGACGCCCACACGCACCGCGCACTGCCACCGGCAGCCGCATGGGCAGCCGCACGGACGCCAAACGCTAAATCGGACTCAACTATTACCTACTAAAAGGCCGGGTGACCCCCCATTGTATTTAGTACCCCTTGCCAGATGGGCAACTTCGCAACTGCGTCTCGCCGCGAAAGTGACCCCTTCCCCCCAACCCGGTCTCGGGGCGTACAAAGGGACTCTTTGGGACCCCGCAGCCAAAATCGCCCTCGACTCGGGCTCGACCAAGTGGCTAGGAACTCGAATCTCAGATTAGGAGAGCCGCCCCTTAGGGGTGACCGTCACAACCCAGCCCGAAAATGGGAAAATAATAATAATAATCATATCCGCTATAGTCATTGTACTTAGTCTATTACTCTTAGTACGTAAAATATATTTTAAAAAAAAAACTCTTGAATTAAACGAGTGGTGGAGACTAGGGCGGCCGTCGCTGCCATATCATGATGCACAAATATAATTTTAATTGTCGGCCGCCGGGCCCTGGCCGCTCAAGACGGCTCACCCTGTGGACTGCCACTGACGGCTCACGCCGTGCACTGCCAGTGCCAGTGCGGCCACTGGCAGCCTGAGGCTGAGTGGCACCGTCACGGTGACGGTGACTCACTCAGTGGCCCAGGCTGTGGCAGGCTCAGGCTCAGGCTCAGGCTCACTGGCAGCCTGAGGCTCAGGCTGCCAGTGGCAATAAATATGTGCAGTTCCACCGTGACGACCATGACTCCCGCCGTCAGTGGTCATCATGGCGCTAATATGCACGTGCTGTTGTATTTGCGCCTGCCGCGGCGGCCCACTGGCAGGATCTTCGCTGTACCTGTATACCGGTACTTGTAGGTATAGTTATTTAGACCCGTAACTTTAACGTATGAGTTACGGCGTTACGGCGTTACAAGAAAAAATAAGATCCAGGAAGTAGATAAGAACCAGCCCTTTATTTTAAGTCACTGGGTGAATACTTAGAAGCCTGGTCTTCTACACTGTATCGGTAGATCCCAGAGAGGCTTTTAGCTAACTATTGGATGGCGTCTGACCCTGCCATCTCAATCGGGAACTACAAGGGTGTGATGCTATGCAACAGGCCCTTTGTTGGCGCCGTGAGCCAATCCAAGAAGGGGGGCGCGCCGGCAAAGCAAGCGTTCGTTTGCGGGAAGGTTGACAATAAGCTCGGAGCGACCATACCTATTTCCAAAGGGAAAATCGCAAAAATCAACCAGTGCTCTAGAAAGGAAACAGCACTTCAACGGCATAGGAAGCTGACTGCAGCGCCTATGACACGACCTTGTGCTTATTATTTCTATTAGGTGGTTAGCAGAGTTGCAAGCAACTAAGGATCAGCTGGAAATGCAATATTTAAAGGTGTGTCTGGCGGATTATAGCTGACTCAATTGCTTATGATAAGTTCTTAGGACATTCAGAAAAAAGAGACAAAGCACAAAAAATTCATGGACCGCGAAGCTAAAATGCGTGAAGTAGTTCGTAAGGTAAGGGATGACAGGACCTATGGGTGCGCCGATCTGGACTCTCAAGAAAAATATGACAAAAATCAAGTAAATGACAACGTTGTAATGGAAGTTGAACTATCCCCGGAGGCATCATCAGGCGCTGCAGGAGATTCGTCACGACCCATGTGGGCGCTGACAGAAGACCAGGCAAAAGAATTTGCTGGGGGTATTGAAACTGCAGAGGCAGATGACCTTCTCAGTTTTGCAAACAGTCTAGACTTCGATAAATATATTAATGATACTGAAATTTCAGCACTGGTACAAAATGTCCGCTCTCGTATTTGTGAGCTCGAAGCATATCAGGACTCTGTTTTGAAACGCCCGATCGACACGTCTTTAAGTTGTAAAACTTCATCAGCGATGAAACCCATTTCAGATGATCTGGATGTCCTCTCTGGAGAGCCAGCTGAGTGCTCAGACAACACTATGTCCCTAGTGAAGTCAGTTCTCGCATCAGAAGCAGGCAAGTCGGTTGGCGCTATTCATTCACAAAAGTCGCTGATTGCAGTTACAGAGAAATCGAAGAGCACAATGAAGGAGAACAAACAAGGTTGGGCAGTACCTCTTCCACTAGTTGTGAACCATCCTAATGATGCAACAGGCACCATAGAAGGAAAAAATTCGGTATCAAACCTACCATATATGCATCGCAATCCAGCAATCTGATAAATACAACTTGGTGCAACTGGGATTTTTTAAAATCGCCCAGTAGCCGTCACTTGGCAGTGAAGGCGCTGGGCACTCGGATCTTGGCGCTGGGCAAGACTCGCCAAAAGATAATGACGCCGAGTTTGTGCTATATGCCACTGGAGACCCCGGAGTCGTCGAGATAGCCTGAGCCCCACTGGCATTGACGTGTACTGCCTCTAATGTCGTGTCGGTGCCGTGCAACATCTCGCACGCGACAGCTCAGGCTGATAAGGACGGTTCTCATTGAATCAATCTACCCACTTAATAACTTGAACACGACTCGGACAGGCGGGGGCACTTGATATACTATGATTTTAAGTTTACTCCGCCTTCCGGAGACTACTTGGTCCCACTGGACCTACTTGCTCGCTAAGTCAGACGTCTAGAAGCGTCTGGGAGAATCCAGCAGAAGCAGGAGTGAGTTTGAGGAGGTCTGCGGGGGGTCCGTGGCTACCTATGACTACCCTTACGTCAACTTGAGGGGCTTGTGACGGGAAATACGCCCGCCAATAAAAGTGACTCAGGAGTGCCAGTGGGAGGCGACTTCCCCTACTAAGGGGATATCGGAGTCACGGTACCTCAGGCTCAGCGGCTAGGATGGGAAGTACGGGTTGTGCTTGGATACGTCCCAGTTGAACATAGGAATCCTACTAGACGTGATTGTACTGAGTAGGGAGAAGGCTCTTAGGAGGCTGAGCTTGTCACTGTTGCTTTTTTAGGTCTTCCTTTATTTATTTATACATAGACTGCACTGGCTATTCGATGGCGGATGCAAAAGGAGCCCGGGGGGATGCCTGACCTTTGACGCCCACAGCGCATACATGCGCAGCCGGGACGCAGCCAGGAGCGCGGCGTTTTTTTTTGCAGTCTTTTTGGTATGAAGGCACCCGGGGGCATCCTAAGGACGCCCGACACCGCTTTACTCGGGAGGGGTCACTTTCGCGTTGGGATGCGGACGTGAAGTACCATAGTGTGGCCAACCATATTGCGACCCTCCTCTTTCGTGTTTTCGGCTGGTGATTTAGTCTCCCGAGGGTCCTTAGGTACCTGTTCCGTGGAGCTGATGCGCAAACGAGATCATCTAGCTTGATGGGGTGTCAAAAATATCGCCCGGCGCGGCACAAAACGCCATTGACGGGGCAGTCCGGGGCCCCTAAAATCGTCAGATCCTAACCGTTTCGTATCCCCTTGTGTCGAAAGGTGGGAGTAGACGTAAGTAAGGAACCTTAGTTCATAAAAATCCGAGGGTGGGCTACGTATTTAACGCGCTATGCCAGTGCCTGTCAAAATCTGGCGTTCCCCCCACTGGCAGGCCCCATGTCCTCCTAGGCCCATTTCAAATTTGGCGCAAAGGCCCTAATCCCATTGAAGTTTACACCTTATGACGCAAAGGTCCACACTTGCCGCTTAGCCGCGGGGACTCGGAAGCGAAGCGGCAAGATGCGGGCCTTCGCATCCTCTGTCCTAGATGGATTTGTAAATTTATTTATTATTCAAATTCGCAGGCTTCAAAAATTTCGAGGGCTGGGCCAAAAACATGATCTATTATGATTGGGGCCTGCGGTGAGTATTCCCCGGAATGTTTTCCCATTGGCCCAGTCCAGAGTCTCGAATTTGCGAGTATGCTTACATTGACTTGTATCTATAGCCAAGGTTCCCAGTTTGGTGCGTTGATAGCTATACAGTCTGGCGATTGAGCTAGATGAATTAGTTTTGTTAGGCCACTTTCAATCTGAAGGCCACTGGGTGAAAACTTCAAGGGTGGTGCTATCGTCAACACACGGTCGATGATCGCCCTCTTTTCTTCGAAAATTTTCGTTAAGCACCCCTGTGACCTCGCATGATTATTACCGTCGATTTCGGCGCCCACAAAGAGGCAAATATATGGTTCTAGGAGCCCGCCTGGTTCTAAAGTATATCGCATGGCAAGGAGGATGGTTCCGATTGTTGTCTTGAAAATGCTGTGCAAAAGGAAAGGTTGTAGTAAACGCTCCATGTTCCGTGTCAGACGGAATGGTACAGATCCGGAGGACGGTAGAGATCCGGAGGACGCAGACCGACTAAACGAAAAGGCTGGTCTGAAATCATTGAAATGGACACGCCCAGTGTGATGGCAGAGCATTGTTTCCTGTGTTCCGCCAGGACCAATAGCCAGAACAAATCCAAGGATGGAGGGAATCGCAAGTTGAGTAGCAAATGTTCGACGATAAGTCCATAAACCCTCGAAGCCATCATGAGTAGCACAAACATATGTAGCAAGTACATGCATTGGCACTTTGCCGGCGCAAACTTTGTTATAGATTGCCCGACGTGCATCCTGAAGAGACGCACAAGTACGCTTTCTCAAAGACAATGTTGTAGAGAGTAGAGCCTGTGTGTGAATTTGAGCAAAGGAAGCTAGACCGTTTTTTTCTTGACCGAGGGCAGAGCTCCTTGACTCGGCAATTTCACAGAGACTTGTCCAAGACCACCTATCTTCCATCATTGTAAAGTTTGGTCCAAATCTAATATGCGCAAAAGGTAACACTCGCAAGCGACGTTGTTGTGCAGCTTTGCACCGAACGAGTGCAAAGTCGATGACACCAAGATATTGGCTTACTCTTTCATCTGCCTGTGCATTTCTACAGCGAGTAAAAGAAGATGCGAACACCTGAACCTGTCCTTCGTCGGAAGAAAATGCAAAGTGCTGTCCTGACTTTCCACTCTTTACTCTGAGACAGGCAGGGGGATCGATCTGTATCAACGGTAGATGCAACTCCGGCCGAAACAGGCCAAAGGTACTAGTGTATTGACCAGGAACCTCAAGAAAGCAACCTTTAGTACCTGGCCGAGTTTCAATGGTGCGTTTTCGCTCACTCTGTAGACGCGACAGTGTAGAATATGGATATTTGCAGCTCCTGGTTGACACAACCTCAATAGTTCGATTTGCTAGGATTCGAGTCAAAGTGTCGAGATTACTTGTGAGGGATAAGTGATATGATGGAGATCGCCCATTTCTGACTGGGGTAGGAGTTTCCACCCATATGCTGTTCAAATCTAGCGACTGTAGACGTCCGCAACCAACATACCTCAAACTGACCTTGTGCAGAAGCACGTACAATATATTAGATTCTCGATCCCGAGCACTGTCACACAGTTCTCCAGAAACACAACGCAACAGATGAAGCAGCTCTTCGCTCGGACCGGGTCTTGCGGTCAAAACCATCTCATCACCCAGTGTATCCATTTTTGTTGCAAGCACTGAATTATTTGAGTAGATGCTGGAGATAAGTTTATTTCCTTGTGTATGCGTTACAGCGCAGGACTGGTCCTGTATTGTCTCAGATTTTAAGGCATAGAATATTGCCTGAGGTGTCGAACTGGCAAGTGAGCATACGGCAGTTATTACTTCAGGTAGAGCAAGCATTGATAGGAGCTGTGGAATCCAAGGAATCATTGCACCTGTGGGTACCACCTTCGAATGAATATGAAACAGGCGACGGAGTTCGTCAGATTGTTTGCTATGCTGCAACAAACACAGAATACGGGCCAGTCCGCACACTGATGCATCTTGATGGCCACATTCAATTGCCGCGAGATAGCAGAGGAAAGAGTTTTTGACAAGCCGATTTAACAACACTGAAGATAAAGATGCTTCGGTCGAGCAATTTACATCACACAACACAGCCCAGGAGTACCAGGCACGCCCGTAGTTGCTGCAGCCTCGAGTAGCAACAGAAAATGCGCAATGCGCATCCCTAAACCTTCCTAACATCCCCAGGAACACTCCCTTAAGCCTGAACAGTTCAGCGCGCTGCTCTGTGCTAAATACCTCAATCACCATATTGTCGATGAAATTAAGGCCAGCTTGAGTGCTTCGAAACATACGATCATCAGCATTGCAAAACGACAAAAGTCGTTCCCGAACATTGTGGAATGCATTATCGATATTCATCTGAATATCATTCAAATCCTTATTGCCATACTGTGCCTCCTCCCGTAGCCCCTGCTTTCTCGCGACGCGAGCCAGTGTAACCAATGTCCATGGTGCATCGTGAAGTCGGAGAATCTTGTTGGCTGCACCCCACGCGAAAGCCTTCTCTATCGACAAGAAAATATGCTCACGCCATCGCATTATGTCATCCCAGCCGGACATGCTGTCCCAGGTGTTTGGCAGTCGGTTTCGCCATGTATGTGTCATGGTACTGAGATCAGGATATGTAAAGGCACGAGAGTGTTGCGATGCCTCGTGGAGTAGTTGGCTGCTTTCGTGGACTTCAATAAGCTCATGAAATAGATGTAGTAGTTGATCATGTACAGCTACTCCCAAATGCGGTCTGGGTAAGCTGCTCCATGATTCCAATGCGAGTTGGATACATTCCCCACAGAGGTCTTCGACGTCAGAATAAAGCCCTTCAACCACTGCCAATCGTGCTTGTAACAGCTTGACCTGAGGTGTTAGTTGCTCTGGTTGTTTGCTCCCATTCAGATGCTTCCGAACATAGTCCCATTTGTGTGATTTCCAGGATGCTTCAAGACACAAAGTTGGTCTCAGCAACCCTGAAGGGAGAGAAGCAGGGGTATATTTAAACAAATCTGACAAGAGCAGCCACTGAGACATATCGCGAGCACATGCTAGCCACTCTGCGCACCACACGTCAGCCTCAAAGATGCAGGATGAAAGCGGTTTCACACCGGTGGCATCATGGTGGGTCTGGCGAAGAGCTGACACCATATTACTAAGAAAGATATGTTGAGCTTGAGGAATAAAGCCGTATCGCCGAAGCGAAAATGCGATGGAGGACATGGGGTTGGTGCAACCGTCGGCTAAAGCACCCACCTTCATATCAGTTTCCTGCAAACTACTAAACAATGATGCGCA
>JACLAA010006670.1_pt1 | contig 15923 bp, 8 predicted proteins | sample 8027891 | NCBI WGS metagenome assembly JACLAA01 (sample SAMN15724900, study PRJNA655200) | protist metagenome | isolation source: fluorescence activated cell sorting (FACS) single amplified genomes of... | place: Spain: Blaines Bay Microbial Observatory, Mediterranean Sea | collected 2016-01-19 | reverse complement strand
CGGAGTTGTGTGTTGTGATGGTGGAGGAGCAGGGGTTTGAACCCTGGGCTTTCCGCATGCAAAGCGGACGCTCTGCCACTGAGCTACACCCCCTTCACAAATATTGTATGGGACACTGGCCGCGGTACGGAGCCGTCGTCGGGCTTGATGAAGCCGAAGCCGCGCGGGTTCCAGCGGAGGGCCACGCCGGTAGAGTGGCCCTCGGGCGCCGGCCCGGGGTCGCCCTGCGGGCCGCCCGGGCCGCCGGGCTCCTCGGTCGAGCCGCCGGTCACGTTCTGCGCGCGGTCGCGGCCCGAGCGCTCGTCCTGGCCCTTGACGAAGCTGACCTTGGCGCCCTCGACGAGGCAGTTGCCGTCCTCGATGGCCGAGACGTGGCAGAAGAGGTCCTCGCCGCCGTCGTCGGGCTTGATGAAGCCGAAGCCGCGCTGGCCCTGCCAGCGGAGGGCCACGCCCGTCTGCTTCTCGCCGGAGGCCCCGCCGCCCCCGCCGCCGCTGCGCGAGCGGGAGCGCGAGCGGCTGCGGCGGCGCTCGCGCGAGCCCGAGCGGGAGCGAGAGCGGGAGCGGGACTCACCCATGATGGCTGTGAGAAGCTGTTACTGTTGCTGTTTCGGCTGGCGCGGCTCGTGGAAGCGAGCGCGGCAGGCAAAATAGCTTGGCGGCGATGCCGAGGCCCAGAGATGGATTTTTGGCGGGCCCCTCGGATGAAAGATCTATCGGTCCGATCGTTGCCAGGAAACGTCCCGCGTGAGGCTGTGAAGCAGGGCCCTTCAAATGTGTTTCGTGCGGGGGCTGAGAGGCTGGCCCAACTTTGATGGGAGGCGCTGGCTGGGCACGCTGCCAGACACCATAAAAGCGGACGGAAACCGTCCGAGCGCGCGTCGGACGCACACCGGACCGGTCCATCGGCGTCGAAGCCGACGCGTCGCGTGAGAGGCTGCCCACCACTCCCAGCCAAGGGAGAGCAAACGCCATGGCCATGGCCCGCCCCCGCTCCCGCGTCTTTGAACGACCGTCCTCCAAACAAAGAGCAATAACGCCCTCCAGTAAAGAACTCACGCCGCAACAGAAAGAAAGAGAAAAGGAATTGATGGCCCGCGTCGGCAACGAGTGTTTCGAGGCCGTGAAAGGGTGCTGCGGGACACATATCTACGCGCACCAGAAGGCGACCGCTATTAATTTATTACTGCATCATGACTGGCTGTGTGAACTGAGGCACGCGATGCGGCCTAGACGAACACATTTGGGGTTTACGGCCGACGCCTTCGCGCACATGAGACAACGGGACTCCTTGCTGGATTCTCCACCCAAGAACCCGCCTCCCGTAGAAGAGGCGTGGCGGCCGGGCACCGCTCCCCGGTTCCTAGCCGAAGGTATCGTGTGGCCACAACACATACGGCCGGCCACGGCCGTCGCGGAAGGCGAGCCGCCCGACGACTGGTCCCAGTTCTGCAAGGCGTTCTGCATTACTATAAAAGAGGGCACTCGAGCCCAGCATTTGCGGTTGTTGTTTGAAACTTATGCTCGGGAGCAGCCTGGTGCCATTTCCCGAGAAGAAGCACGAGATGTCTGCTTGAAGCACGTCCACCGGTCGGGACGCGTGGAGGAGCGCCCGGCGAAGAACGCCCAGGCCGCTCAAGAGCTCGTCGAAGACTTCGACAGTGTATCGCGGGAGGGCTTTCTCGATTGCGTGGGCTTCGAGGAGTTATGGAGAAGGCACCTGCGCGTCTACAAGCAACTCAAGATTGATGTCTGGTGCCTGCTGCAGGACCTCGGGAGACGGGACGCGTCTGAAAGAGCAGTGATGCGGCGGCCCTTCGAACAAAAAAAGCGGGACGCCTGGTCGCTCATCGACCGGAAGATGGCCACGGACGTGGCGAACTTTAAGGATACCTTGTGATTTTTGATGGGTCTTCCCCGCTCCTCCGCGCTCCGAGTCGATGTGTGTTATCTCGTACTAGTCTCGAGTGTGTGCCGGGTCGCGGCGATGGCGTATGGGTGGCGCCAGACGCCATCGCCGCGACATCACGTAAGTTGGGACTGACATTATGGACACCTAGTACTAGTAAATCGTAGGGCTCCAACGGGCTCCAGGCGTCGGTCGTGGTGGCTAGGCGGCCTAGCTCCAAGCAAAGCAAATCTGGTACATGGCCGAGTCCGCTGGACTTAAGGTATAATTAGAGGGAGAAGGCGCGTCCCTACACGCCAGCCGCCCGGAGCAGCAGCGCGCGGCTCGCCGGCGTCGCGGCCGCGACGACCGACGCCGCGCCCACAAGCGACATCGCGATCGCCGCAAAGGGCTGCGCGTCGGGCTCGTCGCCCATCTGCGCCGTGCCGATGCCGTGCGCCGCCGCGCCCATGGCCATGCCTCTTGCCACTGGATCTTTCGTGCCCAACGCGTCCAAAGTTGAGGGCCCGAAGGCCGCCCCTAAGACGCCCGTGACCACTACTAATGCCACAGCTGCCGCCGCGTCCGTCTGTAAAGCCGTGCAGACGGCAACAGCTAACGGTGAGGTGATGCACCTTGGCAACAAAGCGTACCGTGCTGCTTTCGGTAAACCAACAGCTCTAGCTGCCAACGCCGTGCCGTACAACCCAACGCCGACGCCCGAGACCGTGCCCGCTGCGACCGCCTTCCAATTGTCTTTGACCTCCCTTCTTCTCCCATACACGCCGCAGGCTAGGGCCAGTACCGAAGCGCCCAGTAAACGTTGTAGAGGCGCTCCTGCTAATGTAGCGTAGGACTTTAAGGTCACTGTGGTAGTTTTCGAAGTCGCCTTTGCTAGGATGCGGCACGCTATGGTTGTCACGAGCGCACATTGGGCCACGGGATGCAGCGCCCGCGCGAGGGCCTTCTTCGTCTTGCTTTCGCTCTTCGCTAGGCTAGATGCGAACCTGCTCCCGAAGACGAAACTTCCAAGTGTCGCCGCGACGAAGTAGGGCCTCTTCCAAGCTACTTTGCCTTGTGCCGCAAGGACTCCCGACAGAACCGTGACAACACCAAGCGGTTGCAGGAGAGGACTCCCGAAGGGCACTTGGGCCGGTCTCGACTTGGACCAGGTGTCCGACGCCGCCGTACATTCATCAGAACAGACGGTGCTGACGGCAAGCGCCGTCGCCGAGAGTGATGCTGCTAAACCACCAAACACGACCACCGCTAACGCCGCGGCGTCTCTCGCCGTCGCGACGACCGGTTCCGCCAGGGGCAGCAGCACCAATGCTGGAGCAAAAAACACCGGCATCCAACTGAGTAATAGGGTAGCGCCGGGCGCCAGCAGTTTTTTGTGGATTTTTTCGCCGATCGAACCCGTCGCTATTAATAGTGCAACTAAAGCGCCGCCACCAGCTAACGAATGGGGCAGGCCCGATCCTTTGAACGCTACTCTACACACCTCGTCGGCAGCCGCGAGCGCCGCGAAGCCGACTAAACGCGGGGCGAGCGGCGGTTTTTCTATTGTAACAGCGGCGGCGTCGTCCGCGGCGGCAGCTCGCAGCGGTGGTGGCAACTTGGCCGGCGCGAGGAGCTTTTTGCGCTGCACTATTGGTGCAGGGACTCTGAAGGCCGTGGCGGCCTGCCACACGACGAGGAGCAGCATTGTGCGAGACATGGCGTGTGTAAAGGTGTCCGAGCGTGCGGTTGCTGCCGGTTTCGGCGCACGGCGGAGGAGTTTAGTGTGATGCTCTGCCTCTGCAGCTGTGAGACGAGCCCAAGCGCTTCGGCATGGACGCCTCCCGAGCAGTCGTGTGTAAAACGGAAGGCAAGGATCTCCTGCGGCCGCGACAGGTCCGAGGCTAGTAGCTTCAAAATGCTAGTGGCCCCAAACACATTTTTGGCACAACCGGCCGTGCACGCACCGCTGCCCACCGGGCGCGCCGAAGTCCTTCGGGCCGGTGGACGGCGCGGGCGGTGCGCCGGGAGGCTGCACGCGCAGTTGCTGCGCGAGGTTCGGCGTGTAAGGACAAACTGTGACACACGAAACGCACAGTTGACGCCACCGGGGCGACGCAACGATGATGTGGGGCCAGCCCCCGCCGACCTACAACACAGCGGACCCCTGGTACGACGGCGCCGCGAATTATGACTACGGCGCTTCTCAAGAGGTCGAGCAGCGCTGGGCGGTGCTCGACGGTGCGTTGAATTCGTACCTCGGCGGGCAGGACGTGCCCCCACCTCCACCAGCACCGCAGTACCAGCAGACCCAGTCCTGGGACGAGCAGGCCTCGAAGAATGCGCAGAGGTGGGCCAAAGAATCATCTGGGTATGCGGCGCAAGCTCAGGCCCAGGCGGCTCGCTTGGGCTTGGCTGCCGGAGGTGTTGGTGATTTAGCTTCATCGGTCGGTCATTTATCCGCCGCGGTCCAACGGATGGAGGAGCGGACGGCTCTCGTGCAAGAGAGAGACGCGGCGCGGATGAGGTGTTTGGAGCTCGAACAGGCTTTGGCCGAGAGGCAGCTGCAAATCCAAGCCCCACCTTCCGCGCCGGCAAGCCCCATGCGCCTGCCGGCACCGGTCCAATCGCCTCCCCTGTCACCGGCGCCCTCGGAGCGCCCCGTACAATCGTCGCCCGTGGCCACGAGCACGACGGGCCTGCCGCCGCGCGCCCAATCCATGAGGACGTCGACGACCGGTTTGAGCCAAGCGATTCAGCCGGTAGAGGACCCGGCGGAAAGCAGACGACAGGCCATCTTCCGCGAGCGGCAAGTTATACTCGCGGAGCGCCAGCTACTCGCCGAGAGAAGGAAGCTCGAGGAGGAGATGGCGAAGGCCGACGCGGGCGAGATCTTCTCTACGGAAGCCGCCCCGCCGTCGACGGTAACGCACCACCCGGCGACGGTGCATCATCCCGAGCTCGCCGAGGCGCGCGTGCAAATAGCCAATTTGCATGGGGAGATGAAGGAAATGAGGGCACTAATCTCAAGAAGATCAGGGTCGCCGCGCGCGTCGTCGGAGCGGCCGGAGAAGCGTTCGAGACCGGAATCACCCTTGAATAATGATGAGGCGATCGTGAGGGCGGCTCAGAACGCGCGAGAAGACGCGAAACGCGACTTCGAGAAGCTGCGGGAAGAATTAGCGTCGCACCACAAGGAGGAGCTTTCTTCTCATCATGCATCATTAAGAGATCAGCACGAGCAGTACATCGCTTCCTTACACCAAAAACATGAAGCACACTTGGAGTCCCACAAGACGCGGGCCGAGGCCGAGGCCGAGGCCGTGCGCCTGAAAGCGGCGGCCGAAGTGGAGGCCATGAAGCACCGCCTCGACATGGCGCTCGAGAAGGAGCAAAGTGCGAGGGAGCAGCAGGAACAGGCGCATGAACGGGCGGTGCGGGCCATGGAGGAGAAGCAGGCTCTCGCTCTACAAGCTGAGCAGCGCATGCTCGCGCTACCAGAGAAGAAGAGTGTCTCCGAGTCGCACGTCGGTAGACTCGTCTCGCAACAAATGCCACCGCAAGTTACTGAAAGTAGGATCGGCGCCTTACTAGAGGAAAAAATGTCCAATCAACAACCCGGAGTCTCGGAATCTCAAATAGCGAGACTGATGGACGAAAGGATGCGTAGTCACCAACCCGCACTCACGGAAAGTCAGTTGGGTAGGATTATGGACGAGAAATTGTCTCAGTTAACCAGTAGACACGCCCAGGACACGCACGAGCTCCAAGCGAAGCATTTGGAGTTGGTCCATGGCAAGATCCAGACGCTCACTGAAGAGCAAGCGAAGCATCGCGGCGAACTCAAGGCCGCGCAGCTGGAAAAAGACGCGGAGATCGCCGCGCTGAAGTTGCAATTGGAGCGGGCGACGCAGCACCACGCTGTGACGAGGGAGGCGCCTTTGCAGCAGAGCGTGCCCAAAGAAGTGGCGGCCGCCCATGCGACGCATCACGCGACACACCACGTCCGACGGGAGGCGCCCCTGCAAGCAGCGGCCGCCGTCGAACAGGCCGTGGCGGCCCCTGCAGCGCACCACCGCGCGCACCACGCTGCAAAAGCTCCGGAGGTTATTGAAACGGTCAAGAAGGAGAAGAAGAAGCCTTCTGCTGTTTGGACTAGTGGCAAAACTTCAAGGTTAAAAAAAGCCGTCAAGGTGACGTGGGGCAAGGGGCCGAAGCCCACAGCAAATCAGATCCGGGCCGCTTTAGTTGAATATGGCGTGGTCACGAAGGTCGGCGAGACGCCGCATGGCAAGTCCGAATTGGTGTTGTTCGGCAGCGAACACGACGCCGAGAACGCCATCAGCAACTACAACGGGCCCTGGCGGCTGCGGCCGGCCGCGGCCGGCCTAGAGGATCCTTTCGGGCACGTCCCCTCGCCCGAGAAAGCAGCACCTTCTCGTTTCGCGGCTCGGACCGTCGAAGTGACCTGGAACGACTCCGTGCCGCCGTCTTCCGACAAGGAGCTGCGTTCTCAATTATCTTATTTCGGTGATGTTACGAGAAGCTTCAGAACGGGCCACCGGGGTGTCGTCATGTTCTCGAACCACGAGGGGGCGCAGCGCTGCGTCGAGGACTATCGGGGGCCCTGGTCCGTGCGACTGGTGAACGCGAAGCGCGTGCAGACGCCTTCGCAGAAGCGGCGGCCCTCTACCAAAGAAGAAGTGGCAGCTAGGGCGCTGCGCGTGTCGTGGCGCGGGCGGTCTTCTCCGCCGTCCGAGAACGATGTGAGGGATGCCCTGTCGAACTTTGGTGTTGTAGCGAGGTGCCAGTCCGGCAGCACGCACGCTGTGGTCCTGTTTGGATCGTCACAAGAAGCTTCTGACGCGCTGGCGAGGTACGAGGGCCCCTGGAAGCTCACCAAGGCCGAGCAGCACACGTCAGTTGCGCCTCCTAAACCTCAAACGCCGGCGGCCAAGGCCGACTCCCTAAGAAAAGCAACAAGGAAGGTGACGTGGTCTTCCGGCGCCGCCGTGCCTACCGAAGATCAATTACGGGCCGTCCTGAATGCCTACGGACCGGTGCGCCAGGTCGCGCTCAAAAAACGATCGGCCATCGTGATGTTTAGGGATGAAAATGGTGCGAAAAATGCTGATGAGAACTACAGAGGTCCCTGGCGCCTCAATGAACTGGGCGCGCCGGGCGAGACGCCGAAGACGCCGCCTCCCACAATACATAAACCGTCTCCTAGGGCGCATCACTCACCTCCCAGACACATGAAGCCTCTGGAGTCTGAAGTTGTTCGGGAGGCGCCCTTACAGCACCAGGCTCCTGTTAAGGAGGAGGCCCTCGCTTCACATAAGAAGCACCACCACAAAGCCGCCGCGGAGGAGGACCACAAACCTACGGAAGAGGACGACGACGTCCCGCCACCTCCCGCAAAAAAACCGGCTCGCTTGACGGCCGAGGCCTTAGCAAAGTTGGAAGCGGAGACGACCCAGAAGAAGGCGCCGTTACCGGAACGATGTGTCAATATCACGTGGCCCAAATCATCTAAGGCTACGGAGGCGGGCGTCATGGAAGTTTTAAGGGCATTTGGCTGCTCCGACGTGGTCAAGGTGTCGTGTCGGACCAAGTCCGCCGTCACGCTCTTTGCGACGCCCGACGCCGCGAAGAAGGCCGTTTCTAAAATAAGAGACGCGTCCGGTGTTGTCGAAGGCTACGACATGAGCACGTGGAAGGCGTTTTTGGCGTCCGAGGCTCTGGCGATTCGGGCGTCCAAGTCTTCAGGACCGTTATCGCCCCAGAAACCGCCGTCTGTTGCTTCGTCCGCTTTGCGACGGTCCCAAGAAAGGGAAGAGCAGCGCCAGAAGATGGCCTCGGAAATGCCAACACCGCAGCCCGTCGGCGAGCTCTGGAAGCGCTGCGTCAAGGTGACCTATATGGGCGGCTACAAACCTACGGGCGAGGCGCAGCTCGCGCTGGATGTGGAGCAGGCGGGCGGCGCGCCCTTCGTCAACGCCAAACTCAAGAAGAAGTCCGCGGTCCTGCTCTTCTCCTGCACGGCCGACGCGGAGGATCTCGTCCACGGCGTCGGCGACTCGTGCGACAAGTTCACGGCGAGCATCGTGCCTCCACCTAATGCGGGGTCGCCCAAGTAAATTTGAACACGTATCTTTTTACGATCTGGGGATGGGGTGTCCTTGCGCCTAGCACGTGCCGCACGTCTTTTTGCAGGCTTCGTCCGCCCGGACGCCGTCCTCGCTGAAGCGGATCGTGCAGCGCTTGGTCTTCTCGGCGACGCGGTCACATGTAAATACGTCCCCCTCCTTCGTGGTGTAGGACCAGTCCTCATCATCAACACAGTCGTCGTCGTCGCTGCCGCGCAGCGACGGCTTGTACGTCGGCCGGTAGGTGGGTGCCGGTACTATCTCGGCCGGAGCCTGGCAACAAAACTGGGCTGCACGAGCGTCGGCGGCGGAAGCGGCTGTCTTCTACCGAACATAGGATCGATTATCAATTACCGACGTCGCGAGCGAGCATCGATAATAGCGATTGTCGTGTGCAGCAGCACTGCAGTAGCACTGCAGGCAGAGGAGCTTGCCGAGCACCCGTTAGCAAGCTAGCTTTGAGTTAGGCATACCCACCTTGGTAGGCCATATTTCCAGCTCGCTTTGCGCGCGCGTGCTCGTCGGTTGGACAAAAGAGAGAAAGAGTTAAGCAAAACGCACAAAATTATCATGTCCGCGACGCTCGGCGAAAAGCTCGTAACCGGCGACGCGGCCCGGCTCACCGTGGACCTCCCAGATTACCGGTAATTTCCATTACCAGGGTAATTCCTGGTAATTACCGGTAATTACCGACCCTGAGATTTCGTTACCGGGTAATTTGCCAACTATAGCTGAGCGGGTCGCCCGGGCCCCGGGGCGCTTAGGGGATGCTTTCCGATTCCTGAAAGTGGATGCTTGGCCGTGGCGGGGCATGTCGGCGCACAGTCGAAAACTATAAATCTACGCCGACGTAACGCCGTCTTTTGCAGACGACCGCCGCTAGCGTGACTAACACACTAGAGGTCGAGTTTTTGTGGCGGTAGAGCTAGTTGGCCTGCAGACGCTAAATAGAAGCCAGCACCAGCGCACTGCAGCGATCGTGGCTTTATTTATTTATTGATTGGCAGGGACGCAGTTTTGTGCTGCCGCGGCGTCGAGCAAGCCATGTCCAGCAAAAACGGCAGCGCGCCGCCGCCGCCGCGCTGGTCCGCGCGCGCCTACTTCGTCTGCGATGGATTCAGCAACGACATGTTCAACGCGCTGACGGCGTGCCTGCCGCTGGCGCTCTTCTGGCGGCGGCACTTGGGCGCGGACGTGCTCGGCGTGTCCTGCTTCGTCTTTTGTGTGGTCGCGGCGGCGGGCCACGTCTGGCCGAGGGCGCTGGCAGGATCGACGCATTTGGTCAAGCTGGCGTTTACGCCCGTGGCGCTGCAAGGGGCTGATCCACGATTGATTTCAGCAGTAGCAGCAACCACGATCGTACCCTTCCTCTTCCCGGCCCTAGCGAAAGTAGAACCACTGGGCGGCGGCGCGCGGCAGCTCTGGATGGCCTACCGCATTTTTACTTTATTTATGGAAGATAACATAAGGTGGCAGACGATTGGTGTCATGGGTCTTTGTAAGGTACTCTACAGGATGGAGCGATCGGCTCGAATGAAGCGGGGGAAAAGAGACGAGTACGCCTTCACGCACGCCGCCGAGCATTTGGATCTGTTTTTATACATCGTGGTCACGTCAGTCTCATTCGACAACCGTTTGTTGGAATACGCGCGGGCGGCGGGCTTGACCTTAGTGGCCGCTTGTGCGTCGATAACACCGTTCGTCGAGCACGGCGACGGCGGAAGGGCGTTACTAGGTGCTCTCGCTTTGATGGCGGCGGACTACTCGTTCTTTAGAGCTGTTGGTAAGGTTAGGGTCGGCATCGTCGCCGTCTTAGCGACGATCGCGTACGTGTTCGAGAACCGGGGCGGCGGCGCTAATACGAGGCCCTTATTGCGCCTGGCTACTGCTATGGTAGTGGGCCACGCTATGTTTATTGCTTACGGCTCTACCGGTTTATATGGCTTTGGCGTCGTCGAAAGTATACTCATGCTGTCGTCAGGCCGGGACTTCCACACGTCCCAGGGCCGTGTAGTGATAGACGACTCGGCCTTCATCGCCCACTCCATCATCGTAGCATATGCATTACGATCAAAACCGTGGCACTTGTTTTTGGCGGCCGCCTGGTCGTTCGCGGACGCGATGGATTTGAGGTTTTCCGGTCGGCGAGGCGGTGGTGCTTTACACTTATCGATTGTCGCTCTCTACGTTTATAGAGATGCGGATGTGCGCGTCGTTTATGTCCTGTGGATATTGACGGCTCTGGCATTTTGTGCATACAATGTACTACTAGGCCTTATCACAATAAGAAGGGGTCCCGGCGGTGACCTGCCGGAGGAGTGCCACGAGGCCTTCTGGACGAAATTGCGAGGGAATGCGTTTGCGATCAACCCCATTGGGTACCTCCTGAAACCGTCGTCGCCGGTCCTGTCGTGGGAGCGCATGTCCTGGGCTAGAATAGAAGAAGACATCACCAGCGTGGACTTTCAAGGCTTCGATGCTGACTTAGTCGTCGGCGTCTTGTCGGGAGGCGGCTTCATTCGCCACATCGTCGCGCGGCAATTTCCGAGCGCCGACAAGGGTCTGATCCGATCCCAGGTCTGGAGCCGCATTTCGGCATCGGAGAACATCAGGTCCGTCGGGCAAGTCTTTAGCGACAAGGAGCAGTGGCGCGACTCGAAGTGCAAGGAGCTCAGATGGTTTGTCGAACCCGCGAAAAAAAAGTACTCTCGCATACTGGTGGTGGACGACTCGGTAAGTTCGGGCAAGACGATGCAGAACGTGCTGCGGTTCGTCCGGAATGAGTTTCCGGCGGCGACGGTGAAATGCTTCGTCCTTTACGCCCCTCCGGCCTCGTCCGGCGGCGCCGCGGCGTTCGTCGACTTCGTCTGCCACCGGGGCCACGTGCCGCTGCTCTGGCCCTGGGGCTGCGAGATGGACTAGTGGGCTTCTTTTTGGACTAAGTTTGAGAGTGCGGGTTACTCGTGTGTCCTGGACTCGTGGCTAGCGTGTCGCGTCGATGGCGTGCTTGCGGGGTATAGCGGCCGGGTGGATCCGATCCGTTCCACTTCCCGATCCGACGTCGTCTGGCTGTGCTCGGCATCCTCGATATCCGTGGATGATCGACCGCGGGCACGTCCGACCGCGCCGGCCCCCACGCCGTCGACGCGGAGTCCCGGGCCCGCTCGATGGCGATTCAATAAAATTCACATTACGCAGCAATCGTCGCCCCGCGCCGCCTTCCGGTTCTTCTGGTCGGGCGAGCCGATCGCCGTTATGGACGAGCAGCCGACCTGGTCCCGGTCCTCGACATCATCCCCTAGCACGTCCACGAGCGCCCGCAATCGCCCCGCGCACCGCCGCAAGATCCTCCTTTCCGCGTCCGTCACGTCCGTGAGATCCTCATCACGTAAAAAAGCGAGATCAAAGACCCGCTTCGCCCCTAACCTCCTTAATCTAGGTGCGTAGTCGTCTGGTAGACCCAATTCCCGCAGGAAACCTTCCAGGGAGGTCGGCGGCGTCAGACCACCTGATTTACTCCTCTTCAACCGTTCCACTTCATGTTTCAGCAACCCGACCTCGGCCATGGACTGCGCTAAAGCTTCTAAATTACGTGTACGCTGCTGCTCCGCGAACCGCGCCCGCTCCTCGGCGTCCGCCGCGCGGTCGTGCGCCGCCGACAGCTCGTCTCGCAACGACGCATTATCATCGTCCAGGACCGCACACCGCTGCCGCGACGCTTCCAAGTCCGCGGCGCAGTCGTCCAAGGCGCGAGCTGTCGACTCGTATTTGGATTCATTTTTTTTGTCCTCCGCGGCCTTGGCCTCGAGGCGTTTCAAGATCTTCGCCTGCCAGGCCTCCTCCTCTTCGAGTCTCGCTCGTAGTCTTGCTACTTCGTCTTCCGCTAATGTAAGCTTCTTGCCCGGGCTCCTTGGGGACCTGATCGGCGTGGCCGGGAGGTCGTCCATTTGATTGATCGATGGGCAGCGCTGCGGCGCGCGTCCGAACGCGTGCGAGTGGGTGCGCGCGCAGGCGGCGGAAGCGCCGCCTCGGTTTGATCCTTGCTAGTGTGTTACAGGCCGCTAGCTAGCGGACGCGTCGACGGCGCGCACCGGGCAGCCTGCATTGGTGCGCTTCTTGGTTCTTTTCGTGTCGTTAGTAATCGCTGATACGTGTTGCAGTGGTTGCGCGATTTGTGGGCCTGTCGTGAACTCATTTATTTGAACCACACCATCAACTGGTGGAGATGCATCGCCTGCCGCCCGACGTATTAAACGCAATAACGGAATTGCTCGATGTGAAGGAGCTGGGCCGCTGCGCGTGCACGTCCAGCGTGCTGGCCGCGGCAGCAGTCAGCGGTTTCGAGGCGCGCGCGCGGGAACGAGGGCCGGGTCTCGTTCACCACGCGAAGCGGGCGAGTTCGAAGCCCGACTGGCGGAAGCTGTGCCGTAAAGCCATGTCTTTCGATCGGGAACAACCGCCCGCGCCGCGGCGGCTCAAGGCAGTCAATGAGGCATCGGCGCTCAATCGCTCGGACAAGACGTTCACCTTTACGTTCGAGGCGTTCGACGGCGACCCCGCGGACCCGGCCACGACGTGCCTGTCGGCAGTACAGGCTCAACTCGAAAATAGTACGGACGGAAGCGTGAGTGTGAACGCGTGTCTCCCTCTTGCGGTCGACCGAGACCGCATCGCCTTCCTCCGCGTGCTCGTCAGCCGGCCCAAGACGGGCGATACCGCCGTACTCTACAGCGGAGCAGCCACGGGACAGGAGACGAGCACCGGCTCGGCAAGGTGGTTTCAAAAATACAAGCCGCCGTGGATTGAGTTCGACGCCGACGCCGACGCCGACGAAACAGACGACGACGATGGCGTGGTGACGGGGAACGGCATGACCGCCCTAGTGTGGAAGCTGGCGCCCGGCGAAGGCGAGTCCGAACCCGCGTGCGGCGCATATTTCAAGAAGCGCATGAGACTGGACGGCGAGCGTTTCATGCTCCTCAACGAGGTCCTCTTCCGCCTCGAGCACCTGCTCGTCTTCGACTAGTAAGATCACACTAATAATTACCCCTTCTTCTTGAACGCCCCGAGCCCCCGCGCGCCCTTCAGGATCGCGGACAGCTTCGGCGGCTTCTTCGTGTCCTCCTCGACGGACGGCCGCCGCGCTTCGGCCGCCTTTTCTTCTTTTTGCTTCCGATCGAGCTCCGCCGCGAGCTTGGCCCGCCTTCTTTTTTCCGCACCGGACGGGTACTCGTAGGCGACGCGCTCAAACAATTGGATGCACGCCTCGTACGGCTCCATGTCCACATTTTCGCTTTCAGAGAACCTATCACCCACGCGCATCAACGCCTCGATCCAGTGGACCCAGTCCAATTTTCTGTGAGGAGCGTGTTCATCATGGAGCTCGTCATCTGGTGTACGAGTAGCACGCAAGAAACATAAATTCACGTCCCGCTCCGTAAATCCCACGGAAGGATCGACGAAATGCAGCGACTCGCACATGTCCTGCCACTCGCCGAAGGAACACATTTTATGTTTCGACAACGCGTCTTCCCTCCCAGAGTGGGTCTTGAAGGCCCTCTTGAGGTTGTCCATATCATGCTTGATGGCGTCCTCGACGTCTTCGCGCCACACTCTGGAATGGAAGTCTTCTTGCTCCTCCCGCGTGGGTACGAGCGGTGCGACTCGCTCCACTAACTTCTGAGCAGCTTCTAGAGGCGTAGAAACTTCTTTCGTGCGGAACCATTTGATCATGGCCAATTTCATACACGCATCGAGGAACTGGAACCGACACAAGGACTTCTTGGGATTCAAGTGCGGGTTCTTCGGCCCCGTCGTGCAGCACCCGAAGAAGACCATGTCGGCATCCGCTTTTCTCTTGACCTCCAGATCCGCGGAAATCGTGAAATCGGTGAAGTCGTTCCACCCCAGCGTGAAAATGGCCTTGTTGTTCGAGCAGAACAGCTTGTAGACGCTCAAAAACTCGCCGTAGTTCGCCTTCATGAGCGCCTTCGTCTCACCACTGTCATTGACCAATTTATCGCAGTGCGCCAGCTCCCAGTCCTTCTCAAACGGATGCTCGTAGGCACCCTCGTAGGCCGGCGCGAAGAGCGACTTCTGCCAGGTCCAGGCTTCCTTCGGTTTCTGTTTTATGACGGCTGCTTTTTTCTCGGGGATCGGGACGAACTGGACGTCGTCCCAGTCGCCGGGCGGGACGGTGTGCACGTTCGTGATGAGACCCTCGTCCTCGTCCTTGTTATCGAAGGCTCCTGCCCACAATGCGGCTTCTAGATTTTTCTTATGTAATACTTCCCTCCCAGCGTCCGAGGCCGCCTCCGTTACAGTAGTAGAACCAGCGGACAGCTCGAAGGTGTACTGGCGATCGCCCGGCGGCACGAGCAGCCAGACTTGATGTGATTTTTTTATTTTTTCACAGAGATGAGGCTTCCAGTCATCAAAAGCACATCTACATTTAACTGTCACATCTGTTCCTTGTATGAGCTTCCTAGAAGCAGGCTGCACGTCGGAATCCGACCGACCGGGCGTCCACGCAAATCTAATCTCGTGCCACCGCTCACAGATCCAGCAATGTTTACTTCGTTGCCACTCTAGTGATTGCGGGACGTCTTTTGTCCCTATGATACGCGTATAGAGGTACTGGTCGTCGTCTACCTCGTCGTCGTTGTTGACCAAGAACGGTGATGGAGCCGTCTCGACGGTGATCGCGTCTCCTAGTGAATTCGACTCCTTGCTATCTCGATTGTCATCCATGTTCAAATGGTCGCGACCCCGCTCCAGCAGCTTGCCCTGCCTTCCAGCAGCTTGTAATTGTTCGGCGAGGTTGTTCTCGTCGGCGACCATGGCCTCCCTTCGTCTTTTGGCGTTGACGTAGGAACTTCTTTCGTCGAGGACGTCCTTCACTTTATTGCCTCCGAGATGCAAGCCGGCCAGGGTCCTTGACGCACGAGCACCCGTTTCTAATCTTCGTAGATCGGTCTTGGACATGCCGTTGAAGGATAGATTGACGTGCCAGAGCTTCGGGGCTTCTCCTAATGATTGAGATAGGGCTGCGATGCAGTCATCTTCCAGGGGAGGGTCATTACCGCGCACGCAGTTCCAGGACAGGTCGCAGCGCTGGATTCTTGATTGTAGTAACCCTCGCGCAACGGCCGCCGCGCCGGCGCCGTGTAATCCCGTCCACGCCAGATCTAGCAAACGCAGCATGGGGAAGGCGCCATATGGCCCGAGGAGACCGCCCAACGTCTCCGCGGCGACGCCCAGGTCGTTCTTGGCCAAGTGCAATTCCACGAGATTCCGCATCGCCCTTCGTCCTTCGACGCGATGGGCCCACTCCGAGGTGATGGTCAATGCCGGTGCGGAAGCTAACCCACAGTGCGACAAGGATAATTTCTCGAGCGAGTCGCAGCCCTTGCAGTCTAGTAGCGAAGCTAATGCTTTGGCCGCCTTCGGCCTTCTACATTGATTATCACTCATGTCTAATTCTTCTAGTCTCGAACAGTGCGCCACGAGAGCGTCACAAACCGCTTTGACACCTTTCGCCTTCAACCGGCAGTTCTTGACGATCACATGAATGGGATCACTACACGCCATCGAGTCCATCACTGCTAAAGCATGATCGTCCCCAATCCTCTGGTCTTTCAGGTCCAGTTCCGGTCGTTTGGCTTTGTGGAGGGACTGGATCAACTGCATCATCTTCGGCTCCGGTACCAAATGATATTGATCACATTTTTTGAGGTAATTTTCGGGCGGGCCTCGGCGCCAGCCCTGCACGGACGGGCACCGTTCCGACCCAATCACAAAAATCTTCCTTTCTAAGCGTGCCACCGACGCGCCCGGTGCTTGCAATTGCTTCTGGACCTCCGGGGGCGGCGCTTCGCCCCTTGCCGCTC
>JACLAA010005770.1_pt1 | contig 15930 bp, 8 predicted proteins | sample 8027891 | NCBI WGS metagenome assembly JACLAA01 (sample SAMN15724900, study PRJNA655200) | protist metagenome | isolation source: fluorescence activated cell sorting (FACS) single amplified genomes of... | place: Spain: Blaines Bay Microbial Observatory, Mediterranean Sea | collected 2016-01-19 | reverse complement strand
GCCCGCTGTAGTGTTAGCCGGAATGTGCACAGTGACGCGTAGGATATGCGCGCTGCGACACATGCCTTCTCAAACGCACGGACCAACGTAGTTTTAGCCGGAAACTGTGAACAGCCCTAGTCCTTGGCATAAGCACGGCAGCAGCAGCTTCTTGCTTGCTAGTCATCACACCATGACGGACGAGCAAGCGACGGTGAAACGCGCAGCCCGTCTACTGCGTGCACGCGAATTGGTCGCGCAAGGGCATTTCAGGGCCTGCGAGACGACCAAGTTGCAGATCATCTCAGAGAATGACACAAGTAAGGGAAATACTTTGACGCCAGCCTCAGGACCGGAATTCCCCGGACGCGGACGCGGAAACAATTGGAAGGCACGTGGTGGTCGCTCTTCTCGTGGTAGCGAAAATCGGAATCGCACCTCTTTGCCTCGGATTCCCCGGCCGCATACATCTGAACAACCTGTACGATCGCGGCAGCAAGTCTCTGTCGGTTCCGTTGCGGCTTCACGCAAAGTTTGGCAACCCAAGTCAGCACGTGCTCTTGACATGGTTTCGTCAGCATCCAAGGGACCAATATCTGCAGAGGTGGATGCGCCCGTGATGGTTTTCTCTGGAGAGGATGATGTAGAACGGCCAACTCTACCAATACACAGGATATCTGCATATGATGCCTTGGGGGAACTCGGGAAGGGGCAGTTTGGCATTGTATCGCAGGCTGTCCGATGCAAGAGGGGCGGTGCAAAAGAGGTTGTGGCAATTAAGATGCTTAAGTTTGACTTTTTGAAAGAGGGGTTTCCACTAGAGGCTTTGCGAGAGATCACATTACTGTCGTCCCTGCGTCACCCAAATATTGTACGAATGCATGCAGTTGCTTGCGGCAGTGGTGAGGCCCCGAGTGAATGGCACCTGGTCATGGAGCCAGCTGGCCACGAACTGACAACACTGGTCAAGGGTGCGCGGCAACGGCCCATGACCGAAGCACAAGTTAAGCATCTTATGCTACAGCTCCTGCGAGCGCTTGCCGCCCTTCACAGTGTGTGGGTGATGCACCGGGACCTCAAGACGCCAAATGTGCTGGTGGATGATAGAGGGTTGTTGCGACTGTGTGATTTCGGCCTTGCACGGAGAGTTTGCTGCGGCCTCGAACTTGATCCATCCTATACTACCAGCCAGCACGAGAGTGCTACAGTGAGTAAGCACAACTTTTTTTACGTATCTGGTCAAGACAAAACACATAAACGCATGTGCACGGCTATCAACGAGAGCCTAACCAGTCGTAGCAGAAGGTTCAACGAACCTTATGCTACACACACTCCAAATGTCATTTCTGGCCACTACCGACCCCCAGAAGTTCTCCTTGGATGCCGAGATTATGGGCGAGCTGCCGATCTCTGGTCGGCTGGGTGTATTTTTGGTGAACTTCTTTCAAGACAGGTCCTTTTCCCCGGAAAAGATGAGCCGGACCAGCTAACCATAATCTTTGATCTTCTTGGCGAACCAACTGAAAAGAGATGGCCTCTTTATCCGTGCGTAGCCTGTGTCAAAATTTAATTTTAACGGCCAGGATGGACAGTTTGTTGACAGGCAACTTGCGCGACTGCGTGGCTTCCGCTTTGCGCCTTCATCACCGATACCAACGGTCATGGCTAAGGGTGGGACAGACCTTCTTCGACGCAAGTTCCCTGCTTCTGGATTTGATGGGACCCATGCACCCTTAAATGCAATGTCTCTGGTGACCCCACTAACCCAAATCACCACAAGCTTGAGCAATACGGGTTTCTTTCTGTTATCTAAATTGCTGGAGAAATCCCCCGAACATCGCATTGTGGCAGCAGATGCTAAAGGCGATCGCTGGTTTGCATCACGCCCTTCTCCTGAGGCCCTGAGTGTCACAGATATCATGCCCCTTCTTCAGCTTGCTAAGATTGAGGATGTTGCCACTCAAAATGTACCACAATTCGCACCCACGGGCTTCTCGGGAGCTTCCCTGCCGCAATCTAATGTGCTAGCACCAACTGAAGGTAATACCCAAAACCCGTCCTTGGTGAACCAATCCCAAGGGGACGTCAGTGCTGCTTTGGCAGTAGCTCGAGCTCGGGCTCATGCTCTCAACCGCCAGCGTCACCTTTGAGTTCTGGGACCTCTGTCTTTGAGCCTCTATAGCCCGTGGTCTCCTCGATAGTGAGCTGGCACATCCAAGTCGAGTGTGTATACCGTGACTTTCGCAACACTATGCGTTCCTCATTTCAAGTTGATGCTGGACCCGGAAGTTACTAGTAGATGCAATAATACCGGGGTCGTATGACAAATGGTGACGGAAGGGACCGGATGATGATATAGTTGTAGCATTCACCATTTTCGAGATTTTAGAGGCCGATTAAGCCCTATTTGCTGCGCTCATGGGACAATGATAAAAAACGACACAACCGTGACCAAAAATTACCAAATATATATAATTTAAGGCTGGATTTCGAGCTAGCCTTATCGTTCGCTCCCAGAGAAGCGGCCCAGACCAGTAGATGCTCTTCAAGTTTATTATTATTAATAGTAACCTCAGCCTGACTCGGCCCTGAGGCTGTGTACTAGTATATTTAAAATTTCTAATCATAATGACTCGGATTTTTGTTATGTGTGTTAATTAGCCACTGCTATGCCATGCCAGTGCGACTTGAACTTGACTAGGAAACTTGAATACACCATTTTGTCCGTTGGCCAAAATGGGCATCTCCGACTCGGACTCGGAGTCAACTTGAACTTGAAAGGCCCGGGCCCGGATGCACTTCCGTGGCAAGCTAGTGTCGCTGTGTGCTTAGGATGCCCCTGGGACCAAACGGGCCAAGTTTCCGGATTAGGGGTCTCCCGATCGGCCGCGAGTCTGGCTTGCGACGGCCCGGGGACTCGGAGGCCCGGGGCAGTGACCGTGACTCGGACTCGGAGCCTGCCAGTGAGCTGAGCTCCAGTCACGGTGAATAAAAGTGACACAACTTGGTACTTGTCTTCTCATACAGTATAAAGTCCCTGATATTTCAGAACCCCCGAGGCTCTTGCCCTTCTACTAGTGGGAGGGACCGGGTGCGCATCGGGCAGTATCCAGGTATCTTTGACCTGTGCCCCCGCTGGTGGCATCTTGCCTTTTTATACTTGGCAATGTTAAAACGTCTTACAGCTGCGCTCTCAAAAAAAGACAAGGATGTGCACATTCTAGTACTCGGACTTGACAACAGTGGTAAATCATCCCTCATCCAGCATATTAAGCCAAAGAAGTACCAAGAAAAAGCTGCAACATACGAAGCAACGCCCACGGTGGGGTTCCAAACGGACAAGTTTCGTGTAAATTCCCCCTTCATCGTGTGGATAAGCAATATTGGATTGTTAGGTGAACAACCTCGCCATCACTTGTTTTGACATGTCTGGTCAGTCACGCTATAGATCACTTTGGGAACACTATTATGTTCAAGTTGAGGCTATAATTTTTGTCGTTGACTCTACTGATAGGTAATTCTCGCGGATTGGATTTCCCATGATAGAACACGTGCTAGGATTAGAATGTGTGTTGCAAAAGATGAGCTTGAAATGCTTTTAAAGCACCGCGACATTTGCGCCAGTCCGGTTCCTATCATATTTTTTGCCAACAAAATGGATATTCCGGGTGCACTCACACCTTTCGAGTGTAGCCAACAGCTTGAACTTGACCGCATATCTGATCGACCATGGCATATAGCGTAGGTGCAGGGGTCCTTGATGAATGTATTGCTATAAACGTAGGCCAAGCGATGCGCTAAGGGGAGTTGGCCTACAAGAGGGCATGGAATGGCTCGCTTCTCATGTGACCCCTAAAAGTCGCAAGTGGAGCCGCAAGTGAACCGAGGTGGCGGAGCTGCAAAGTGACCAGCGGCAATATTTTGCTCAAGACTATGACTCGTTGCTCAAGACTATGACTCGCCCAAAGCCAACGCTATAGACCAGAGTCTGGAATCAGCTGCCTGAACGTCACGTCTCCAGTACTATGCCAATAGCAGAGAGTTACCTTCCCCCTATTTGATGCGCAAATGCATACGTGACTAAACTCGACAGAATGAGCATTATCGAGACCGCGAGTTTGATGTTGCCAGGAGGCTTAACTAGTATGAAACATCCTCCTTTCGTGGTCACATTCGCATGGGACTGTGCCTGGCATCCAACACTACGGTCCCACTCGACCCGGGCTCGTGGTCTAATGGGGTCTACGGCTGAGATAGCGGGCTGCCAATGCCGTGGGTTGCCAACACACTTTTGAAATTCGCCGAAATTATTGCAAACCCCCTGCTTTGGCACCAGTTTCCCGGGCGGTATAGTACGAATATTTTTTTTCCTATCGGTGTTCAAGTTCCGGGCAATATTTACATAAGGCCCAAGTCCCCAAGGCCGGACATCGGTTAATTCCTTGGAGTAAGATTCTGCCTTGCCTTCCCTTAGCTCTAATTAGAATGAAGTAGCCTGCGACGCTTAAGAATCCTTGGAGATTTCGACTCGGAAATTTATAGGGGGTCAAGCGCAAGTCGACGTTGGCAGCTTTTGGCGCAATTGAGCGCACAGCCAAATGCCGACCGAATGGCGGCAAACTTTTACTCAGGCGCAGGTTCCGTATGCTAAAATAATGGGCTGCCACAGTGTGCAAAGTTCAAGTTTGGTGCAGTGCGGGCCGCAGCCTGGAGGTAGTAGAAAATAAAATTTACACTGTAAAAAATGCCGCGGCTATTTGGAAGTGTGGTTGCCGGTACTTTCGCCCCGGGGACCGGAAGGCGCCGAACAGTGGCAATATTCACCGGTCATCACCTCGAAAGTCGCAGCTCACTGGACGTATTGCTTTTTACTGCTTTTTGCTCTGTGAAGGTCGCGCCAGTGGCGTTTCGTGCCGCGTCAGGCGACCTATCTGGCAGCCCATCGGGTACCCGGCCGCGCCTACGCATCCACCCCACGCCATAGGTACCCGAGCCCCCCTGGGAGACCAAAATACCAGCATGGAAGCGAGTTTTGATTTTTCAGTCCAGAGGTCCCTGAAATACCCGCACGTTAGGCCCCAGATGGGCAACTTCGCGACCGCGTCTCGCCGCGAAAGTGACCCCTTCCCCCCAACCCGGCCTCAGGGCGCACAAAGGGACGCTTTGGGACCCCGTAGCCAAAATCGCCGCCGGACAAGTGGCTGGGAACTCGAATCTCAAATTAGGGGACACCCCCCTTGGCTAGCCGCGGCACCTGAAAATCTCGAGCCAACTAGGGGAGGGATAAGGTAGATCACGCGCATTGCTGACTCGGAGATTCTGTGTTTGCAAATAGAGCCTTGTGTTCAAGTTTCCGAGCTTCAGGCTGCCGGCGGCGGACGACGCCCCTCCATGGTTACCCCTAAGAGTCCTGCGAGGAGCCTCCGCGCTTCCCGGGCAAACTTAAGGTGTTCGCCCTCCCTGCCTTGCCCTGGAGAGGGCTGGGACTTTAGATTGCGGCCCTACTGATCCCGCCTACCGTAGGTAGGCACATGTATCAGGGCTACATGGCGGCGGGTAAAATGATTTCAAATTTTGCGACTTGTTGCATTGTACTGCTCAGAGGCACGTGTGCGCTGTCGGAACTTTCCGTGAAGATCCTCGCACAGAAGCGAGTTGAACCTCTACATCGCCTTTTGTCGTCGCTTCAAACTACCTTATACCCGCCCACGGCAAATGTCGATGTCGAGATCCATGTGGACCAATTACCCTCTGAGGGGTTTTATCTCTGGTCGCGGAGGTCCGCACGGGATATAGAACAACGTGAAAAGGTTCTCGAGCTCTCTGACAATTTCGTGCGAAACTGGAGCCACGGTAATGCCAGAGTTGTGAAGCTAGAGAAATGGCATGGTGTCCGAGGCATGTGGCTTGCTTGTGCTGATCCTGGATTATATGGCGAGGAATTCTCGCGCTTTGTGATTTTCGAGGATGACGTTGAATTATCCACTGCCTGGTACGTATTTCCCCAGCTGCCTATGCTCTGAATCACCACCTAGGTTTGAATATCTTGCAGCAGCACATCGCGCGTACTCGATGAGTACCGGCATTGCTGGGATATCACTTCAGCGTCAAGCGGGTCGCATGGATGCCTACCCCGAAGAACTCGAGGGCAAACGAGTTCGCCCTGGCAGGAATCAGCCGTTGGCTGCATTGAAGCCAACGACATACCGCGATACGCTCTATCTATTCCCACACGTTGGTAGCTGGGGATTTTCACCAGAGCCCAAAGTGTGGCATGATTTTTTGGACTGGTTTGAAAATCTTGAGGATGTAGATGCCCCCGAGAACTGGGTAACGCTAGTAGATACGGGCAAACAAGTGAATCCAAAGCGTGAATCCCTCCCGTCTAGGTGGTATAGGCACGCGTTGAGCTCGCAGCGTGGTGAGCTGGGCATCTCGCAGGGGGGGGTGGCAGAGACAACTTCAAGCATGTGGACAGCCCACTTTGATACATTTTGCATGCAACGAGGTTTGTTTACATTGCACCCTCATCTCTTTGTATCCCAGGATGATGGGGGCGATTCGTTGGAGGTAGGACTTGCCAGGTCATGGCGGGAAGATGGAGCTCACTATCGGGGCTTCAATACACCAGATAGTTCCTTGCTTAGCCTGAAAGCCTGGCGAACTAAGTATTTATCTGGCTCGCTTACTGGTTTGTTTTTACCCGATGATGAAGTAGCACGGTTGACCCACGGGGGTGAGCGGCTTTCCAGTTCCGACGTGGCATATTTAAAGCGGCAATACGCAGCTAACAATCTCCAGCTCTCTGTGAATGCAGAAGGCCGGCGCTTGTTTGACTTGGATGTGTATTGGAATTTGGAGAGCTCCATAGCACTCGATGATTTGACACATGCAGTGAATGGAAACACGTTTGGGTACTATAATCCACTCTCCACGATTACTCAAACCCAGGCACACTGTATTCTTGGGGGGAAGTCGGTCGCCATTTTGGGTGATTCCATTTCCCGATATTTTACTTACACATTTAATCATTTTTTGGAGCACGGTGTGATTGCCGCCGAATGGGGGGAGCAAAATGGTGGCTGTGGAAAGTGGGGATGCGGTAACAGAGCAGATGGCGAGGCATGCTACGTCGGACCCTACTTTGATTGTGGCACAACTTGGACCGACGGCACGGACCGTTCCGGCAAAGCAGATCACCGCCAACACATAACAGCAACCATAGAAGGAGGTTACGGCGAAATAAAAACTACTTTCTACTTCATTCAGGATACATGGTATGACGCCCTGCAAACTGAAGCTGCAGCAATTAAAGACCACGATGTGGTGATTGTAAATTCTGGCTGGTGGGAGCTCAAAGAGGACGACGACGACGATCACAGGTCAGATTCTTGCTCATTTGACGACGACGATGATGTTTCTGACTTTTACACTGATTCCGATTGCCTAGAGTCCTATGAGGACGACCTTAACGATCTGGTCGAAAGTATATTAAAATTCTTTGTTGTTGACGCTGAGAAGGCCGTGATATGGCGCCAAGTAACCTGTTGTGGCGTCAACTATATCGACTCCAGGCAGCGCATAGGCGCCATTGCTGTTGGAGCCATGAATGCGATCGCAGACAAAGTCATGGCTGACAACTCGATTGATACTGTTGCCGTGTACCAAATGTCCAATGTTGTCAATTTGATAAGTCGCACCTTCGACAACTTTCATCCCCGTTCCAATCAGTTGCATGTCTGGACACAGCTATGCCTCAACAAAATTGCGAAGCAGCTCAACAAGGTTGATGAATGTCTCGTTTCTCCATCATCTACTCCATCAGCAAAGCCTGCCCCAACTCTAGGCTCAAACCCTACAACGCCGTCGCCCTCTCATGGACAGCTCCCGTCTGCATCAGGCACACCATCACCAACAGCGCATCCGGCGACCGCAGCACCGATGGTTGTGACGCCAAGACCGACGAAAGCTCCATACCCATGGCCAACCAAACACCCCACCGAGGATCCTAATTTGAACATGGACTCTTCAGGATATGACATGGGTGAAGATGTGCGCGAGGCTTCAAGATCTCAGACCTTGATGGTCGGTAACCAGACATTTGAATTTACCTGTTTTTCATCAAATGACGGAATCACGTACAAAAACAAGCCAGCCTTGGACTTAGGAGAGTGTCCCACGGCTGGACAGAAAGTTTTATTGGCAATATTCATAGCTTCCTTGGCCTCGTACGTGATCGCGCTGATGCTGAAGCCACCAGGCACAAAAGGGTCTAGCTTGCGTGCATTTCAGGCGTCAGCAAGTAACTCCACGGGGCCATCTACAGCCAGCAAGACCGAGATATCTACTTTAGAAGACGAACTTTCTAACTCTGCACTTCAAGTTCTTCGCCAGATGGAGGACATCGAGGTTCGGTCTGGACCAAGCCAGCTCGCATCCGTTGCTGAGTGCAAAAATGAAAGCTGCGATTTTTCGGGCAAAGGCTCTGAAAGCTGCAACACAAAGGTGACAGCATCACGGGCCGTAGCTCGACAACGATCCTCAGCGCAACGATCAGGACTAAGGGTTTCCTCCATACGTGATGGGAGCCACCACGCACCCCGAACTTCGGTATCTTTAGTCAACAAGACTCTTTCGGTCGCTGGTGCATCTGTCCGCACATCGTCTTACGCGGAACCCCATCTTGATCCTAAGGTTTCCTCGGTTGCATTTTCTTTCTATGATGGCGGAGACTCAGACGACGAAGAAGTTGCACCGATCAATGCAGCCGTCCTAGATATATCAACTGGTAGTAAGCACGGACAGCAGGCTCGTGAGACTGCTCGGACAGCTCTCGAGTTTGCATTCCTGCTGATGGTCTGCGTTGTCGGTGAACATCGCATGCCATCTGGCTTCCTACCTGCAGGAACCACGATAGTACCCGAGAATCCTGATCTCTGGTCCTTTATCATGGTTCTAGTTTTTCTCGTTTCGCTGCTCAATGTGGAAGTCCTCGAAGAAGGAACCGAGGTGTTCTTGTCGCGCGCCCAGGCCAATGAGTGGAAAGGCTGGATGCAGGTTGCATTTGTTGCCTATCACTATACAAACAATAATGACGTCTATGTTCCGATACGTTGGTGCGTCTCTGCCTATGTCTGGCTCACCGGCTTTGGGAATGGAGTTTACTTTTGGTCATCGGGTGATTTCTCATTCAAACGCTTCGCCCAGCAACTTTGGCGCATGAACTTTCTTTGCCTTTTTCTCTCGCTTTCGACCGGTACCCCCTGGATCGAATACTACTTTGTTGCCCTTGCCACGGTTCACTTTACACTTATTTGGGTCTCGTTGGGTCTGGCCAGGGCCTTTGGCCACTTTGTTGCAGAATGGGAGAAACCCGACAAGAAGGAAAGTAGAGAAGCATGCTATGTAGAGAAGGCCCTTGGGTGTGGAATTATGATTGGTCTTTGTTGTCTCATCTGGCTTGATCCTCACAACGACGGAGAGGGTGTTTACGACGTTGTTTTTCGCCCGAGTCTTCTTACCATATCAGAGCACACAGAATGGTACTTCTGGATGCGCACAAAAATGGACTTCCTCTCTTCCCTTCCCGGCCTTTGCTTCGCTGTTGTCTATACACCCTTTCGAGACTCCTGGCCATATGGTATTTCACGCACTGCACGCTGGTGTATTGGGCTATTTTCTAGTCTTCTATTTGCGGCAGCGATATGGATTAGTCAGCTGAAACAATATTGCTGCAATGGTGGTGCCGATTATCGCACCGTGAATCCGTACATTGGCACCCTCTGGATTCCTGTTTACCTCCTGTTGCGCAATTGTATGCCGTGGCTTTCTCGTCGTATAATGAAGCCCATTGAATGGATAGGAATGCATTCATTGGAATTTTATCTTCTCCAGTTTCACATATTTCTAACATCAGCCTCCCATCGTATCCTCTATATCATTCCTAAGGAGAGTTGGGGCCACACGAATATGTGCATTGTTGGATGCATTTACTTTGTCGTCGTCATTAAGGCTCTCGAAGTTACCAACGTGCTAAGAAATATTGCCTGGCGTGCGAGCCGCAGGAAAGTAATTCTCTCAACTCTATGGACTATCGGTGCCTATACGACGCTTGCAGATGCCAATTGGGACGATGGCACATGCTCGCGTCTGTCATGGGTACTCTGGTTAATCTGGTGTGCTATAGTGACAGGCCTTTTTGCATATTGGACCATAGCCGTGTAGCAATGCCGTGGGTCCTGTACTATTTCTGGAGGCGCTGCAGAAAGTCGGGTGGTGAAACAATGCAATTCATAGCGGATATCTTAGGTCCCCTGGACCGACCCCTTCCGACCAACTCGAAGATGGTTTCGCCCGCCGCAAAGTACGCCGCGTTCTCCTGTTAAAGAGTGCCAATCTGAGTACGACGCATGCGATGTGGGGAGTAGCCACGACGCCGACCCAACTTGGCATGATCTACCTGCCTAACTTATCCCCCTAGCTAATCAGCCCCAATAAATTAGACTAGAACCGTGCACCAGGCGCGCTATCGAGCAGTACGCGCCCTCGAAGCGGATGGGTGGGACGCAGAATTAGGATCTTCCTCAGGCTCATCAGCTGGACGCGGCGGCGAGCGGCAGCGACGGTTGCGATGCCCTGCTAGACGCGGCGTCGGGGCGGCGTGCACTGCCTGGGTCGCCGGGTCCACCGAACTTCCCGACCCGCCAAAGGCCTCAGGCTGCCCCGGGCCGCACGTCTACCCCGCCCCCAGTGTCTGGCACGAGGCTCGAGCGGCGGCGGGCTCCGGGGCCTCGGACTGCTGGCGCCACCTGCCCGACGGCAGATGTATAGACACGAGTTAGATACACGAGTTGGCTTTGGGGAGGGCTGGGCGCGGCGTCACGGTTGGCGACTTGGGGCAGCGTTTGAACAGCCACTCCTGTAAATATGAGTTTAATGAGCTCAGTCAAGTGTCGCTAGCGTGGCGCCCTCACAAAAAAACGGGAGCACCGTCACCCGAGACCCGGGGCCTGGGGTGTTGTTCAAGTTCATCTTTGTATGCGACTCGGAAGTATAGTATCAGCCAGCAGCCCGAGTGCGGGCCCGCCCGGGCCGGCGGCTTCTACTTGAAAATAAAATCGAAGGTGAGTTTGTACCACTAGCTCTTAGTGTTCTTCGCCGCTCGCCCTTTCAAGTTCAAGTTGTACTACCGTCTAAAAGCGCTCAGGCTCCTCAGGCTCAACCGTGAACCCCGGGGCCTTTGATGAGCACCTTTTTAACCGTCGGAGCCGATGCTGCCGCGAATCTGCCGCCGACTAGGACCCCGGATCAGCTCTCACCCGACTCTACCCCCGGGCCCCGGCGGGCCAACCCGGGCCGTAGTGAGGCTTGCACATTGTGGACATACAGCGTACCGTAGGTACGGTCTTAGTCCAGGTACCGTCTTAGTTCGAAATAACTATAGTCAATTCGGGTTTGGGGGTGCATACGCCTAGGGAGGGGTGTACCGTCTTAGTCCTACTGCGGTATTGTATCTAACCTACGGGTATGGTTGAGCAATAAACGATTTGTCACATGCCCATGCTGTTTTACATAAATTTGTCCGTGATATAAAGATCAAACTACAGTAGCCGCATGGCACCGGTTAAGAGTGGTCCCCAGAAGCACAATGATGATCCACTCATCTGGGACCTCACGTTGTTTGCAAGGCGCACGCTTAAGCAGGCGGTACGTGCAGAGCGACTTGGAAGTACACGGGGGCGCCAGCCTCGCGGGCTCAGGGTGAACCTAGGAGGCCCGAGGATGGAGAAGCACATGCCCTTCGTGCCCAAACCGTTACCTCGGGACATCCTCTTAATGAGCCAAGACTCACTCTCGCTTAGATATGAGAAAGGCACGAGTCGCGCGAGCCAAGCAAGTACTCTCAATATTCCTACAGAAACAGCAAAGCTACCAGCGCTAAGCCCCAGGCCTAATGAGTGTAAGATCCTCAGAGATACGAGGCCATTATTGGAGGGGACGTCATCATCCGCACCTAAAAGTACTGTGCAGCCGGCCTCAGTCCAGAAGACAATTGAGGAATTGAAGGCTTCGCCATTCAATGGTATTGCTGGTGGACAAGCGCCCAGGCTACCCCTGCCCAGCCTTGCATCTCCGCATAACCTGTGCGAACTTAAGGGAAAAAATGCGAATATCGAGAAGACTGGACCGACAATATGGTCTGTTGAGGACTTGAATAGCAAATATAGAAACAAGCTTCTGCGTAAGAGCGCTCACCACGTCTCACTCAAGGTGCAAGAGCTTCAGTCAGAGCTGGTGAAAGAGGAGTCATTGATTAGCGTTGTAGGGCTCACGAGACATCCGCTGCTTGCCCTATGTGATCAGCACACAGAGACGGCAAACTTACTTTGCATAGGACGAGGCCGTGCACGTTGCGTGGCAAGGCGATTTGTATTGGAGGTTCATCAAATCTGGCTGACAAATCTTGACCACCTCGAAGCCTCAAATCGCGGTGCTATCCCGCGACACCGCCGAATAGACATTGATGCTATTCTTGGCGTGAAGTCACAGGTTCAATCAGTTGCCAGCAAAAACTCTTGGCGTCTCCTGACATCACAAAGCCCTGCATCAGCATTTCTCATCTCGACGCCCAGCTTGCTTTCTCTGCCGACGACAAAAAATGCCCTCCTCTTTGAGCAAGGTCTGGAAACCGTCACTATTTTATCATGTGAACACCTTATGCGTGGTGGTGTTGTTTACTTGGCGTCACTCATGCGAGAATTCTGGCCAGGGTACATGATACCAGCCAAGTGGCGATTCTCGTTTTACGACCCACTCACGGGCGTGAAAACGTCAGCTGTGACATATGAGGGTGCTGAAACATTTAGGAATTCCGCTGTGCCGCTTGCACCATTGATACTTGCACCAGGCTTGGCTCGTCCCCCATCGGTAGAACATAATTTAGTTTACACGCAGGGTTGCCTAATTCAGGGAGCAAAATGTGGATCTGTTGCAGCCGCCATCTGTCAAGTGTTTGTTTGTAGCCCCCGCGCGGACGACCGTAACCGCATTGTTTTCTTTGATTTTGTGCTATTACCATGCAATAAGATACTCGCTCCGTGGCAGATTCAACTTGATGCGCTTGATATAGTTGGGCAGCTTGGCCTCTCACACGCGCCGTGCACGGTGGCTGAGTGGTGGTGCCAGCAAGGACAGGCCGGACTCTATGCGTCACTGCTTGCCCAGTTTGTCTGGAAGGCCGATGCACTGCAGCTGCAAACACCTCGGGGGGGGTCCTCATTAGCGTGGGGCTTTGACTTCAAGTTGGTTGCAACTCGTGCCGCTGAGTACCTCGGTATCTTGACTGTAGAATCGCCGCAGTCTGGTCATCAGCATATTGCTTGTTTGGAGTTAGAAGGAGAATCTTACGATGAGGATGTACGCGCTATCAACAACCAAAGTGATGTTTTAAATCAGGGTGTACTTGCTGAGGGAGGTAATCCGCAGCAACTTAAGCAAAGACCCGTAGCTTCTCTATCGCTCTCCGTCTCCGGCGCGTGGGATCGTGCTTTTCAAGTGCCTGGAACGACAGGCGTCGGCACTTCTAGGCGCAACGTTACGATCCACGATCTCACTTTGCGGACCCAGATTCTACAGAATTGCGATGATGATCTACTCACAGATGGCCCTGAGACGATTGCGAGCCTGTACCGCGCTAACATGAGACTCCTTGATAGTGTCATTATCAATGTTGCGCAGGCGTTAGAATGTGTTATTTTCTCCCCAAGTCACATATCCTGGGATAACGTAAACTTGAACCCGCCAGACGTATTCAGTTTTACCCACACGATTTGCATTCCAGTTGTGCAGAAAACCCATCTCTGTCATGGTTGCTATGCATTCCTGTCACCAGCCACATGCATCGTCAGTCAATGTATTTTTGTGCTTACAATCAACACAGTTTCAGCTGGCTGTGGTATTGGCTCCAAAGTGGCCCCCATTGAAAAAATTCCCGAGAGTGATGAGCGTGGGTTCCGTGTCGTGGTTTCATGCGCCCTGATTTCCCCGGCTCGGGACCTGAATATCCATTTTTTTTCACTGACGCGGGACGTTGCAACTCCCAACAAGGGTGCGCTGACCGACCGAGCTAATCGACACTCAACAGAAATTTGCATATTGATCCTCAGCCGCATCCGCGTCGTCGATGACTATATCCACATACTCCACAAAAAGTCCCATCAGGGAGCCAATGACCCAGGCTTCTACAGCATCCATCTGCAACATGCCGGGTTCAGTGCACTGAGCCGTAGTGACTTAGCAACATCAAAAGAAGTAATTTCCATAGAACAGGAGCACAATTTGCTTAAGGAGAAACGACGCCGCCTTGAGGATAAGCTTTCAAATGGCAGAAATTTTCTTGCGGGTAGGGAACAATCAAGTCCACGCCCCCAAAACACACAGGCTGCCATGTGCGAGGATAAGAGCCTTGAGGTGGTAGGAAATAACATCAACCCGAACACTGTAGATGGCAAACTCGCCAAATCCAAGGAAAGTATGATCACATCAAGAGCTGTCGTGGACCTGCTGGCAACAAAGCTAGGTATTTCACAGTTCCATGTCTCGCAAAGCGTGGGGGTTAGAAAGTTTGCACTAAGTTCCGACGAGGAAAATGCATTTAGCCCCTCGTCGAAGATGACAGAACCTCTAAACCGACGGCCCACGCGACCCGATCTGCCGCCGCTGTTACCTGGGCAATCGATGAATTCCACTGTGACTAAGGGTCCACTCGCGTGGCGACGTATACATCGCTACTCAAAGGCAAAGTTAACCATGAAATCGTCGTTTTTGGAATCACGCATCCAGGGCGCCATTGACTCTATTGTAAACACAGCGCCTCAGCCCGCAATTGTGGGCATGGTCCATCCAGCCACTGGAACTAGACACATTGTCCCTGCCTTTTTAACAATTCATGATGATTGCATATTGATTACAGAAATTCTTGAGGCAACAGTTCAATCTCTTGAGCACAAGAAAGGACTCAAGGCCGACACCGAACTATCTGCCAAGGAACGTCTTCTTGCACAGTCGGACAAAGGTACGTCGTCGATTGCCGATCAGATTTCTGAGCTTGAGACTGTGGCCTTCATTCGTTGCAAGCTTGGACATGCCGATGGCGTTGAGGAATGCCTTGACCAGGAAGTTGCGATAGAAAACCGAGATGAGCACGGAAACACACTCTTGATAATTTCAGCACAGCAAAATGACAAAAAAATGCTCAAACTGCTCCTTCGTCGTGGTGCCGATATCAACGCCCAAAACTCAACAGGAAATACTGCGCTTCACTATACGAATGAGTACAAATTTACTGCGCTCACAGAATATATCCTCAACAAGGGTGGAAATGACACTCTCCTTAACATGAAGGGGCTTACTTGCTACGAAGGTGTGAATGGAGTGAGCTAGAGCTGTAGTTATTTCTATGGCACGATTTCCTTCTTCCTGTGTCGGAGTTGGAATGTTCAGTTTCCATGTGCCACCAGGGGACATTTTCCTCAGGTGTAGAATCAACCCCTGTTAGGGCCATCATGATGTAGGATGGTTTCTTTCACGTAGGCCGGCCGGCCTAATTAAATTAGACTTCCACTAGCAGGAAATGATTTCCCGAGGGTCCCGGGCCTCTATCCCGGGCCTGGATGCACAAACGTAGTCATTAAGCTTGGTGGCGTGCCAAAAGAATCGCGCGACGCAGCACGAATACCACTAGCGCAAGGGGCCTGACGCCAAAGTGAGAAATTACCGTAGCTTTTCTCCCTGAATAGCTTGAACCCAGAAACTTGCTACGAACATTCTTAAGGTAATGACTAATATTCACGCAAAACAGGGGCTGCAAACGGTAGGGGGTTCTGGGGTGCGCCGGCCGCGGGCAGGCCGCGGGCCGGACGGCTGAGACTCAAAGTTCCAAATCGACGTCGT
>JACLAA010008151.1_pt1 | contig 15963 bp, 17 predicted proteins | sample 8027891 | NCBI WGS metagenome assembly JACLAA01 (sample SAMN15724900, study PRJNA655200) | protist metagenome | isolation source: fluorescence activated cell sorting (FACS) single amplified genomes of... | place: Spain: Blaines Bay Microbial Observatory, Mediterranean Sea | collected 2016-01-19 | reverse complement strand
AAAAGACGCTTTCTTTTCATGTCTGGCTGTTCCTTAACACGTTGTCCGTATGAAAACCATTTTCCAATAATAGCCTCTGATGTTGCAAGTTTACTAAAAGATTGTAATCTTTTTGCATTTTTTCGAATTACAATATTGTTCGTAAACAAACCCATGGAATCAAATAGTACTTTGTTATGATGTCTTAACTCAAGGTCATTGCAAAAAGCCGAAGCGTAGTTTGAGCTAGCGTCACACCATAAAGAAGACCAGCTCAGTCTTTTACCAACTCGAAAGCCCGTAGTATTAATTTTTTGTCCCATCGACGCGTTATTTTAAAAGTTGTTTTTTTGATTATTATACAAGGTTTTAATCATTGTAAAAAGATACTGGAAAAACGAGGTTCGAACTCGCAACCCCTGGTTTGACAAACCAGTATTCTAACCTAATTGAACTATTTCCCATTGTTTTCGTGTAATATAGTAACCTTAACGCTAGGTTTCACCAATGAAATTTTGGACGAAAATGGTCAAGATGCGCCCTATCTAATAGGTGACAGGATTCGAACCTGCGAAATACTTATAACGTATTTAATGTTTTAGCAAAACAACACTATAAACCACTCAGTCACACCTATGCTTAAATTCAGGATAGTAAGGCTCGAACTTACAGTCTTTAATTCCCAAAACTAATGCGTTAGCCAATTACGCTATATCCTGTTTATTAGCCTAAAAGGACTCGAACCTTTAACTTTTACCTTATCAAGGTAACACTCTAACCAATTGAGTTATAGGCTAAAAGCTACAAAAAGTTGTTTTAAATTTTTAGTTTGTCAAAAAATCTTACTGACCACGTTGTACGTAGCAAAAACTACAGATAGTGCAAGATTTGAACTCGCGATGCACTAAAAAATGCATGTACGCTTTCAAAGCGTATGCCATAAACCAGACTCGACCAACTATCTCTATTTAATCACAAACAGGCATTCCCCGGAGTTTGAACTTTGAATTCCTTTGGAACTACTAAAATAAGACAAACTAAAACCATTTTTATTATAGTTCATAGAGTTTTTACGAAAGTTTTGCTTACGCTCCACTTTTGATACAAGTTTTAACTCCGTTATCGCGGGGTTATGATTAATGTCGTACTTCAAAAGGACGTACAAACCCGTTTTTTGTTTTTCTCCGGAAATTTTTTCATAACCACGAACAAAACCGTCTTTTGTAAGACTCTTCAATAGCCTCAGATTAGTATAAGAGTAAGGTACTAAGATATGTTTTTTTTTCTTCAGTAAACCATTTTTTATTCTTACAAGTAATTCGTTTAAATTTAAATTCATCATATTTATTGATTGTGTTAATGGTTCTTCTTAACGCTTTTTCTGTTGATTTTTCTTGAGTTTTCTTTTAACAGTTCGTGTTTGCACAAATTCACCGAATTTGTGGTCGACCATATTAACGCTAATTTTAAACTTTATACTGGATCTACCGTTATGTATAATAAATATTTTTCCAACGTCGTCAATTTGAATCTTGTCGTTTCGCTTTTTATAAGTGTGCATCTATTAATGAAAAATTATACACGCCTAACAGGATTTGAACCTGTATCAGTAACTTCGTAATCTACTGTTCTATCCAGTTAAACTATAGGCGATTTGTTTGTTGCATGTTAATTACGCAAAATTAAAGTTTGTATATTTTCGTCAAGGGTTATAACCTACTCTCTCATTTGATGTAAACGTTACGAAAACAACGTAAGCAAAAAAAAGTGTGGAGGCCATCGTTACAAAAGAACCTAGCGAAGCAATAGTGTTTCATGCACTAAAAGCATCAGGGTAATCCGGTATACGTCTCGGCATTCCTGCTAATCCTAAAAAATGCATTGGGAAAAAACATAAGTTTACTCCAATAAATGTTGTTCAGAAATGGATCTTACCTAAAACCTCAGGGTAAGCAGCCCCAGTAATTTTTCCAATTCAGTAATATCAACCACCGAAAATAGCAAAAACAGCACCCATAGACAATACATAATGGAAATGCGCCACGACGTAATATGTGTCATGGAGGGCGATATCGATACCAGAATTTGAAAGAATGATACCTGTTAAACCACCAAATGTAAATAGAAATATAAAACCATTAGCGAATAACATCGGCGTGTTCATTACGATATTTCCACCAAACATCGTTGCTATTCAACTAAAAATTTTGATACCTGTAGGCACCGCAATAATCATTGTAGCCGCTGTGAAGTAGGCTCTTGTGTCCACATCTAAGCCCACTGTATACATATGATGCGCTCACACGATAAAACCTAAGAAACCTATTGAAAGCATCGCATAAATCATTCCTAGATGACCAAATACTGCCTTAGACGACATATTAGAAACAATGTGGCTTACCATACCAAATGCGGGCAATATCAGGATATAAACCTCGGGATGCCCGAAGAATCAAAACAAATGTTGATATAAAACGGGGTCTCCACCACCATTTGGATCAAAAAATGACGTGTTGAAATTTCTATCTGTAAGCAACATCGTGATCGCCCCGGCTAACACGGGTAAAGACAATAATAATAAGAATGCAGTAATAAAAACAGCTCATACAAAAAGAGGAGTACGATTTGCGGTCATTCCAGGAGCTCGCATGTTAGTTATAGTAACTATAAAGTTAATTGCCCCTAATATCGATGAAACACCAGCAAGATGTAAAGAATAAATTGCACAATCCACAGAACCTCCTGAGTGGGCTTGAATCCCGGATAACGGTGGATAAACAGTTCATCCTGTCCCTACACCAGCTTCTACTAATGAAGAAGACACTAATAAAATAAGAGACGGTGGTAATAATCAAAAACTAATGTTGTTCAAACGAGGGAACGTCATATCACAGGCGCCGATCATTATCGGGACAAATCAGTTACCAAAACCTCCAATCGCGGTCGGCATTACGAAAAAAAAAATCATCAAAAATGCATGGCTTGTAACCAGCACATTGTAGAGTTGGTAATTACCACCTAAAAAAGCGTCCCCGGCTTGAGTTAATTCCAAACGCATAGCCATAGAAACTACAAAACCAAGAACACCCGAAAAAGCGCCGAACAAGAAATAAAGACTACCAATATTCTTATGGTTTGTTGAAAACAATCAACGAACAATGAGAGGATTTGTATAAAATGCCATCATTAAAATAAAAAGAATGTGTACGTTTGTATAAAATCATGAATATTACAGTGAAGAGACTCGAACTCTTAATCTTATAGAATTAGATCCTAAATCTAACGCGTATACCAATTCCGCCACACTGCAATTTGCTCGCTACAACGAAGCAGATTATTTTTGGAGTAGAGTAGTATTTGACACTTTCTTAAAAAGGTCAACGGAAAACGTTCTTAAAATTTCATTTTCTAACAAGTATACACTTACTTTGTTGGCCTGAACCGTAGAACTACCATCATCTTTTGCTGCTTGGAGAGGGGAAATGATATCAAATACAATTTTCTCCAAATGAATATTTAATTCATGTAAGTAAGAATTTCCTGTGATTTCATTAGTACCTCCAGGCGTAACGGCTTGAGAAAGCAATTTACGCTTTCTTACTTTTAAAGTTATCGCAATAGCGGGAAGAAGGTAATAACTTAATGAAAGGTAAAGCATAGTAAAAGATAATAAAACTCAAAAAAGTTGAGAAAAAAACGAAAATGTATCAAATTGAGGCATCTTATGTCGCTATATAATAATAAGAAAAGTTCCTTTTATTATTTTATAAGCTTGAAAGGACTTGAACCTTTATCAACAATATTATGAGTATTGCGTTTTAACCAATTAAACTACAAGCTTTGTTTTTAGTCTCAGTCTAAAGCTCCTTTTTTTCATTCATAAACGAAACCAATTGTTAATACAAAAAGGAAAAAAAACATAGAATACAAACCTACGGCACCAACAGTGTCAAAAGATATCGCAAAAGGGAATAAAAAGCTTATTTCAAGATCGAAAATAATAAAAAGTATAGCAACTAAATAAAATCGTATATCAAACTCACCACGTGAATCTTCAAAAGGGCTGAAGCCACATTCGTAGGCAGAAAGTTTTTCAGTGTCATCCGCTTTAGCGGATAGAAGAAAGGACAGCAAAAAAATGATAGAAGATAATATGAGACTCGCGGCGAAAAAAACGAAAATACTAAAATAATTGTGCAAAAACATCAGAAGACATGCAGTTTTGAAAGGGGTAAGACTTGAACTTACAATTCCGAAGGAACAAGATTTACAATCTTGCGGCTTAACCAATTCACCCACCCTTCCTAATAAATTTTCTTAATATTAATGTCCACCTCAGAAGTAAACAGCTACGTATAGAAAAAGTCAAACAACGTCAACAAAATGCCAGTAAAAAGCAGCTGCTTCAAAACCGAAATGATGTTGGATTGTAAAGTGGTCTCGTGATAAACGAACCAAACAAACGGCTAAAAAACAAGTACCAATGAAAACATGAAAACCATGAAACCCTGTAGCCATAAAAAATGTAGAACCATAAATACCGTCACAAATTGAAAAATTTGCACTAACGTATTCAAAACCTTGAAAGGCAGTGAAAATTACAGCTAAAACGATCGTTAACACCAAACCTCAAACAGCCTCTATCTTATTACCTGCCGTTATAGCATGATGAGAATAAGTGATTGTGCAACCAGAACAAAGTAAGATAAGTGTATTCAACAAAGGCACGGCCGTGGCGCTAAGAACGTCGATTCCTTTAGGTGGCCAAATATTACCAATTTCAATCGTCGGCGCTAGACTGGCAGCAAAAAAAGCCCAAAAAAAAGCAAAAAAGAACATTACTTCAGAGACAATGAATAAAATCACACCGTAACGTAAACCCAGTTGTACGATATTAGTATGACAACCTTCTAAAGTTCCTTCACGTACAATGTCACGTCATCATAAAAACATACAAGAAAGAACAGAAAAGAAACCAAAGAATGTTGTTTCTAAACCTAACGTATAACCATGAAAATACATCACACTACCACTAGTTAATGTCAAAGCAGAAAGTGCCGTAATAAAAGGCATAATACTTGGGTCAACGAGGTGAAACGCATGTCGTTGTGTATATAGGGAAAAATTTTTCATCGAAAAAAATGAGTGTTATGTTTGATAACGTTTGATAATTTAATCTATATAAATTATATTGAAAAACAAGAGTAATTGGACTCGAACCAATAGTATACAATATCAAAAACTGCTGCTGTACCATTTAGCTATACCCTTTCAGATCAACCACCATTTCGAAGGGTCACATCAAAAGTCTAAAACAGGGGGACAAAAATGGAACAGATCACGAGTAGACTCGAACTACTATAAAATAAATTTGCAATTTACCACATTACCAAGTTATGTTACGTGATCTTATCGCAACAAAAGTTGTGCGATAAATTTAAAAAAATTAAAAAGTAAATAAGATAAGGAATGCCATCATTAAAGCAAATAAAGCAATTGCCTCTGTTAAGGCGAATCCAAGAATCGCATATCCAAAAAGTTGCTTCATTAAATGAGGGTTTCTAGCAACACTAGTAATTAAGGCTGAAAAAACTGTACCGATACCAGCACCAACACCTGCAAGTGCAATTGTTGAAAGTCCGGCTCCGATTAATTTTGCGGCTTGTAAAATCATCCACAAGGAGTAATTAACTATAATAGTATAAAGGTATAGCGTAAATTTTAAAGAGTTTTACCAAAAACGCATAAGTAATAATAGATTCGAACTATTAACTTTTTCGGTGTAAACGAAACGCTCTGCCGTTGAGCTAATTACTTAAAAAAAAAGAGCTAAATAGGAAAAGTAAGAGATTAGACTTTCTCTGCCAATCAAGAGATGTATTTATCCAACGACACTGCTTCAACAACAATAGGCATATTTCCATGTCCGACACCACAAATTTCTGAACATTGCCCGTAGAAAACACCTTCACGTAAAATGAATAACGATGTTTGATTAAGGCGTCCTGGACATGAATCCATTTTAACACCTAATGAAGGAACCGCTCAACTATGTAGCACGTCGGCGGCAGTAACAAGTACTCTGACGTGAGTGTTGACAGGAAGCACGATTCTATTATCAACTTCTAATAGGCGTAATTCACCCATTTCTAACTCGTCTTCCGGAATCATATAACTATCAAAATTTATATTTCCAAGTTGTGATTCAAAATCTGAATATTCATAACTTCAATATCATTGATGACCAACACATTTAATAGTTATTGCGGGGTCGATAACTTCATCAATAGAATAAAGTAACGCAAAAGAAGGCAATGCAACTACAACTAAAATAAGTGATGGTAAGACTGTTCACACGATTTCTAATGTCGTTCCATGAACGACAGATCGTGATTCAAGACTACCAACAGAATTATCTGTATAAAAGTACAAAGTACGACCAAGAACAATTAGGACAAAAAAGAAAATAAAAGTTATAAAAAACATCAAATCATGGTGAAGGTTAATGATACCTTCCATGACAGGAGTAGCAGGATCTTGAAAGTAAATTTGTCAAGGTGACGAAGAATCCAGTAAGTAATTCAAAAACATCAAGTAATAAAATCATAATATATAAATTGGTTACAAAAAAACTTAGATGAACACATAAGGACTCGAACCTTAAACAAGTTGATTAAAAGTCAAATGCTCTGCCAATTGAGCTATGTGTTTTTTGTCTAGAGTTGGACTTGAACCAACGACAATTTGATTTTCAATCAAATACTCTAACCAACTGAGCTACCTAGACGGTTTTATAAACTACCCCGAAACCACTATTAATAAGCAGCATAGCATAACTTTTTAATCGTCTCAAATTGGATTCGAACCAATAACCAAATGATTAACAGTCATACGCTCTACCAAATTGAAGCTATTGAGACTGAAAAATAGTTATCAAACAGCTTTTTTGACTCCAGGCACTAAACCAAATAATACATGTTCACGTAGTTTGATACGAGATAGTCGAAATTTAGAATAAACGGACGCGGATCTTCCAGTCAATAAGCATCGATTACGTACTTTGGCTAAGGAGCATAGATATAAAGTAGTAATTTCTTTCATTTTTTCACTGAAGTTGCTTTCAACCAAACACTGTGTTGCTATTAAAAAACCTTCGTTTTTCTTAAATAATATTCGTTTCCTTTTATCTCGTCTTACCCCCGATGTTTGTGCAAAAAATTTAGACATACTTAAATGTTAAAAAATACCGTTTGTGGTAAACAAAATACCTAAAACAAGGATTACAAAACCTAAAGCTAAAGGTAAAAAGATTTTTCAACACAGTCTCATCAATTGGTCAATTCGATAACGAGGAAAAGAAGCTCTTACTCAAACGTAGAAAAATAGAATAAGTCCTATTTTTACAGAAAACACGAAAGGATCTATTAAAAAGTTTGACGTAGGTAACAAAGAGACTCAACCTCCCATAAACATAACAACAGTTAACGCACTCATTAAAATCATAGAACTATATTCTGCTAGAAAAAAAAGTGCGAAACCCATGCTGGCATACTCGACATTATAACCAGAAACCAATTCTGATTCCGCTTCAGGTAAATCAAACGGCGCTCGATTAGTTTCAGCTAAAATACTAACTAAAAACATTAAAAAAAGAGGGAATAAAGGTACTATAAAGAAAATAAAGTTTTGAAAAGAAATAATTTCTATGAAATTTAAAGAACCGACACACAAAAGAACAGATATCAATATAAGCCCAATTGACACTTCATAAGACACCATCTGCGCTGCGCTTCTTAAAGCCCCAAAGAAAGCGTAACGAGAATTACTTGCCCAACCTGAGAGAATAATACCGTAAACACCAAGAGAAGAAACAGCAAACAAAAATAGCAGCCCAAGATCAATATTGACGAAAAAACCCGTAATGGAAAAGGGGATAACACATCAACCTAACAAACTTAAGAACAGCGTTAAAATAGGTGCGAAAACAAAACTAAAAGTGTTAGCGTTTGTTGGAATCACTGTTTCCTTTAATAGAAGTTTAAGACCATCCGCCAAAGGTTGTAATAAACCTCAAAAACCCACGACATTTGGGCCGGATCGCATCTGCATCGCACCCATAATTTTTCTTTCGGCTAATGTTAGGTAAGCTACAGAAATAAGTATAGGAACTACAATAAGTAAAAAACCAATGATTTTTTCCAATAAGAACATCATTTAAAGTAAAATAAGATAAGTTGTATCAAAGGGATCGAACCTTTTTCAAATGGAAACCAAATTGCTTTAACGTTAAGCTAGATACAATAAATTTTACAGGAGTTAAAGGATTTGAACCTTTATTATTGGATTTGAAATCCAAAATTCTACCATTAAACTAAACTCCTTTAAAGCATTTATTTGTTATTGTTTAAGCTTATTAACGAATAAGAAAACAACAATAAAAAAAACATGCTATTACATACATCAGCTAAATCGAAATGTATCAAAATGAAGAAACAAATCAAACTAATCAACGAACCCATCATAACGAACGAATAATGATAGACAAAACCTGTCTGAAAATGGGAAAGTACTTTAGAAAAAGAAGAGATATTTAAACCAAGACCTGCTGGTCCAAAGAGTTCAATATTTCCTTTATCCATAAGTTGAAAACTACCTCTATAACCGAAATTCATAGTTTTTACGGCAATAAGCTCATTAGTGATTTGGTCGAAATGCCACTTTTGACTAAGAAATGTATAAAAAGTTCTGTAAGCTTTACTCATCTTGTAGTTGTAAACAACTTCTTTGGACACACCAAAACAATTAATGAGAAACAACGACAATACGGCACCTAAAATTGTAAATATAAAAGGTATGTTTTTCAAGAAAGCATGTAAAAATTCCGAGTCGATCAAGTTGAAATTTTCGTGTGTGTTATGGATGCTGTTTCCGAATAAAGGAGTACCAAGGCCAATGACCATATCTCGTGATAAATAACCTCAAAAAATAGCACCAAAAGCTAAAAGCATAAGTGGTAAAACCATTCTAATAGGGGCATCATGGGCGTGCTCGATATAAACTTTATAAGTATTTGTTCGATTGATAAAAGTTAATCAGACCAAACGGAACGAGTAAAAAGACGTGCAAAAAGCGGCGCAACAACCTAAATAATGGGCAAAGTTTCCAACTGGAGTATGTTTGGCTAAAGCAACCTCTAAAATGGCGTCTTTTGAATAAAAACCTGTTAAAAATGGAAAACCTGTGAGGGCCAAAGAACCTATTAAGATCATTGTGTAACTCACTGGGAATAATTGGATTACACCACCCATTTTTCTCATATCTTGCTCGTCCGATAAGCCGTGAATAATGCAACCAGCGCTTAAGAAAAGTAGGGCTTTGAACAAAGCATGATTTGCTAAATGAAATAAAGCAATTGAGTAATGCGATAAACCGGCGGCAAACACCATATAACCAAGTTGGCTACATGTAGAATAGGCAATAACACGTTTCAAATCGTTTTGGACGAGACCAACACTCGACGCGAGAAATGCAGTTAAAGCGCCCATAATAGTAACTACAATAAGTGCATTGGGACTGTTTTCAAAGATAATTGAACAACGGATGATTAAAAAAACCCCAGCTGTTACTAACGTAGCAGCGTGAATTAACGCCGACACGGGCGTAGGGCCCTCCATAGCGTCAGGCAATCATATGTGAAGCCCAATTTGTGCCGATTTTCCCACAGCTCCTCAAAACAGTAATAAAGAGATAACTGTTAATCGATCAAACTCGAAAGAAAGAAATGAAAAACTCGTATTTACCGCGCATGGAGTTAGTGCAAAAACAGTTGCATAATCAACTGTTTTGAAAGTTAAAAAAACGGCAGCAATACCCAATGCAAGGCCTAAATCACCAACACGATTTACAAGCATAGCTTTAATAGACGACTTCCCAGCTTGTATTCGATTGTTTCAAAAACCAATTAAAAGAAAAGAAGCTAAACCAATACCTTCTCAACCGAAAAACATTACAACGAAATTATCCGCAGTAACTAAAAACAACATAAAACCTGTAAAAAGGGATAAATAACCCATAAATCGGCCTTGGTGAGGATCATGACTCATATATTCTGTGGAATACAAATGCACAAGACTTGAAACGCCACAAACAACTAAAAGCATTAAGGTAGATATTGAGTCAAAGTAAAAACCTCATGAAGAAACAAAGAGTTCACTTTTGAACCACGAAGAAACAGAAATCGTACAAGGAGAACCACAAATAGCCGCTTCATAAAAAGCCAATGTAGATAGTAAAAATGAGGTGGCAATTGAAGCTGTTGAAAGAATACAAGATCCGTAGATACCAATGTAACGACCCAACAAACTTGTAGAAAGAAAACTTAAAAAAGGTAAAATTAGTATACAAAGATACATCGAGAGTTGAGAACTTAAACAAAAATTTTCGTCTTTAAATTCTAGAATTGAAGGTTTCGAACCGCCCATTTTCAAGCTTATAGCCTGACGTTTTATTTAACCAATTAAACTAAATTCCATTATGTGATATCGTAATAACCTATTTAGACGATCTCGTCATTCTTTTTAGATAATTGTGAAGAATTACGCTTTACATTTTTTAACAGAGTCATGTAGTCTTTACCCAGCGTAAAAATAAGTGGATACAAAACTGTCTGAATACAACTCTCTTGGGCTTTCGTAACAATTTTTTGTTCAAACATGAAAATTTCATTTAACTTACCACTGATAAGGTTTGCGGAATCTACGGTAAGTTGCTTGTTTAGGGCTAACACAATTACATTAACATAGTTATCTGTAAGAGCTTCAAAAACGGATAATTTCTGAGAAAAACCTTTAATAAAAAGTAACTCTTGAAAAAACGTAACAGAACCGTCAAACTTTCCTTTAAAAGCAGAAAGAAGATCGGCTTCGAATTTATCCGCACGATCTTGAAAAATATCAAAAACTGTTTGATTAAGGTAACTATATGCAAAAAAGATAAAACCAATAAAACATAGAGCTAGTAGTACTTCTTCGTTAAAAACGATTAGTTCTAAAAAACTAGCAACCAATATTAGAAAAGCTAGGGCGACAGTAAAAGGCATCAAAAATTCAATATATGACCAACACAATAAAACAAAACCCTATTGGGTTAAGAAACAAATAGCGAGCAGCGAGATTCGAACTCGCACAAACAGTTTGGAAGACTGCTAATCTACCATTAATTTATGCTCGCAAAAAATAAAAACTAAAATTTGAGAAAAGATAAAGATATTTTTCGTATAACAAGACGATACTTTTACAAGTATAAAATCTATTACCGATCTAGGTTATCGTCTTTAACCGTCTTTTAATAAGGGTAATTAAATAAAACTTATTTGGGCGAGGTTTCAAAAATATATGCATTCATTTTTTATCCTTGAAAAGCGTAGCTACCTAACGTTACTTTTGGAAAAATAATTAGGAACAAGAGGCTTTTTCTTTTCGGTCTTCTCATACTAAAATAAAAGTCCCTAAGTTTTCGTCATTCTACCAGATAGAAACCAAACTGATTTACATCGTTTTGAACCCAGCTCATGTATAACTTTATTTGACGAACAGTCATACCCTTTGCAGCATCTGCACCACAAGGATGTTATAAGCCGACATCGAGGTCACAAACAAAAACGTCGCTAAGATCGCTTGATTTTTATTATTCTGTTATCCCTACAGTACCTTTTATCTGCTGATCAACAGCTTTTTCATTCAACACTGTTGGTTCACTAAAACCGACTTTATTGTCTCTGTTCGATCTATCAATCTCACAGTCTGGCAAACATATACTTTTGCGCTCTACGATAAAATATTTTATCTGAGTTTACCTTATGCACATCTTTGTTACACTTTAAAAGATCTCCGTCCCAGAGAAACTACCAATTAATCACTGTCACTAAAGTATTACAACAAAGTTAAGTGACGCAAAACAAAAGAACAATATCTCACGGACGCCTCCTTAATGTTGAAAATATCAAACAAAAAGTTTATGGGCTCTTGTTTATTCTGAACAAGTTTACTTGTGCTTCACAATAATTAATTATAGTAAAGGTTGATAGGGTCTTTTCGTCTTGGTATAATAGGAGTGAATCTTCACACTCAATTCAATTTCACAAAACTAAAAGGCATGACAGTGAACGTGTCATTATTGGATTCATGCGGGACTATATTTATTAGCCAAGGAATTTCGCTACATTATGACCCTCAGGAATAAGGCCGCTATTGACCCGTCTTTATAAAGGAAGCGGTTAACACAACCCTTTTTCGGTTTTAGAGCATTGAGCACCAATCAGACCATATACGTTTTTTTAAAAATTGCATAGTCCTGTGGTTTTGATAACCAGTTGCAAGTTCCAATTTTGTGCCAACGAACTTAGTGTCTAAATTCGTCTTTCTTTATCCCGAAGTTACAGAAAAAATTTGCCGAGTTCCATACCTTTTATTGATTTTAGCGCCATAATATAAAGATTTATCTACCTGTTTCGGGTTTAGTACGAACATGCAACATTTTAAGCGGGACGTAAGCTTTTCTAGAGAACAAGTTTTTTTTGAGTAAATAACCCTGATGTTTTACATCAAAAATAATCTGCTCTGTCACAAACGAACCAAACGTTAATCTCCCATCATCATCGACTTTCATCATAGATTAAGGGTTCGAATAAATTTACGAAAAATAATATAACGTAGATAAAAACCTTCGATATAGGGCGAAAGAAGTTATATTCTTTTAATTGTTACTCATTTCGGCATTATCTTTTTTGATTTCTAAGTCCTTTTTCACAAAAGGTTTTCGACGAAAAACAAAATGTTCTGCTACCAATATCTTTACTTATATTATGCTTCTTCGGCAAAATATTATCTTCTATTCATTTTCGGTGCCATTTTACTTAGTCCCACAAACTGTTACGTTTTTTTAAGTTGATGGCTGTTTCTAAGCCAACTAAAGGGTAGTTTTGATTAAATGACAACCTTTTAACTATTTCAATATTTTAAAGCCTTATAAGTCATTTTAGAGTTGTTTCTCTCTCGACAAACACACTTTTTCGCGTATTGTCCCACTACCCACGAAAACATAAGTGTATTCAGAGTTTAACTCGACTCAGTAATGCGGAAAGCAACCCTTATCGAATCAGTGCTTTACCCCACTTGTGCAACAATGGGCGCTTTTCTAAAAAAAATTTCGCAGAATACAAGCTATATCCAAGTTTGATTAGCCTTTCACTCCAATTCAAATTTCATCCAAGTTTTTTGCAACAAACACTGGTTCGGCCCTCAAATTTATATTTAGTAAATTGTCAGCCTGAATTTGAATAGATCACTTGGTTTCGTGTCTGAATTAAGTAACTGTATATCGTTTTCACTACGCATTATATTTTTTTTGCTTGCTACTTAAATCAACTAGCCGAATCATAATGCAAAAGGAACCCCTTTAAAAAAAAGTGTTAAGAATACGGTTAATTTCCAGTTTCTCGAAGAAGTTAGACTTTCCTTTACAGTACTTGTACACTATCAGTAATATATGCTTATTAGGTTAGAAAATGATTTTCCTTTTTCTTTAGTATGCTATCTCACACTAAAAACATAAATACAATCGAAAATATATACGAGACTAAACTCTCTTTGGTCTGTTTGAAGTTCTAATTTTCGATTGTCTTAACCTGACTTGATTTCACTCACCATTACTTTCAAATTCTCTTTTGATTTGTTTCCGGGCTACATTAGATGGATCAGTTTGCCCGATTTTTATAAAAATCTATACATTTTTATCATTAGGTATCACGCAAACAAATGATAATAACCTAATAGGTTTTCCTTTTAAGATATCATATTTTCGATTCATATTTTTAGAATATTCGAAATATGCCTTTCGTTTTTTTATTTTACGTCTTTACATATATTCTAAGCCTTCCATTAACCGTAATAAACCCTTTCAACTATTAATTTTCGCTCTCGTGCCAATACCATAAAAGATCAAATCTTATATCGCTGATCTAAAGCGGTATCAAATTTTTTATCACCAGGAATTGAACCTGAACTTTAATACTAAAAATCAAAGTTTAACCTTTTATAATGTGACAAGTTGGGTAAACAATATTTCTTACCCATAGACGGTGCAAGAGGGCTTAAAACACTCTTACATAAAAATAAGAAGCGGGCTTCATTTTTTTTTCCTTTACAAGTATCAAAAACGCAGTTGCTTTTACGGGTCAAGTTACTAAATTTGTGTATAGCGCAAAATGCTTTTAAAACCCGCTTCTAAATGGAAACAATTGGACTCGAACCAATAACCTTTTGCTTGCAAAGCAAATACTCTTCCAGTTGAGATATGTTCCCACGGCGAAACCAGACCCTATGATAAAGAGTCATTAGATCGAAGTTAAATAAATTCTTGTTCCAGCAACTGATTCATCAACCACTACTTTGTTACAACTTGCTCAAAATTGCAGATCACGCCATCTTAAGTAAATCAAAAGCTTTCGTCAGTAGAATTGGTATAACAACGAATTTATACTATCAACAACAACTATCTTAACTAATTAATTCCGGGATAATCTGTTTTTCTGAGGTGATGGGCGATAAGTAAAAGAGAAATTTTAAGTTCACGATTACATTCTTATTAATCATTACTATCTATTCCTACTTCATATTCCTGAGTTTCAAGGAATAATCCGAACTAAAAGAAGTTTTTTGAGATTGGTCATTGTTATTTAATATCAAAGTACACAAATAACTTCTCTTTGTAAAATTCTATTGTATCACGTGTGGAGCCCTAATCATAAAAGCCATAAGGATTTAGACGTTATACTCGCTTTCATCTTATTTATCATAAGCAATTTTTTTAAAGTTCGGCGTATTCGCCTAGCAACTAAAAATGAGTGTTTCGTTCTTTGTTGGAATAAACCAAACATCTTAAAATAAGAACTGTCGACAACCATGCAACATCTGTAATAATGAAAATTCGGAGAAAAGAGTGCTTCTCAAAGTACGTTTAAGCCATATTATTATACAAGATTAGGTAAGGTTCGCGTGTATTATCGCATTAACCCACATGATCCACAGATAGTTTTTCTCCACATCTAAGTCTTTAAATTTCATCCTTGCGAACGTACTATTCAGGTCAATTGTTTAATATGTTAACTACTTTTCAAGAAATGAATCCAAAAAAGAACAATTATCGTTGAAGGTTTGAACTACAAGAGTCTCTAATTCTTTTTGATACTCAAACTTTAGCGTAATTCAGGGTCAGTAAATATTTGCTTAACAAATATTTATATGAATTAAGGATGCCGCCTTCGCTTCAGGTATTCCAAGTTAGCTCGGCACATTTTAACGTTACCTAACCTATTCTACATCCTTCAAAACCACTCTATAATTTCAGTATACACGCAATAATAAAGCTACCGGCTAAATTTTTATTGCGCGGCTTGAAATTTCCCCTACTTGCCGTTTACACCTAATATTTCCGAATAACGTTCGTCTTATATGCATTACCGAGACTTCTGGCACATATTTTGTCAAGACTACTTACTTATCAATCAGCTTTTTAATAAGTAACGGGTATTTAAAGCAAACTTGCCTTAACAACCAATCAAAATCACTGGATCAAAATTTCTTTCATTGTCCAATATTCTTGACTGCGATTCATAAAGAATTTAGCTGTTGTTTCAGAGCTAATGAGGCAAATCTTTCTTGAAAAATTGCTAAAGATCATCGACCTAGTAAATTTAGGCTTACCATATGTCTAATCTCACAAAGGCACATTAGTTAGCGAAATCAATCTTTGTTTATCGTGTATTTAACACGTCTAAAAAGTAGTTTCCTTTGTATTACTCTCCTGTACACTACACAAAAACGGAAATTGGTTTTGTGTTAAATTAGCATGTCTAAGATGTTTTGATAACGTTCACTCTGAGCCAGAATCAAACTCAACTTTTTGGTAAAACAGCTTATTAGAAAG
>JACLAA010007702.1_pt1 | contig 15964 bp, 1 predicted proteins | sample 8027891 | NCBI WGS metagenome assembly JACLAA01 (sample SAMN15724900, study PRJNA655200) | protist metagenome | isolation source: fluorescence activated cell sorting (FACS) single amplified genomes of... | place: Spain: Blaines Bay Microbial Observatory, Mediterranean Sea | collected 2016-01-19 | reverse complement strand
GGTCGTTGTTTGTACTTGCTCTGCATCCGGAGATAAGAAGCTGACTCAGTTGCGCTTCCCCTTTGCCGTTATTGACGAGGCTGCTCAATCTCTGGAGACGGAGGTCCTCATCCCCCTCACGCTCGGTGTTAGATCTCTGACCCTTGTGGGCGACCCTCATCAGCTCGGTCCCGTCGTCAAATGCCGCCGCGCGTTGGCTGGTGGTTTCGGTGTCTCCATGTTTGAGCGTCTTTCGCGTGCCGGGGCTGTGGTGATCACCCTCGACACTCAGTACCGCATGCACCCCATCATCTCCCTTTTCTCCCGCACCGTCATTTACGAAGGCTCTCTCCACGACCACGAGAGCATGCATACCCGCACGCCTCCATCAGTCAGCTTCCCGTGGCCTGGTGGACCTGGCCAACCCCTTCTCTTTTGGCATGTGCGCTCTGAGTCTCAACGCGAGATGACTGAGGTTGGTGGAACTTCTTACTACAATCGCGATGAGGCTGTTGCTGTCGCCGCTTGTATTTCTCGCCTCCTCTCCGGTGGCGCGGCCGCCTCTCAGATTGGCGTCATCTCCGCGTACGAGGCTCATCGCCGCCACATTCGCAGCCTTCTCCCCCCTGGCTCTGAGGGCCTCACTCTTGCCACCATCAACTCATACCAGGGCTCCGAGCGACCCTTCATCATCATCAGCTTGGCCCGTTCCAACGACACTGGTAACGTTGGCCACGCAGGCGATCGTGCACTCGTCAACGTCGCGTGCACGCGTGCCCAATTTGGCCTTATCGTCATTGGCGACGCGTTCACCCTCCGGCGTGCACGTGTTTGGGAGCAGTGGTTTCACGCCCACTCCTCCAACACTGTGGTCTGCACTGGTCCTGACCTCGACTCGCTTACACCGATAGAGGTCTCTTCCAAGCGCGTGGGTGTCGCCTCCTTTCTCGACTTCGAGGCTGACTTTGGGGACCCCCAGCGCATTTCTCTCGCACTCTCCGTTGGTGCTTCTTTCCTCCCTCACCGTGCTCTCGAGCCTTTCTTTGCGTCTGCTTTCAGTGTTAACACCCTCGACGCTGACGTCGATATCCGTGCCTCTGCCAGCCTTCAGGCAGGCCTCGATGTCGACGACGACGTTATTCACCAACCGCGACAGCGCATACATGAACGGCATCAACATTTTATTGTCTCTGCCTTCTCGCATCTTTGCGATTCGTACGCTTACGTGGCTTCCCTCCCTGAGGACGATCGAGAGTCTGCCTGTAATTCTCTCCGCTCGTACCGGACCGTCGTTGAGGCACTGCAGCGTGAGCAGTACACTGTGGCCCTCCACGGCACCCGTGTGGCGCCTCGCTGGCGTCAGCGTGGGGCCTCTCCTATCTTTGCCACTGGCATTCTTTCCCGTTTCGTCTTTTGGTGGCGCTCCCGCGTTGTGGGCTACATTTCGGCTATTGACGCCGCCACTTACTACGAGCTCCGTTGGTCTACCCGCAAGGATGCTACAGAGCGCTTCCGTCGTTTTGTCGCCGGGCACCGCTACTCTCTCAATGGCGTGCGCACAGCGATTCAACCTCCGCATGGCTGGGTGGTGGCGTGTAGCCCACGTACCTCGGTCTGGCGTGTTCATGTTCCGCTCCGCTATTCCCTCACCAATGAGCAGTGGGGTTCTTACTTCCACTTGACCCGCTTCTCGGCTGCTCCGCGTTCACGCTTGGCTGCGTTGCTCGCCGGCTCTCCTCTCCGTTCTCATTCTGCTGATCACGTCTCCTCCCTCTATCTCTATCGCCGTCCGAGGGACACTGTCTGTGGTTACGGTGCTCGTGCCTGCCGCCACTCTGTTATTCTCGGCGGCGTCCCTCAACGAGACGCCGATGGCGCGCTCATTCGCAAGCCCGATATGGCAACGGCTCAGGACTTTGACCAACGGCAGCACGCTGGCAAGCATGTGACCGGATGGTACCTCTTTTACTCCTTCGGGTCCGGCGGCACTCCCACCTCGGCCGCGCCCGATTCACCGCCCCCCATCGTTCCCGTTGTCCTCGCCGGCCACTGTGGTAGTGGTGGCCACGCTGAGGGTGCTCGGCGTGCTGGCTTTGACGTTGTAGCAATGGACATCCTCCAAGCTGAGGGCAGCGATGCTTCGCGGTGGTTCGGGCGCGAGGTCCCACGCCTTTACTCATCGTCTCCCACTGTCACTGTCGCCATGGGTCCGCATGCCGGTGATGCGCTCGTTTCCATGCGTCGCCTTCAAGCCATCACTTCGCATCGTGAGCGCGTTCCGCATGCTTCCTGGATAGCCACCTTTGACACTCCCGACTGCAAGCGGTACACTACTCTTAATTCCCTTCGCGGCGTCACTTCGTCTTCGGCCGACGCGCCCGCTCGTAGCCAAAGCGATGCCAACGTTTCAAGCAACGATACGACTCGTGATAACCTGACTGAGGCTGTTCACTTGAACTACCAGGAATACGTCGCCACAGGGCGACCCTTTGCAGTCGAGACGGTTGCTGGTGGTGGGTTCGTACCGCCTGCGGGCGTCTCTTTCTGTTTCGTTCGTGAGCTTCACTATGGCCTCCGCAACAACGGCCTTCACCGCATTTATTATGCAACTGCGCGACCCATCTTCCTCGATTCCCCTCTTGTCCAGAATGCTACATGGCTTACTCCGCGCACTTGTGCTGGTGCTACGCGCCCGGTACAGCCGACTGATCCGGATCGCGTCCCCCATCTTCGGTCATGCTGCCGAGGCAACACTCATTCGCGGTGGAACACTGCTTACTTTGCGTGTTCACGCCGCGACATCAATGAGGCTCTCAACCTCCACCATAGCCATGTCACTTCAAAAGCGCGCCAGAACAACATCTTCCCGCCCGATGCTGCTGCACACATCACCTCCATTCTCTGCGCATACCATTACAGTGCTTCTCGCCATGTTCCATTCTTCAAGTATGACGAAGTGTTCAATGACGACCACCTTGCGGCTTGGGTTTACGCCGCCATTCTGCGGTCACCGTCCATTGTTCTTCCCTCCACCTTCCGCGTTTGCCTCGTTTGCCTTCCACACTCCTCTGACGGACACGTCGTCGTGGACCATTGTGGGCGTCTTCCCTCCGTCACCCACTGCTGCGGTGGTCCTTTCATGGATGAGGTCATTTCGGCTTTTTCCGCCTCACACGGCCTCCTTCTCGACCCCTGCCGTACGTTTTTCGTGTGCGACCTCTTCCAATGTTACCCGCCAACTTTTGTGCTTTGCAGCCGTTCTTTACCGTGCAACTCGGCTCTCTCTCTCCGCCCTGTGTCGGCGGGGGGAGGGGTAGGGGGGTCTCAAGATTCCGATTCCGTTCGCGTTTCTCCGCCTGCAACCGAGTCTCAGGACTCCGCCCGCGCTCCACCGCCTGCGACCGCTTCGGACGCAGCAGAAGCCACCGCCGCTACACCTCCTTGCGGCATCATGGCCTTTGAGTCCTTCCTTTCCCTTTGTTCGGCCACTAAGGACATGGCTCAGATTGAGGCCCTACGTCGCAGTCTCCTACATCTCGAGGATCTTACTGAGGCCGAGCGTCTATTCCTCTCAAAGGGTTTCCAGTCTCACTCCGCTTCTCCACCCACTATACAGCCTTCAGCCTCCCAGCAGCGTGAAGCTCACCATTTCATTCGAGAAAATGGCGGCATCCTTCCTGATCGTGAGACAGTCAGTGAAATCGGTGATACTGTCGCCCGCTCGCGTGGTGGCGTCAAGAATTCAAAATCAAAGCGGACAACGCCTACCGACTCCTTCCCTGCTTTTGGTTGGGAGCCTCCCTCAGATGCGACCCTCTGTGACCGCCAAGTTGAACAGGCTGAGGTTTGCATTGCACTTGCCTCTTTCAGCGTTCCTTCATCCGCGGATCTCCAAGCAGACTACCTCAAAACGCACACGTCCATCCTTGGTGAACGCCCTGACCCCTCCACTTTGGGATTCGACGGTGCTAACGCGCAGGACGGCGTCCCTTCGCGCCCACTCTTGGGACGAATTCCCCAGCCTCTCCTGACGCAAGGCGTTGGCGCTGTTCTTGTGTGGCGTGGTCTCGTCCTTTTGGTCTCGTCCGACCCATCCACCCTCCGTCCAATCATGGGCCCTTGCGAGCGGCTTCCCGAAGGCTTACAGCGCACGTCTGTAAAGCAGGTCCGTGGTGTCCACTTCCAAACGCTCTGTCGCCTCCTCCAGCGATGGATGGTTGTCCGCCCTTCACTTACCAGCGCGATCCGGACAGCTACTGACGACGCTCCTCTCGCGTCAGTGGACTTGTATTTCGCGTCCCGCGATTCCTCGGCGCGCCGGCTCTCCACCACGTGTGCGTCCCGGCGAGTGGAGCTTTCCCTTTATCGCGTCAACATTCCACCTGACTACGATTGGAGTTTTGAAGGGGCCACTGCGGTTCAACCCGACCGCTCAGGCTTCCTTTCATACCTCTGCTCGCCGCTCCAAGAGACGACCCAAGGCCTGTGGTCTTCGCCTCTTTCTGCTGCAGGGCTTCCGCTTGCCTCCAACGCTACTGTTTTGCCCCGCTCCCCGCCTCTCACTGTGGAGGCTGCCAGCCCGCAATCGGTCGGCTCCCTTTGCGCGGTCTCGCGTGACTCTCTTGGATCATTGACCTTGTCATCGCGCGCCAGCACGAATGATGCACTCCGCCAGTGTGTTCAGAGCGTTCTTGATACTCGCTCTGATCGTCCTCCTGAGTTGGAAGAACATTCGGGAGAGCATCATCCTCAGGCCAATGCAGTGTACACGCCAAGCGAGCTTGAGTCTTTTCTCTTGGGTGCACTCGACGATGAGCAGGACCGCGATCGCGATGCACGCCGCTTGACTTACATCCAGTCGCTCCGTCATTCACGGCTGAGTTCAACTTCGCTCACATACGCAATGCCTGTTGTGATGCTCTACGTTGACCCCGACACGTTCACTTTCATCCTTCACGGCGTAAAGACTGTTGAGTCTCGGGTTGCCAATGGAGTGTACTGCAACGTCTCCATCGGGTGGGCCCTTTGCATTCGCACTAGCGCTCATTCGTTGTGCCTCTGGCGCCTCGTGTGTGGGGTTCATCGCCACGACTCCTTCACCGAGGCTGCGCGCGTGCACCGCTCATCATTGATGCCATCTTACCGTGAAGGTTCATCTTCTTCCCAAATCGAGTACGCATTCTACACCATCAACGCAGGCAGCTCCGGCAATCTCTCCGTTTCTGCATGGAAGGCTCGACTTCGCCGTCCTCGCGCCGTGGTTTGCTGGGACATGGAGAGTTTCCCGCCGGGCTGTGCTTTGCCTTCCCTCCGGAACTGCGTTCTCACCACGCGCAACCTTCCCTCACAATGCACTCGACACGTACCCTGCATTCTCCTTTGGCGTAACTTCGGCGACCGCCTCTCCCTTTTCCATCTTTCGCGGCGCGTCTATCTCGCTCTCGTTGCAATCCGCCTTAAACACCGAACTCTCCAACACCAATGGGCATTCGCCGTTGCGATGTGGCTCGCCTTTTCTCGCCGCTTGGTTTGTCTGACTTCTCGTCTCCGCCACGATCGCCTCGTCGCGTGCTCCACTGTTGATGCGCGTGTTCGCTCTTCTCTTGTGGCCTGGCTGGCACTCAGCAGGCAGGTTCGTGCAGCCGCGCAGCTCCTGCATTTCCGCGTCCTTGCTTCATTCCGCAACATGGGCCTCCGTTTCAGCCGCATTTGTGCGTGGCGCCACCTTCAGTCTTTTCATGCACTTTTCTTGCGTCGGCGAGACGCCGCTCCCCAGTGGCATCGGCTTTTCGACACTTTTTGTGCACGCCACCAACGGCTTTACAAACGCTCAGCGTCCGTTCGTCGTGAGGTCAAGCTTGCAGTCAGGCTCTCTGGCCAGGCTCGCCTATGGCGTCGCTGGAGTAACGCCCTTGAGAGCCGCCATCTCACCTCTTTGGTTGCAGGTGCTCCTGAATTCATGCGCCAGCGCCGTGAGCTCATTGCCTCTGTTTGGCAACGTCTCTCATCAGCAATTCTTCTTCACCGCCCTTCTTCCGTTTCTCCGCCTGCATCTCCTGTGGCCCCGCATCCAGATGCCGGCGACCCTCCGCGTGTTCGGCTCCACCTCAGCTTTAGCAATGGACGCGTCTGTGCTGACACCTCTGTCCGCGGGCGTGTCAGCATTCTCCATCGCCCACTTGGCCATCTCGATGAGGGAATTCTCAAGCGTGCTGCGTGTGTTGTCCAGCACAGCGCGTGTACTGTCTCGCCTCTCCCCGCACACGTCCAACAGCTCACGCATCGCCTTCCGCATGGCAACATCTTCTGGCAAGACACTTCTTTGGGTCGCTGGTCCAAACCCGGCCGTGCGGCCCTCCGCTCTCCTGTTTCGCCTTCTACCGATCCTTCGGTGGCCATCCTTTTCACCCAGATCCATCAGGGACCTTCCTCGGGTGGCTCTCTTGCAAATCCTGGCTCTCGAGGTGCTGACGAGGACACCCATTTTCGGCGCCTCCGCTGGTTCCGCGAGTCTCTTTCGATGCTTGGCGACAAGCTCTGCATACCCGAGGGCGGTGTCGTTGTCTTCCCACGTTTCATCGGCTGTGGCGAGGATGTTCACGACTGGCCTCAGTATCTCGCGTGCATACGCACTTTTGCGCGCTCGCACCCGCACCTCCGTGTTCTAGTCACCGGGCAGTACGAGAACAGTGTCGGCGACCGCCTTCTCTCTGTTTCGCGCCGGGCTCACGCCTACGTTGACTGCAACTTCTCTGATCCTGTGGCGCGCCTCGCTGCGCATGCCACTTTGGCTGCTGTTGATGAGCAGCTCTCCCAATCCGTTACTACCCCTCCTTCTGACGTTCGCGCCCGGATTGTCTTGGGTTCCACCGCCACTGGCGTCTCCGCCCGCGTCCACTTGACCCCTCCTTCCGAGCCTCTTTCTTTTGGGAATCTTCTCTCGTCTACTGTTGAGTCCTTCACTGCAAAGGCTGTCACTGGTGCGACTACTGCCGACATCACTGACGAGCAGCGCTCACAGGTTGCATCAGCTCTCCAGGCTCAGCGCGTGGAGAACGACCAAACGGACGAGGATTTTCGTGAGAAGCTTCGCGTCATGAAAGAGCGCGGCGAATTAAGTTCTGAGGACTTAACGGTTCTCGCCAATTCCGCTCCTCAAGTCGCAATGCACAGTGCCGTTGTGGAGTCGGAGCCTCTTTTGGTTGGCCGGCGTGTTCAGATACGAGGCCTTCTCAAGCAGCCTGTGCTCAACGGACAGACCGGCGAGATCGTGCGACGTTTGCCCAACGCCCGTCTCGTCGTGCTCCTCGACAACTCGGTTCCTGGTTTTGCCCACGAGATCAACGTGAAGCCGTCAAATCTTGAGCATTCTGTTTCCACGTCCTCCACGCCTCCTGCTTCTTGTCTTTCTCTTTCCGCTGAGCCTGACAGCTTGGCCAGCGTTCAGCCTGTACAGGCTTCCGTCTTCGAGGTTGACCACCGCAACCTTTCTCATCCTCAGTCTCCTTCTCCTTTCACCGCCGCCATCCCTGCGGCTCCGCTCGGCCTGAAGCCGTCGGTTTGACAACCTGACGTGTGCACCCGATGTTGTGGTTAGTTCCTCCAACGGCCTGTGCACGCCAGCACGTCTCATCGGCATCGCTCTTGCAACCGGCCCTCAGACCAAATTAAACATTGAGTGCAATTGCAACGACACCGGCTCCGCCATCACTTTGGTTGGTGAAACTGACGCACTCGACTGGGTTCGCCGCTTTCCCACCGCTGTCCGGCGCGCCAGCCCTCTCCCCACCTCCATTCAACGCGTCAGGGGTGTCGGTGTCAACCTCAACAACGTTCAGTTCTGGGTTTCATTCCGCCTCCTTTTTGGCGGTGCTGTCATTCATTTCACTGACGTACCTGTTCTCCGCAACCACCGTGGTCTCCTTCTCGGCAACGACTTCCTTGGGCCCGGCCGGTCTCTTATCGACGTCAGTGCGCGTGATGGTGTTGACGGTTTTGTCACCCTCCGTGGGCCTGGCGGTCGCTCCATCTCTGAGCCTGTCGCGTTCTGTCATCACACCCAATCACCACCTCCCGCGCCCACCGACGTCAACACTGTCGACGTCAACTCGGCCTCCTTGGACCCTGATCCGGCTGTGAGTCCGCCTACTGACATGTCCAAGTGTTCGTCGCGCACGCCACACGTCAATTTCAAGCTCTCTGTTGGAAGTGGTGGTGTGGTCACTTCAACCCCTTCCATCTCCAGTGTTACTGCCGCGGACGAGGCTATCATCCGTGACGTCGCTCCCGTCGCTTTTACACCTAAGCGTACACGCATCGAGCCGTGGTGTGAAGCCGACATCTGGCTCCGTGTCCCTTCGGCGGCCGTCAGTGACGCTCCCATCGCCCTTCTTCCTCTTGAGGACGCGCGCCTGAAGGATCTCCACGTCCTTGTTTCACCCGGCATTTCTCAGCCCACCGCGGACGGTTACGTCAACTGCCGTGTCATCAACATGGCCCTCCACCCGGTTGAGATCCCGAAGCTCACGCCTGTTGCTCGCTTCATTCTCGACCCTCGTCTCACCAATGCCGACATTGAATTCACCGTTGATGAAATCCTCGAGAAAATCCATGTCCGTGATGGCCTCTCCGAAGGCGAGCTCCTCAAACTGCGCGCAATGCTAGTCATCCGCCGCCGTCTCTTTCGCTCGACTTTGGGCTACGTCCATGGTGCAAAGATGTCAATTCGTATGCCTAAGGTTGAGTCAGGTGAGGAGGCTCCTCCTTCCGACCGCAATCGAGTCAGACCTCCACCTGAGGAACGTGCTCTTAAGAAGGAGGTCGATAAGCAGCTCAAGGGACGGCTAATTGAGCCCGCGAATTCACCCTTCAACGCCATACCCATGCTTATACGCAAACCTGGTCTTGGAGCGGATGGCGAGCCTCTTTACAGAGTCGTCATCGACTACAGAAAGGTGAACCTCCTCACTGAGAAGAACACTTACCCACTTCCAAACGCAAAGCATAATCTCGCGTCTTTGGGCAAGGCCAACTGGTTCACGACGTTAGACCTCCTGCAGGGTTTTCATCAAGTTGAGCTGGACCCCGCCTCTCGACCAGCCACTGCGTTTGGGACTCCTTGGGGTCAGTACCAGTACACGCGTGCTCCCATGGGCTTGACGTCGTCCCCCGGCACCTTTGTCCAACTCGTCGATAGTGCGCTACGCGGTCTCCCTCCGGGGATCGCTGTAGCGTACGTAGACGATGTCATCATCCCCACCAACGGCTCGTTTGCTGACCACCTTCGCGATGTCGGCCTTGTCTTCGATCGCCTCATCGAATCGGGCTTCGCGGTCCGGTGCGACAAGGTTCACCTCGGCATGCAGGAGGTGCCGTATTTAGGCTTTCTCGTTGGTGCCTACGGCACCAAGCCTTTGGAATCCAAAACAAGTGCCGTCACTAGTCTCCGCTGCGAGGATCTCGGCGACGATCCTGGAGCAGCTGCACGCTTCACGGGCATGATCAGCTTTTATTCTGAATTCATTCCTGGCCTCCACAACACACTCGCTCCTTTCCACAAGCTGAAGCAAAAGGGCGTGGATTCCAAGAGCATAATGCGCAGTTTGAAGTTCAAGGCCGCGTTTGCCCTCCTACGCCATCAGCTTGCAACCGCCACCGCAAACACTCGTCCCGACTATACAAAGCCGTTTTATATTGACGTCGATGCAGCCACCAGCGGCGGCATTGGTGCTTGCCTCTTCCAGTACAGTGATGAGGGCTGTGCCTGCCCCATAGCCTTCTGGTCTCGTCGCTTCACTACTGAGGAACGGCGCTATGGTGTGCGTGACCAAGAGTGTTTGGGTCTCTCTGAGGCCCTTTCGCAATGGCGCCACTACATTTTGGGCGCCCGCGTCATCGTGCGTTCCGACCACAAGTCGCTCAAGTGGCTCTTGAGCACGATGCATCCCGATGGCTCTCGCGTGGCCACTTGGGCTCTTCGTGCACAGGGTTATGATGTTGAGATTGTTTGGATTCCTGGTCGCGATCACGTTGCACCTGACTTCTTCTCGCGCTCCACAAAAGAGGAGGGGGAGGTTCCGGGGAGTAACTCCGACCCGTTCTCGGATAGGCTACTCATTGAGGAGCGCCTCCAGGAGTCTCTTGATGCAATCGACTCTTCATCAGCCCGCACTTTTATGGCATCAGACGAGTACGCGTCGATTAGGGCCGCATACGACGAGTCCTTGAGTGGCTTGTATGACAGCACGCTCCGACGCATCCGCGAGGCCTCTGCGTTTGTCTCGTCGGCAGGCTCCGTCGTCGACTATCTTTACAATCAGCTCGACATCACCGGTGTCACTGCAGACGTCTCAACCGCAGACGCCGCCAAATCCGCCGAAGATGCAAGCCCCCTCGTTGTACAGGCATCGCAAGCATTTGTTTTTTCGGACACCTTCACGGAAACGCCGAAGCTCCTTGTCTTCGACCGCATTCATGACGGCGGCCTCACGTTTGTGCCTGGTGGGAAGATGGAGCCATACGACTCATCTCCGCTTCTTACCTGCCGACGCGAGCTTTTCGAGGAAACCGGCTTTGTAGCACCTTTCGGTTCCATCATCCATTCCCCGCTTGCGGACCCCATCGGCACCCACAAAGGCACTTTCATTCTTCACGACTTTGCCATTTCTGTGGACACTAGCCAGATATCTCAATTCCGTAATCGAGAACCACGCAAGCATTCAAACATGCGATGGCTCCCTGTTAAGGAGCTCACCTTCGAGAATTACCTCGATCGCCTTCCCGAGCGTGCAACCGCAGCGCTCCACGCCGTCAACGGGTCTCCGTATTCCTCCCTCTCTTGTCCTGCAACGCCTTCTGCCACTCTCAGTTACGGTGTGCGTCAGCGTGCTCTGCGTTTCATTCGACGTCTTCGCTCTCTCCTTCACGCACGTCGCCGCCGCGCACGGGCGCGCTTGGCCCGAGTTGGTCAGCGGCTAGCTCGGCGGGTTGCCGTCGTCGTCATTCGAAAAAGAGACGACGCCTTGTCCATCCTCGTGGAGCGTATCGAAGATGAATACACGCTTCCATCCACACCTGCATCACAGCAACAGCCGTACCGCGTTGACATCTCCCAGCGTTTGCAGAACGTGTACGACCACGCCTCGATGCTGCAGTTGTCTCCCGCTTTGCGTTCTGCCAGCTCTCACCACTGCCACCGACAAGCAGAGGGGGGCACTCACTACTTTGTCGCCGTCGTCCCTTCCGACTTCGAGACACCTGCCTCTCTCTTTGGACATGTCACCTTCACCGCGCTCTCGGCTAGTATCCCACTCTTTGCCAACCCGGAGGACTCTGTCTTTGTTTCCAACGTTTATCGCCAGGCTCACAGTCGAGGGCCCGCCCTTGGGTGGCAAGGAAGCTTCAAACGACTGCGCGCCGCCCTTGTCTCCAATGCTACTGTGAACACCACCATCTCTTCAACTACTCCCACAACGATCCCCAACATCATCGACAATCCGTGTGGTCCTGCACTCTGCGTCTCGTCCGACCACGCTGCGATCGCCGTCAATCGCATGCTCAATCGTCTCAAGTCCAACCCCGGGCATCCCCTCTCTCTTGATCTCGAAGGCCGCCTTGGCGGTGCTCACGGGCATGTCGCGCTCCTTCAGGCCGCTGTTGACGGTGTCGAGGACGACGCAGAGCCCCTCGTCTACGTGTTCGACACTCACGTCAACCGAGGCATCCTCTCACAAACTGGGCCTTCGTCCCTCCGCGCTCTCCTTGAGAATCCTTCCATACCCAAGGTCTGGCATTGTTGCTACGGCGACGTTGGTTCATTGTATCATGAGTATGGCATTCTTGCCAAGGGCACTTTCGACACCGCGCTCGCCGATTGCATCCTTCTCAGAAATGAAGTCAACAAGGCGCGCGGCCTTGCTTCCGTCCTTTGCGACTGGCTTGGGCACGACGCTGTCACTCTCACCCATAAGGGCGCGATCGACTTCGAGGAGAACGTCTTCATTCAGAGGCCTCTCGACGCTAAGCTTTTCGTTTATGCGTATGAGGACGTCACCTTTTGTGGCCAGTTATACAATCGGCTTGTTGAAGCTCTCCACGTAAAAGGTGTTTACGAGTTGGCTTGCACTCTCTCTCAGCAGCGCTGCCCGCCAGTCCAACTTCCTATCGGCCATCCGTCTTATCAGCAGCCGACTCGGATTGCAATTGGCCTTTGCGACTGGTGTAGTGTCTTGTGCCTTCACGACACGTCCACGGGCACTGTTTGTCTTCCTAACGTCCCCTACGATCCTCAGGCTTCACATAAGTCGCAAGCTTCCGCGGCTTGGAGTCACATCATGGGTGCTCCTGCAAAGGGACTGCGCAGTGCTATCAATGCACGGATGCGCAGGCCTGTCCGGCTTGGCGACACTTTGCTCTTCCTTACCTTCGTCCCCGATTGCTCCACCCTCCTTTCTGATCTCGCGTCGGCCTCTGACGCACATCACCTCGAAGCCTTCTCGAGTCGACCCTCCGCTTGTGGTCTTCTCCTTCGCCCTCGAGTTAATGCGTGCAATGCGTGCAGTCAGCTGCTCGTCCACTCCACGCAGCTTGTCTCCTTCCAGTACATCCAAGTCTACACCATGGGGCTTTCAGCTCCTTCCTCGTCTCTTACCCACGCTTACCACGTCTCCCACCCGTGCTCGCCCCCTCTGGTGCCTTCTGTCAACATTGCACTCGGCAAGGTGCACGAAGGGAATAAACGTGCAGCTGTCGTTGTTCACGACGGCACCCACGCGTTCGTCGTTGTTTCACGCGATGGCTCCTTCTCCTTCCCATCCCATCCCGTTGAGATTGGCGGTGATGCTACTGACGCTGCACTCAAAGGCTTCGATAACTTCGCAGGCGTCTCTCTTCGGAAGTCATCCGGCCATCTTGGCGCCACCTTTGCCCTTCCAGTTCTTCCCAACACCAGCTCTTACATGCGTTCGTCATTTGACAACATGCTGGAGCTCCGCCCACCTGTCATCGATCCATCTTTCCATTTTGGTAACACCGTCTTCTTCTCGTGCTACGTCCCTGATCTCCATCAGCTTCGTCTCTCCTTTCATTCGTCTCGCATGCCTGATAATGGCTTTGAGCTCACCGAGAAGGTTAAAGCACGCCATCCCGGCGCAGACATTGTCCCCATCGACTATGCCCTCAATTACCTTGCTGAGTTCGACCGCATCGCCATCGAAGCCTCCCTCATCGCTCGTGATCTTCCGGCCGTGTCGCGTCGTGAGTACGCTTCCAACCATCTCAATGCTGCGCCCATCGTCTCGCTTGCTGAGCTAACTCCCGGGCTTCACGCTCAACACAGCGACACTGTCCATCCAGATGTCGACGACGGTTGTTCAGAAACCGGGAGTTTGTCTCAACACAGCGACACTTGCAGCACAACAGCCACTGGACGTGAGATGTTTATCGCCGACGATCCGTCGCTTCCAGACCTGGGTGCTGTTGGCGCTGACACTGAGGTGGACTCACTTCTCACCGCCGCTGCGCTTGTTTACTACGCGCGGTTCTTTTCCCAGCGTCCAGCAGCTGAGTGTTTCAACAATGAGCCCGCCTCGGACCCTGCTGAGGGTGCTCCTGACACGGCCGCCAAAAGTGCTCCACCTGCGTCTCTGAAGTATCGCTTCCCGACGCGTACGGAGATCATTGCCGCCCAGCTCGCACACCCTGGCACTTCTCAGTTTATTGAGTTCCTCCGTTTCTCCTCGAGCGATGTCGGTGATGACGACATCCTCCTTGCGAGTCCCGATGTTGAGCAGCGCAAGGCGTTCCTTGACGAGGCTTCCCATCTTTTCTTATCTCCCTCGGACGGTCTCCTTCTCCACCGCGGCCTGAAGCCAGGTGACCCACCGCGCATCGTCATACCACCGCCTCTGCAGCAGTCTATCCTTTACATCTGCCACGATCGTAGCGGCCACCTCGGTGTCCGTAAAGTCCTGCCTCACGTCATGCGCCGTTTCTACTGGGGCTCTCCTACCTTCATGCGAGGCACCGTCGCCAGTTACATCCGCGGCTGTCTTCACTGTCAGCGCATAAAAGTCCCGCACCATGGCACTGGCGAACACCAGATCGATCATGTCGGGTCGTGTCCCAATGATGTTCTGTCCGGCGACGGCTTTTACGCCGGCGTTAACTCGGATGGTTACGACTCGACTCTCGACTTCGCCGACAATTTCACTCGCGGCGTCACTTCAACGGCAACGAAGGGCGACCCTAGTTCTGAAGAGGTTTGCCGCATCCTCATTGAGCACATTATCCGCCATCACGGTGTTCCCAGCGAAATCCGCGTGGACGCCGCACGGACTATGATCTCAGTTGCATTGAGCGAACTGTACAAGCGTTTCGGTATCAAGATCAAGATAGGGACTGCATACACGCACAAGCTGGTTGCACTCGTTGAGAGGTGGCACCAGACGTTGAAGCAGCTTCTCGCCATCGACCGTCTTGAGTTTGGATCGGAGGGCTGGTACAAGCGACTTCCACTTTTGGAGCTTTGCTTCAATGCCGCCGTTAATGCCACAACTGGCTATTCTCCATTCTTTCTGTCTCACCTCCGCCATGCGCGTCTTCCTGTGGATGCCATGACGCACGACTACACCTCCAATTCTCCTGCTGACATTCCGCAGTGGGTCAAGGATCATCTCATCACTCTTAACGTCGTGTACGACGCCGTGACACGTACTCTCCGCATCAACTCCTTAAGCCAGAAGAAGCAGTACGACCTTCGCCACGATGTCGTGACATCTTTCCAACCCGGGGACCGTGTCCTCCTCATCCGTGGCACTTACTTTGACAAGCGTGCCGTCCATCCTAAGGCCTTGGAGCCCACAGACGGCCCATTCACCATTCTTCGCTCCCTCCCGTTTGACCGTTACGTTCTCACCGACCTCGGTACGCGTCGCATTCGTGAAGAAGTTCACGTCTCTCGCCTCCTTCCCTTCCACCAACGCTCTGCTCCCGAGAATAAGTGGTTCTACAAGGATGCCGACAATGGCGGCTCGTGGCCTGTCGAGCGCATTGTTGGGCGCCGCCGTGCTTCTACGTTTGACAAAGTTCTTGGCACCACTCCGGTTTGGGAATACCGTCTTCGATGGCTTGGTTTCGCCCCTCAGTATGACAGCTGGCGTTCACGTCCTTATCTTGATAGTCTCGCTGAGCTCATCTCCGCTTACAACGCGGCGAACCCTGAGGGCTATTTTGATTCGTCCTTGCCTCCTTTGGCTGTTGAGGATCGCGCCACTGACATCGCCGCCCCTCCCGCTAGTGAGCCTGCTCGCCACAAGCCGCATTTCCACCGCGGCTCTCTCCGTCCTGCACCTGGGGACTCTCCCCCTTCGGCTCCTCCTCCACCTCCGGAGCTGGCTGCTGCCGACGCTTCGCCAACTCTCGACAGTAATGCCGATCGCTTCCCAGTCCACTCACGTGTCCATGTCCGGTACAAGGACAGCAAGGAGCCATGGGCTGGCACTGTTGTCAAGAGTTGGGTCACACGCCCACGCAAGCCTGGCAATCTCCCGGAGCGTCTTATAACCGTGCACTATGACGACTACAGGTACCAACACCAGCTCTTCACGCACAGTGTCAACGCTTCTGATATCACCCTCATTCCCAATGCGCGAGACACACGTGCCGCTGCGCGTTCTAAACGCCTCTCGGAATCATTGGTCGTCCAATCTCTTAACGTGCGGCCCTCTTAACGCGGCCAGCCGCTCCTGCCGTCGTAACGTCTTCACCGTTACTTCCGTTACACCGCCTCTTCCTCTCTTCCTTTCTTCTCAGTGCCTCTTCCATCTCCTGCCTTTCCAAGCCGTGGTCATCCAGTGTGCAGCGCTTCCAGTGGGTGTGTCTTTCCTACATCTGCCATCGCATTGCAACCATCGTCCACGCAACTTTCAGCTGCTGTCCCATCTTGTTATGCAGCGTCTGTCTTCGTCTATTCTCCATCCTCTTCGGC
>JACLAA010003758.1_pt1 | contig 15975 bp, 13 predicted proteins | sample 8027891 | NCBI WGS metagenome assembly JACLAA01 (sample SAMN15724900, study PRJNA655200) | protist metagenome | isolation source: fluorescence activated cell sorting (FACS) single amplified genomes of... | place: Spain: Blaines Bay Microbial Observatory, Mediterranean Sea | collected 2016-01-19 | reverse complement strand
AGGTGATTGTTACAATGTATGGGACGGATAGACCGTGAACCTTGATAAACGATACCAGGTGATTGTTACATTTTGGAAGTTGGAGTCGTGTAAGATCGGCTTTGCCGAATAAAGGTTTAACAAAATTAAAGGTTTAAACGAACTCGTCGAGTTGAACTTCACCTGCTGGTAGCGGCGCAGAAGTTCGAGAGTCTCAAAGCGCGTTGTTCTACTCTCCCAAGAGCGCCGATAACCGACGCTCAGCAACTCGCATATGGGCGTGGCAGCCATGGATGAATTTCGGCTATCAAAGCTACAAGATGACGTAAGGAGGCCACTTTCACGCAAGTCTCATGGGGGAAGTGCTACAGGCTTTCACTCGCTTTCGGATAAGTCAGTTGCGCGCCAAATACAAATGCGCGAGGGCGGGAAAGGTTACTCCGAAGCAGAGGAGGATGCATTTTTTGACTTGGATATAATATTTAAAGATAGAAAGGCTTCCCGGCGACAAAAAGAAGCTACACTGGCTGCCATGAAGCCGCAGCGTTTAGAAGGGACGAGCCACAGGGAAGTGGACACTTGTCATCTAAAGCCGAATGGAGAGTCAAAAAGAAAGCGCAAGGTCTTTGACATTTCGCCAGTCAGCAGACCGCGACGCTATGAGGATGGTTTGCCAGTGTACAAATCATTTGAAGATTTTAGCGATTTGTCCCACGGGCAAAATCCACCAAAGAATGGGAATACTGATGGCAAGTGCCCCTTCGACTGCTGGTGCTGTTTCTAATTTGCACAGGAGCTTCTTCAACTGATGTGCATAATCGATATATGCCTGCAATAATCATAGGCAAATTAATAAACCGACATTCCGCAATCTGTCGCCATATTCAAGGTTCACGAGCGTTCGACATTAGGTCTGCGGCTCTCCGCCCAGACCACATACATCGTCGAGGGGATGATAACCATGGCGCCAAGCAAAGTACTCCGGGCAGGTATTTCGGAAAACAATATTGCCCCTATCGCGGCAGACCACAAGAGCTCCGTATATCGAAAAGGAGCAAGTGCAGAAGCATCGACCAAGCTGAATGATTTGAGCAGACAGTATAACAATAAATTTGCTCCTGCGCCCAAGACTGCCAATAGGCCAATCTGCAAAGGTGTCGGTTGAACCCATGACAAGTATGCCGGATATGCCGCAATCATGGTTGTGAAAAGAGCTGTGTAAAATATCATAGCCCAAAATGACTCCTTCCCGACAAACACCTTATTTAGAACATCAAGGCAGGCAAACATGGAAGCGGAAAGCAAAACAACAAGCCACATTGGGTTGAAAAATGCGCCCCAGGGCTGCACCACAATCGTCACGCCCACAAATCCAAGAATGGTGCCAGCCCATCTTGAAATATCGACCCTCTCACTTAAGAACATGCGTGCAAGAACAAGCGTGAACAGTGGAATAGTAAAGTTCAGAGTGGTAACCACGGCGATCGGGGCGAGAGAGAGTCCTTTGCAGTACAAGGCTATTCCAGCTGCAAGCATGAAGCTTCGTGCAATGTGCAGGGTAATACGGTCTGTTCTGAAGGATTCCAATCCAGATGCGAGCATAACTGGCAACATCGTAAGGGTTGCAAAAGCAAAACGCAAAAAGACCACTTGAGCGATGCCTAGGGTGCTCCCAGTGTACTTCATGATCACATCGTTTCCCACTCCTATCAATTGGTGCGCAAAGAACCACAATATTCCACTGAAGAATTCAATTCTCGGCTCCGCCTCATGATCATTCACTCCATCGGTTTCTACAGGATCAGGGAGATCGGCACATCGCACGACGGCAGATCGCCTCTGCATCGGATGGGTTACTTTCGAATAACGACCATGAAAAGAAGACTTGCCCAATTTCGACTGCTCGGGCGATAACAATTTTTTTCGCCCGCGGTTGGCGTCTCCCGTAAGCTTCGAACGACGGCCTACAGTTGCGAGAGACGACGACGAAACCACAATGCGACCGTTGGCAATTGATGTATTGATGTGAGGCCGCGTCTGTTGTCGCGACAACGTTACAATCTGCATCGTAGACGAGGTGCGCCCTGCACTGGAAAACGAATGCAGTGGAAGGGAATGATGGGCAGGTCTGTTGTTCCAAATGCACGGAATGAAGTTATTACCTGTGGCCAGGTGGGGCGTAATTATTTACTTTCGTAACTGGAATATTCGTCTGTTATGCGCATATAGTGAAACGGCCTTTTGAAAATCAATGTATTTGCTCATAGGAGAACGAAAAAGTGTGTCCGAGCCGTCGATAAATTTGCCGGCGAGGTAGCAATATCTCAGCGCGAGCAAAAGAATGACCCGCCGCTTATCTTATCATTTAAGCTCGACTCCATGCGGCTCTCAAGGCACATGTGACTGCAATGTGCCCTTCTAAAACGTTCGCGAGCGCCTTTGTATTTTTGACTATTCTTGATGCACTCTGGATTGGGGAAGCGCAACCATGTGAAAACTTTCTCGCGTCGCTGGTCACGCCGTCGGCTCTTCACCATGTGAATGGTGCCGCTGTCACGCTATCTGGCGTCAATTTTCATCCTTCTCGGGTTTCTACCGGCCTCGAAGACGAGAAAAGCACCCTGGAAAATGGAGTTCGCGAACGTCTGGCCAGTGACGTTGCGATCTGTACATTTGGCGCTCCGAACGATTCCGAAAGCTTTTCCAAAGGCGTTAAGATCGGCGAGTGGTCTCTCGCGTGTTCCCTACCAAGCAAAATCAGGACAGGTTTTGTCAACGTCGGAATTGGAAGTGCTAGCAGATCAGATGCCCGCTTTCTTTTTGGCCCCGAGTTCTTGGTGAACTTGTTAGCCCAACCAGTCCTTTACAACGTCGTAGGTCCTACTTTTCGGGCACGCGGGGATGTTTTGCAGGTGGCGGGATCGGGGATGATCGTATTGGAAGCCTCTATAGCCAGTCCCGGGCATCCGACATTCTGTGGTTGGTGTTTCGCAAACACAGAAAGAGTTGTCGAAGCTTCGAAACCAAGAGGCAGGTCCTTTGGCGCTTTCGTGTCTTCGGCTCTGCGAAGTTGTGAAGTTCCCACACTCTTGGGTGCCGTCGCTTTACAGGCGCGTGCTACTGTTGACTCGTCAGTACTTGCGTATGGTGAGGTCTCAGATACATGCACTACAGGACCAATTTTCACAATTATTGATCCTCCTCATGTCTTGAGTGTAGAGCCGGCCACGACGAATTCAAAAGGAGGAGAGCTGCTTCATATTGAAACCTCCGACCTTTCTCTTAGCAGCATTCTATCGGCTGTTGAAAACTATAGGTCATACTACAAAGCCTACAAGTCATACTATAGGCCATTGATTCGGATCGGAACCTTCTGGGTGGAAGCAGCTGTTCAAGACAGCAAATGTTCAAATCGAGGACAACTATTGAAAGTTGTTACCCCGGCACAAAAGTCAACAAGTTTCTCAGAAGTCGACTTTGCCATCTCCAACAACTTTTTCGGGTCTGGAATACGGCACCACGGTCAAGGTGATGAAGCTGCATCTTCGACAGTAGTGTACTCTAATCCACTCGGGCATACGACATTGACATATCCTTTGCAAGGGAATATACATCTTAATGGTCTGTCGTTAGATGATTTGAGTGAGAGACATCATTATATATCATTGGCGAGCCATCAAAATGCGAACATCATCCTGACAACTCTCTCAAAGATCGCTTCGGTTGCAAAAATCAGACAATTGATCACTGCATCGGGCCCCAAAGGTGGCGGTGGAATGGTTTGGGTTACCGGAACGTCTCTGCAGGCCATCTCGCAGGGTGGTGGCGGCATGCTGTGGTACTGTTCGTTCAGCAACATTGGCATCGCGGTTGTTTTTGTCTCATCCGGCCTTGTCGTTTGCGAGGCGCCTTCTTCTGAGATATTGTCGAAGAACGCAACTTCTGTTCCTTTTGGCCTTTTCCACAAAAACCACACAATTACAGCATCAACTACGTACAGTTATATGACAAACTTTAACATTCTGGAATGGTGGCCCGGATCTGGCTCTGCGTATGGCGGTACACGGGTCGTGATTTTGTCGTTCAGAAATGGTCGGGCGACTGTATCGTGCCGTTTTGGCACGGTCATGGTCATCGGTTTCATTGCAGATGCTGAAACATCTGCGGTATGCGTTTCGCCAGCTATGAATGCAGGTTTGGTGGACTTCATGATCGGCAGTTTCTACGGCGCAGTACACGTCTCAGGTTTTGGCAAAGCGGTTGGAAGTGTCGGAACTGGCAGCAGCTCACAATTTCATTACTTCAACAATTTTGATTAGTCTGCTCCGTCGGCCGGTTGTTGATATTCATGTTTCCAGATCTCATCGCCCGGGTCCTCATTTTATACGCGCAATCTGAATCCTGAAGTGAAATCCTGGTAATGCTACACGTGTTGAATCAGAATGACATTTCTCTTTTAGGTGTTAATGGATAGCACGGACGGATTAAAGGTGGCTCGCGAAGACATTAAATCATAGGTTTCTACGAGACGCAGAGACAACGAGGAGGTGATGTTGATGCACTGTTTGCTTTGAAACGGTGGGTGCACACAAACTGAGTTGAATTCTAGTCTAGCATCCTAATCAAGTGCGGCGGATGAGATCAGGGTAAGTCTAGGAATGAAACACTTTGACGCTCGCATCGGTCACCGTGAGCTCATCTTGTCTGCGGTAGGACCTGGATTGTAAACAAGATCTTGCACTTGTTGTTTATGACCCATAAGGAAGTCCAGGGCGGCTAACATCAAGTTCTGCGCAGTAAGCTTTCTATGGCAGCGTTGCTTTCGCCGCTCCTCCGAAAACACCTGACAGGAATCATAGGGATATGTCAGCAGGCTGCAATGCGAGTTAGAGTGAAAATCGCCACGACCTGAAACCCGTGTAAAGGACATTCAACATCATTAAGATTATTTGGCCGAGAAACTCGCATCAAGGAAGCCTGCGATTGTAAAAGTCATATTTTTGCATGAACACATGAATGAAAAAAATCGACCTCCTTTTCAATAGCAGTCAAATCTGACATTAGAGCTGTCAGATAATTACATATTTCCTCTCTTTCTGTGCTATATTGCAACTCAAAGCGAGTGGCGCTTGATGTCAACGCGTTGGCTTTATCCATCCTGAATATTGCAGACTGGGCTTTTCAGCAGATAGAAGGCGCGAGGGACAGCAATGTGACCTTTTTCTATGCGTATCCTGGAGGTGCTGGAGGGTTCGTTCAAGGCTTATACAGTTACGCTCATTGTCCCTACGATAATTATCTCATGAGTGAAACGGAATGTCGATCATCATCACGTTGCACTGACCATTTGCGTTGGGTATGGCTTTCATGAGCGTTCTGTAATGTACAACGACATGAAACAATAAAAGGTCCATCACCCTTAATGGCAAAACATCGTTAGAACCAGAAGTTCGAGTATTTTTGAAGAACCTTACTAGTCTGTCCACATCACGAGTGTTCAGATATATTTCTTCATGTATAGATTCTCCTTTCGCGTAGTTTCTACGCTGGGGGAATGCACCGGTCCTTTCAACCAGCTCGTTGTAAACTAAAACGTTATCCCTGGCTTCGGAAGTAGTCTGCCTTAAACTCCCCTTGACAACGAGTAAACTTGATTCAGAATTTGCGTGTCGTAATTGAAGTGACCCAGAACATCCGACAGTAGAACGGCCGCCATTCTGCGATTAGGCCATGCAATGTTAGGGCTAAAAATGATATGTGCAGCGAAGGAAATGCCGGCACTGCACAGCACCACATGCGTAGCAAAATGAAATCTGCCTCACCTCTTGAACTTGATTGAGATCATGGGAGGCACGCATCATATTCTGCAGGTTCACAAGATCTGCATGGAGCTCATCGCGACGATCCTGTAGGGCATCGCTCTCAGAAATAGTAAAGGAGGTCAAAAGCCAAAGTTTCAGAGTACCTTTCGCCTCAGAGAATCAGTGAAGATATCTGTGCTTTGAGAGTTGACATTTGTGCACAATTCTTCAAGATCTCTTGCGAGGTGTATGTATTTGGATGCCATGAAGGCATGATCAACCTAGATTGAATGATTTGAACTCGCCCGTATCATTCAACTTGCCGGACGCAATACCTTCTCCTTGTGCACTGGAGTCCTGATTTCACACTCTTTCAACATCAATTTCAATAGCCCATCAAGCTCAGCGTTCTCCTGTATAGCAGGTTTCAGCAAAACTCCGGGAAAGTTCGATAGGCTTACAACATACCTGTTCAAGAACACGTAGTTTTGTGTGTTTCTCGGATAAAGACCGATAGACAGTCGACACAAACTCGTGTTCCAAGTTGTTGCATATAATATCATCGCCACGAAGGAAATGCTGAAAATGAAAAAGAAATCAAGCTAGTGATAATCACACGACGAAGTCATCAAGAGGCAGACAAGCTCACTTGATATGCACAACTCGCGCATGTAATGAAAAGAGCGTCTGTCCGATCGTGCACTTCCTGCAAAATATGTACACAAATCGAATGCTTTGGCGCAAAATGAATTCGACAGGGCAACTTTGGATACCTTCGCTGGACATTTTGCTTCTTCCTCATAGATATAAAGTTGAACCAACCAGGTCAAAGCAGAGAGCAAAGCGGGCCAGGTGTGAAGACTACCGACGGCATAGAGGGTGCATTTACTGATCTGAAATGGATGACGTAGCTGTTTGAAAAATGTGGGCACGTCATCTTCAGCTTTTGCACCAAACTTGAAGTTTCCATCTGCCCGACGAAAAAGAAATATAGCCACTGAGGCGAATTCTTTCGAGGAAGGCGCCATCAGCGTTTTCGGAGAGAGTACTGCAGCGTATCCGTGCGCAGTCATATAGGATATCAGCTGACGGGCACAAGAGTTTAGAAATGACTGGTCAGATATGGGCCTCGGGTCCAACCGTCCGTGGCAAGTTGAGGATATCTGAGGAGCAGGCCTTCTCGGCAAGCTGCAGGGCTTCGTCGTATTGCTCAAGCGGATCATGGAGCTGGTTTTCTGCGTGCAGTTGCGATCTAATATGAAGTTCGTTTCGTATGCACCGTCGCTTTTGTCCCTCCCATCGTGGTGCAAAGTCCGGAGACATGAAGCAGCGGCACCGCCGTCAAAGGACGCGAGCCTTTCTTCCTTCATCGCGGAACACGTTATTATCTTCTAAGAAGTTAGATGTGGGAGTGATATGCACGAGTGAAAATGTGGTTTAGTTTACACAGCCTCGGAAACGGGTCTGTGCTCAAGCTTTGCGCTGTGCAGGCCCGCAGACACAGCACTACGCGAGGTTCGTGTCAATCCGGATCCCAACGGTCAGGAACCGGCCGTTAGCTGCAAAATTAAACTTGCTTCGTATAAATATTCTTACGAACGAACGAACGAACGAATAATAATGAAAATATTTATGCTGGTATTAATTTATTACCTTCCATTATTATTCGTACGAACGAACGAAGGTAATTTAAATCCTTATTACTTCATATAAATTATATATTTAATAACTCGAAGGTAATAATTTAATATCCTTATTAATTAATATTATTATATTTAATATACACTATGAAATTGCGAATGGCCCGCCGACCCCCCCCCCTTTTTACGGGAATTCCTCCGGCGCGACGACACGCGGTGAGTGCACATTGCCATGGACCGGGCCCAATCATCTAACAGCCGGTCCCATCGCGCGTCACTCCCTAGGTATTTGGACCGCTCTATGCCCACTGCGTGCCCTACATGATCCCATTCGGGTCGCAGGATGCCAGGAGTGTCAGTGATGTTTGCGAAAGAGTTGCCCGTTCTCGGGTACACTCGGCTTCCTTCAGGAGATGACGTCATCTTGTTCCCCCTCATCGCTTCATCAGCGTTTGGCGTCACGAAAGCCGCCGTCAGAGACTGCATGCGAGGTATGTTTAAACCTTCATTCTTGGGTCATTCTGACGACTAAAGCTTCTCTCCAGCAGGTCGTTTTCTTGTGAAAATCTTCATTGTTAACGCCACTGGAGAACAAGTTCGCACGCCAGCTGAGATACGCAGCGGAATACATTACCGGCTAGCACCGCCGCCGCCTTGATCAGTGAGGTGAGTCCCACTTGGCTGCCTCATGGACCGTCACGCAATTCATGAGCGCTGAGCGAACTGCATTCCCTCCCTCCTTCCATTCACAGGATGTGCTTCCTCAAAATCCGACAGCGCGAGCACGCGTCATTTTGATGCTTGCTTGCGTTGAAGGGTTTGTGAGGAGTGCCGCGGGGTCTGCGCACAGTCTGGAGTGCATCGCGTACAGCAAATAAAGTGCGCTGCATTTCAAGCGGAGCGGCGCCGCCAAGCAGCGGGCACGCAGGAAAATAATATTATTATTTGCATTATTATTTAATGCAAATAATAATATTATCGTGTCCACGAAGCATATCATCAGCTATATTTGTCGTACGTACGTACGTACGTGCTGCGAATAAAAAAATAATAATAATGAATTCTCGTACCGTCCGCGCGAGCCAACGTATCATTATATTATTTATTAAATAAAAGTCCCACAAAAGCACCACATTATTATTTAATGCAAATAATAATATTATCGTGTCCACGAAGCGTATCATCAGCTATATTTGTCGTACGTACGTACGTGCGTGCTGCGAATAAAAAAATAATAATAATGAATTCTCGTACCGTCCGCGCGAGCCAACGTATCATTATATTATTTATTAAATAAAAGTCCCACAAAAGCACCACCAAAGTCCCACAAAATTACGTGGGACTTTATAAAAGTATCATACCACCAAATTCCCACAAAATTACGTGGGACTTTTTAAAAGTACCACCAAATTCCCAATATTGAATGGTACTTTGCCGAAAGTACCATTCGATTTTGTGGGACAAAAGTACCACCAAATTCCCATTCGCAATTTCATAGTGATACCTTCATTCGTAATATATATTATATCTAGTATAGTAGTGTTCATTCGTATATTATGTAAATACGAAACTTATTACGAATAATGAAGCTTACGAATCGTAAAAGATAGACTGATCGTTAAGGGGGTCGAACCCTTGACCGTCAGCTTAGGAAGCTGACGCTCTATCCACTGAGCTAAACGACCTAACCATAATAAGCGAAGCGGTCTTTTTAATGGTGTTACCCTTCATCAGCAGGGCATGAAATACAGATCATATACCTTACTAATATTGGCCATTGGATGTCAATCGAACAGAAGATTGGTCTTCATAATACTGTAAGTTATGATGTACCTTATTACTTCGTACGAACGAAGGTATTCTGGATTTCAACCAGCAGGTTGTCTACACTTTTAAGCCGTAAATACCTTCGTTCGTACGTAGTAGCTAGTGATGATAAAGAACGCATAAACTTATTATACATTATACATATTATATACATCTACACATACATACAGACATGATCTGGGGCTAATGCCAGAAATGGGCACCGAATGAAAAATTCAACACAAACCCTAAATTGCTAAGAGTTAGTCTGAATTAAGAGTTATCTGTAATCAAGAAACATTGCAGTTAGCGTCAGTACCTTCACGTGGCACCGGACCAGTTTAAAGTCATCGTGGCCCTGCCAAAGCAATAAAATAGCATCGCGCACAAAACTGTACAACTATGACTTGACGAGCGTAACTTAGAATCGACCCGGCCCCGTTCGCATATTCCAACCAATACACCAGCGCGGCCTATAACCTGGGAAGCACAGTAACTACTTTCAGTGCTTTCAAGCTGCCCATCTGGTTGGCAAGTTCTTCGCGTCTTCGCCGTTCGCTTGGTTTCTGCCGGTTGCTCCGCTATGTGGGGTGCTCAACAATCGATCATCTGGATACATGTCCGCCGCTTGCCTGCGCCGTTGGCCCTGTGCACAAGTTTCTTTGTCCAATATTCTTTGGTCCTCGTTTCTACCATTTCGTGTGATAACTGCATCGGTGGAGTTTTGTGCGGCTCGTTTCTTGCACTCGGTTATCTTGGCTTGATGACGTCCTATTCTTGGTCCCTGCCGGGCCCTTTGACAAGACATCTTGCCCTCGGCGCTTTCGCGGCCATCGCCCCAGCCTGCTTCTTAGGACATGGACTGGTGATGCATGCCGAGCTAGATAAAGCAGTCACAGCATACGGGTCAGGCAACGCCGGCATATATCCTAGTGAAGGTCTGAGGCCTGATGTTTTAATGGCAGACGTGCTCTCCCTTCGAAATTTAAGCCCTCAAAAATTCAGATTTGATCTCATGGGGCAGGCACATGAGACCCTTCCTCATCGGGACACTACTCATGCACGCAAAGTTGGCAAGTCTGAAGAGGGGACCTACTGTGCAGTCCCAGTAGTCGGAGACTCTTGGACTGTAAAAGACCCAGTTCCCTTTTGGTATGTGTGTGACAACAACTGGCAGTTCTTTGTGAACTGCAAAGATGCGTTTGAAGAGACGTACGATGACAAGGACTACTATGGATATCGAAATCTCAGAGCATGTTTGAGAGCCCCGATGGATGTCATGAATTCTGGGTATATTTCATCGTCTCAAACTGTCCCACGGTCTTTTACAAAACGCAACACGCCACAAATCACAAATGCTTCAATCATACTCGATCAACACAACTGGACGTCGGAGCCATCATCCAAAGAGTATAACTCCTCTTTCAAGGCGGCAAACCTTTATCCAGTAGCTCTTAAGACGCCGCATCGCCCGCTCTTGCGCACGCGGCACAGGCCACGACACTTGTTGCAGAACAGTGTAGACGAAACATCTGGCACTTCGCCATCTTCCTTTTCCCCCTCAGACTTTGAGGTGTCGACCGATGCAACCGAACATGGCGGGGAAATCTCAAATGCGTCTGGTTCATCATTTATAAATGTACCCCATCCGAAACAACTTTCACAACCTCCACCACTTACATTGTACTTTTACCGATTGGATTTTATGAGCAGCGACAATCAACACGAAGAGCTCGCACAAACCGCCTTGTCAACATCAAGCATTCAATACCGCGTTCCACTGATAGCCGAGGCCCTCAAGATTAAACTTGCTCCTTTTCAAGAGCCTTGTTGCAGAGCGCACAAATCTGTCGTTACTGAGAACATGTTTGCCGCTGCTCTTGGACCATTGCTTTGTTGCATTGTGCTACAATCCACCTTTACTATATTTCGCAGTGTCATATCAAGACGTCTGTCAAGCTAAAATGCAACAAAGCCAAACCTTTGATGAAACGCTAGGATCGCGTTTGAGCGGAGACAACATATGCTTTTTCATATGGGTTTATTTTCATTTCGTGTCAACAGTGCATTACATAGCACGGACAAAATGCAGTCCCTTGTTCAGACAATGCATTTTGTCCGTCATTGTGCGTGATGGAAAACCCAATCGGGCGCTTAACGAGTTCTAGATACACATGACCGACGCTGTGTACTTCGACAAGTTCAGTCTCGCTTGTGCGCGGGGTTATTTGCAGCCGATCCATACGCGGCAGAAGATTTGATGTACATCTGCTCGCAATGACACGCCTTCGAATGACGTTCTGTTGCATGCATGGGGCAGGAATGTTTTAACAACTCGTAAGGAGTGGGTAGAGATCAATAATGTTTTCGAGTGTAGACCGAGGAGCACTGAGGTAAAGAGTCTGACAGCAATAACGTCGTGGTATGCTTTGCGAAGAAAACTCGCCCACATCATCATCATTGAGCAGCACTTACGCTGCGCCAGTTGCTTGTTGGGCGATTGGATTTTCGTTCGGTTTTGTGAAACCTGCATGATGGCTCGCTCACAGTATTTAATATTTCAGTTGCCTTTTCCGGATGAACACAACTGGCAAATTCATGCAAATTCCAGTTAAAGTTCCTATTCGAGGTAAGTTTCTTACTCTTATTATGGATATGTGGGATCCCTCCGTGGATCATAGCACATAGTGATCCTTACTCTTGTGTTTGAAAACATATGGGATTAAGAGAGCCACAATTAGAACTGGTACCTGACTAATTTCGTTGAATGTAGACAGAAAGAGCGCGTATGTAGGCTGTACGTCATGTTCACCTTGCTCCAACTTATCAAACAATCCTGCTTGTGGAAAGGAATGAGCTGATTATTTCGATGTTCACAACTTTGCAAGTGTCATCAAACATCTGTAACAATCTACTACGATGATGCTAGAACGAAGTTGTCTTCGAATAATTGAGAGAACTATCAGGTTGATAATAGTACATCACGGGTATCCATAGTGAGGCAGACTAAAAGCAGGGTGACATGTGCTTCTCACATCTGAGAGTGATTTGGTTTTGTGTGGAATGATCCGAAGTTCGAAAATGTTTGGCCAATTTTTCCCAGTGAAGAACAGTCGATCACCCTGTCTGTCATATGCTATCCCATTTAGCACACCTGGACGTTGGGGGGAGGAGTCTAACCTCTTTGAGAGGCCAGAAAGATCGATCCAACCATTCACGACACCTGTGAAAGGGTCTATTCGTGCTACACAGTCTCGCTCCAAGATATTCGCCCATATCTCCCCTCCAACAGTTTCGAGCTCGTTAGCAAAGCGAATAGGTCTTTGACCATCTTTTATTGTGACTGACCTGTTTAACATCATTTCTTCAGTAGACGACCCGACTTGCATGAAGTGCAGCTCTGTGGTAGCATCACTAACAACGAGTGAATCTTCAAAGGTAGTTATGCCCCAACCATCTGATAGTGGTGTGATGAACTCTCCAATAGGTTGCAATGATGTAGCTTCATAGTAGAAACCTCTATTTGTCTGCCAAGTCATCGTCAGGAGCTTGCTGCCTAGCTTCGTGAGACCCTCCGCGAAGAAATTACCCGGCACTTGCGTCTGCTTACGAATTTCTCCAGACAACAGAGACACTTCACGAACCGTCGATGGTCCGCCAACAGCTCCAGTAGATTCATACAGAGTGTCAGAGGAATGGAACAGGAGGCCTTGCGTGAAAGCACGAGGATCGTGCGGATACTTCTTGACGATAAGGTATGTGTAGACGTGTGGGACGTAGCCAGCTTTCATAGAAGAATATATGTCGTTAGGATAAGTGACGTGCTCCGTATCGTGCGATGCAACGAGCTCGTCAGCTTCTGATGCAGGTGTTTTGTATTCCGGAGGATGGCGCGCCCGCGATAAGAACACCCAGTCTGTCGTATATAGGAAAAGGAGAAAAAGCTCAACGACGCAGATCACGCCTAATATCCGAATCAATAAACATCTTCCCCGCCAGTGTTGGGAAAACACGGACAGGAACATCGTTTTCCGTTGTGTTAAGCACCTCAGGCCGGGCCGTTGACGTGCAACAACGTGGACATAGCCTTAAGCGCTTTCATACTCATGCCTGAACGAACGAAACTATTACCTTCGTAAAGAGTTACCTTCGTTCCGTACATAACATGTATATGGAAACCTTCATCATAATATGATGAGGTAATATAATGTAATATATCTTCGTAAAACTATCTACTTAACGCGTTAAGCTCCGTAAACTATATATATAAGCGTAAGGTAGTATTTATTCTGATATATATGATTAAACACATACATGGTTTTGTTATCAATATGTGTTATGGTTTATTATCAAAATTATCAATATGTGTTATCAAAATTACGACATATCCATAAATGCATGTGTTCGTATTCCACATATATATGTGCGTATTAACCTTATTTTACCTTCGAATGAAACAATATTACGAAGGTAGAAGGTACCTTCGTACCTTCGAGCGCGAGGGTACATACATGTATATGGTGATGTAAGTGTGATAAAAAAGTTTGTTATTTCTCGTCGGTGATGAGTTGCACATCATCATGTTTACTAAATGCAATATCTTCATCCGTTCGAAGGTACCTCATACGAAGGTACCTCATACGAAGGTAAGGGTTACCTTCTTCGTAACTCTTATTACATACACACACCTTCCCAATTTAAATCAAGAGCACCCGTGCTGTCCAGTCGAGTTGTTGTCAAGCGTCAAGGGTTTCAAATAGACCTGACTTTAGCTATCCAGCAGGTTTGCAGCATCATGCACCCTTGTAATAAGCAAGCAACTCTATTTTCCAGATTGTCTAGCGTTGATCCACATAAAGAAAGTCATCCACCCGAAATCTGCAGTACCGGTCCACTCCTGCTAACCAGGCTAGCTAGCAACGGACACAAATGCGACGAGGTTTTTGCCTGCCTTTTTCAGCACTATTGGTGTGAAGAGTACTTTGAAGATGCATGCAGTCACCCATATCACTTGGCCAGTTTGGCATTTTCGGATTGTGTTTGAGCAAATCGCTCGCGCTGAACAGATAAAACCAGAGTATAACGAAGACATCGTAACTGCGACACACCAAACGCCTTAATTTTCCATTGTCTCATCAGCCTGTTCTCTGCATTGATCTCACAGTCACATCATATGCATCTAATCCAACGCGATATGATTGGAGTATCTCAGGTAACGTCGCCCATTGCGCGATATCAGATATTGTCACCAATCCCTCATTTAGCCCTTGCCTTTTCACTTCGCTCTGAAACCAATTTGCAGTCACGTCATCAGGTATCTTGCTCTCCAGCTCTAAGTACTCGGTTAACAGTTGCTCCCTTCGACCAAATATCTGTAGCTTTGGTTCAATGTGGCTATGATAAAAGGAAAGCAAGGTAGCCTCGCGCTGTGAATCGAAAACAACACGATTGCAGTATGTCAATAAGCGGTACCAAGATGAAGGCGTAACCATTGGTAGAAGAAGATGAGGTGAATATGCGCTGAAAAGAAAGTCATTATCAGCATCAAGCGTTGAGCGAATCATGACCCGAAAGCCGCCTCCGCGTGTTGATTGCGCAGTCTTGGCAACTGCGTGCAGAATGCTAAGACTTTGCTTGTATTCGTCATAACTGTATGCAAACATATGATTCTTGTCTTCACCCCACACCAGTAGGGTCATTATTACCAGCGTATCACACCAAGGGCAGTGGGTTCGTTTGTAGTCAAGAATCGCCCGGTTTATGACAGGATAGTCTTCCACCATAAAGCGTACCTTGTCACTAAGTCTTAAAGGCACGACTATTGTTTTGTTGTCCCCACGAATATTTTCGTGCTGTAGCCTGAGTCTTTCTGAGTTCTGCTTGTGTGCAACTACACAACTGACAAATGCTCTTTGCTCTTCGATTCCACCCAAAAGAAAATTATAAAGGATAGAGCCTTTGTACGCATTCGATTCTTCCAATATGAGCCTACGCGCGCCGATCCAGTCGATTCCTTGACGTTCAACTGCATTTCCCAGACGATATGCATCGTTTGAGGTTACCACTGGTAAGTCTGTCAGTTCTTTCGTGCACAGGATGAACTTAGCTTCAGCCAGCCTTCTCTTCCTGGGCATCATATCAAAAAAGAAGGTTGCTATTGGGTTGGCCGGCAACTCATCATTAAACCCATTAACACACGTATCCATGCGTGATGGGTCTACAAGCACACTGATGAACGACTGTGTTCCAGCACCCATCGTCCGAAGATCACCTGCGAACGAAAGCAATAAAAATAGGACAAGAACTTGTTTAATCAGGGACTTCATCGTCAGACGGCTCCCGAAATTGCTTGCATTCGTGTTTGAACGTGTGAGGCCTGTTACAATGACTTCACCCTGGACGTGCAGTCGATCTTTCATACACGTGTGCGGCGTAAAGAGAGCAATGGGTCGGACGGGTGTTACCTTGCATAACAATTGAGTGGACCGGTTCTTCGTACGTCGATTGGACGACCGAAATATTCTTTATTTACACATCATTCGTACATCATTTCGCCCACTCGCCCACGCAGACCATCCGGGAACTCATCTGTCAAAAAATCTGGTCAAGTTTACCAGATTTGTAGTCACGGGGAACTAATAAAAATCTAGTCAATTTTACCAGAATTCTGGTCAAATCTGAAATTTTTTTGACCAGAATTATCATATATATCAAATCGGTCAACAAAAACATATATATATTCATAATAA
>JACLAA010003961.1_pt1 | contig 15983 bp, 10 predicted proteins | sample 8027891 | NCBI WGS metagenome assembly JACLAA01 (sample SAMN15724900, study PRJNA655200) | protist metagenome | isolation source: fluorescence activated cell sorting (FACS) single amplified genomes of... | place: Spain: Blaines Bay Microbial Observatory, Mediterranean Sea | collected 2016-01-19 | reverse complement strand
GCACGGCTCATCGTCGGACTCCACCACACGTGCCGAAGACACCACACGTGCCGAAGACAGCCGTGCGATGGCGGAATCCAATTATGTGATTGTAGCCAAGGAGCCGGACGACGCGGACAGCCTCTCCCTGCAAGGCGCGTTCCTCGCAAATGACACAAATGCGAGTGACGACGGCACCGGCGGCAGCGGCCGCCTCAACAACAACCAACTAGCGATCGTCGCCACGCACCGCGGCGCCGACGCATCAATGATAGCGAGGGCCTGTATTGATGATGCGAACGTGCTGCCCTGCCTCGCGAGAAAGGGCACCACAACAACACACCCGGAGCTCACATCACTAAAACGCATCTTGCGGGCCAAGGCCGGGTGCCTGCGGTCGGCGGCTTTAGCGGTCCGATGCGGCGGCCCGCGCGCGGCTCTGGACCTGAGACTGCGCTTTTTGATATACCAGGTCTTCAAGGCCGTCCAGAAACTGGGACAGATAGGCGAGCTCTCCGCCAGAACGATTTTTGTCACCGACGACGCCTGGTGCCGCGTCCTCCCGACCATAGCCGTTCCGCGACCACCCGCGACGGCGTCGCCGACATCACGATGGGTCGACGGCAGCTTGTCGACCTTCGACTACTTGTTAATCTTAAATAGAGCAGCGGGCCGCTCGACAGCACTAACGAACGACCACTACGTCTTCCCCTGGGTCTCGGACTTTTCCGTGAAGCATGGTGGCTGGCGTGATTTATCGAAGACGAAGTTCAGAATAGCCAAGGGCGACGAGTTATTAGATCGAACTTATCAAGTAAGCAAACATCATATCAGTGACCCGGGCCTCTCGGATCTAGCTTTATGTATTTATCTCGCTCGGAGAGCGCCGTTATCAGTCCTCAAACGTGTCGTGCGCGCGACCTTCGTCCCCGAGCACTACCCTGCGACCGTAGAACGACTGTACGCGTGGTCGCCCGACGAATGTATTCCGGAATTTTACTGCGACGCGAGCGTCTTCGCCTCGCGAAACGACTTGAAGGACCTCGAGGTGCCCTCGTGGTGTGCCTCTCCAGAAGATTTCGTGAGGTACCACCGGGCATTGCTGGAATCGCCGGAAGTGTCGAAACAGATACACCTCTGGATCGACCTCACCTTCGGCATCAATGCGACGGGCCCGGCGTCCATCCGCGAGCGGAACTGCCCCCTCGTCGTCAAGGGCGACGCCTACCGCGGCGCGAAGGTGTCTACGTCGTCTCCCGGTGCTGCTCGTTTATTCTCCGTGCCGCATCCTCGACGAGCCGTCTCAACCCCGGAGAAGCTCGAGGGCGTGTCCATCCTCGAAACGTACTTGGATGGGACTGCGACGTCCGGGAAAGCGCATACGTCTTTGAGACAGTTTTCTGATCGAGACGCTATTGAAAGTGTAGACGCCTGCTTACGGGAGGGACCGCCGGCGACCACAACACCGGAGAAGTGCGCCGCCCTCCTACGAAGCGTCTACGGCTTCGGCGACGAGCGGGCCGTGTTAGCGCCGGCGCCGTCTTCCGCGTTGAGGATCGCGGCCGCGCTCGCCAACCATAGCATGGACGTTGATGGAGCGTTACAAGATACGGACTTCTTCCCCGCCTCATTTAATGAGGCCCACGCCGTCGGTGCTGCCATTGAAAGTAGTAGTGATAAAGGCCGCGCGACATTATCTTCTCTGGACGCGTTCTCGAACCTAGAATTCGCCGGGGCGTTGCTCGTGCTGCCGCAGATGCTCCAAGGTCTCGAAACCAACATGAGCGCCTCAAATCTAGCCACGGTCGTCGACGTCATTGGAAGCAAGGTCGGTGCATCCGTCGCTTACGACGTGCTGGCCCCGCGCGTCGCGTCATTTATTGAACGAAGGAAGGCCGACGCCGCCTTCCTCAAGGACGCATCTCAAGTCGTGGCGTCTCTACACAAACGTGCGGGGCCGCGGTCCATCGCACTCGTGCTGCCGTCGCTCCTCGACGCGTCGCGAAGGTCCATGGAAGCGATGACGCTCCTCACGCGTCTCGTGGATGGCCTCGGGCCCTGTCTGACGGCTCGATTCGTGCTCCCGGCGCTCGTCGCCGATATCGGAAGGCCCGAGCTCGACGCGAACGACGGCCGTGCCAAAGCCGTCGTGGCATTATGCGAGACGCTGACGCCCGAGGCCGCCGCGCCTTTGATTCTAGATCCTTTGTTGAACCCGCGCGGCCGCCTCGCGCAACTCGAAGGTGAAATGGGCGGCGCTTCAACGCAGTCGCGGCGGGCACTCACAGAGGTCGTATCTGTGTTGAAAGCACTGGTGGGCCGCGTCGCGCAGGAGACGGTCCAAAGGTATTACGTGGACCTGCCTCCGTCGCCTCTACCATCATTGTTAAGCTGCCTGATGCCGTCGCCGGACGCGATCGTTTCTTCTGATGACCCCTTCGCCGTCGCGGCGGAAGCAAGGCGCTGTTTGGACGACGTCGCGGAGCTCATTGCTTTGATAGCGATGGCCCTTGGAGCTCAATTAACCTGTGAAAAGCTGCTACCGGACGTCGACCGGTTCTTTGCCCAGCTCGTACCTTTGAGAAGAGCCCCTTCAGCAGCCGCAGCAGCCTTAGCGTCGGACGTCGCCGCCGGTTTGTATGCGCCCTTGTCGGCGTTATGTGGCGTCGAGGAGGCTCGATTGAGATGCCCGTCCTACCAACGGCTGGCCAAGGACACTGTAATGCCCCCGACGCCGCCGCCTCCACCTAGAAGAAGGGAGTCGAATTTACTAGGAGACGCCTTAAACGCCGGCGCGGACTGGCTCCAGCGCCAGGGCGAACATTTGCGGACGCCGCAGCCTCCCCCGAAAAACAGTTCACCTGTTCTATCGAGGACGAAGGGCATGGAGCTCTCGGCGCTACGTGACGCGCGCGAGGACTCGTCAGATGAAGACGTGCCGGCGAGTCCCATGACGTCGGGGTCGATCACCGACGACCGGCTGTGGTTGTTACCGAGAGGGCGACCTTTGTTGGACGAGAGGCCGTGGGAGGGCGTCGACGAGCCTTACAAGTTCGGCTTTCGGTTAGCAGCAACGCCGTTGATGGATACGGCTGCGACGTCATCATCAATACTGTGTGTGGACCCGCTCGAGTCGACCGTACTCTGCGGCGGCCGCGACGGCATCGTACGGGTGTGGTCGCTGCGCCAGCACCCTCCTAAATTAGAGGGTGGCCATAAATCAGGTGCTGGAGTGCGCTCCCTGTGTTGTCTGGACGGGGACGGTTCATTGAAGGCTGTGTCGACCGATGGTCTACAGGTGGATTACTGGGACGTCGGGCGCGCCGCGACGATCGAGAGAAGGGCCTTTGAGAAGCGGTCGATTGTCGACCTTTGTCCGGTGGCTTTGGGCTACGGGCCGGGCGGCGCCTTTGAGTCCGGAAGGTCCGCTCGACAACTAGTAGTGTTGGGCGACCGCGTTTTGTCGGTCGTCGACGCGCGGGGGCCGCCTTCATTAACAGCTGCGGAGTGGCCGCTGACGTTCGCGGGCGACCGGGAAGTTGTGGAATCGAGCTCGCCGCTCGGCGAACGCGTCGTCTCTCCCGTGAACGCGCGCGCGACGAGCTGCTGTTCAAGTCCTGACGGGGCTTGGGTCGCGACCTGTGTGGAAATCAATCAGAACGTCGGGTGCACGATGACGCGGCGTGCTGACTCCGTCGAGCGGTGAGGAAACGGCACCGCCACGCCATCGAGCAGGCGTCGCGTCGATGGCATGGAGGTCGACGTGACGATTCAGCACGAACGCCGTGAAATTTTGATTTCTACACAGGTCGCGACGGCGTCCGACCAAGGGCACATTGTTGTGACCGACAGAAGGGCGGGCCGCTTCCGAACGTCGTTCCGAGCCCACGGCGCGGGTATTGTCTGCGTCAAGGCGGCGTCGCGCCATGAAATCTTCACGGTGGCGTCCGACGGGTCCGCGGCCCTCTGGCGCCTCACTGGTTCAATACCTAAGCCGATCTGCGTCCTGCGGGGCCTGCCGAACTACGGAAGCGGGTTGCGATCCTCAAACGTATCCATTAATGCATGCATGAAGCCCAAGCCCGCGCTGCAAGTTCTGGTCGCGCGCGGCCACAAGGCGGTGTCCCTGGCGCTGCCCCTGGGCAAGTCGACGCCTCTACCTCAGATCGACTGCTCGCGGCGCCTCTTCGTCGACGTCCACGGCCAGAGGATCCCTCGCGGGCACCTGAACGTGGAGGCGTGCGCGTCGCTGCCGGCGCGGCGCGTCGCGCTGCTCGGGTGCGAGGACGGGCGCGTGCGCGTGGCGGCTTGATATCTTTATAACGTGTTGTTTTGGTTGTGACCGTGTCTTTATCCTTGGTCACGGGTCGGTGCTTTGACCCGCACCACTTCGAAATTCAAACAATCTGGAACAACAAAATCGGCAGCTCTGGCACGCAGGAACTGCGGCTAATTGCACGTCCGAGTTTACGCTCGACCTTCTTTCTACTGCGGGCGCACGAATTTGTGCTGCCCGAGCCAGCAAAACCTTGTTTGCTCCAGACACAAGCACCTCTGTGGCTAGACACACGAGCTGCTGCGCGGCCAGAAACACAAGCCATGTCTCGCTGGGTGCTCGTTACGCCGGGCCAATGCCCGCCTGAAAACACGCCTTTAATCTCGTCTGTCGACGAGCTGGCACAAGACAAAGCGCGCATCGACGAATGGAAAGACAAGGCCGGGGAGTCCTTTCCCGGCCGCGACGCAAGCTTCGACGAGAAGTTAAAGTGGTACCACTCGTTCAACGACTCCGCCTGGGATGATTTCATGGCGGGAGCACCCGAGCCACCAGAGTATGTGCCAGCTGTTCTTCTCGACGCGTGCGACGACAGCGTGGAGCTACAGCTCATCATTAAGCGGGGCGAAGCGTCCCTGTTGAACAAGATCGACGATGAGTCGAAGGCCAAATTCATGGCGTCGGCCGAGCGCGCGCGCGGCGAACCGCTGCGGCAGCGCGTCCTGAACAAGGCTCGATCTACAGAGAAAGGACTTGCCGCGTACGTCGAGTGGCTCGCGGATGGAGAGAACGGGGCCCCTGGTTGCGAGATGCGCTCGAAAACTACCCCGAAACCTGTCCCGCTGCTCCACTCCGGCGTCGGCCGCGAGCCTTTCGACGACGTCGTCGTCGCGGCGAGGACGGTCGCCAAAGGAGACTGCGCGGACAGCGCCATTAGGAGGTTAATGCGGGACGCCGGCCTTTACGGAAGCGTCATGGCGCCGGCTATCACGTCGGACTGGTCGATCGTCGTCCACAACGCGGGCGACGGCGTGGACAAAGTGGTGAAAACGTGTTCTACGTCGACAAGCGGGGCAAGTGCTGCGTCGCGTTGGAGCTGCAAATCTCCACGGGCGAGAGTGAATCGAAGAAGCCGCACGAGATGAAGTTTCACGACGACTGCAAGGCCCTCGCGGAGGCGCATGCGGACAAGACGGTCCTCACCATGGGTGCCGACCCCAAGGACAAGGGGGAAAAGTCCGACACGGCGGAGCCTAAAGCGGAGTGGCCAGACTCGGATTCCTCCGACGAGTCCGAGGACGCCGCGGACGAGATGAGCAAGCCGCCGGTGCAGGCCCTATGGCTGCCCAAATTTTACGACGGCGAGCGCAAAAGAATGTTCGCCCACGTGCACCGCGGCGCGGGCGAGGCGTCCAGCATTAAGCAAAGATTGCAGAAGGGCAACACGGACACGGGCAACGTCACATTTGGTATTGTAGAGGCGGAGTGGGACTGGCTCCAGAAACGCTTCAAGGGCGACCCCGACCGCGAGCAGAAGTACTTCTGTGGCCTGCTCGCGCTCACGCACGCGATGTGCGCCTCGGACCACTGGATGTACGACAATGAGTACGTTGAGGAGATCGGCGACTTCTGCAAGAAGCGCCAGTAAGTGGCGCGAGCACCTCAAGAAGGACGACGCCGCGCTCGGGATCGGGCTGGCGGGCGCCGGCGCGGCCCACACGCCGGCCGCCTCCAAGAAAGCCCTTGTTCGGTTACTCAATTGGTTCAAGACGCGCATCGAGGCCCACCCGGACACGGACTACAAGTTCTCGCTTGCGACGCGGAAGCGCCGCGCGGACGCCGGCATGCCCAAGGCGAAGAAGGCGAAGAAGTGAACTGCGCGCCGGAATCTCGACCGGTATACCTGGGGAGGGATAAAAATTCATGAATCACTAAACTTTAGGCGGCCGGATCCCGTCCTCGGCCCAGGACGGCTCCGGCTCCGTGGGCGGCGTCGAGGCCCACGACGGCAGCCCGCTGGTCGACGCGGCGCCGCCCCAGGCGCTCCTTCTCGCCCTTGGTGAGTGGTCGCCGGTGGGCGAGTGCGCCCACGCCGGAGCGTCGTCGTTGTTGGAGATGCCCTGGGGCCGCGTCGGCGGCGGCGCCGGTGCCGGCACGGGATCCGGCGCCTCGGCGGCCTCCAGCGGCGCGTCCGAGTCAGACTCGGGGCCGGTGGCAGGCGATTCCGGCGACGCGGGCGCTTCGCCGTTCTTGCGCCACGTGTCGATCAGCTTGCGCGAGCCGGGCGGCGGCGGGGGCCACATGTCGCTGGCGGCCGGCGCCGCTCGCTCGGCAGCTCGCTCGGCCCCAGATGCGTGGGCCTGCTCGAGAAGGTCCGCCCCGTCACGCGCGGCGCGCGCCTGGTCCGCGACGAGTGTCGCGACGAGCGTCGACCTGTGAAAATCAACCAGTGAGTCGGTAGTGCACCCGATAATTCTCCACCAAGTCCTTTCTCAGGCGAGGCGCGGCCGTACTGACCGAATCGAATGGGGAGAGACCCACACCGCCACGCCGGCGAGCAGGCGGCGCGTCGATGGCGTGGACACTGGCATCAAACCACTTGTCCGGAAAGGACGCCACGAACGCAGACGCGTCGTGCGCAAACCTTCGAGAAGCGTTGTCCACGACACTTTCGATGGCGTTGCGTCTAGCTGTATCACTATCGACGTCGCGCTGCGACTTCGAGAACGCTCTGGCAGCAGTCGACTTCTCTTTGGAGGATGCGAATGATTCTCTGGAAGCCTCGAGGATGCCCTCGGCGGCCGCGAGTCGGTCCCGCAACGTTTGGACCGTGGCCGCCGCGTCTCTTAGTGAACCCACTTGATGTTTTAAATCGCGGAAGGCCCACGACGCACTTACGACGCCGGCCGCGGCGTCGTCGTCTCTAGGGTTCAGTAGGACACCTCCGGTAGCCAGCAGATGCGCCGTCTCCTTCGTCGCTTTCCTGATGGCTCTTTCCGCTTTGGTCGCGCGCGCCGTCGCGTCGTCCAAGATTTTTTCTTTCGCGAGGCACCACCTTCTGGCATCTTGGACGTCCTTTTTAACATCACTACCGTAGAAGGTCGCCGTCGTGGTGGCTCGTACCGCAACGTCACTCCCAATGTGCGACGCGTTTCTTACTGAACGTGTGATCTCTCGCTGTAGTAAGAACTCCACTAACAGGGACGAGGGCCCGAGCTCTTCATGTTGCAAACACCGTTCGATGAACGTCTTCGCTGCCTGGGCTCCTCGACCCGCATCCGACGCGTCGCCTACTGGGGGTACGACCGCTCCTGGAAAATGTACTGATAGAGCATGGGCTAATGCTTGTAAATCGGCCGGTGTTCTCTCCACGGCAGGCGGCGAGACGTCGCGTTTCCCGTCTCGAATGACCGTAGACGACACGTAGAAGGGGCACGGACCATAAACTAACGGCCGATGCTCACTAAACGCAACGACGACCTCGGCGACGGTGGCGCCGGTGCAGTCGTAGGGCGGTTCCGCTTCTCCTAACCCAAAATACTCCATGGTGTCGTCGCGCGTCGGCTCGTGCGCGGCGACGACGCCGAGGGCGACACACGCGATCATGCAGCGCGGGCTGCGTTCGTTGCCTCCGGGCGGTGGAGCGGCGCGGAAGTGCGGTACCGCGCGGCAGCGGCTGAAGCCCTTGGGAGGAGTAGAGCTCCCTGGGGAAGGCAAACGCCAGGAACCGCACGGGTGCTGCGAGCAGTGGGTTCAGCGGACGGATCGCAGCGGCAGCGTGCGCGCGGCTGCCCCCAGGAATTTGGATCCGCGCGGCGTGCAGAGAGACAGCACCAGTCCCAGTCGAGGAGAACGAGGGTTTTTCCTCAGCACGGCTCGGCGCGCGGCGCCGCGGGGAGTCGTGGCTGTACTGGGTGTGAGGGCTTGGCCGACGCTTCACGAAAACGAGGCCTAGAGGGCTTAGCTAGCTCCGCGTGGCACAAGCACAAAAGCTTAAACCCTGCTAAACGCAACAACAATCCTCGCGGTCAATAGCTGAACCATATTTGACACCATGTGGCCCTTGAGCGGCAGTGCTGCTGTCGAAGAAACCGCTGCAGCCGTGATCAGCATCGATGTCCCTGCAGACTACAAGTGGGTGCTGCTGGCCCTAGTTGGTGCAGCCAGCGTAGCACTCGCGCGTCGCTCGCATCGCTCACCACACGTCGCGCAGGCGTCTTCTTCGCGAACCAGTACCTCGTCGTCGGCGTCATGCAGGCGCGCAAGAAGTACGGCATCAAGTACCCGAATCTCTACGCGCCGCCGGGCCACAAGAACGAAGAGGCGTTCAACTGCGCCCAGCGGGCGCACCAGAACACCGTCGAGAGCATGCCTCTGTTTTTAGTGGAGCTCGTCCTCGTCGGGCTCTTCTACCCGCTCTTCGCCGCGAGCTGCGGCGGCCTCTGGAGCGTGGGCCGCATTTTATATGGATACGGCTACAAAACAAAGGGCCCGGACGGCCGGTTGATCGGAAGTTTGATCTCGCACCTCGGCGACCTTCCTTTACAAATCGCCGTCTTCAAGCTCTGCTACGTCGCGTTCACGACGTGGTAACCCACGCCATCGACGCGTATGTGATAAGTACTATGTACGAATGATCGAATGATAAATGCTAGCTACTCTTACCCGGCCGCCGCTTGTAGAACAAGACGTAGGCCTTCGGGTCCGACGGCACGACGCCGTCCGCGCGCGACACGACGCTATCGTTGTAGTGGTACCACACACCAGTGTTGTCGTCCTTGGCGGTCGCGGTGTAATGTCCTCCGCCCAACCCTCCTGAATGTTCTGAGACAGCATACAAGTCGTACTGCGCTGACCGTCGCGATTCGGGATCCAACACACACGGCGACAGGTCCAAATTCTCGACTGGAAACGCTACTCTATCATCCAACTTCTGGCGATGCACGAAGTACGTGTTCTGCGCGTACTGGAACCGCTTGAGATGCAATATGAGAATTTCCGGCGCCGACCACAAATCCAGCTTCTTATACGCCCGTTGATGTTCTTTACACTTGCCGCAGTACCACATCTCCGTCTCGCCGAGCTGTTCCTTTTCCGCGAATTTCCGGAAACAGTCCACCAAGTTGATGTCCCTATGACCGTTTTCGGCACACGACGCGTGCTCCTCGACCTTATCGCTCTCATCTTCGTCGTAGCCCTCGTCGCTCTTGAACTCGAGCGTTAACGTCGCGACTTCTTTTGGCAGGAGCTCATCGTCCTTCCCTAGGTCGGACTCGAAGCGCGTCCCCGCTGCGGTCGAGATTTTCAGGGAATAAGACGCCTCGTCGCAAAAACGCTTCGTGCACTGTTTCACTACCTCTCTCACGTCACCACAAGTTGTGGTGGATGTCACAGCTATCCTCAAAGGCCTCCCGAACAGCTCGTAAGGTGATTGGCGATCCGACGAGGCATACCGAGACACCCTACCACAAAGGACATCAATCGCCCTATCTCTCTCTCCCAACTCAAAGGCCACCAATTCGTCATTTGCCTTAATATGTTCGACGGAGAAATTATCGGAAAAGGTCCGGTATACCCTATGGCCCCACACATCACATAAGTCGAGAGCGCTACCGTCCAGTGACGCGACCTTGGCCAAGGCTTGTTTGAGAGCACCGACGGTGTCCTTGGACTGCACGGCAACGATAACTTTCAGCGGTCGTTGCGAGGAGTGCTTCTTGAACAGCGTACACGTGACGCGTCGCGCGCCCGCGGCAGGTAAGGGCAGAGAAATATGATTGTACGGATCAAATAAAATGGACTCGTGGCCGCACTTGTCGCACGTGATGTGGGACTTGAGCTGGCCCATGCAGTGGTCCATCACTACCGACTTGTTCCTCAAACCAAACCGCCGCCACGATTCCTTCGCGAGCTCGTGGTCCGGCTCACCTTTGGACTCGAGTTGTTCGACGTACGGTTTCTGGATGATCTCATTCAGGTCCTCGTGCAGGCCATCGAGCAAAGCCATCATCAATTCCTGGGAATCCTGCTGTTGATAGCCGCTGAACTGGCTCTTCCAGCCACTGACGGCTCGCTTCAGTGCTGAGGGCGTTACGGTAGAGTAGCTACCACTCCAGGCGTCTCGGATGAACGAAGCGTAGGCCCTCGCGAGGTCGCCGCCAGACCCGAGCGGGTTCTTCTCGTTGATTTGCCTTACGTAGAAGGGCTCGCCCTCCTCATCCCTCAGAAAGTAATCGGTCAATGGTCGCGTATGCGACAGGCACTGCAACATCGAATTCATGAAGCACGTGTTGCCCAGATTCTGCAATCCCACAGCGCCTCTGGCTGGCGGCTGGCCGCGGACATGTGAGCGACCAGGCCTCGCGCTCGACGAATAAGATCGTGCAAAGGGCTTCGGGTCGCGCTCCGCCTTGATGTGCGTGCCCAACTTACAGATGTGCTCCGACGACGTCTCGAGCCACTGCCTGTCGACGTTCGGCGTGTGCGAGGACACCAGGACGCGAGACCCGTCGACCTCCTTCACGAAGCCCTTGTACCATAAAGCTTTCTCCCCCGGTCCCCGCATTTCCAGGGCGTCGCCGACCTTCAGTCTCCGCCAGTCGTCCGTATGCGTTAAGTGCGGCTGAATACTTTCATCCTTCCGGTCGACCCACGAGTCCCATCTTGAAGACCAGCCGTTGTAGTGGACCTTGACCCGATCCCTATCCACTTCCACGATCCTCGAATCGAACCACCTGCCTTCGCTGTCCTTCGCGTCGATGACGTCGCCCACGCGGATGTGCGCGCGCCACTTCTCCCGCTGGAGATCGCGAGGCCACTCACCCGAGGTTCGAGATTCGACCAGGGCGCCCCAGCGCGGACATTCCCTATCTTCATGTATGGAAGGTACACCACCGACCATCGCGTCGCGGTCGCCCTCGAGGAGCCGCCAATCAGAATCGCCCCAGAAGTCCGCTTTCAATGATCGCGGCGCTCCTGTTTTTTCACCTTCAAAAGATTCATCAGAAGCGGGCTTGACCCACACTCGTCGTTCTCCTCTGCTTGACGTAGCGTCTTCGAGTGCCCGTCTGGCGCTGCTTACCTTGTCCGACCTCGAGAGCTGCACACTGGTCGAAGGGCCAGACGCGGCACCGTCCTCGGACACTACTCTAACATCAAACCGCAACGGGAAGACCTCCAGGGTCAAATCGGAGGAGGACGCTCCTTGCACGACCTTCGCGGGAAACTCGTAGTCGCGGCCGTACCACCTCACCAGGAGCTCCCAGGCCCGTTCCGGCAATAAGGCGTAGTCGTCCCGCTCCACCAACCCTTCCCTCAGGATGAATTCGCTGCCCGCGGAGACGCCGAGCGGTTCATTGGTTATCGGTCCAGGGCCCTCCTCCACACTATTAGTTCGTGTCAACGACAGCCCCGCAAGGTCCAAGGATGACGAAGAATCACTTTTCTCGTAGGCCACGTGCTGGCGCCATGCGGCCCACCACTTCTGGCTTAGGACGTAGTAGACGTCGCCTAACCTTTGACGCTCGGGGCCGTCGAGGACATCCTTGACGGCGCGGCGCTGGTCCGTCGTGGGCGGGGGCGTTCCGGGCATCGCTTTGGCCGCGGGCGGCTACCGCTGCGCCGGTCGCTCACGCAGGCCCACTAATGAGATGCACACGTAGCGCTGCAGCTCTCTTGCAGTTCTGACAAATTAGACAGTGTGTCGCCGCTCTTTCAGGCGTCACTGGCTGCAAGCCACAGCGCTGGGTCCAAGTCGCCGCGCGCAATCCCAACTTTTGCTGGTCGACCTCCTAGTCTGAACCCGCACGTTAGGCAGACTGTTCCGACTCCTCCTGATGCGACCGGTATCATGACGAAGAGGACCCCTGCCTAACGGTTCGCGGCAGCCCCAGTTCCCAAGTTCTCGAGGCAGCCCCTGAGCTGCCCCTCGCCTCTCCCAAGAAACAGGGCAGCCTCCGACGCCCGCCGACGCAGCCGAGGCAGCGCAGCCATGGCCCAACCGGCGCGCCGCACGTCCTGGGCCGCGCCCAAGCAAACGCTGTCGCTCGGCCCGGCCTTCGACAAGAGCTGGGGCCAGACCATAGTAGAATATATGACTTGTTCAGGAGGCGCGTCGGTGGAGGAGATCCAGGACCTCATGAAAGACGCCAAAACACCGGTCACGCTCCACGTCTACGCCGTGGGCCACGCCAAGGCCATCCAGGAAATAAACTACGTCGTCGAGAACTTTCTCCACGAGGGCGGCGTCTTCCACGGTGCGATCTCCGCGTGTTGAGGTGTTGGGGTGCCTTCACTTCCTTGGATGGACTCGTGGCCATCTCACTTCCATGAGAGTGGTTTGTTTTTCGAGTTTGAGGCCATTCGATGCTCCGCGCAGGCGCCATCGAGGTCTTCGGCCAGGAGTTCTCCTTTGGGGGCTGCCGGCGGAACAAGTGCGGCATCTTCGCCTGCAAGCCGACCAAGTGCCCCATGCATACTTACAGGGAGTCGATCTACCTAGGAGACTGCGGCAAAGACTTGCCTGAGGTCCAGGCCATCCTAGATCACATGAAGAGCTCCTGGATGGGCCCTACGTATGATTTATTGAGGAAAAATTGCTGCTCCTTCTCGGATGCGTTCGCGCAAGCCTTGGGCGTGGGACCCATCCCGAAGTGGGTCCACCATCTGGCCGACGTCGGTGCTACTCTCGACGACGACGTCAAGGCCGTGGTCCACGGCCTCCACTTCGTCGAGGACAAGGTCAAGGGGAGCGGCATGGCTTTGTATCACAAGGTGCACCCGCCGCACGCGGTCGACGACCACGCGGACTACAAGGTGACGAGCCCTCGTCGCTAGTTATTAACAATTACTACTCGTGACAGATATCGCGTCCTCGTAGAGCTTCTGGCGCCGCGCCAACACCGCCTGGGCCCTCTTCTCGTGCTCCGTGTGGCCCGCCAGCAGCTGCGCCACTTCTTTCCGAGCTGGTTTTATCAACGGTAATTCATCTTGTACAACTTTGGGAGGCCGCTTGAAGGGGTTCTCGGGAATGACCTGCTTCTTGGGCTTGGGCCGTTTCTTGGCATAGATCGGCGTCTCTTCTCGCCCAAAGGTCGGCTGCTTGCCCTTCTGGCCCGGGATGAAGAAGGTTCTTTTCTTTTTGCGCGGGATGCCCGTCCGCTTCAGGCCGTTCGGCGGGAGGCCGTAGGGGCCCATCCGCAGCTCCAGGTCCTCGTCGAGCTTCGATTGGTAGTCGCTCGCGGTCGGGTGCTCGTGTAGGGATCTCGAGTGAACTAAGCATTCGCCGAGCTCTCTCCTTCTACGAACAGTCGTCGTCGTCTCGACTTCCTCTTCACTACTTGACTCTTCACCATCTGATTCATCATCCGTCAGCATCGACGGCTCGAGTTTAATTGTAGATGTATCAGAATTCATGAGCGCCTCATTCAAAGCAGCGAAGGCCTCGACGCCCTTCCTGCCTATACCTTTCCTCAATTTCCGCGTGATATTCGAGTCCAGCGTCGGGCAGGGCGTCGCTGTGGAAGTACAAGTCACCACTGTATGTTCATCGACGTCAGTCAGGAACGTTCCTGTTTTTTCCCTATTCGCGGCCATGATCTGTCGAGCGCGGACCTCCTCGATCTTGTTCAATCTCTCCTCAGAAGTTAGTAAAGAGTCCTGGAGCTCCTGCCGGAACGTCGCGCGCTGCACGTCTGTGACGCGCTTTCTTCTTGAAAGTACCTCGACCTTCTTGAGCGTCTCCTTGCACAGGTCGTGGGCCGTCCGGCACTTCGCCTCGGCTGTGTCTAACTCAGTTTCCATAAGCTCCTCGGACTCCTCAATCAGAGATTGGGTCGACAACACTATGCTTTGTAAGTCTGATTGCACTTCGTACATGGCGTTGCGGCGCTTTTCCTTGTTGCTATTCTGCACGAGCGTGACGCCGTGTTCGTTGACCTGGTACTCGGCGTAGGCCATCATGCCAGGCGTTATCGAGACTTTCTCCTGCCGGTAGGCCTCCTCGCACACCCCTTCCCATCTGACCCGAGCGGCTACGATCTTATCCAACTCCCGCTTGGTCTTGGCGTTCGCCAGCGACAAATCGCGACAGATATACACGGGAGCGGCGAACAGCTCCGTCGTCTGCGCCGCGACCGCTCTCCGAGCTGTGCCTGATTGACCGAGCATCTCCACGAGCCCAAAGGCGTCGTCCGGTCCCAACAGCGCAACTTCTATTTCCCCGGCGCCCGACTCTCTCGTTCTGAAAATCTTCAATGCACCCTTTTGGACAAACACGACCTCCTCCGACGTCGCGCGCTTCGCGACGTCGCCGCGTTGCACTATTCGTCTCTTCATGACCGACGCTAATTTGTATAAATCTTCGACGCGCCAGTGGCGGTACAACGGTGACCGTCGTAACAAAGCTATTTTTGTGTCGAAGAGCTTGTTTCGTTCCGCATAGACACTGGCGAAGGCTCGCGGCGACGCCACGAAACAGATCGTTTGGGATAAGCCTGGTGCTGACGTCTCCGCGACGGTGGCCAGGTCTTCATCGCCGACGGCGACGACCGACGCGTTTCTATTGGGGCACGACTCCGAAAAAGCTACTTCGCCGAAGCCCGCGCCATCCCTTAATTCGACTAACTTCCGGCCGAACTTGCTTCTATCATCATCCCCGGAGAACTTGTGTACGGAAACAACTCCAAAGAGACATATGTAGTAGCCGTCCGGGGGGTCGCCCTCCCGGAACACGCATCGATTCTTGTCATAGATGCGCAATTCCCCATCTTTCAAAACATCGGCTACTTCGTCATTCGACAGGGAAGCTACTGACTTCGGAGCCGTCTGCAACAGCACCTGGCGACACGCCTGGATGAACCCTGCCTCGGGCGACTGCTTCTCGACCAAGGCCTTCAACCGATGGACCTGGCAGTACCTGATGTACTTCTTCAGTACGCCATCACCTTGGTCTAGGTTGACCACTGGGTTCAGGAACAAGAGCCACTTCGAATCACCGCTCGGCAAAAACCGCCGCTGCTGGTTCTTGTCCAGCTGCCGGAAATTATAGACCCGCAAGTGGGCCATGAACTGCGTGTCATCAATGTCATGAGCGGTCAGATGACCGTCACTGACGAGCACCCGCCACTTCTTCACGATGAGCAACCTGCCCTCAGGACACCAGCTGATGTAGTCTTTTCTAGTTTCATCCCCCAGAATCGCGAACAACTTGTACAGGAAGTCCCTATCATCCTTCTTAAAGCCTGTATATGAAACATCTACTTGCAGGTCGTCGAGCTGCCGGTATTGTTTGGCGAATGCTTGTTCTGGGCGTCGTAGCACGGGATGAAACGGTCTCACGAACTCCAATTCCTCTTTTCTCGCGTCCGCTAGAATGGCCGCGGCGGAGGCCATCCCTGCTTGGTGCGGTGTGTGGTTTGTGTGCCGCCGCTTCTAGATAGATGCGGGCAGCCCCTCCCTTTTGCGGCACTCCTGCTGCTCTCTCGTGAGCTGCTGCGGCACGCCTGCGGGCGGCGCTCGCGCGCTTCGCTCTCCTGCAAAATGCGGCGCTGCAGGGAGATGCCAGGGCTGGGTGGAGACGACCGAGCGGCGAGATGGGTCTCTACGCCTGCGTGGCTCCTATGCATCCCTGCGTTCACGAGGGCTACGGCTTGCTTGCTAGTGTCTTACAGCACGCTAGAACGATATTGTTGGTGCTTTTTACGGACTCTGCTCGTCCCTGCGCGACCCT
>JACLAA010003757.1_pt1 | contig 15998 bp, 9 predicted proteins | sample 8027891 | NCBI WGS metagenome assembly JACLAA01 (sample SAMN15724900, study PRJNA655200) | protist metagenome | isolation source: fluorescence activated cell sorting (FACS) single amplified genomes of... | place: Spain: Blaines Bay Microbial Observatory, Mediterranean Sea | collected 2016-01-19 | reverse complement strand
AGTTAACGGCTTAAAAGTGTACACAACTGGTTGAAATCCAGAATATTTATATACCTTCGTATAAATAAGTTAACACCTTTAACCTTGGAGCTAGAGGTACCATTGATTTAATCGTCGTATGGTAACATAATCATCATATTCACGTTCCAAAGTTAAACTCAGATTTATCATCGTTAACCTAAAGCGATACCTGATGAGTTAACGCGTTAGGTGTTCACAACCTGGTTGAAATCCAGAATACGAAGGTAACAAATAAAAGAAGTCGAAGGTAATCTATTTTGGTGTTGCGAAGATAAATATCAATGAGGTTCGTACGTACACTACGAAACTTACGAATAGCAATGAGGTATCAATATGTGACTTTCGGTCGGCGGGAAGTTATTACCTTCGTTCCTTCGGAATCTATCGTTCGTACCACCATACGTGCTAAAATCTGATGCTCCCACGACTACCTCCAAAATGGGTCAAAATCTCTATGTGCAAACAGTATGGTTGACCACCTAAACCTGACTGATAACCATACAGGTGAGCAGGGACTCCTAGATGTTCAGACGACAATTATGCTTTTCAAAGGAACTTTCACAGCCAGAACTGATTCTGGCCGTGTACTTCGTAACAACTCTGAGGTTTTATACTAGAATCCCGTAGCCTTGTCAAACACATATTTACGCAACAACACGCTTGAGGGAGGCGCGCGACTGCGTCGAAAAAGGGGTATTCATATCAATACGATCACCGGTCGGTTGCAAATACCGACACGTGCTTCGCGCCAAACATTTTGGGTGGCATGTGTACGGTTACTAGTTTGGACGGCGTGCGCTGGCCGGCTTGCCAATACGCTGTCCGGCGCCAAACATGGACGACATCATCATCAGTAGTGCGCAAGGCGTTGCCGAGCTCGCGTCGTCAGATATTGCGTTGCAGCTGAAGAAGCTACGACAATATGGTACCTGGTCCAATGTCCAGCAGGTACCAACGACATGGACGGAGTATAGGTCGAACACGTGTTAAAGCAAGTATTCCATTTTTATTACGAAGGTAAGTGTTAACTCTATCTTACTGATAAACTCTTCGAACAAAAAAATTTAAATGTACCGAATGAACGAAGAAGTTCGAACAAGGAACAAAGGCATATCTTGACATTCCCGCAACCGAGTTGTCTGCTGAGGGATCGGGAGCGAGAGATAGTGGTGACATCACAAGCAAGGACCCTTCGCTATTTTCCCAAGAGGATGACAGCAAACACGCGCACCGATTACGTAACCCTTCGACACAGTCCATCCTAATCCAGGCTTATTTGCGCGTTGGGTTCGCCAATAGTTGATTTTCTGCAATCCCGCGTTCACATGGCGCCCTGCGCCCAGCTCATCATCGGTCCGGCAGGAAGTGGGAAGGTGAGGTGCTGTCGTCATAACTGAGCAACTATTAAAAACATCAGTGCCCGCGTTAACTGTGTTTTGATCATGCAGTCGACATTCTGCGGTCATGTGTATCAACACTGCCAGAATAGTGGTCGCAGTTTGCACATAATTAACCTTGACCCGGCTGCTGATATTTTCACATATCCAGTATCTGCTGACATACGCGAACTTATATCGGTTCCTGAAGTTATGGAACAATTTGATCTTGGTCCCAACGGTGCTCTGCTGTATTGCATGGAATATCTTGAAGAAAACTTAGGAGACTGGCTTTTTGCAGCGCTTGAAGGATACGACGACGAGGACTGCGTGGTTTTTGATTGCCCCGGTCAGATAGAATTATACTCGCATCATTCTGTGTTCCGAACTCTGGTCAATCAGATGCACGACTGGAGCTGGCGTCTTGTCGCCGTATATATGCTTGATTCGCAGTTCATCACAGATGCCTCGAAATTCATTGCTGGCTGTCTGCAGTGCCAGTCTGCCATGATGAACTTTCAATTGCCGCACATTAACGTCTTGACGAAAGTTGACCTCTTGCCTGACAAAGCGTTAATTGAGCCGTATCTTACACCGGACGGTGGCGCGCTAGTCAGCGGACTTCAGGCGGACGTGCGTCCCGCCCTGCGAGGACTAGACGATTCTGTAGCTCAACTTTTAGATGACTACAGTATGGTCAGTTTTCGTCCCCTTGACCTAAGTGATTTCGATAGTATTTCACAAATGCTGTACACAATTGATTGCGCTGTTCAGTTCGGGGAGGACTCCGACGTGAGAACCTCGCGTTACGAAGATATGCACGAAGAAATTTTATGATCAAGACCGAGTGGCCAAACGCAACTGCGAACAGTTTGAAAGTGACATAATACATGATCCGTGCCAGGTGCCTCCCTAGTGACTGACTGAACCGGAATGTTTGGTTCGCGGGAGGCTGGTTTGGGACGAGTCTCGAGTTTTAATCGATGTGCTTCGGTGAAAGAAGGACTAAGAAGGGCTTCTTATCCATGATTTGAAGCTGAATTTTCATCGACACATCGGTGAAAGAAAGAGGAAACTTTCTGATTGTTGGCTTCCCGCGAGTTGCGCGCCCAGACTTATAATTTGAAGAGTATTGAATTGTCGATGGAGCTTCGACGAAAGACGGACTAAGAAGGGCTACTCACCCATAGTTTGAAGCTGCGTTTTCATCGATACATCGGTCAACTTCGACGTCTACCACCGCGTCTTCGGAAGACGCCTTGGCGTCGATTCTTCGTTCACAAGAGGCGTGCGTGTGAGGACGACGACTACGTGCACGCCAAGCGCAACGATAAGGACGTCCCGTAGAACAGTCGCCGTCGAAAGGAGACGGAAGGCGTGGCACAGTTTTGTTAGTCAGCAATAAAGTGACAAACGGCGACCGGAAGGTTGCATATTGTTTATGACTTTTGCAAATAATCGAGCTCTCGACCAAGCAGAAGACGAATAAATGTAACATAGAGGGGGAAAAGGTTGGGTAGGATGTGGTATCCCGGCGCCCGTACTCAATGTGACTTCTTCAGTACCTGACTCGTCCCAAATACGTACGTACGTACAGGGTAGCTCATATGTACGAATGAAGAAATAGATAAATATTTCAATTTCACTATTTACAATGGAACGAAGGTACAGTTATACTCTTAAAATAAATATAAGGGTTTTTATTAATAGCGCAAGACTGCGGGGTTCCCTCGAGCGCTCTGGCAGGGTGGGTGCTGCCCCGGGGGCATACCCGTGCGACTACCCTTCCTGAAAAGGTGGTGTCGTAAAGTCGTTGGATTCGATTTCGGGACGCTGTGGTACCCCCTCATGCCGCATTCGGGGCACCGCTTTCTTGAGGATGATAACGCTCGACTTTTGCGCTCAGAATCGGGGGACGCGGCCGGGAGTGTGGCCCGGTGTTGCGGCCCGTGCGGCGACGACAACGACGTTTTTTTTTTGGATTTCCAACCAAAAACTCACACATACAAAAAACTCGGGATTTGCCAAGTTAAATTACTCTGGCAGTTTGGCTTTATTTACAAGTAAGGGTTACCTTCGTACGGAGGTACCTTCGTAAAAGTTAATGGGACCAAAACAGGATCCAAAAATGTCAAAAATATGCTCGGGTTTCGTGCTCAGCGCTCCGATTAGTTAACACTGAAGCATGACACGCTCGTCGACCCAGCTGCTGAAGTACTCCACTGCGCAACGCACGCACACAAAACCCTCAGCTCGTTGTGGCGGACTTCGACGATTTTTGAAGCATCCGTTCGCCCAAGGTAATGGGCAGCGTCCGAGCAGGCTTCGCTGCCACGACCGAAATTCTTCACCCGATGAACCATCAAGCTACACTCCTGCGTTGTACCGCTTGCCCAATTCGTTAGCCAGTTGTGACCCTTCCGTGGCTGTTGCTTTTGCATATTTTGGTGACGCTATCTGGGAGCTGTATGCGAGGCAGCATATGATATTACGGTCGGAGAAGCAATCCACGCTTGTCTCCCAACCCATCATACTCCGACCACAAGAAGCCACGAAACATGGTTGGTGTTCTTCGAGAGCGATGTGCGGTCACCTCGCTCGCTTGCTAGAAGACAGAGTTTTCACGGAGGAAGAGCTTGCAATTTTGAAGTGGGGCCGCGACTTTGGGCATGAGACCAGGAGTCGCCACAACTGCCACCACCATAGGGAAGCTTCGGCACTCGAGACTCTTGTGGCATATCTTTACCTATTCAACCCGGAACGTTTGAATTTTCTCATTTCTAAGTTAGGCATGAAGCCTGGCAACATTGTCACAGGTCGCGTGCGCTCTGACATGGTGACACGGGGAACGCACGCCACTATCAGGCAAATAGACGTCCACCAAGGAAACGGTTGTTTCTCAGATCTGCAACAACGCGTATGCATACTTGAGCAAAGACTGAATGAGTTTGAAGGACACGTTAAGTCCAATACTCGAAAGCATCCACTTGAGAAAGTATAAAAAGTTGAATAGTATTTGTTACTTTCATGATTAAGAAAATGATGGTCTCAGCTCTGTGATCGCCATCATCTAGACCCTCATCAGCAACACTATTGGTACCGGTCTCATGCAAAAGGAACTACAACATGCGCGCACATACCCACGAACCTCGGAAAGGACAGTTGGTAAAGTAACACTCCGCATGCGTCATGAAAGCAGTGTCACATGCCTTCATCAAACTCACTTCATGCATGCACCGCGTATTGATCAAACTGGCAGTGAATGTTGCGAAGTCTTTGCAAGCTTTGCTATCAAATTCTTCACCCCAGGCCCGGATATGAATGTGCCAACAATAGGGAATCTCTTGAGGAAGAGAAATACAGTAGGGAAAAACGCACTGAACAACGCCAAAAATCCGTAGAACTCCATGCAGGCTCCCACAATAGGCCAGCCACAGACAACAAGAGTAAGGCCACCAACGAATGCAAATGAACCACCGATATTTTGTTGCCTTACAAAAAACTTTAATGCGCGCTTTGGACCGATGGTCACGGTTACGCCTGACAAGAACATTATCTGCAAAGCATAATGTGTTTGTGAGTGCTACTCAAGAGTGATTCAAAAAGTGCACAACAAGCACGATGCGCAATTACGCAGAGATCTGACTGGCTGGGCGTGAGGGGGTATGGGTGGAGCGCGAATGACCTACGTTCCCCATGGAAAGAAGCAGTTTGTCGAAGAATAATACGACACCGAGCGTCGTAAAAATCACGCCAAAGCTAGTTATCCCAATTCCTATTTCTGGAAAACCGGATGAAGAGAGTTCGACGTGTTCAGGTCGAGTTTCGTTGTTCCATGGTCGGGTGCAAAAAATTCTGATGTGTTAGAATCGAGATAAAGTGTTGAGAAGAGTTCTCGAGCAAACCAGAAGTAATAGCTCACTTTGCACATCGTCAACCATGTCTTGCTAGGATGACTTGAGACCTCGAGTCGGTCGAACCTTCACTTTGCTCACGTTTGTGTACCAGTATTGATTCTTGTCTGATGAGCTGTATGTCTCTGGTAAAAGCTGCCTTCGTAAGTTTCGTAAGGTTTCGAAGGTGCACCTTCGTTCGAAACTTACGAACTTCGAAGGTGCCCTCGAAGGTACGAATTACGGGGCTCGGAATGGCCGAAATAAAATGACGTGCGGGGACCCGCAACTTTTGCAAGCTAGAGCTAATATGGAGGCTGGGTCGAATAAATATACCCCATGGCGCGTTCAGCGCGTATAAATTTATTCGCCCCGCTTCGACGGCGCACCCGGCCAAGATTTTCCCCGCCAAAACTCGCGCTCGACCCCGGTCGCGCGCCCCACACCCCCCGCGCACCGTCAGGGCAGCGTCAGGGCACGTCGCGCGCACCCACGCGCGTCGGCGGCCTATAGGGTGGTTACACGTAGTCCTGGAGGCACGAGTAGTGGTACCGAACGCGGCAATTTCCCGCGCCCCCCGCGCGTTTCAACCTCATGCCCGGCTCATTCCCAAAACGCCTCGTCGAGAGGCGTCGAAAACCGCCCTCGTCTCGGCACCCATCCCCCGCAACACCCCCCACTCTATCTCGCCCACGATGAACCTACTAAAATCACTGTCGACTTTGAAAGCTATATTGTGGGTCAAATTCAATATTATCTATCAAATCCCAGGAATAAAAGTTGCGAGAATCTGCATGGTTTCCAGTCAGAAATCATTTTTGGGGGCTAAAGCTCGATTCCTGCGAATATTTGAACATGCTTTCCTTACTAAGATTACATACGACATGGTGATTTTCTGCTGCACTTCTTGACCTTTTCTAATCCAAATTGCGCTTAAAAAATAACCAGAAAAATCAGGTCTAAACCCGAAACCCTAACCCTAAACCCTGCAGTACCTTCGTAATAATCACTTTCAAAAGTTACGAAGTAAGGTATTCATGTATTTACCTTCGTTCGTAGCCTATGATATATTATCATATGAGACCTACATACGTAATAATAAGGTACGAATGAAAGTCGAATGAAGGAAGGTACGATATGTATTCTACCTTCATTCTATTAGTCTTACCTTCATTTGTGTTATGCCTTCGTAAAACTTATCACCAGGTACTCTTGCCAGCTACCCGGTACTTTCGCCTCCATCCGACCCCCGAAAATTACGGGTTGGTAAGACTATGATAGATGTTATACACTTACCTTATTTACCTTGCTTACTTGTACCCGATGAGACGATATGTTATGATGCCTGATGACTCGTTTTTGATTTTATTGATCAAATAAATAAACTTTTAATGCTGAAGATGGGCACCGAATGAAAAATTCAACACAAACCCTAAAATGCTACTCCGAATTATCTGTAATCAAAAACAATAAAAAAGGGGGGGGGGGAAGAACACGCGGCTAACGGCCTCGGAGGAGTGCCCAGTGAAATAAAAAAACGCGCCGAAAATCGTTCAACCGTTCAACTGCAAGTGCCTCGTGTGTACCCGGATGCAGGAATGTCCGGGCTCGGCTCGAGAGCGCGCGTGGGCGCTGAGCCTTCCGAGGCCTGGGCGCTGTTTCATTTAGATTCTCCCGGAGACGCGAAGGACGACAACGCGGCTAAGGATTGGGCTTGCAAGTTTAACAATCGCCTGAGTATGCGCAGACCCGACTACGTGGTTGATGTCAGTGGGCCGACGGCAAGCTTTGATGCCAAGTTGATCTGGCAACCTTGGCCTGAGGGGATTTTAGGAAACACTGCAGATGCTCATGATATTTTCGCTGTTGCTCGCGGGCTTTGGTGTCCTGTAAAGGGTACTAATAAGGAGTTGCGTGCCTGCACCTCTTACCACAACGAGCGGCTCCATGCGTTCGTTAAAGAACTAAACGATTACGCCTCTAATACGGTTAATGCCATCGCAGCAACCCTCCGAGGACACGAGCCAGAGGGAGGGCACGCGTCTGTTGCCCTTGTAGCTGCTAGTTCAGCACTTATTGCAGGTGAGTGGCAGGCAGCAATAGGCGCGGCGACTGATTGTTTCGCTGCGCATTCGCGACAACTAAATGCGGGAAACTGGCCACACAAGACCTGGCAGCAAGCACACATGCTAGCCCTCGGGTTTTATATTGCGGCAACACTCAACATATTATCGAATAATTTAGATAGTGCCAATACGACCAAGATAGATACATGTTTCCAGATGAGTGACACTGAATTTTCCAGCATCAAACGAGCTGCCCGTCAACCTGTATGTACCTGGGGCGATAGCGACTCGCGTGTCGTACGATTGGGTCGCACAGCTCTCGAAGCACTGAATATGGCAACACTTATGACAGAGGAGAAGGAAATTCCAAGTTGGTTTGGTGTCTGCATTTTGTTGGCAGAAGAGGCATGTGTTTCGGAAATGCTTCCACGGCGCATTTTAGACCAACACTCGCGCACCTACTTGGAATCGAACAAACTTCCCCGGGAAGCAATAGTGGGTGCATGTTCGAGCAATCTCTACCAGGGTTTTGTAGTCCCAAACACTCTGCCTCCCGGATCTCCTCAAATCGCACCTGCTCGCACCATTACTCGTGTATCTGATCCTAGGCTGTCCATTGCTGAGTTCTACAGCCGCTTTGTCAATACTAACTCGCCGGTTATCATCACTGGCCACATGACACGTGCTAAAGGTTGGAGTCCATCTCAATTCTGGCGAGACTTATCCATGTTTCTGAAGGACAATGGAACTAAATGTCGTCTTGTGCCCGTTGAACTAGGTCGCTTTCAAGCAGTTCAGGCAACCGGGGTTATCTCGCTTGGTGACTTGGTTGAAAATTTTCTTTTCAGTTCAAATCTCTATCAGCATGCAGCTAGCGTTGTCTTACAGACAAAGTCGAACCTTTCAGGCGCCGAGGACGTAATTCCTGGAGGAAGATCTGGGATGTATATTGCATACATGTCGCAGCACCCAATTTTTCACCAGATCCCTGCTTTTCAGCACTTGTTCTGCATTCCTCCTTTTACCCTCGGGCGCATCCAACCCGATATCGGCGCTGTGAATGCTTGGATTGGGACTAAAGATACAACCACGGCCTTACATCGCGATCCATATCAGAATATTTTGGCTCAAACTGCCGGTTTTAAATATATACGACTGTACAGCACCAGTCAAACAAAAATGCTTTATGCAGAGCCAGCACTTCGGGGTACAAATGAAAATACTTTCATGCGTAGCCCTGTCTGCGTGGAGAATCCTAACCTGGCCGAGTTCCCCCAATTTTCTAGTGCTTCATTCTCTGAAACCATTATTGGACCCGGAGATATGTTGTTCATACCGTATGGTATGTGGCACTATGTTCGTAGCCTCACGACAAGCTTCAGCATCAACTTCTGGTGGAAATGATGCAACTGCTAAGACTATCATCTGTTGCGGTCTTTCGCATCATTCTGAATGACTCTTGCTCAGAGGTAATGCTCAATCAGCTTCGTTAAGCACTAATGTTTCCACAACGCTTGCTTGTGTTGGCTCCTTAGAAAGAACGCGGCATCCAAATGTCGTGATAACTTAATTCATGCGATGAGCCAATATTGCCAAGGTCGCTGTAGGCGTGGCCATCGTTGACATCAGAATGCATGTGTTCGTTTGCAAGAAGCCAGATCAGCTGTTTCACTTCTGTGTTGAACACACTGAGGTGCAACTGCTGAGGCTGCTGCGTGTGCTCTCACACAGTTTCCTTCAGCAAGAGCTGCATTTGAATGCAAATATGTTGCAGCCTCCCGCGAACGTCTAACTTTTCCCTCACTCCTCGCGCACATCGTTTCTTCAAAATCTGAGAGTGCCTTCGCAACATCTCCACCACGAAAGCCAACTCCAAATGACTCAAACTGCCGTGCATAAGCTTGCGTTTGTTCCGATTTCGATGGACTGAATGCTTGTGTTCGAAAGAGTGCACGAGCCAGCTGCACGGCATCAAGTAGTGCCTGGTTAGCGCCCTGACCTTTGAACGGTGACATAGGGTGCGCTGCGTCACCGATAAGGGTTACGCGCGATGCTGCACTGTGCTCATCTGACGTGTTCCGTAGGTCACCTGCGATCAGATAGTCGCGGTCATATGCAGGATATCCTGTGAGATTTTGGACACTGGTAGATAATATTAGTTCAGGAACTGGGTCTACCCAAGAGCCACAACGCTCGAGCGCCTCGGAAACAAGTATTTTCGGGTCAGCCTTCGCCAATTCGACCGCTTTTTGTTCCGAAATTGGGAAGGAGAGCTGCCACATTAGGGGAACTGGTGCCTTGTTATTTTCTTCAGATACTTCATCCCCGTGTCGTGGCGTCAGGCATCCGTCACCATCGTACGATCGTGAAAATGGCATGACATATATCCTAGAAGTTCCATCAACCACCTGAAACACTTTGTGATCACAAAGAGGATGCCTTATGCCGTGACAAATTCCAAGCATCACAAATACCCCCAGGTAACGGAGTGGGTATGGTTCACCACGAGCTACGTGGCGTGCTGCTTTAGCGAACTTGACGTGTCTGACTTTAGAGAAAATTCCATCAGCGCCAACGGCAAGATCAAAACTCAAACGCTCGCCATCTTCGAATTGGAGTTCTACACCTGGCGAGGACGAACACATTGTTTCGTTATAGTTTTTAAACTTCTTTCCCCAGTGAATAATTTCTGGAGATAACCTTTCAAGCAGCACGCGACGCAGTGCTTGACGCGGTAGGTGAACATTCTTTCGGCAATCGCCGGAAGCCGAGTTCGCACCCACTTTTTCATCAGCGAAAATGCGCGTGCTGTGCCCATATCTTCCGAGCTCTCTGCCGTTAGCAGTTAGAGAGATGTTCGCGTTTGAGCCAACCCCTTCGAGCAATACTCCAAGTTGATTGAGAGCAGCCGTTCCCGAATATTTCTGCAGAGTGAGACCGTAACCTTGCTTTCGCATTAAAAATGACGTGTCTCGCTCGAATAGAGATACGTGAATGCCACGCTGTTGTAGTGCCAAAGCAAGAGCTGCACCCCCAATTCCTGCACCAATTATTGCAACTCGCGGTGATGCGGGGTGTGGCCTCTGCGGTGTGCCATCCGGCGTGGGCACGAGGCCGGTGGCCCGGCAATGTTTACAGGGAGCTAATTTTGCTGGCAATGTTTTTGCCCGTGACGTGGGACTAAGAGAATCCCGTTGGCGCTCTGTGGTCTCTACTGCGGCCGCCTCACGGTTCAATCGACGTGCGCGTTTCTGCTTTTTCGAAAGAGTGGAAATGACGCCTTCCCCACCGCATCCTGAGCACCACATCATGTTGATGTTCTTGTCTTCATTATCGCAAGTTGTGCCGTCTGCAGATGCCGTCGCCCGATCATTCATCATTTCTTTGTGGGTAGGCGAGTTCGGATGGCCCGAAACGTGTGGTCGGGAAGCGCACGCACGTAAAACGCAGACTCGAGTTCGAGAGGAGAGGCGCTGTAGGCGTGGTGAAAAATGCTGGAAGCGTACGTCTTTGGTCCTTCCTGTTGCCAATCTGACGGGGACCAGCGGCATAACAACATGCCCTAAATAGACAAAGGACGTTATTTTGACTATCTGTCCTTTCAATGATACTCAGACCAGAGCATAGATGGAAGTCGAGGGCTGCTTTCTAATAAGGTTCACAGAAATTCTTTTTGGACCGGATGAGGACGAACAATGAAGACATTCGAAGAACTCAATCGAGGACCGATTTGTGTCTCAGACACTCAAGCTCCATCGATCAAATCATCGAAGCTCCATTTCGTTCAAATCATCGAAGCTCCATCTCGATCAAATTAACCCCTAATTTTGGGGTTTTTTGGTCGGGATTCGTGGTTAACTCCTAGATTCTCATTACATCAAAAATTACCCTGCTTATTACTGCTGCTCATATTTTCTTTTAAAATACCTACGAAGGTACGTACCAGTCAATATGAACCAGCAAGGAAATCACCACCACTTGGCTCTGGCCTGAACCACCCCGCGATGGGGTGGTTTCATCTATTCATCGCGTACTCTCAGTTTCTCGCGTATTTAACTTCGTGTAACGCCTCGCAGGCGATGGAAATGGATGCCTATCCGACCAAGGGATCGACAAACACGCTCATCACCTTTGGTGTTCCGGAACTGTTCGATTCCTCTCGGCCGTTTTGCAGGTACTGCTGTTGAGCTATTGTATAACGCCATCAATAATAAAACGAATCGCAGGATCGGAGATCGCTTGACTACTGCGACACGTGATCATTTGCGACAGGGCTACGAGGCAATAATGAGCTGCAGAGCCCCAGCGCAGGGGAGCGGATTTTATATTGTAGAAATAAGCCGCAACGGTCGAGACTTCATCACGACTGGTTTTGTGTTCCAATATGGTGGGTTTACTAATTTGCGCCGACAAGAATCATCTTCACGCAGTCGACATCATTTCTGAACACGCAGTCGAGCTCATTGTACAGAAAATTAGCCCGAATCTGGTGATGCGCAGCGGAGGCACGCGAGTGTTGGTGAGCTTTATCTTCAGGCGACTTGAATTTCACAGCTGAAAAATACATCGCTAGGTGCAAGGCTCCGGATTTTTCCCCGATTGCGACTGCCGTAGCAGTGAAGAGGATTCCGCCTATCATGTCGATACTGTGTTCGTATCGTCGGCGATCTTGAGATGCGAGGCGTGGCATCTTTCAGACGGCTCGAGAAAGAACCATGGGTCTAGTGTGGCAGTCTCTGCTAGTGTTTTTGTCCGCAACAGGCTCTCTGAGATAGATGTTGCGCTGATGGGTGAGTGCAAATGAAATTCAAAGGCTTTTGCTTCGATTTTCTCGGATCTAATTAGTTTCAAATTGCAGATGAAGTCACAGTATCAACTACAATAGACGAACACGGGCCAAGTTCACGAGAAATTGCAATTGAAGGCGTGTTTATTGATCAGTATCCTTTCAATAAGTAGCCCGGCAGATCCAACGTTGTACTTCACTGCAGGCGATGGGTTGCTAAGCTCTCTCCGAAAAATATGGTGCAAATTAGGAAATGTTGATTTCCTTGGACGAACAGTCTCATCGACACGGTCAGTTGACAAGCCCTTACACACCTGTAAAGGATGCGTTGTCCTTCTTCTAACTCATGGAATGCAGATGCCACTGTATCCTGCCACACGTTCAGTACGGATCGCGATCATTGTATGTCTCGATGAATCAGGTGGGTCTTGATACGATTCCTTCATCCCCCTGCTTAGGATAAACATCCACAAATTGTCACGAAGGTTGATTTCACACTTGTGGATGAATTCAACATCGACTACAACCCCAATCATGTTAGTGGAACAACCACTGATACATGTACTCAGCTGCCAGGAAGTGGAGCCCTTGCTCAGGCAAATACCATGAGTTCAATGACTAAATTCGAAATCGGCTTTGCGGTAATTTTGTCAACTGATTTCTTTTGTAGATTCTCCTGACTGCTCTTCAAAACACAAGGCGGTTTCTTTTGGGTTGAACACGGATCTTTTTGGCCGTCGCCCTTGTTTCGATGCACAACCTTTCCATCGCCCATCAATAACCTTAGTGCACCCACCAGCAGCATTCGAAGGAGATTGCGCTATCCTACACGTGGCTGGAAAAGATTTTGTACGATGTTCAGGACATGCTTTAACACAACTATTGATGCGATCTTCTGAAGGTTGTTCCTGGCGAAAACGCTCTGGATTGTCTCTTTGGGAATGAGAGACACTCTGCAATACTAATATCATCATCAATAATATTATGCGAGGCAACTTTTTCTGAGAAGGTCAGTAGGATTTTGCTCGCCAAGATCCCAGTTTACGATTTTCTTTGATGTCAGCTTGGTGTTGTTGAAATTGAAACAATAGTGGCTTCATCACATCATTCTGTGAAGGCACAGGTAGGTGCACGTTTGTCCGTAATATCTTTGCTGCGACACCCCTGATCTTGCGCATATCATGTATTTTACATAGGATTCCGTTGCTCGATTCACATACATAAGCTCTCCAAAACCAAGGTCCCTTCTTCCATTGATCGGGCCAACTAGGTATGTAGAAAATCAGGATATCTGACATTGAAATTATTATTTTTTCTGGCAGAGGTGGTACAGTCATCCATGTGCACGGCTCGGGCTTTACTATTACTGAAAGTTTGGCCTGCAAGTTTGGGAGTTTGCAGGTCCATGCTACAGTTGTTAGCGGGTTTGTTATCACCTGTGTGACTCCTTCTCACACACAGGGCAATCAGCCGTTTCAAATCGCTTTACACGGACGGGGGATGCCTGGTGTAATTGATGGTTTTAAGTTTGTGAGATGAAGTAAATCTTTATGAGACGAATTTCCGCCAAGATTTTACATGGTCCGGAAACTGAAAACTGAGGCGTTGTAATCGACATTATCATGTGCTGAGAGAGAAGGCGAGCGGTACTCGAATTACTAAGATCATTCATTCCGACCAAATAAGTGTTCGAATGATACGAAGGTACATAAAAGTTTGAATACACCTTTGCATGCTCTTGTCAACGACTTCGCGAGTCTATACCATTAGCGTGCTCCTTTGCCAAACGTTCCTCTTCTTGAATCATGCGGAAACTCTCGAATCGGTCCTAAGTCATCACTCAACTGTGAGTCAGCTGAAGGACTGAACAGTTTGCAGGATGGTGTACCTTGAGGCGTGCCTTTTTTACTTCCAATAATCGACTTGGCAAACATGTTTTACAGGCATCTTCAATCCCCTGCATTCAAGCACATTATTTAAGGGCCAGATTTCAAAACGTGCATCTTTACCAAGATCCATGGATGCCGCAGCGCTTCTGTCACTGACATCCTTTCTGATGTATCTACCTGGAACGTCGATGTATGTAACGAGTAACCACTTGATCTCATCAGCACGATCTTGCGCGCCACTGAGTACTAATAAGATCAAATACTTCATGCTCAGCTTACCACCAACAATTGTCTGACGCAATCCTTAGCTCCAGCGCTGATGTAGTCCCATAAGCAATCGTCCATAGAATAATCGCCAGATCGAATTCTTCTGAAGAGGACCTAAAAATGTAAACGTTACGAAGGAGTGCATATCTGGCACGTCGTGTTCATCAGACCTGCTCATCCTCGTTTTCGAAAGGAGAGTTCCCCTGGCACATTATCGGGACAAAACTCGATGGCAAATTCATGCTCGGCAGACATTTTCTCACCGAAAGTAGGATGAACAAAATCACACCAACACTCCACATATCAACTGCAGGAGTGTACTGTTATGGAAGGTCACATGTTTTGGCGCTGCATGTAATTTGGTAAAAAATTTGAGCCACAGATGTGAAAAGTTACCGTCTCAGAGCTCGTTCCAATATCAAGAATCTCAGGAGCTACATAAAGAGGAGATCCACAAATCGTTCGTAGCTCACTATCATCTGCAAAAAACCTAAGGGCACCTGGTGGTCAATCTGGTTTCTCTTTCTTGCGTCATGCAAAGCAGCCCATACCGCGCCAGACCAAAGTCAGCTATTTTAACCTTCGCCTGTGGGGTCTTGTCTGATAACAAAATGTTCTCGAGCTGCACGACAAAATGATGAGCCAGGTGTTGTGCCCTTTCACGGGTGGTAAGGATCAAAGGTAACCTTGAGATCGCGATGGACCACTTTGCGCATGTGGAGATACTCCACCCCTTGCAATACCTGATGTATTACTGAGCGGGCATCCTCCTCTGCAAACTTGCCATGCTCGATAATCCTGCGGTGTGCAACTTATCCTCAAGATGTTTTTGATTATCAGTAGTGAATATGTCGACCTCTCCAGAAGTTCGCCACCCGCAGCGAGCTCAGTCACGATAAAAACTTTCGAAGGAGTGACGTATGTGCAAATGAGTTTCACGATATTCGAGTGCTGAACCTTAGATTGCATCGACGTCAACTTCGAAGGCGCAGAGGACGGCAGAAATGGTACCTCCGAAAGGATGTACACCTCCCTCTCTAGACTGCTGTCGGTTGGGGAATAGTGGGTTTTATCCACTTCCTGTGGAACATGGAAAGTCCGAAATAGGGGGAAGCGAATAAATATTTTGACGAAAAGAGTGACGCACCTTGATTGCGACAAAAGAGTTGTTCAGTCGATCTAGACCCTTATGAACAGTTGCAAAACCTTCAGTGAAAGAGTGGATGATGCTCAGGAACCATTTCACAGTGAACATGGAATAAGTTGTACACGAGTTTGCGCCCACCACCCAATCCTATCTTCTCAAGTAATACGAAGCGTAGGAAAAATTCTGCTGTGTCGCTACCGAACACAACTGTTTTCACCATAGTCTCTCTTAATGATAGTTTCCCGAGCCGCCGAACCGAACACCCTCGTTAATTGTTCGTTAACTGCGTTTGGCAACGCTGCCTTCAGTGACGTTCTTTACGATTGAGGAGTTTGGAAATACTCGCCGGTCTGAATTGTGCTCGCAGCGTGACCCTCGAATAGTTTTTGAATAGGTGGTACTAGCTGAAGATTTTGAATAATATACAAGGTGTCTGAGCGAGTTCCAGGTCGCGCTTGCTATCTTGTTCACTGCTTTCTCGATCGGTGACAGGCCCCGGTCGGTTGCACGATCCATATTTTGGCTGGCGCTGAGATAAAATTTATACGTAAAA
>JACLAA010003542.1_pt1 | contig 16030 bp, 11 predicted proteins | sample 8027891 | NCBI WGS metagenome assembly JACLAA01 (sample SAMN15724900, study PRJNA655200) | protist metagenome | isolation source: fluorescence activated cell sorting (FACS) single amplified genomes of... | place: Spain: Blaines Bay Microbial Observatory, Mediterranean Sea | collected 2016-01-19 | reverse complement strand
CTCCTCGCTTAGGGAGGGGCGACGACGCCGCCACTGTAAGTGTCGTGCCGCCGAAGGACGAGGCGACGAAGGAACTCGAGGATCGATTGGAGCGGTGCCGCGCGGATCTAGCTAGAGGCCGCGAGACGCAGCGGCGGTTGGAGAGGAGTTTAGCGGACGCGGCGCGGCGGGCTGCCGATGTTGAAGCTAGGCAGGACGCCGAGGACGCGGCGCTCGACGCCTGGGCGGCGCAGCAGCGAAGTGCGGTAGCCAAAGAACGTAAAGGAGTGGCGAGAGAAAGGCGGCGGCCCGACGACGACGCCGTGAACGGGGACTATTCTTCCCGAGACGCGGAGATCGAGGCGCTGAAGGCTACGGTCGCGCGCTTGCAGTTGCAGGGTGATAAGAGACGTCAGAAATTCCTACAGCGGGAACACCAGCTGCAGACGGCTTATGAACAACAAAAACGGGAGGTCGACGATTTGACGGCTAGAGTGCGGGACCAGGAGGCCCTCGCGCTCGCTCCGTCAAAGCCCGTCCAAAAGAAGCGCCCGGCCGTGCGCGAGGCCCAGACGCCCGTCGCCGACAAGGACGCGGAGCCGCCCTGGCGGCCCGTGCGGGGCCGCGAGGGGCTGCGGGAACGGCGGTTGGGGGACGGGAGCCGGGAAGTGGCTTATAGGAATGGCACGACGAAACGCGTCGACGCCGACGGGACGTGCGTCGTGCGCTTCGCGAACGGCGACGTGAAGACCTCGGAGCCGAGCGGCGCGACGATCTACTACTATGCTGCCGCGGACACGACGCATACCACCGACCCGCGGCGCCGCGTCGAGGTCTTCGAGTTCCCGAACGGGCAGGTCGAGACGCACTCGGCCGACGGCGCGAAGGACATCCGCTTCCCCGACGGCACGACGAAGACGGTGAGGGCCGACGGCTCGACGTCGACGCGGTTCCCGGACGGGGTGGTGGTGGAGGGGGAGGCGTAGTAGTCTATTTTGAAAACAAACTTACGACTGGGGCGCGTCGACGTCCTCGAGCCGCATTTTCGCCGTCTCTTGCGTTTGGATAGAGGCCAGCTCCGCCTGCCTGATCATTTCTTGAGTGTTCTCGATCCACGACTGTTCATCCGCCAAAAAAGGGTGCGAATTTCCAAGGACGCGTCGCCCCCGCCTCGCAACGTCCTCGAGGATCTTGAGAGCTTCGGTCAGGTCGTCGACGGAATCGGGCACATCGTTGCGGAGAGCTATCGCATAGCGATGACGGATCTAGCAGCTCAAGCGGCCAACACGCAAAACCGCGAAGCGCTGATCGTATGCCGACTCTTCCCAGCCGCCTGCACCATGGGCGACGCGGCTCGCGGACTACCTCTGCAGGCACACGGACGTCCCGAAGGATATCGCGACGCATCGCCTGGCGCGCGAAGATGGACTTGGCGTGCACCTCGTCCAGCCGCTGTTGTTCCAACACGTCGGGACCTACTCCGTCATTCTGCACCACGAGAAGAATCCGGCGAACGTCGTCTCGGCGGGTTTTTCCGTGGAAATAAGTAACACAGAATCTTAGTAAACGTAGTAGCCCGCGTGAAATGCGAACGCTGCGATTTTCCGGAGGACATCGGGCGGGATGTGCCGGAGAGGAGAAAGGCGCCGACGCGAGCGACGTCGGCCGTCTGGCGGGGGTGACTTTGGCGTCAACATTATGACGAATTTGTCTAGGTGCCGTTGCTCGAACTTCCGAAACGAACCGGCGTCGAGCACAGCCCGCAGGTACGGGCTGATCGTGTGGTACGGGATCACGGCGCCGGCGCTGATCAATAAAGGGTAGTTGCGGCGCCGGCTGAAATTTATTGCCTTTTCCAACGGCGTTTCCCCCTGATCATCCATCACGTTCACCGCAGCGCCTCTTCTCAATAGCAGGGCAACAGCCGAGGCGCCGGCATTGAGCGCTGCCCAATGTAACGGCGTCCTAGAGTCATTCCCCACGACGTTCACGTCGGCCCCCGCATCCAACAGAATCTCCATCGATTTGACGGCGTCTGCCGAAGTTGCGGCACCTGCGAGATAGATGAGCACCGAGTCTCCATTAGTATCGCAGTGGTTTACGTTCGCGCCCGCCTCCACGAGTAGGCGGCAGCACGCAACGTAATCTATTTCTAAAGGGATATATGCGAGATGGCTGCCCCGGTTGACAGGAAAACAGCACAAGTGATGGAGTGGCGATTGGCCGACGATGGTGCCGATTGCATTCGGCGACATTCCGGCTGCTAGCAACCGTCTTACCGCGCGGATATCTCCAAGGTACGCGGCTAGGAAGATGTCGTCCTCCAAATCAGATTGGTGCGGCGCTGCGGCTCCAGCAGACATTATAAAAGCACAAGGTCTCCCGGTGTGGCTCCTCGGTTCCAGCGGTCGCACAGCTGCAGCTGCGGAGGGAAGAGGGGCTCGTCAACGAGTGCGCGCGTGTTTGCTACACACAGTGAGCGCTGCGCGCGAATTCGCGGCTTATGACCTATTGCTAGAGTCTTACAGTCGCTAGCTTTGCCAAAAATCGACGACGACGGCGCTGGACGGGCTGGTAGGGGTTTAACGAAGCAAATTTGCAGCGCAGCACGAGTCGCGACTGCTGCATCGATCCTTTGGCCGGTAGCGAGCAACCACCGCTGCACAGCACACCACTGCAGCACCTCACACAGAGCACAAGCCGCAGCAGAGCAGCGCAAGACGTAACCATGGCCCACATGGAGTCCATTTATAAGAGAGAGCAGGCCGCCGAGCTGTGTAAGAGAGGCGACTTACTAGCCAGCAGAGGTCATTTACACGAGGCGATGGAATGCGTCGGCGAAGGGTTAGCCTTACATCCGGCATCGAAGGACCTGAAGGAGCTACGAGATCGGCTCACGCCCCTCCTCGATCGACTCGAAGAGGAACTCGAGAAGGCCGCGCGCCGCGCCGCGAAGCGACGCCAGCTCAAAGAGAAGAAAAAGACTGATATGAAGTTACAAGACGCCGCGTTGGTCCTAGGCGTGGATCCCGCTTGTAAAGATGAAGCGCAACTCAAGAAGGCCTACAAGAAGATGAGTCTCAAGCATCACCCGGATCGGAACCGGGGCGACCCGACCGCGACGCAACGATTCCAGCGCGTCCACGACGCCTACGAGTCCTTCATGGTCGCCTTGCCCGAGGACGGTGCTGTCGAGGTGGACCCTTCCGATAAATCAAAGTACGACCCCGTCAGTGCGATCGCTTCATTTAAAGCTCATCTGGAAAAGAAGGAGATTAACTCGTGGGAGAATTTCAACGATGTCTATAGGAGGTTGCAGCGGGATCCCGAAGTTGTAGGTGTCCGAACGCAAGGTGAACGGAAGCAGGCCTTCGCCGAGTACACCACCAAAAGACTAGCATATGAGAAGAGGCAGGAGAAAGAAGCCGAGCGCGTGGAGCAGGCTAGGAAAAGGGGTGTCTTTCTTGAGTTATTAGCGTCTTCTGACTTTCAGGGCCGGGCCTTCGTCTCCTCGTCATCGGAATGGCGCACCTGTGGACCGCGGCTCCAGGAGCACTGCCGCGCCCACAAGGATGAAAGATGGTTAATGTTAGATGCCGAAGACAGACAGAGGGCCTTCAACGACTTCGTGGCGCAGTTGAAAGATGCGGAGACCGCTCACAAAGAGGAGAAGCGGAAGAAGCGCTGCGACGCCTTCCGGGGTTTGCTGGATGAGGAAGTTACTGAGAGCTCGTCCGAAGCCTACGCGGATCTCAAGTGGTCCGCCGTCGATGGTATTTTAAGGCCGAAGAACGATACGCGGTACAAGGACCTGTCGTCGGATTCGAGACGGCGCACGTTTTTGGATTGGAGGGACGAGAAAATAGTGGCGCTCGGCGGGGAGCCTCCCGCTAGAGAGAAGTCGCGGAGCCGCAGCCGCGAGCGGTCGCGGCGCGACCGCTCGCGGCGATCGCGGTCGCGGGATAGGCGGGACCGGTCCCGGCGCGACGACCGCTCGCGGCGGGACCGGTCCCGGGACCGGTCGCGCCGGGACCGGCGGTGAGTTGTCTGTGCTAAAAGGCGCCTTTGGCGCTAAGTCTATAAGTTAATCTTAGATATCTATTCCCCAACCAGCGCGCCATCCTGTCGCGTTTAGACCATGCCTCTCGAGCCGCTGACGCGTCTAGGTCTATACTCGACAGCACGCCATCGCCGCAAGGACACACAAGACTACCCGACGAGCGGCCGCTTCGGGTCCGGCGGAAACTCTAAAGCGTGGAGCTCGTGGTCCAGCGACGCTCTAATAGAAAATCCTGTTTCTGAGTAGGGCGCCTTCCGTAATGGAGGCCGCGGCCACCTCCCATGATCATCTTCCGGGTGCGCCTGCCACTTGTCCGCTAGTGACCTGAGAACATAATCCACCCTAGATACGGCTCTATGATGTCTCAGGACATGAGCCAGCCCATTCGCCGCAACCCGAGCCGCCTCTTCCGGCCTTGCTAAGTAATATCGAAGCTTCCGTTCCAGATCATTCCTATCGGCATGATCGTACACCACAAGATGGACCCCATCAACTAAGGGATAGGGCACCGGCGTGTGCAACTCGTCCGTAAACACCAAGGCACCCGACGACAAGGCTTCGAACAGTCTAAAATCGCCGTCCCAGAACGACGGGTTGCACGTGACCACGATTTGCGCGCGTCGCATCAGACCGAAGTAGGAGTTATCCAAAGTTTTTCTATGGCCGCCCGTGTCGCCCACGACCGCTTCGTCCTCTGACAACTGCATGTCCTCATATAAAATGGATTTGAGGAACTCGACGACGCGCGTTCGAGCTGGTTGCCTCTTCAGCGATGACCTGATGGTCGAAACAACTCGTAGATCCCGCTCCGAACCCAGCTGCAACCCGTGCGTGTAGTTGTCCCAGACGGCGTAGGGCAGAGGCGCGAAGTACTGGCCCCTATCCGGATGGTCCCGGTTCTTCCACGCCCGGTGGCCGTGGTGCTTGCAATGGACACCATTACCTTCGCATATTTCATGTAAATGAGGGTCTTTCCGAGCGGCCCTCACGTCCACATGTTGTAGGTCGTGCGGCACGTCGTGGTGGACCTTGTGCGTCCCATTCTTTTTATGGACCCAGCTTCTTTTAAAATATAAGCCGAAGTGCGTGTTGCGGACTTGCGGCCAGTGGCCGACGTTGTCGGACTCGTCCAGAACAGCAAGCTTGGCGCATTCACTCTTCGTCCAGTCGTCCACACTAAAGTCGTTCATGCACGTCGGGATCCAGACTAAGGCATGCGCTTGACTTCTATCATATGTCCTATCTAACGCGGGATGCGCATCAAACCCTTGGTGGATGAGTTGGTTAAAGCGCCAACCCTTCGACGGGTGGCACTCCACGATCCAGACCCTCCACGGCTGTCTCACTTGTAAAAAGGGGGGCACGCACATGGGCTCGTCGTGGAAGCCGTCGATGCATAGAGCTGGTGATTGGGCGTGGCGGTCCGCGACGCCAATCGCTTCGAGGCGCGTCCACTGCTGCTTCTCGCCCTTCGCCCAGGCTTCGATCGCGGCCCGTCGTTCCGGGAGCGGGATTTGAGCTGTGGGCGCCGGCGTCTCCACCGGTCTCTCCACGACGCGTTCCACGACCTTCTCCACGACTCTCTCGACGACGACGGGGCGCTCGACGACCTTCTCGACGACGCGCGGCGGCATCGTCACGGGCGGCGCGGGCGGCCGCCTTATGTGGTCGGGGCCGTGCTGGGCGCTAAACACGTGCGGGTGTTGCGGTAATGAGGCGTGGTGCTGCGCCTGCTTGTGCAGCAGCATGAGCATGCCGACGCCGGCCACGAGCAGCACGCGCGTCGTGGTGATGCGGACGGGCTGGTTCAGATTCACCATCTTCTTGTGCTGCTGATTTTTGTGCTATCGAGGCATTTGGCTGCCAAGGCGCAGCGCGTGCAGCTGAGTGCAGCTCACGCGGTCTTATTCGTTCAAATGCGTATGTATGCTGCTAACGCAGCCACAAATCGTCGCGTAACTGCACCGAGCGCGTACTGCTTGAGTCGGCAAAAAAGTTGTGCTGGCTAGTGTTTTACAGGCCGCTAGCTTCGAGGAATTAGGCTTTGTCCACCGTAGCCAATCGATCCCGGCGCCACGAGCGGGGAACGAGGATCGAGATCACTCGTCGAGACCTCTCTGATTCGAAGATCATGACGACGCACGGCCGGAGCCACGGTCCTTTTGAGCTCTGGGGTGCCCTTTGCTCAGGTCCCATAGGAGGCGTAACCTCTGGTCGGACGGGCCACCGAATCACCGCGGTGCGCGTGCACCAGACGTCGGACCACGTCGACGGCGTGCAGTTCCGCTTCGACGGCGACGAATTCCACGGCACGGCCGGCCGGTCCGGCAAGCCGACTGCGGTCGTCACCCTGAACCTGGACGAGGACGAAGATATATATCACGTCTATCAAGCTCACGTTCGCGAACGAAATGATGTGGGCGAAGAGCCTCGCGTTCACGACGAGCAAGGGCCGCGTCGTCGATTCCGGAGACGCGTCCCAGCAGCTTTCGGCGGGTGGATTCGTGTCGCGCTACAACCAGCCATGCGTGACGATGGCGAACAACGGCGCACCGCTCAAGGGCTTCGAGGAAGATATCAGCCTCGTGGAGGATCCGGAGATGGGCGCCTGCCTCACCCAGAAGATCACCTTCAAGTTCTAGAGATGCGACCTAGGTAGTCTAAGGAAGATACAATACACATAAAGCTAAAGCCCGAACGCCTCGGGCAAAAAAGCCGCCGGGTCGACCTCGGGCCGCGGCCCGTGCACCGACGCCGCGACGGCGACCGCCGACCGCGGTAAAAATCCAGAACCGTCGTCCTCGTCGACCGCCTTCGGCAGGACGGGGATGGCGCAGCGCCTTCTTTTGAACCAGGCGACGCACGCCTCGTGCCGCCGCAGCAAAGCCTTGTGCACGGGCCGCTCGCCCCGGTTGTTCTCGGCGTTGATCGGAATGCCCCTATTTTTGAGAACGCGCAGCGCCCCGATGCACCCGTGGTAGGCCGCCGTGTGCGCCACCGTATCTCCTAAAGGTGTCGCCGCCTTCAGGTCCACGCCGCATTCTGATAGAGGCACGAGCATCGCGCCGTTGCCCGTCGTGGCCGCGACGTGGGCCAGCGTCCAGCCGCGCGCCAACCGCAGATCTCTCAAAAAGTTCGGGTCGTCGTCCTCGGCCTGTAGTTCCGCTAACGCTTCAATATTCGCCTCGTGGACGGCCTTGATCGCGCGCGCCGGGAGGTCGTGCCTTGCCCGGCCAGTTGGTCTATTCCGCGGGCCGTCGCCCAAGCGAGCCCTTAACGCAATACCAGAACCTCCGATGTAGCTCCGCCCTCGTTTACTGCGGTCGAAGACGTGGTGCCCCGCATACCCGTTGAACTCCGGTTCTGGTAAACGAGGCCGCTCGAAGGGAGTGTTGAGCGGCGGCGGCGTCGCCGGCCGGTTCTCCGACGCGTCCGAGTCCGAGTCCGACTGCGGCTCCGGCGGCCACTGCTCCGCGGGCACGCCGGCGCAGCCTAACGAAGCTAGGACCACGCCGACGCCGATGCCTCTATCAGTCTTATTGACGTAGAGCGGCCGGTGCTCGCCCGGCACGACGACCGAGCGGTTGGGCTCCGTTTCCGTCGTGACGTTGCCGACCCACCGGCCCTCGTGAAAGATGGGGCAGCCGTGCGTTTCGACGGGCGGCGCGAAGCGAAAGTAGATACGGTCCGCCTGGCGGTCGTAGTCGTCGACATATAGAGTTAAAGATCTTTTAGCCGCCCCATCAATATGGCCATACAGTAGAACTTCGGGGGCCTTCTTGGCGTCGCCATTCGCCTCCCGCACGCCCTTATATAAACAATCTGGGGACGGCACCAAAGGCCAGACCCGAGGGGCTCGCAACGGTTCGCCATCCACCGCACAGAGAATCAGCCCGAACTCCGCCCTTGGACACCACAACAGGTGCGGCAGGAGCTTCGCCTCCGCCGTCGACTCGCTGCCCCCATCGCTGTAGAAGACGGCGGTCGCCTGCCCGGCGTCGCGCGGCACCAAGGCGTTGGCCTGGTCCCCGAACAGCACGCAGCACTGGCCGCGGCACATGAGCAGCGTCCCCGTCACGGCGAACTTGCCCGGCGCGTTGACCACGCAGACGGCCTTCTGGTAGCGCGTCTGCCTATCGGTAAGGTCCTTGTAGGGCCGGTCGGTCGGCGGCGCGTCCTTGAAGGGGCTGGAACTGTTCGTGTCGACGGAGGGCGAGCCGAGGGGCGAGCCCAGCATGGTTTTTGAGTATTCCGCGCCGCGGCGGCGGCGTTGGGGCAGCCTCGCGCTGGTAATCTAGTGTGTTACCTCACTAGCTCGAGCCCGTCCGCGAGAATAGACGCCACAGTCATCGTATAGCCGCGTACATGAAATCGGCAGCGCGTCAGGAGCAGTTCTTCCAGCCCCTCAGCTGCCCGCGGCGTTGAGCTGGCGTGATGAAGTCCGTATTGTTGGCACTCCTCACTGCCCTGCCTCCAGGCGCTGCAGCCCTCTCCTGGCAACACAAAGGATACACCGGGTTATTTAACTGTGATGGCGAGATGGTTCCGCGATGGGAATTCAAGAATTACGAGGCGGGGGAGTTGTGTTCTCAGCTTGACACTCCGATCACGATGCCGTGGTCCGAATACGCAGAAACGGAATACGGACGGCAGCCCAAGTGGCTGTATCACTGCACGCATAGAACGGCTGCCGAGCAGATCGCGAAAGACCTTGCCATCTACGAAAGCGATGATTCCAAACCGGGTGATGCGTTTCTCGGGGACGGCGTGTATATGACCGCTATGCCGGTGGATTGGGCAGATCCAGAAGCAGTAAAAAGAAATAACTGGGGCCCGAATAATGCTCGCAAATTCGAGAATTGGCACAAGCTGAATGCATACGTTCGCGTTAGGTTTGACAAACTTTGGGACGCAAAAAAATGGGCAAAAATCGAGTACAAAGAGAATTGGCAGAGCAACTTTTGCGTTAAAACGCGCGCGGGCGTCCTGTATCTGACCAAGGAGTTAGACGCCGAAATTTGGTTTCACAGTAGTTACGAGGGTCGTGGCAATGGAGAACTGCCCGAGTTGTACTGGAGTGCGCAGGGAGGCTACACGCCCTTCTCGAGGATGAAGAAGAAAAAGCATACGGTACAAGGGAGTGCGGAAATGACGTATATTTACGGCCGTGGCTGGGTTGTCGATGCACCGAAGAAAACGAAATACAAGCGCGACACAGGACCCAGGGTAGAGGTTGGGAACGGATATATACGCACCACATCGATACCTGATTGGGCCGGACCACCGGGTGGATGGTGAGATCGAGGCCCTCCGCGCGGCCCAGGAGAACGTGTAATGTGATGTATCGAAATGCTTAGGAACTTGCCCCCGGTGAAACAAACACGGAAGAGGAGAGGGCTACTCGGCCAGGCTCGGCAGCGGCTGCTTGCTCCGCTTCCGCGGCGACTCGTCGGACGCCTCCGCGCCGCCCTTGTTCGCCCGCTTGAGGGACGTCGGCGACGTCTGCGGCGCCATGGAGTAGGCGCGCGCGAGCGGCGCCGTCGCTGATCTCGCTGGAGGCACCAGGTCGGCCGGCGCGGACTCGGCGAAGACGACAGGATGAACCGCCTCCGAACGCGCGCCGACGGCCGCCGGCGCCGACGCCGCGCGCTCCAGCGGCAGCGAGGGCGGCGGGTCCTCGAAGAGGGCCAACACGACGGACACGTTGTCGGCCGTCGCGTTGCCGCCGAATTTGTCGTGCCACTTCTGGAGGGCGTAGTCCGCTAATCTTTCGGCGACGCGCGTGGCGCGGTTCGTCTCCGACCTTCTAGAGCCCCTCCTTCCGGTAATGCGCGCCGCGTCCATGACCCTTAATTCATCGGCGACGAAGCGGCACGCCTCGTCATCTGTTAAAACGCCGGAGACGCCATCACTATAAAGTAACAGGAACCGGTCCGTTCTAGCTAGCGTGTGCCGCGTGATGTCCGGCTCGGGACTCACGAGCCGAATCCCCGTCAGCGGGTGCCGCGACCAGCAGTCGCCCAGCGCCCGGCTCATGTTCAGGAACGGCAGGTCGACGATCTCGCCCGTGACCTTCTGGCGCTTCATCTGGATGCTGCAGTCCGCCTTTAGGCGAGGCAACCCAACTCTCGAATCGACCGGGCCCCGCGCGCCGCCGTAGACGTAGACGCGGCCGCCCGCGGCCTCGATGCGCCTCCTCTCGTCGACGTCGTGGCACTTGTGGTCCGTCGTCAGGTTGACTGCTCTACAAGCCCTCCCGCGCTGCGGCGGCGTCAGGTCGTCTCCATCCGAAACGTCGTCCCCGCCTAATCTTCTACCTACCACAGCCCTTGAGTCGCCGACGTGCGCCACATCAATAAGATCGCCCACGTCCCGCACGATGCAGAGCACGGCCGTCGTGCCCGCCGTCGACGGCGCCCGCAGGGTGGCGTTCGGCGGCCAGGCCGTGTGCGCCTCGTCAATGTCCGCCTGCAGGTCGTCGAACGCGCCCCGCAGCGACTCGCGGGCCCTCTCGATGGAACCGGCGCCGCGCTGCCGCGCGCGCGGCCAGAGGTCCTTCGACGCGAGCTCCGCGGCCTCGGCGCCGCCGTGCCCATCGAAGACGCCGACGATCAACCCGACGCCCGGCGCCTTCTCGACGAGAACTCTATCCTGCTGCTCGGGACGGCCGCCCTGGCGCAGCGCGCTCCCGACGCTCTCGACGCGGCGCCGCGACGGCCCGATCGACCGCGTTGGAGATAAAGACGCCTGGGACTCCCACTCCAGACTCTGCGTGCCGCTCGGCGACGGCGGCGACGGGTCCGTCGCGCTTCCCCTACTGCCGTTCCGCGACAGCGAGGGCGACGCGGCGGAGGCGTTGCCCGAGTCGATGGCCGCGCCCGGCGACCACTCCTCGTCTTTGGATGTTGGCTTCGACGGCGGCGCCGGCGACGGCGTCGGCGCCTCGGACGACGCGTTCGGCGTGAGCGGCGGCGGCGGCAGGGGCTTGACGGGCTCGTCGAGGCCGCGGGCCGCCTTCGGGGCGGTCGTCGCGGCCTTGGGCGGCTTCGGGGAGGCCGGCGTCTCGAAGTCGGGCGCGGCCGCCTCGGCCTGCGTGAGCGCGGCCTCCTCCGCGGGCTCCGGCGGCTGCATTGCTTCTGTATCGGTTGCGGGTGGCTCCTCGGGGGAGGGCGGCAGCGCGGCGGCTGCGCGCAGCGCTTGCGAACCGGGGGACTCCATTGAGCTAGTACTCGGCGCGTCCGGCGCAAGCGGCGCGGCGGCCTCGTCTGCGGTCATCCAGCCGATATATGTGTTTTATAGCTTGGCCAGACGTCTCGTTTTTAAATCCGTGCGGCTAAAGAGGCAATTTTGGGCTTAATTTGGCCAGCCGGAGCGGTCGTTCAGTCGGGTTCGCGCTCGCAGCTCGCACCTCTGTTCCCGGCCCGAACAGAAAGCTCACCATCACAAACGACCGAGCAGACAGGTAGAAGCACAAAGAAACAACTTAAATTCAAACTAAGCGCCGTCCCGCGGGGACCAAGACAGGTAGAGCACAACAACTTAATTTCAAACCAGACGCCCCCCCTGCTTCGTAAGCTTCACCGCGCAAGCCTCGGCGACGCCCTCGAGGATGCTCCTCTGGGCCTCGAGGTATATCCGCGCGTGGCGCCAGTTCGCGGATTCGTCCTCGTCAAAAGGCGGCGGCGCGAGCGCCGCGGCGGTCTCGGCGGCCAGCTCCTGGAGCGCAGTCAGCGCGGCCAGCTCGTTCCGGCGACTGATGAACGGCGTCGACGCGAGACCCACTACGGCCGCGCGGGCGGCCATCTCCGGTCGCGCTATGCCGTCGCCGAAGACGCCGCGCCGCCGCGCCGGGGCGAGATGCTCCCTGTCAAGCGTCGCGAACTCATCATCACTAGCAGCAACGACGCGAAAGGCGCTAAGCGCGTGCTCCACCGCGGCATCGTCGCCCGACGCGACGCGTATCCGCAGCGCCGGGCAGCCCGGGAGCCACGCGTGGCCCCGCGCGCCGCGCAAGTCTTCCGGTAGGGCGACGTCCAGGCACGCGTCGTCCCGGCTCCGGCCGGCCTCGTCGACGTTGTCCTCGAGCGCAAAGCCATAATTCAGTAGGTATCTGGCATTACTTTTGGGCCCGTACGAGTCCGTGACCTCGTCTCCTGCAATGCCGGACCGGATCGCCCGCATCACAAACGCATCTCCCTCAAATTCAAAGTCGACGTGGCGGTCCTGGTGCCGGTTCGTGTTGAGCAGGTCCGCGAACGGGACCATGGCGCGCCGCTTGCCCCGGTCGAACTCAAAGGCCCGCGACAGCACGTGCGCCTCGGCCACGGCGAAGCCGTCGTCGAGGCCCAAGGCAGCCGTCGTCGCCGCGACGTCGTCCTTCCTTCGCTCGACTTCCTCGGCGAGCGGGCTGCCGGCCAGCAGCGCCACGTCGGCGGCCGGCCAGAACAGCGGCAGATGGTCGACGCCGCCGAGCGCCCGCCGGTACGGCGCCCAGAAGCAGTCTGCGTCCTCGCGCGCGAGGTAGAGCGCGAGCGCGAGGTTGCCGTCGTTCGTAGCCACGCCGCTGGAGCGCGCTCGTTGCAACGCTTCGGCGACGTCCGGCCGCCGCTCCGCCTTGTCGACCGTCAGCAGCAGCGGCTCGGGCACGCGCAGCAAGACGTCGCCCGGCGCGAACGCGGCCGTCGCGACGACGCCGCGGCCACCTCTCGCGGTCGTGGTTACGCGCAGCCGGCTGAACTCGGCGCCGCCGCTTGCGAGCCAGTCGAGGAAGCGCTTCATTGCCTATGCATGCTGCTCATCATCTTGCTTGCTGCCAAGTTCTGTCGCCGCACCGATCGTCTGCGTGCGTGTCTCCTCGTCAGATGATCGATGCGAGTGCGTGGTAGCGTTGAGAGGGTGCTCGGCCGAGGACCACCCCCCGAAGGGCTTTGATGTCCAGTGGAAGCTGTACCACCAGATCCAGTGGGAGAGCGCGAACGTCATGTTCCCGCGGTGCAAGAAGAAGAATTTAGAAAGGGGCACGCGGTACTGCTTTAGGGTACGAGTCGCGGCGCACGCGGCGAAGCCGGCGTCGAACTGGTCGCGGTCGATCGACGCGACGACGACGGAGCCGTTCAAGGCACCGAGGAGGGAGTCGCCCATCCTCAAGAGAGCCGCGTCGGAGTTCATGAAGAATTTTAGGCGGAAGCCCTTCGGTGATGCGAGCAACAAACAGCCCGCGCCGCCCTCTGGCGCTCCTAAAAACAAACCCCAAACGGCGCGGAAGCCGCCATCCACAAAACCCGGCGGCTGGTTCGAATTGCGCGACGCGAACGGCCAGGCCTACTACTGGAACGCGCAATCCGACGAGAGCCAGTGGGAGCCTCCTTCCAAGTGGTATCAGGAAAAGGACCCGACCTCCGGCGTCGCCTACTACACGGACGGCAACCACTCGACGTGGCGCCGTCCTTCTGATTATGTGGAGGTGGCCAAGCCGTCGGGCGGCGACGCGCGCGACTTCGCGCGGCAGACGTTCCGCGCGCGCGCGCCCGTAAGTTAATATCGATCGTTCACATTACTTCCGGGGCCGCTTCCTACTACCAGTACCATCCGAGTCACGGGGGAAAATATCAGTGGTGTCGAAGCTGCCGTCGAGCGCCTCCACGTCGATGGGCCGGTCGTTGGCCAGGAGCGGGTGCGCGCGCGCGTGGACGTTGACGCGGTGGCACGCTACGTTGTCTTCCCTAGAAACCTCGACCCAGAGCGCCGTCTCCGCGAGGTTCACCGTCGGACAAATGTGCTTCGGCACGAGATACAGCACGTCGCCCTTGGCGATCGAGTCGCACTCCACGGGCAAGTGCTCCTCCGACGCCTTGCGCAGGGCGTAGTCCGTCTTCCCAATAATTTGGCAGAGCGGGTCGCCCGCGTCCGCCGCCAGCGCCTTCACGCCGGCGTCGAGCGTGTAGACGCCCGCCGTCGGGTTCGACACGCAGCGGCTCACGACGACCGCCGCCGGTTCGAGCCCGACCGGGCACTCGTCGAACGACCGGAGGTCTCCGAGCACGATCGTGCCGGCCGAGACGCGGTGGCGGCCCGTCGCCGCGAGGCCTTCGTGCGCGATGCTCGAGAGTAGCGCGGGCGTCCCGGCCGTGATGAGCGTGCAGGTGGCACCCAGCGCGGCGTCGATTTCTAGCAGCCGGTCGTAGAGCGGAAACAGCGCCGCGTCGAGCCTCCGTCGGTCACCAGCGTGCTCCTTGAGCAGACCACCGGCGTGGCCGTCGTACATGTGCAGCCCGCTGAAGCGCTCGCCGACGGCATCACGGATTGATCTAGCGGTCGCCAGCGCACGATCGAGCGGGCAGCCCGTCCTATTCATGCCCGGGTTGATGTCCAGGTACACGTCGAGGGCCACGGGCCGGTCCTCGTCGAAGCTCCCGATGTTGAGCAAGGGATCCCGCGTCCGGCCGGCCTCGACGACCTCGCGGGCACCATCCACGTCCTCGACGATGACGGCCCACGAGACTATGTCCTCCTCCGCGTCACCGTCGCTCGCGTTGCCGTAGCGGCACGCGCGCGCCGCCGCCGCGATGCGCGCGAGCGTCGGGCCCGTGTGCGGATAACTCACGACGACCTCGAAGGGTCCGTCGCCGCGGCCGCGCAGCGTCTGGCCGAGGAGCTCGGCCTCGCGGGACGTCGCGCACTTGAACTGCTTGACGCCACTGTTAATAAGCTCTCTGATGATGTCCTTCGACTTGACGGTCTTGATGTGCGGCTGCCACCTCCTCGCACCGCCGCAGGCCTTTATCACTCGCTCGACGTTTTGGCGCAAGACGTCGGCGTAGACGACGAGGCTCGGTGTGCAGAGGCGCTGTTCCAGAGCCGTCGGGAGCTTATATCTTGCTAGCTGCCAGGCTGTTGCGGCAGCCATTTTGGTACCGAAGCGTAGAGGTGCTCGCAGGCAGAGATGCTCTGCGAGACAGGTGTGCTTGCGAGGCAGCAGGCGTTGAATGAGCGATACTTGCAAGAGTGTGGTGGTTCGAGAACTGGCTGCTACGTCCCAACACGGCTCTGCTGCCTCAAACGGCGCGTACCAGGCCCCAAAACTCGCAGTGGCCTGTGAGCACGGGTTTTTCGGGATAATCCAAAAAATCGCAAAACGCACCCAGCACGTGTATGCAAGGAGCCAAGACGGCTCTTTGGACGAAGAGTAGACAATCCATCTTCAAATATCGTCCTTTGGCGGCAAATCTCTGGCGTGAGAGAACAGACGCTTTCCGCTGCTTATCTACGCCGCCCCAAGGTCGCCTCCACCGGATCCGACGCCGCTCCCGCCTCCCAGCCGCCCGCGCCGCCGCTTGCGAGCCAGTCGAGGAAGCGCTTCATTGCCTATGCATGCTGCTCATCATCTTGCTTGCTGCCAAGTTCTGTCGCCGCACCGATCGTCTGCGTGCGTGTCTCCTCGTCAGATGATCGATGCGAGTGCGTGGTAGCGTTGAGAGGGTGCGGAGAGGCGTAGAGAGCACCTATGCAAAACCGCTCTCGCAAAGGCCCAGCTTTGCGCTGCCTCCAGGGTCCGTACAGGCAACGGCAGGACAGCAGGACTCGCGAGAGGCGAGAGTGCATCGAGCATGGCTCCCGCAGACAACGAGAAAAGGGGCAAGTCACGTCGCACCAAGCAAAAACAGCAATCACAGGGCTCACCATCATCCATGCCCTCTGAAGCCGTGATCGACCGACAATTGGGCATAGCGTTCGACATCATGGCAGCGACGAGGGCCTGCGCCGCGGCCCGGGCTGCTGCGCGCAATAAGGCGACTCCGACTGTTCGTATATTGAAACGCTCGGAGGACGCAACTGCCGCGGCGCCCGCGGCGGCGGCGCCCGCGGCCGCGGAGGCGCCCGCGGCAAAGAAGAAGAAGAAGTCGAAGCAGGCTTGTCGCTTCTTCGCGAAAGGAAAGTGTCGCAACGGCGACACGTGCCCGTTTCGTCACGTCGCCGATGCTCCGAAGGCGT
>JACLAA010001807.1_pt1 | contig 16041 bp, 7 predicted proteins | sample 8027891 | NCBI WGS metagenome assembly JACLAA01 (sample SAMN15724900, study PRJNA655200) | protist metagenome | isolation source: fluorescence activated cell sorting (FACS) single amplified genomes of... | place: Spain: Blaines Bay Microbial Observatory, Mediterranean Sea | collected 2016-01-19 | reverse complement strand
CCCCGCGGCGCGAGCTCGAACACGTCGCCCTCCAAATCGCACGCGAAGACCGCGCACGCGCCGAGGAGCGCCTTGTGCGCGTCGAGCGCCGCCTCGACGTCGACGTCAACGTCGTCCGCCGGCCGCAGCGCCGCCGCGAGGTCCTCCAGTTCCTTGAGGAGCGCCGGCGTGCCCGGGCCCGCGGCCACGGCCAGCACGCGTCTCACTGGAAGGTCCGGCGCGTAGAGCTGCGCGAAGGTCGCGTGGACGTTCAGCGCGTTACACGACGTGCCCATGGCCGCCGCGGCGCTTTCTGGAGAGGGCGCGTCCTCCATAACCTCGGCGCAGCCCGCGGCCGCGGCGAAGCTTTGTAGAGCGTCCGCGTCGCGGAGGCAGCAGAAGGGCGCGCCCGCAATTGTGGAAGCGTGGTCCAAATACGACGCCGTCGCGTCGCCGGCCGCCGCCGCGAAGACCACGGGTCTATTGGAGAAGAGGGGCTGCTTGCCGTAGACGTAATCGGCCCACGACGACTGCTTTTTCGTGAGTTTGGGCCAGTCGTCGACCGCGGCCTGCCTGATTGCGACGTCGGGCGGCTGCGCCATTGTTATGATGGCCGGGTCGCGGACGGCCCCTAGCGTTTTGGCCTTCGGCAGCGCCTCCAACCCGACGAGCGGTCTCTCCGTAAGAAGCGCCTCGACGAGCGCCTTCGGCTCGAGGCGCTCCGCGGCGACTCCGCGCAGGCGGCCGGCGGCGGCGACGCAGGCCTGGGCCAGGCGGAGGTTCGAGATGGCGCTGCTGGCCATTTTCTTTTGTTATGGTGGCTGCACTGAGCTTTGCAAGCTGTCTATGCTGTGGCGGAAAAGGAGTGCAGTCTTCGGAGCAGCGATTGCGGGTGTGCCAAATGAATCAAGACACGACAAAACCGCCACTGTAAGCGCACGGATCGGCTGCTGGCTTGGGCGCACTCGAGCATGCTCCTTTCTAGTGCCTTACAGGCCGCTAGCGCAGACAAACACGACACCCGTAGCGGCCCGCGAAACCGGCTTTGATCCCTCGCGACGTTTTACGAGGAGCTCGAAAGGCAATTTGTAGGACGAGAACCTAAGTCGCGCGCGCGGCGCTCGCGCGGCGCTCTTCAGCGCGGCTAAGCAAAACCGCCCTCCGAGGTGTGACGGGATCCGTCGCGCGGTCTCTGGGCCAGTAAAACCGGCGCACTACTCCGTCGCCTAGCGACTGTGAGACACTTGCAGGCGAGCTCTGATTGAGCATGGCCTCTAACAAATCTGGCGTCCGAGTCCGACGGACGGTGCACGACGGCTGGGTAGACCGCTAGCTAGAAAACAAAAAAGATTCTTTGTGCTAAGGTTAGCAGTAGTCGTGGAGTAAGCTATGTGCAGAGACGGGCGAGGCCCGCGGCCCTGGGGGCGGCGCGTGGCGGCGGCCGTGGCTAGGCAGGGGAGAGGTCAGACCGCCGCTCGCGGCGCGGGGTCGAAGTACGGCACGACCTCGTCGAGGACGTGCGCCGGCAGGCGGGACAGGATGGAGCCCGGGTCGCGCTGGCCGATCCAGCAGAGGCGGCGCCGCGCGCGGAACCGCTTCTCGCGGTCGTCCAGGAGCCCGAGGTCGCGGAGGACCGTGCGCTGGCCGCGCTCGCGCTGGTAGGCGCCCGCGCCGCCGGCATCCCTGAGCTTGCGTCGCAGCGCGAGGAACGAGGCCTGAGCCTGGAGGAGCGCGTCGAGGCTCTGGGTCCGCCGCGCCGCGCGGGCCGCGCGCGCGACGCGGCGCCGGGCCGCGGCGCAGGCCTTGGCGAGGCTGGCGCGCGTCTCGTAGCCCGCCGGCGTCGTCGTCAGAATGCCAGAAGACGACTGGAGGTAGAGCTTGTCCTGCGGCAGCGGCACGCGCGCCGCGAGCGCCGCCGTCTCGCCCTGGTCCGCCACGTAGGGGTTGACGACGGCCCACCTTGTTAATAGTCCGAAGGGGTCCACTTCCAAGACGCCCCCGGCGACGGCCCGCAAGTCTTCGTAGAGAGTCTCGAAGTCGCCGGCGTAGCGATGCAATAAATCCGCACCCCCCAAACCGACCAGCGCGTACCAGGCGCCCTCGTCGTCGTCGATGGCGTCGTCGACGCCGACGGGGTCGGCCCACGGCGCGCCCCGCCTTCGCCGCTCGAAATGGGCGCCGACGCCGATGCGGATCGCCCCTTCTTGGGGCACGGCGGCAAAAGCATACGTCCCAGCTGGTAAATTGATCGTAATATCGGCGCGCGCAACTTGCCAGGCCGACGCTCCTATTTGAATCCGCTGTTCGTGCGCTGCACCTTGCACTAAGGGATGGACCCTAAGAGGCAAAGAGGCTTGGTCAAAGATCCCGAGCAGGCACCCCTCGCCGGGGCCTAACACGAGAGACCTAAGACGTGCGGGGTCCCGCATGAAGGGCGCTTGCGAAGCCGTCCGTTCGACCGCGGCCTGTTCTTCGTCGGTCCTAGCTGTAAATCCAGAAACCACAGATCGACGGTCGAACAACGACGCGTTCGTCTCGGATCTTTCTTCGATACCCGGGAGAGGCGGCGCCCGGCCGACCTCGTGGACGTTCGACGCCTCGGCCACGGACTCGGCCACGGGCACCGCGCACGCCCAGCTCGACACGTGCGATCCGGTTGTCAAGAATTCCGCGTTCTTTAAATGGGTGCCGTCGGTCGCTAGCGTCAACAATGACGCGTCGATGGGCGTGCCGATGAAAGTGGCGGCCACGGTACCACTTATATCATTGACGTTCTGCATCACCAACGACACAAAACCATGTCTAGCGCGCAGTGACAGCGCGAAGGGTCGCGGCGCGCCGCCGTCGGCGATCCTTCTTACCTCCTGCAGGGCTTTCCTTCGGTCGGACGTGTGGGCGAAGGGTAAGTTAGCCAAAGAACCAGGCCGATCTAATCCCGTAGCTTCTCTAGCACCTTGCGACCATAAAGCGACAGCACCGTCCCTCCGCACCCCAACCACAAACAACGTCATTCTCTCTAATGAATCTACTCGTGCTTTTTCGCGTTGTTCGTTGAATCGCTCCGTGACGTCTCGCAAACAAACGACCCATGACAATTCTACGTTCCACCGCCCGTTGAATCTCTGGCGAGCTACGATTTCTACGGTACGGCCACCCTCCACGTCGACGGCGACGGTGACAGTGCGTTGCGTCGGGTTCGGTCCCGCGAGAATCGCATCCAGCGCAGTACCGGTAGATCTATCTACCGGCTTCTGCCTCAGCACACCATCCAAGACATCACCGTTCGGCGCGACCACGTCCGCGGCCTGGTTGCACTTTAAGACTCGATAGCCGTCCTCGTCGTACGTCAGGACCACAACTCCATCTCCGACGTGATCAATGACCGCATCCGCGTCCGTCAACAACCTCTGATGCGTCGCGTGCTCCTCGTCCCAGCGCCACACGAGCGCCAGTGTCAACAGCGCGATCGTTCCGAGGATAATCAGCGTGACGACGAATCTCAAATTGCCTTCGTCGAGTTTGGGTAGTGGCGTCCAGTCCTCGCAGACGATCTCGAAGGGCGTCGTGTGCAGCGGTCTCCTGACAGTGGCCTTGGCGTAGTCGTCGCCTTTCGTGACTCGACGTTTATCTACGGTGTAATCTGGCTGCGGATTATACTCGCCTGCCGGCGGCGACTTCCGCGCGTCCGCCTCGCGATAATGGATTCGGCGGTGCTTCAAGGTTAATAATTCTAGCACGCTCTTGGGGCCCTGGAACATCATGATGCCGACCGCTAAGACACCGGCAAACGGCTCGTCTTCCGTCGGCGTGCCGACCGCCGCCCCGTGGGGCCCCTCCTCCCACACATAAAAAAAGGCCCAGTTCCGATCATCGTGCTGTTCGACGAAGGTCTCGCCCCTCGCTAAGACATCTAGTGCCGTGCAGGGCCTCGGTGCTGCTGGAGCCCCGCACGTGCTACCCTCCTCGGCGAGCCGTCCCCCCAGATAGGCGATCGCATCGATGCCCAGCACGAAGTCGTAGGGGCTCACGTTGAACGTCGCCGGGCCCTTGCTCTTGTCGCCCTGGTTCCAACCCTCAGACGTGCCGCCGGGCGGAAAGGTGTAGTTGCCCGGGCCCGCTTGTGTGGTGACCACGCCATGGTCGTCGTTAAAGAACCACGCGTACGTGCAGGGCGCGATCTTCGACTGCTGGGCGACGTCGGGGTTCGTCGGCGGCGGCGCCTCTTCTGTATCCTTTAACAGGCCCGTGCACTGCTTGTCGTCCTCGCCGTAACACATCTTGTCCGCGGTCAAGTCGTGGTCGAAGTCCCAGACCGTGCGGCCCGTGAGCACCTTGCCGCGGCACGCGTCGTCCACTTCCTGGTTACAGCACAGGCCGCGTTTGTCGCAGGCCTCCGCCATAACATCTAAAACGCCGGCCGGCTCTAATACCATATCGCGGCATGTGCTGTCCACGGCGCCGCAGCACACGCCATATTCTTCGCATTTATCCGCCATGAGGCACGTCCAGCACGTCGGCGCGAGGGGCGACCAGGCCTCCTCCCAATCCGGCGCGTCGCCGCGATCAATGATCGGCGCCAGCAGCAGCTGCAGATTCATTTCCATCAGCACCTTCGACTCCGGCGCGATGCCCGCCGCGACGACGTCCGTGGCCGCGACCAGACCCAAACCCCACGCGGCGTTGCGCGTCATGAGCTCCTGCGCTTCATTCGGATCGGAGGGCTTCCAGATCTTCTCCCAGCGGCCCTCGCTCTTCGCCGTGCCGAGCCAGCCCTGGAGGAACATGCGCGCGGACTTGGACGTCGAGGACTCCGTGAGGAGCAACGTCGTGGCCGCGTAGTCGCACCGCTCCTTGTTCACGGACGCGCGCCGCACCTTCTCGAGGCGCGGCACGACTAAGAACTCGTACCATCCTAAAAAGACGAGCATGAAGGCCACGATCGCGCCTGCGTTCGGACAATAGGTGAGATGAGAGGACGCCGAACGGCGCGTCGCGGTCGGCGGTGCCTCGGACGATCGCGGGGGCGCGTCGCGCGGCGCGACGCCGGCTCTCCGAGCCCGCATCCGGCCGCGGACGGGGGCGGGCTGCGTTTTCGGCGCTGCTGTGAACCCAAGAGGAGAGGCTGGAAATAGCTCCTCCGCTGGCGCGTGTGCGTGATGGGCTGCATACGCTTTCGCCAGCGCGGCGCGGCTGGCGCCTCGACGTCCATTTTTGCGCCGCGCACGCCTCCTCCCGGCCGCGCAGAAGTGTGAGACGCCTCAGCTCCGCTGCCCCGCGATGGGGACGAGCGTGCTAGTGCGGCTTTTTTGTACGCGGGCGATCGCTCCGCGAGGCGTGTTGTTGTGAGCCGTGGGGTGTCGGGACCTTTCGGACCTAGCGTCCTGTAAGGCACTAGCTCAGAGCTTTTGCCGAGCTCAAATGACGCGTTGCAACAGTGGGCTCTGAGTGCGATCGAGCTATCGCATTGGCACTGCGCCGCGTAATAAGTGAGCACGTCGCCATCCGAGCCTTGCCTCCGCCGGAGAAGCCGCTCGACACGCCCCTTGCAGCTGGCAGCTTCGAAGTGCAGCACGTTCGTCCCGCGCGTCCTCGTCGTCCTGCGCGTCCCGGGCGCACGCACGGACGCATCATGCCCAGCGCACCGGCCATGGCGAGCAGCAGCCTCGACCTCGAGCGGCTCATGGCCGACTTGATACCCAAGCTCACGCCGACCAAAAGACGCGAGCTGCGTTATTTGGTGAGGGGGCTGAAGACGCGGAAGGTGATCGGTGGCATCCCGTCGGTGAGCGCGGCGCTCGTGGCGCGGGCGCCGGCGCTCGTCGGCGCGCACCTCTGGCGCTCCTGCGTCGAGAAGCAGCGGCGCGAGCCCGAGCCGCGGCTGGCGTTCCTCAACGACGTGCCCGACGACGTCTTCAAGATCATCGCGCGCTTTGCCGCGGCGGCCAAGGCGACGCGCGACGCGCCGGACGGCCTGCGGCCGCTGTTCCTCTCGCACCGGCGCGGGCGCAACGTCATCGACTGGTGCGTGGCGCTGGATGACGTCGCCGACGTCATACGCCCGGACCTGGTGAATGGCGACCGGCCACATGGGCTACCGGTGGGCATGCTCGAGGGGTACAGGCAGCACTGGCCGCGCCGCGTCCTGATGCGCGCGTATTTCCACCTGAGCCGCGCGCGGCTCCTCTGGGACGGCGCGCGGCGGCCGGCGGCGCTGGGGGGGCTCGCGGACCTGCTCACGAGGGGGCTCCGGGGGGGGACGCCAGAAAGGCTGGCGCCCCGCGCGTGCCACGTCACGGGCCTCGATATGGCGCGTCAGGCGTTCGTGGTGACCCGCGGGGCCGCGCGCGGCCCCGTGGCGCCGTGGCGCCGCTACCACCGGGCGACCTTCGAGTGCGGCGGCGACACCTGGGACGTGCGCATCGAGCGGAAGCGCGTCATGCGGCTGCGCTGCATGCGTGAGAACACGGGGTCCAGCAGCGACGAGGCCGAATTCGACGCCGACGACGACGACCTGTGCCTCACGGTCCAGAAGATGCCCTTCGAGGCGTGCCGGCCGACGTGCAACTGCGCCTACGACTTTCCCCTGCGCGTCGCCGTCCTCGGGCCGACGGGCATTTGGGAGCAATTCTCAAAAGGGGGCTTCGAGTGGTACGCCGTGTCGGGCTGCTGGTTCTCGCGGGACCTCGCCGGCTGGAGCGACTGGGTCCGCGCCGTGGACAAGGCGGAGGCGGACGCGCCGTGGGACGCGCCCGTCCGCCTGCTCGTGACGACGCCTGCGGCCTACTTCGTAAGTTAGATTTTGCGACTCCTTGTCCGCGCGGTCTCGGTTGCGGATATGTGACGGTGCCGATGTTACGGTGCTAGGACTAGTGGGCGGAGCCCCTGGGGGGGAGACACCGCGCGTCGCCGATTCATCGGTGCATTTTTCTAGTGTCTTGCATGACGCTAGCTAGCTCTAGGCACACGAGTCCCACGATCTGCTGCGGCTGTAGCCATCCTCCGGCGCAAGCAGAGAGGCACGGACGGCTCTCCTGAAGCCGTCGCCCCGCAACGCGTGGTCCACGCGCGCCAGAACGGCTGGCAGCACCTGCAAAAAGGTGCTCCCAAAAGTGCAAGCACTAACAAGCTGCAGCAACCGAGCGCCGAGGGCAAGCAAGAACTGAAAAGCGATGCTCATCATCGCCGCCCGCGCGGCGCGCACGCGCACGCCGCTGCTGCGCGCGCTAGCAACCCACACGAGCCCCCACGGCACGATAGCCCCACCGAACCAGAGTTTTACTGAATATGTCGCGGCCAAGGTCCAGCAACACGATCCCAATAAGCCCATGTTAGTTGATGCATTATCCGGCCAGACGCTGACCTTCGGCCAGTTCGCGCCGCGCGTCGCGCGCGCCGCGGAGCGGCTGAAGACGGCGGCCTCAAAACCGTTCGGCGCCGGTTCTACTTTACTCATTCATTCGCCGAACTGCGTCGACTTTCCGGTGGCCTTCCACGCGGCTCTAGCTCTAGGTGGTGTGGTCTCAACCTCCAATCCCCTCTATACGCCTCGGGAGCTCGCCCACCAGATCTCGGACTGTGGGGCGTCTCACATCTTGACGGTAGGCGTCTTCCATGACACGGTGAAAGAAGCCGTGGAGTTGTCTGGAAGCGACGCTACGATTGGTGTCCTGGGTACGGAGTCGTCGATCTGCCAGGATGGCGCGGACGGCGGTGCCGGTACCTTCTCCCTAGCTGATGAAGACCGAACGGCCATCGGCGGCGGCGTCGTATCCACGGAAACGCCGTTCGACGCTTCACAGTGCTTAGCCGCTTTACCCTACTCGTCAGGAACGACGGGCCTCCCGAAAGGCGTCATGTTGACCCACGGCAACCTAGTCGCGAACCTCGAACAAACGTACGAGCTAGTCAAGAGAGCAAGACCTGATCTGTTGGGGGACAACGACGTCCTACTAGGCCTCCTCCCCATGTTCCACATCTACGGCATGGTCACCATCCTCCATTATAGCATGATCCACGGGAGTACCCTCGTAACTCTACCTAACTTCGAACCTGAGACATTTTTAAAAGCGATTGCCCAACATAGAGTGAATGTGGCCCATCTCGTGCCGCCTCTCATCCTATTCTTGGCCAAGCACCCGGCCGTCAAGCCGGAAATGATCTCGTCTTTAGAATGCATCATGAGTGGCGCGGCTCCCTTAGATGCGCACACGCAGCAGGAAGCGGCCACCAGAATCGGCTGCGAGGTCGTCCAGGGCTATGGCATGACCGAGACGTCTCCCGTGCTGACCATTGACTGCGTCAAGGGCGGCAAAGCTGGGGCTGCTGGCCAATTGGTGCCGTCCACGGAAGCCTGTCTGAAAGTGGCGGATCCCGCATCTAAGACGGGTTTCAGAGACGCTCAACCCGGAGAGGAAGGTGAATTGTGGTGTCGCGGTCCGCAAGTGATGCCGGGGTATCTCAACAGGCCCGACGCGACGGCAGAAACGTTAGTGGATGGCTTCGTGAGGACCGGAGATATTGCTACCGTCGACAACGAGGGCAACTTCTTTATTGTTGACAGAGTGAAGGAATTAATAAAAGTGAAGGGGCTACAAGTCGCACCCGCAGAGCTCGAAGGTTTACTATTAACACATCCCGCGGTCGCCGATGCCGGTGTTGTTGGAGAACCGGATGCGAGGACGCCGGGCGACGAGCGGCCCCACGCCTTCGTGGTCCTCAAACCGGAGACGCAGTTGTCAGCCGTCGACGTGACCAATTTTGTGGCCGGCCGCGTCGCGGCCTACAAGCACGTCCGAAACGTTACCTTCGTCGAGGAGATCCCCAAGTCCGCGTCGGGCAAGATCCTTCGGAGGGTGCTGCGCGACCGGCTCAAGGAGGGCTCTTCCCCATAGATGGCCTAAGGACTATTCAAGACCATTAGGAAGTGTCTTGTTCCACGAGGAGTTTGAAGCATGTTGTGGAATCATCTTGCGTTTTGCGGTGAGGTTATTGGGTTTGCGGCTTGACTCGACTTCTAGTGTCTTACAGGCCAGATTGAAGAGCCCGATTTGAAATCCGCCTGAACGCGACACACGCGATGTCTCGGCTTCAGGACCTGCCCTCTGAGCTGCTCGCAAACATAATTCTATTCGCCGATTGGCACTGCCTCTGGTCGAGTGATGAAAAGTGGGCAGACCTGCTGGCCTTACGAGCCGACCAGAGCCACATAGCTGATCTGTTCGACCTCCTCGAGGGCCGCTGCCGAGAAGCCAATATTCCGCCGAGGTTCCAGATCAAGTTACTAGTGTGATGCCGCGTGACGGGTAAAGAAGGTATACGTCATTAGTCTTGGCGGGGAAAGGGGGAAAGGGGTCGTCGCCAGATCATCAGGCACTCGACGACTGCCGCGACGGCACCTCCGTGCACGACGACCGCCTGGAACTAGACCCGAGCTCCTTCATCAACGCCGTTCTACTGGAAACGAGCTTCGACGAGAAGGAGGCAATCGAATCGAGGATCTCCGGTATCTGCATCGCTGCGTCGCCGACGTACTCCCGCAGCAGCTTCTGCTCCTGGTTCATCTCGTCCAGGGCCTTCTTGGCCTCATTCAATGCATCGCGTGTTGCTTTGGAGGCCTCCGGGACAGCTCGCACGAAAGCATGAACAGCCTCATCATCAACAGTCTTCTTCTTTTTTGGTATGGACTTGACGAACTGGTCGAGGGCGTTCAGCGCGTTCATCTCGCGCTGCTTCACCTCCAGCGTCTTCTCGGCGATGGCGTTTTCCGCACCGGCTTTTAGTTTTGGCGCGATGACCCTAAGAGCGCGATCGATCTCCGCCCCATCTAACCCCTCCTCCCGGTCGAAGGCGTCGTCCTCCAGCACCCTCGCTAAGTAGTCCATGGCCGTCTTGCCGCCCTTGCCCTTCGTCTGGCTGAGCTTTTCCAAGTCTACGAGTCGGACCGCGACGGCCGAGCCTCGTCGCGAACCTTGGTTCAGCCTGTTACCTAACGCGAGAGCAGCGTGGCACGCCGCCCGCAGCATGGGCTCTTCTCTAGCTAGTCGACAAGCCTGTGACGCCGTCTGCGCGGCCTCGACACAAGCCTCAAGCTCTGAAGGCGCTTCACCACAAGTAGCCGCACCGTTCAAGCAACTCTTGAACCGTTGCAAACCAAACGCATGCGCCGCGACCACAAAGGCCGTCGCCTTGTTGAACTTCGCGTCCGGCGTTTTGGCAGCCGACTCCGCGACCTTCCTACATTCCTCTTCGGTCGGCATGTTCTCCACTAATCTCCGTAAAACGTCCGGCGGCGCACATCTTTCGGTATCATTACTTCCGAGCACCTTCTTCGTCGCTAAACCAGTGCCTAAGCCAGTGGCGACCAACGCGCGAACTAACCCCGGCGCGTCGGCGCATAAGTTCCGGCAGTCGTTCAATCCAAGCACGATGCTATCAGAAGACGATTCATCCTCCGTAGGGGGCCACGATTTAACATCTCTCAGGTTCGCTAATGTAATTTCAAGATTTTGCGCTTTGGTGCCTTCCAAGAGTTGCACTTCTTTCTCTCCCGAAGGTTTGCTGGACTTCTTCGGCGCCGGCGCGAGCGCGAACATCTCCTCGAGCATTTCTGAAGCGGCTTGATTCTCCGTGAATAGAGATTCCGCTCTCGCGCCTAACGATTCGCGCTTCCTTCTGCCAGATCTACCCCACAGGCTTCCTTTCCTCCTCTGAATAGAAGGCGACGACAACCCGTCCCAGTGGATGTTTTTTGTGGTCGACTGAGGTGCTTGTGTGACAGAAGACGCTTCAGGGATAGGCGCGCCGATAGCTCTCGCAATAGCAACCAAAGTAGCGTGGTTGCAGCCCTCGCCCACGACGGTCGCCATGATCTTCTCGAGGGGCACGCCGACCTTCTTCTTCTTCTTCGCGGCGAAGAGCTTGGACTCGTCGACGGGTTCCTCGGCTTTTTTGACGGGCGTCGCCGGCTTGAGGCCGAGCGCCGCGCGCAGCGCGTTCATCCCATTCGCGTCGAGCTTGCCGTCCTGCTTCGCCTTATGCAGCGCGCACTCCGCGTCGAGGCCGAACTTCTTCATCTTGAGGTAGGGCTCCAGTAGTTTATCATCGACGGGCGCCGCGGCTTTTTTGGTAACGACTTCGGGGGTGCTCGGCTTCGACGCGGCCTTGCGCCGTCGCCGTAGATGGATCACTAAGGGAAAGGCCTCCCGTTCCACCGCGTCCGCCAGCAGCTCGTAGCAGTCATCGGTAGAAAACACACCATCCCCGCCCCGCTCGACGTCGCCCTCCCTCTCGAAGAAGGACGTCTTGCCGATGCCCACGACCTCGTCGCCACATTGTATTGAGGCGTGGTGCTCGGAATCACTTGTAACTTCTTCCACCCTAGGTCTTTCACTGGTTTCAAATTTGATGCCAAGAGGGCCCGTCTCGAAGGTCAGCGAGAAGCGCTCGTAGGGCGCCGGCGACGGCGGCGCCCTCCTGCAAGCGAAGAGCGCGGCGACGTTGGCGAAGGCGCCACTTTTTTTCTCGGGTAGTGGAGGCGGCGGCGAGGGCGGCGCCGGCGGCGCGGCGCGCGCCGCGAACAAGTTGCTGAGCGCGGCGTGCTTTTCTTCCTTGGGCGGCGCGGGCGGCGCGGCGCGCGCCGCGAAGAGGTTCGACAGAGCGGCGTGCTTGTCCTCCTTGGGAGGCTCGGGCGCCCGCGCCGCGAACAGATTTGACAAAGCAGCGAACTTCTCCTCCTTCGGGGGCTCCTCTGCGGGCGGCGGCGGCGGCGCCCGCGCCGCGAGCATGGCCTCGAGGGCGCTCGTCTTCTTCGGGGCCGGCGCCGCGGCGGGCGGCGCCCGCGCCGCAAACAAATTCGAGAGCGCCGCGAACTTCTCCTCCTTCGGCGCCTCCTCGACGACGGCCTCCTCGCTCACGGCGCACTCCATGTCGCCTGCCACCAAACCGCGCGCGCGCTCCGCCTTCGCGGCGGACGCGGTGGGCTCCGCCGCGGCCGCGCGCTTCTCCTCGGCCGACGGGCTCTCTTCCGCGACTGGAGGCTCTGCCGGCGCCGCCGCCTTTGAATGGGCGTCCTGCACGTAGGTTATCACAGACGCTCCTTGCGGCGTCCGCTTCTTGGTCGATAACGCCTTTTCCACCACTGCTCTAGGTGCAGGCGTCAGGTCCGCACCGGACTCGCCGAAGGAATTGAATGAAGCGTCCGGAGACGCTGAGGGTGGCTTCTTCGTCTCTACTAATCGAACCTTCGTATTCGTCCTATCACCGAGCACTCTGGAAGGAGGCGGCGGCGTCGGCGTCGGCGTCGCCGGCTCCTGCTCCTTCTGTTTCTGGGCGTCCAACCTTTCCTGGATGGCCCGCGTCCAGCGCTGGTGGGCGAATTTGGTTTCCACCGCTAACGTGAGCTCGACGTCGCCGTCTTCGTCGAGCAACGCGAAGGCGAGCTTGTTTTTTGGGGCTTTTGCGGAAGGTTGCAAGCTGACGAAGGCGAAGGGGTAGCGCTTCGTGTCCGCCGGTCGTTTTGTGTTGACGACAACTAACGCGTCCTCCTCGAGGCTCACGTCTCTTGGTTGCCACGCGGCGAGGCCGAAGGGGCGCGGGACTTTCTTCTCGAGGGTGCCGTGCATCTCCACTCGTCGTCTGCGCGTACTGTTGACGTCTCGCGTCCGCGGGGGCGTGCGCTTTCGCTTCTACGCTCACGTGTGCTGTTCGACGTTATACGGCGTCTGTAGCGGCTATTGCGGCTCCGTTACCGCACCGTGGCCGCGAGGCAATGACGTAGCTTACAGCAAGCGACGCGCTGCGTCCAGGTGTCGCTAGTTAGCGCGTACGCCCGCAAAGTTACGGACTAAAACGGGGCCGCATAATCACGCTAGACACACACACACTAGCGCGCAAATACGCTAGACGTACAAACGCCCGCCGCCGAGAGCTATGCCAGGCGTGCATCGAGGCCTATTGAGCTTCTTTCGCCCTTCGCGCGGCCTCGCCTTCGGCCTTCTCACTGTTTCGGCGCCACATTGAATACCGTCGCAGAACCGTCGGCTTGCCGCGTCGCATACAAGCTAAGGCATCGATTCGAAGCCGGCAGCAATCGGCCACAACGGGGCTGCGCGCGAACGCGTCGCCGAGAGAGCACCGAGGGGCAGCTTCAGTCAGCACACGTGCCGCAGTGACCGCAGAAATCGCGCGCAGGCAACAACGATACCATGGCGCCGCCCATACACGTCAAGGCCGTCGCCGGCATTGTCAACGGCTTCGTGCTGATTGCCGGTATTAGAAACGTCGCCGCGCCCGGCATGGCGCTCCCAATTATCCCGGAAGATTCGGCCTTCCAGGACCACTTCCACGACGGTTCCAGAAAGGTCGAGTTCCTCTTCCAGATGCTGGGTGTGTGCTTTTGTGCCATGGCGTTCAATAAGTTAGTTGCGGTTTTCACGACCCCCGAGTCCACATTCTTAAGGCAGAAGCTCTTCTTCACCTACGGGCTCTGCGACCTGGCCATGGCCGCCGTCGTCGCCCAGTACAAGGGCCTGCCGATGAGCGTGACGGGCGGCTTCGCGGCGATGCACGCGGTTGAAGGCGCGGCGTTCCTCCACGACGCTCTGATGCGGAAGCGGGCCGTGAAGAAGGCGGCGGGCAAGAAGAAGTAGGACGCGTCGGCGGCGTGGAGGGCGAGCGCCCTCACCAGTTTTCCGACGGCGCGGCGCACGCGTCGGATTTTGTAAGCTTTCAACTATCAACTCGACTCGAAGTACACTGCATATCCTGCCGATGTTTACCGCACTCAGATCCGCACTCCCACTTAGGGTTGACTCAGGTCTACGGACTACCAGTGTCGACGGGATATGTTACAGCTTTCTTAGGACCACGGCCACCCCCACGCCTTCCGCGCCGGCGGCTCCTCCGGCGCCTGCTTCGCGGCCGGGACCGCGTCCCGCGCCTTCGCCCGCGCGAAGCTGTCCTCCTTCGCCCTTTTTTCGGCGTCCTGCTTCTCGAACGCGCGCCGGTGCTCATACACGTCCCCGAAGGGCTGGAAGGGCTTGAGCTCGGGCCAGTAGTAGGCGATCAACTCGTCCTTGAGCGGAAAGTCCTGGGGCCGGTCCACGACCTCCTCTCCTTGATCCCACGCCTCCCTCCGCTTGGCATCTGACAAAATCTCGTGCGCCCGCGCCACCCTGGTAAACTCGTCGTGCGACCCGCCCTTGTCGGGATGGCACTCGCGCGACGCCTGGCGGTAGGCCCTCCGCAATTCATTTTCCGTGAAGTCGCAGGGGACGTCGAGCGTCGCATACACGTCGTCGAAAGTTGTTTTGGCATCGAAGCCGACTCTTTCTATTCTATCAGCAGTGGTATCAACAAGTTTGTTGCGATTGTATCGCATCTGGATGGCGATGGGATTGGAAGCTGCGGTCAAGCCGATGACGTCGGCCTCGTCTCCAGCAGACCAAAAGCCCCTTAGATCTTGCCTGGCCCTGACGACGTCGCCCACCTTAAATCCCGTGTCCCCAATGGGCGCGCCGCAGCCCACGGCCTTCGCTCGGACCCTTCCCAGCAGCATCCACGCGCCTAGGCCCGGTAACGCCCGATCCGCCTGATAAGCTTTGTCCAACGCTTGTAACGCGCCGCACGGTGAATGAACGTCGAACATGGCCAACGCTCGCTCCAAGAGAGAGGAGGCCTCGTCGCCTTGTGACGCCACTTCTAATGCTTTGCCCGGATCTCCTGCTCTTCTGAGGCAGTAGCTCACGGCGGCTCTAGCATGCGGCAGGCCCTTCGCCAAGGCTGCTCGCGCAGATTCGATTCCATCAGCCTGGCCGTCTCTGCAAGCTCTTCGCGCATTCTTCACCACGTCGCCATCGACCAGTTCGTTTTGACTGGAAGTCGCATTGCCTTCCAGTAAGTGACTCACAGACACCGTGGGAAACACGCCGTCCTCGACGACGGGCGGGCCACCTCGCGCCGCCCTTCTGCAATCCTCGTCGTGTCTCCGTTTTTGCTGAATCAATTCATCGAGTCGATCACGCGACATGATCGCGACGACCTGCCACGGTCGCATCGCATCGCCATACGCATCATCATCCGCCATCACCCGATTCTCCTTCGTCTCGTCTAAGGGCCGCAAGCGCCACGCGCCCAAGTTTAACCTTCGACCGTCCCTCTTCCTTTCCCATAAAATAGGCCTTTCAGGATCGGCCATGTTGTTCTGGATGATGGTGCCTTCTTCATGAGCCTCCCACCAGCCCTCTTCCGCCGCATACGTTTCTGCCTTCTCACCGACGCGCCAGTAGTGAAACTGACGATTGACCGGTAACCACGTGCGAGCATTCCCCGGGATGTAGTGCTTGCCCGGCTGCGCGAGGAAATCCCTCCCAAGCTCGTCGATCCAGAGCCACTCCTTGTCCGCGCCATTTATACCGGACCAGCCGCGGACAGTCGTAGACGCGACTTTGAAGTTGTTATCTATATGCTTCCAGGACAACTCGCAGTAGTGCGGCAGCTTGTGGTCGAGTTCTTGTTGTCGGACGTAGATGCCGTTCATTGCTTGTAGGTCAGACCCTCCCACAAAAAAACCAACTGGCCACTGGTCGACGACGCCCCAGCCGCCCGATCTACGATTGTTTTGCGGGCCGCCGCCGGGGACGAGGGCGCCGGGGCCGACGAGCTGCGCCTTTGCTGTGGAGGCGACGAGGAGTAGGAGCCGTGCGCACATTTTGATCTGTCCAATTTGTGAGCCTGTCGGATTTTGCTGTGTTCGAGCGCTCGAGAAGCTGCCAAAGCGCGACACCGTTTGTGAGGACGCAGCAAAGATAGTTTTGAAGAGCTGCGAGAGTCCGGAGCAGCACTCTGGACCTGCTATCTCGCGTTTTGCCGACAAAAATGCGGAGCTAGCGTCCTGTAAAGACACTAGCCAGAGATCTCGGTTTCAGGCTGGCCGTGTGCCGGTGTTTTGCAACTAACGATCACAGAAATCACGCATTCGCAGTATTTCAGCTCCATCTCGCTGCTGCGCTTGCTCCACCCCGCCAAAAAGCCCCTGAATTTGAAAACAAACGAGTAGACTGCAAA
>JACLAA010004454.1_pt1 | contig 16112 bp, 11 predicted proteins | sample 8027891 | NCBI WGS metagenome assembly JACLAA01 (sample SAMN15724900, study PRJNA655200) | protist metagenome | isolation source: fluorescence activated cell sorting (FACS) single amplified genomes of... | place: Spain: Blaines Bay Microbial Observatory, Mediterranean Sea | collected 2016-01-19 | reverse complement strand
AGCCTTTGGTTGCAGACTTATGGAGAATGGAGTGACCGTTGACATTTGCAGAAGTGACATCGAGACCTAAAGCGCGAAGGTATTTGAGCATTTTCACGTCGCCGCTTTGTGCCGCCCAGTGCACGGCGTTGCATCGATACTTGTTTTCTCGATGAATATCGCAATTTGCGACCTTGACCAAATACTCGCATAACTCCAAATGTCCCATCCACGCCGCTCGCATGAATGGTGTCGTACCATCTGACATTTCGCAATCTTTATCAATCCCTTTTTCTTCAATGAGCCATACGAGCACTTCTAAACATCCGTTCCTACTCGCCCAATGGATTGCCGCTCGACCTTTCTTTCGCTCAGCAAACGCTGGATCCATACCAACTTCATCGCAGAGAAATTTACACAGCTCCAAAGCATTCGATCCAGAGCTCCAGTGCAAGCAATTCGAACCGTGCTGGTCACAAATGTCGTTGACATCAGCATCTGGGTTCTCTCGTAAAAATTGCCTCGCGTTCTCGACGTTGTTTGTTTTGCAAATCTCAAGCAATGGATGCAATGCCGGTGTGGCTTTCTTCTTCGCTTCTTCTTCGCCGAGTACCTCGGTAAATCGACTCAGTAAATATTCTCGTTGTAACGCGTCTATGTTTGTTAAATCTATGAGTGAGTTTCTCGCCGTTTGTTGCAAGTGCTTGCCTTGTTCATACGAATGCTTATGGACACTTTGCGCGTGAGTTACGAGACCTTTCGAAGCTTCAAAAAATCGTCCACACATGGAGCACATCAACTCTCCCATTTTCGCGTGCTCTGCCAGACGTTTCTTCGTCAGTATTCGCATCGTTCCGCTTTTAGGACATGTTCTAATATCTGCGATGCCAACCTTGTGTATTTGAGAAGCGTCCATATTTTCATAAACCGCATCGCACAAAGCGATGCTATCGGCGTATTCGCTCCTCTGAACCAAACCGTACGCGGTTACCCGATACAGTACAAGCACACGTACATCTGACTCGCCTGCTTTGCGACGATAACACAGGTGATAGTTTTTCTCGTTTTTAGTGGAAGTCGTGGTATTGGGAGTGTTCATTGTCGTCGATTTTAACAGAGCTTCTCGGATAGCGTTCTCATCTTCTTCTTCTTCGTCTGTTTCTTCCTCCTCGTCCTCATCTTCTGCTCCTCTCCCCGACGTGGCCATCCTTTTCAAAGTTGCAAAAAGACACACGAACGCTTTACACGCGAAGTCAGCGGAGCCTTTTCTCGTCGTTTTAGTGACGACATTCCTTGCCAACCGGAAGACTTCATCGACGAGTTGGTTAGGTAAAAATGACTTTGCTGTCGTTACAAGAAAGTTCTGAATGTCTGCGCGCAATGCGTTTTCATCGTCCATTGTTGATGAATTTTATCAGGAAACTTCTCACTTTTGACGGAACAATGATGGTAAGAGAAGAGAAATGGCACGCGCGTGTTCTGTTCTTAGTGTTGTTTCACTACGAAACCAACTCTTGCCGGAAGAATGAATTATTATTAGGTGTGTTTTCACGCGTGAAAACTCTGCAGAAAGAAAGATTCTTCATATACAAAATCTCCCTCTGCACGAAAACAGAAAGCAGAAAGTATTAATATATATCAACGAATCAAAATGCCGTCCGCTAAAGATAACAACAACGACGACGACGACGATACAATCGATGAGGACGAGATTGATGACTGGTTAGATTCTGACGAGGACGACGAGGACAATACCAAGAAAAAGGAGGAGGAGAAAGAGGAAACAGTTTTGAATGCCGTTAAAAAACAAGAACAAGAACGCGAGAGGAAGAGGAATGAAGAAGAAGAAGAAGAAGAAGAAGCAAAGAGAGAACGCGAAGAAGAGCGAGAAAAGCAAAGACGTGAGCAAGTTGAATTGGAGGCTCGTCGGGCTGCGGAAATTGCAGCTGCTCGAAAGAAACAAGAGGAGGAAGAGGCAGAAGCGAAAAGGAGGCAATTTGAAGAGCAGGAGAAAAGGCTGAGAGAAGAAAAAGCCAAAGCGCAAAGAGCAAAGGAAACAGCTGAGAAGAAAGAAGAAGAGGAACTAGAGGCAACGCGTCAGATGGAAGAAGAGAGACGCGAGCGAGAAGAAACCTTGAGAAAAGAAGTTGCTGCTCGAGTTGAAGCTGACGAATTGAAAGCACGCCGCGACACGGAGGCTGCGTCGTTTGAAGCAAAGAAAAGCGAGCAGGCTACGATAGAGGTACTAGACGCTGTTGGAGAGAGAAATACCGCGCACCATCATCAACCGCCAAACGAGTTTGACGAGCTCGCGCAATCGTCAACAGTAGTTGGTGGTTTATTCGAGAGTTTCAAAGCATTGAAAAGCGCTGCGTCGAAAACAGTGACCGCTGTGAAATCGCACGAGTTCACTCGCCAAATGACGAGCGATATACGAGAACTTAGCAAACACATCGCCGGTGGTGATGTCGCAGTGCCTTCAACAAAAATACCAACAACAACGGAACTCGGCGAAGATGATCGCACGAGACAACGTGCGAGAGATGAAGTCGACGCGTTAGAGATTGCAGAGAAGCTCGCTTCAAAAACTTGGCACGCAATTGGTGGTATTACAAACAAAGGTAAGAAATTAGCAAGCGACGTCGAAGGTTCGATTAAAGAAAAGGGATTAGGAGCAACGGCAGAGAAATACGGAAAGAGCGCCTTATTCGGTATAGAAAAAGTTCTTGCCAACGCCACAAAAGTAATAGCTACGGGGATTGAAGATGAAACACGCGCAAATAGTCGCTTAGCGGAAAATCTGCAAGAGTACGGGGTCTTTGAGTACTTAGATGCAATCGACGTGAAGACGAAGGATGCCGAAGAAAAATTTAAAGCGCTCGATTTCGAGGCGGCTAATTTTATGGCCAAGGCGTGCGCCGATATCTTATCTCCTGTACAAAGTCAAGAAATGGGGTCACCTATGAAAATTAATACGAATCAGGAATTTGAAGAGATGGATATGCATAATCACGAAGCGGAAACCTCTCCTGTGAAGAAATCCGGGAAGATTCACGCTCAAAAGGTAGCAGAATCAGTTCAGCGCGTAAGCGCACTTTTGCAGGAGGCGATGAGAAAGCCGGATGAAAGTGCAACGAAAAAAGCGCTAAACATGATACAAATAGCAGAAAATGAACTCGAGGGTGTTCGAGAAAGCGCGATAGTTGGCTTTACCGAATTGACGGTTTTTGGTATGCAACAATTTGAGGAGGTGAGCGAAGCGTTGAGCAAAGACGAAATCGATGTATTGCGTTGGGGTTCGACGGTCGAATCTCGCGCAAAGTACGTAGAAACAACAATTTGCAGGGTTGAGAACGAAATTCGTTTGATCCGAAATGCCGTTTCGACTGAAGTTGAAGCACTGGGAGCATTTTCTACAAATGCGGGAGGAAACATTCCAACAGTTTTGGAAGTTGTCGCATCGCTTCTCGACGACATCGATAATGATTTACTCGAATGTTTGGACATCTTCGAGGACGCAAAAGGCATGATTATCCCAGCGATTGTGGTGAGTTGTTTGTGAGCGCGATGTTAATGTATTACTAAAACTATCAGAAATGTGTGTAGCCTGACCTAATCAAGCGCTATTTAACACGCACGTGTGAAGCGCGCATAAGCGCGCATAACTTTCGCTTTTCAATATATTTGTAAAATATAAATATTAAGGTTATACGCTATGCTAATATTATTTTTACCGCCGGCTCCGAGGGAGCCTCGACGATGGAGGCGTGTGGTACACGTACGGCACGTCCGGTTCTTCGCCCTCTTTCGATCGCATGCACTCCGTAAATGTGCTCCAAACCTTTGGTACGGTTAAGAATAAATTACCTCCCGCATAAAGAGAACAAATAACATCTTCTAATCTATCGTTGCAACGATGCGGTTTCGCGCGCTTATCGGTATCGTAAAGCACTTGACCTTGGTGTTTACGATATAAACCATCTTTTTCATCGTGTGGGAAAGGGTGCGGAGAGGAAGTGGACGGCTGTTCGTCTTCACCCGAGTTATTACGGCGGTTCCAAAAGCCCATCGCGGACCCCTAATGTTATAAAAAGGCTCACACACTCAATATTCTCCCCCCGTCCCCTGCGTGTATCTTTCTCGCGCTATTCTGTGCGCATTTTTTGTTTCTCTCTTTCTTTCTCTCTCGCTCCTCGCGCTTCTTGTTGATGTTATGTTGTATCTGTATTCTAGCGCGACAAATGAGCGTGTTGATTTGTGATGTTCGTCGTTTGAACTCACACAGAAATTTTCTTCTTTCCAAAAACTCTCATTTCTGTTCACTACTTTTCTTCTTCATAACAACAACAACAACAACAACAACAAAAAGTGAACGATAAGCACTTCACCACGCTGTATATAAATACGCTCTCTGTCACCATCGTATAATTCTGAAATGGGGCTTTCTTCTCCATCGAAAAAGCTCGAGAGTCCAAGCTCTTCGCGAGACAAATACGTCGACACTAGAAGTCTCGCGGAAAAAGGTGTAAATCTCATCGCGCTTTTGATTGCGTTTCCGATTCTCGCCTTCTCCTATCCACTCTCTTTGCTCACGCGAGGAACACTCCACGGCGTTTGGAACTTCTCCAAGGAAATACGACCACCGATTACGCAAATATGGGCCGACTTCATGACTTCAAACGTTATGAACGTCCGATTTAAAATCGTTTCCCAGAAACAACTTTACAGAGACGGCAAATGCGTGTATCTGTGCAACCACCGCGCGTGGGCGGACTTCTTCATCGACATGTCCTTGTGCGAAGGACGGTCATTTACTCTGTCGAGAATGCTCGTGATGTACGTGTTCCCGGTCTTCATGGTTCCCGCCGTCTTTGTTGGCGCAGTCTTTCCATTTCGAAGGGACAAAGGTGGCGGTCACGAAGAACTGAACAATAGCATAGACAAGCACTGGTCTCGATTCGAACAATATTTCCCGGGTTTCTTGTGCTACCCAGAAGGAACGAGAAATATTAAACCGCACAGTTTACCGCTCAAACGCGGGATGCTGAGATATGCGCACTCTAGGAAACTTCCCGTTCAAATTATCATTTGCGCGGGAAAAGAGAAAGTGCTGTCGCAAAAACGTTTCGCCGCGGAGCGAAACCACGTTTTACCAGTAGCGTATTCGTCCGTAATCCATAGCGATAGTTACCCTGTGTTTGAGGATTTTGCCGAAGCCATCAGGCACTCTTGGGCGGATGAATGGGCGAACGCGTACAATCACGAGAACAAAATGGAAAAGCTCAAAGATTTCAAGCCGAGCGAAAGAACGATTCGATACGAAAGATGGGTCGATTTCTTCACGACTGGGACGGTTGTTTCCTTCTTTGTTTTTTGCGCGCTCGTTGCAAACGTTTTACAGATTATCTTTCCAAAAATCATAGAGTTGGGACACGTCTGAGTTCTGTTACTGGTATGTGAATAGTAGTGAAATGAAGATGTTCTATTTTGATAATCGACGAATCGTCGCTAGAAAGGTTGTCGTTTATTTTCTTCTCTAAACGACACAAAAACGCGCTTCTCTCGCCGAGTTTATCTCATTCCTTTGCCTCGTAACTTTACACCTAAAACTCTCTCCAACTTCCCGAGAATCTGTTGATTCGGTATAGCTTTACCAGATTCGTACTCTTGAATGATTTGTGGACGTTCGTTAATCTGCTGCGCCAGTTGCACCTGGGTTAACTTTTTCGCTAAACGACCTTGCATGATGGCCTTTTTCACCTCCGTATTGACTGTTTTGTGCGTGAGCTCTTCGGTCTCGTTCTCGAGTTTCAACGCGTTACGCCCTGGGCCAGCTTTATTCACGTTCGAAACGTCTTTCTTTACCGCGGTGACGTTCAATCCTTGTCTCAATGCCTGTTTGTTATCACGTGTACGAGAAGAGAAGAGAAAAAATGAAAGGCAACGTCAATACGACGAAGAAAGAAGAGAACACAAACATTTCATTCATCGAAAAGGAAGACGACGCACATTTGCTACCGCTCTTTGATCCTTGAGCGTTCCACCACCGGTACCCGTCCCAGTCGGTCGTTTCTTGGTCAACACAACCTCTTTAAAGTCTTGATTATCCATCGTCCTTTTTTATTTATCGATCGTTCGCGAAGAAAAGTGCGTGCGTGCTTGTGTGTACACGTAAGTGGGGTATTAGGTGTGGAAAAAATGTAAAGACGAAAGAGAAGAATTAGAAGAAAAAATCTCAGAATCTCGTTACTAAAAAAGAAACTCAACCAACAACAACCACGCGGGGCAACGTACCGACCGTCAATCGAAACGAACAGATGTTTCGCGCGGGGGGCTACGGAAGAGGCAGAAGAGGATCGGGTATAAATCCATTCTTTTACTATTACGCGTATAGAATGTATCAACAATACCAAGCGGTCCCGAATAAGCCTCACGGCACGCTCGTCGTCATGGCCGTTATGGCTTCTTATTACTTCGAAGTGTTCCCTCTCCTGAACGATATCATCGGTGACATCTCCAGCGCGTGCTTTTCTCCCGCGAAGGTTTTGCGAGATTTTGAACTACAAAGAACGTTGTTTTCTTCCTTCGTCCACGGCGACGAGCTACACTTGGCGTATAATTTGAGCTCTTTACTCACCAAAGGCATCAAGCTCGAAGGGAGATACGGAGGAAAAGCGGAAAAATTTGTTCTTTTGTTTTGCCTGGTGTCCGTTTTGACGCACGGATTCGCGGCGATAATAGCAGGCGGGCTGTTCCACAGCGGACTCTTCGATGGAGATGTGTATTACAACGCGACGTACGGTAGCAGTGGTGTCTTGTTCGCGTTACAAACGATAGTATTAGGTGAAAATCCAAGAGGCAACTATTCGTTCTTCGGGTTGCAGGTACCGGCGCATCGATTGGCGTTGACGGAAGTCGGTTTACTATATCTGATGAATCCATCTACGTTGAATCTCATCGTACACGTCAGTGGAATATTAGCGGGCATGCTCGTGTTGCGCCCGACGAAAGTTATCAACATGCTAAAGTATATTTTTGGTTTCAATCTCTTTGGAGGATTTTCGAATTTTAGCAACAACAACCGCGCGAGAGAAGGAAGAAGAGGAGAAGGAAGAAATACGCCACGATTGAATGGTAAACGGTGCGTAATGACGGGTTTAACTGGCGAACAAGCGTCGCTGAATGGAACTTGGGCGAGTATAGTCCGAGTCTTAGAAAATGGGAATAAAGTTGTCGTTAAACTCGACGATGAAACAACAACGCGAGGCGAAATAGCAGTCGGTAGAGAAAACGTCCTTCCAATTTGACGTTGTTTGGTACCAGGTACTGGTGAAGTGGATATATATTAAATTTCATCAGACTGTGATGTACTGTCAGTTTAGTTTGTAGTATTCAGCGCTCCGCGATAGCGACGCACGACTCATACGTCGGGACCATGTATTTGATGTTAATCAACGCGTCTTCGCCGCCGACTCTCTCTAAAACGCGTAACGTCTCTTTCACGAGAACGCGCAGTGATTTCGCCGAACGCCCTTTTCCGATCAACTCTTTTCCATCGCGCTTCGAACCGTCGCTCAAGACGTTTAACGTAACTTTTAAGCAGTCGCAATTCCGAAAGACGTTTAAAATCGGAAGGAGTTGTCGATAATACGGAACGAGCATCTGTCCGATGGATTTTTCGCACGTGGCCAAGTGACGCAAAATGTCCATCGCAACCGCCACGATGGGCGCGTCTCGTGTTTTGAGCGCGTTTTGCAGCGGAAGAATGACTTGCGGCAAAACGTCCGCAACTTTTTCCGGTCGAACAGCTAACAGTTGTTTCGCGCCTTGCACTGAAAGCAATCTATACGGATGGTCGATTTCGCGAATGCCATCGAAAAATAACGGAAGGTACCTGTGATAATCGAGACTTGCAGGATCGACTCTCCACGTGACTGCGTTCGAACCACCTCCGTGGGCTACCGCGATGGGAATTTCACCGGCGTCGTAAAACTCGCGGAAGAGCGTATTGCGCGGATTATGTCGCGGTTGGAGCGAAAGCGGAAGCGACTGCCGGAACAACGTTTTATTTATAGCCGTGTCGTCGTCGTCCTTCTCTTCTTGACTCGTCGTATTTTTTAGACGCGTTGTTGTTTTAGGTGTGTTCACCTTTGCGTGCGTTTGATGGTGCGACGCGGGACCAATGCACTTCTGAAACGGCGAGACGTCAACGATAGCCATTTGCGACGGTTGTTTGCGCGCGCAACTGTGTGACGACGATGCGCGATTACGAGCGCGCGCGCGGCAGCGAGAGTGTGAAGAATAACTTTAGTTTTGTGTGTGGTGTAAAACAGATAACATTCTAAAAATAGGAGGAGACGAGAACTCGCGCAGGGTATGCGTCTGTTTTTAAACTTTCCTTCAATCTTTATTCCAAAGTCATTAATCCATGTGATCCCGATTGTTATCGTTAAAGTCCCTAAAGTTTTCGCTACCGTTCGCTCCTCCTTGCCTTTGTCGTTGTTGTTGTTGTTGTTGTTGTTGTCTTTGCTGCAAACGTTTTATCTCTTCTCTCTTTTTTTCCTCCAGGCGCAACGCGTTATTCGTCGCGACGTTGACGGCCCCGACGACGCCTCCGATAGCACCGCCGTAAAGAACACCCAAAAGCGTCAAGACCACAGAAATAGCAGATATCACCGCGAGAAAGAAAAATATCGCAAATGAGAAAAAGGAAGCGCCGAATCCATAAATTACCGAAGGCAGAGCAAAGGTGAAACCGATGATGGCGCCAAACATTCCGACCGTAAAATTAATAAGAATCGTAAACGTCCATCTGATCATAAACTCCAGCGCGTTATCATCCGACCTGCCATAGAGTAACGCATTGAACGCGTCATAAAACGTTTGTTGCGTTGAGAAAACTTTGCCGCCTTCGTACTTCTCCCAAAATTTGTTCTTCGTTTCCCGAACCCCTTCGTCGCTCCAAATACCTAACTCACTTCTCGCGTCTCGCAACTTTCGTTCGCGCTCTTTGTTCAACGCTTTTACAACTCGCCATTGTTCCTTCTCTTTCCTCTGGAGTTCTAGCACTCTGGATTTTTCGCGTCCACCGCGTAATCGCCAACCGAATCGTTTTGTTTGGTACAATTCCATGCGTGTAGATCGATACGCGTCTTCGGCGTTCAAACGAGCGTCACCTAAGCCACCTTCCTCTCCGTCAATCAGTCGAAGTTTTTGTTCGTACTTTTCAAACTGTTCCGGGGTCACTGGAAACGGACGGGCGAAAAACGCCAAGAAGATCCCAACCGCGTACAAACCCAAAGAGAACGTCAACTTTGGCGTCGTGCGTGGCTTCCAATTCTTAATCAAAGTGACGATGGTAGACGTTGCAGATTGTCTCCCTTGTCTTTGTTGTTGATGCATGCGCGCCAGCGCGTTTGAGTTCATCCCCGAAGTATCAGAAGCAGAATGAGGAGGACGACGTTGATTCATAGCTATGTGTGTGTGTGTGCGTGCGTGCGTGTAATCTCTTCCCTGCGATGTGTACCTCAATCACGCTGGTAATATGTATACTTTTATATGAGTTACTATTAATCGCGCGTAGTAAAAATTGTGGAGAAGAAAAACAAGTTTCGTTCTTCACATCGTCATAACAAAGTTACAATTTCAAAAATCTCGGAACACGCTGCGGCTGCAGGAGCTCGTGTTTCGAGGAGATATACGCATCGACAGCAGTAGCAAAGGGAGAAGAAGACGAAGACGAAGGAATATATATTGTTCGAAGTTCCTCAACCATGTCGGGGTCCTTAGACCAAGCGGTGGAGTTAATCGCAGCGTCGAGAATCGAGCAACAACAACAACAACAACAACAACAACAAAATGGAAATGGAAACGCAGCGCAAGGAGAAGGCGTTGAGAAAGAAACGAGTAAGAGAGAAAGAGATAATGGTCCCGCAAAAGGCATGAAAAGAGGTCCGTACAAGAAAAGGAAGAAGATGACAACGTCGGACGACGTGAACGAGGAGAGTAGGAACGAGACGAAGCGTCGTCGTGACGAAAATTTAGAAAAGAAGAAAAGAGAGAAAAGAAAACTCGCAAGCGCATCAATCGATGCGAAACTGGACCGAATGCGGAAAAAGAAGTTGGTAGAACCGAAGAAAGTAATGAGTACGTACAAAGCGTTCTCAGAGCACGATCCAAAAGCGAAACTTTTCAGACGCGAAAATCCGCAACTAACGAACGCGGAAAAATATTCAAAGTTGCGGGAGCTTTGGTACGGCGCGTCGGAAGAGCAGAGGGCGGCATCGCAGGCGCACGTGAAGCGAGACGAGTTGAGATATCAACGGGAGATGCAAATGCATGCATATAAGAAATTATTCGTGCAAATTGCTTCCGCTCTTCTCAAAGGTGAGTTCGTGGGGACGGAAACGCGCAAGCCGCGCAAAGGGTATTTTTTGTTTGAAAGTGCAGAGCGTGCGATGTCAAATCAAGCATTGCATTCGAAAGACCTCTCTATAAAATGGAAAGCAATGACACAAGAGGAAAGAGATGCGTTCAACGATGATTTTGAGATTCAACAACAGTTATATAACAGCATGCATCCGATTTTCGAGCAGAAGATGAGACTTATAAAAGAAGAGGAAGAAGACGATGATGGAGACGAAGAAGAGAAGGATGCTCGGGGTGAGAAAGAAAATCAGGTAGCAAAGCGATTGCACATTGGAATAGAAACGAAGGAAGCGAAAGTAGGAGTGAGCGAACGGGCTAATGCAGAACTCCACGCGCGATTCGAGAGAACACGCGGATTTGAATTTTTTTGCGACATCAAATATTCGCTTCCACCGTTGGGATACATGAGGAGCGACGAGAGCAACCAAAAAGTCAAAGGAAGGAAATATAAAGATGCGATGGAAAAGGAAAGTGGGATTATTAACCTTGGTCGAATGAAGATAGTGCCCAAGATGCGAAGCGAGTTTGGGTATGACATTTTGAAAAAGGAAATTGATGATTTGAGCATATCTCCTGCGATAAAAGCGCTGTCAAGTAAATGTCACCTGGACCCCTCGAGTTTGTCAAAAATTTCCGTACTAGGAAGTAAAGGCGGCATCGTCGATTTTGATAAGCTTAAAGCATTCATCGAGAAAGGCGGGAACGACGAGAAATTGGATTTGGCGTGCGCGAAATACGTCAAGTATAATCCACCAGATTGGGTTTCTTTTAAGAAGGAACTAAAATTGTAAATTTAAATTTGTACGAGTATATTCAGGCTGTGCGTACGTTTCATTTTTGCAACTTCGCGATAACATTTTCTCTCAAAACGGCTTCGCGCTGATGACTTTCCATCCTCCTCCGCCTCGTGTATCATCTTCATTCGTCTTCGATGCATTGTCCTCGCGAGTACTATTCGATGCTAACGATACTAAATGCTTCTCCAAGTCGAGTTTAAGCCTTTCAATGGACACTCTAGGGGTTGGTCGTTTCACTTTCGACGCCGTTTGCGCGTCGTCGGCGTCACCGCGCTTACCGACGAATAAAACTGGTATTTCACCCGCGTGCGCGTCAGCCCATTCTTTTTTTAACGACACGTCTCTGATTTCTAACGCGTATTCTCGCAAGTCCAAAGCGACGTGATTATTTTGACTACTATTATTATCAACATCTCCTGTTGTTGTTTCTCTCTCGCGCTGTTGTGCTAATTCTAAAACTTCTTTCAACTTTTCTTCTAAACCTTCGCATAAGCAGCACCCCGGTTTCGTGTATAAAATTAAAACGTCGTCGGTATCCGATACTCCTTCTGCAAACATCGATGATGACGAGGACCGCACTCTTCCTCTTTGGCGGCGATAGAATGTTCTCATTCTTTCCGTTCCTTTGCTGCGGCTGTTTTTATCATTATTCATGGTGTTAGGTGAATTTGTATTTTCATCCCGCCGCGACGTGTGAGGAGCACAGTTTCGCGATGATGATGATGATGATGGTAATGATGATGGATATATTCTCGACCGATAACGATTTCGATCATAAATCGCTTTCGTTTTCGTCGTCTGCCAACTATTCGAACCAGTAGGTGTTGCTGCGCGGTGTGTCATCAGAGCGTCTCTTTTATTGAAGCGAATTTTAGGGACAAAACGAAAAAAAGAAAAACTCAAAACACAGCAAACCCTTCACAACCCCTAATCCTTCTTCACTCCAACAACAAACAATAAAAAGTGAGGTATTTGTACGACTTTACTATTCTCGCCTTCTTTGTTCACGATGAAGCCTATCTTCCCCATCGCCGCGGCAATCGCATTCACGGCTACTTTTCTGCGCACCACATCGAAAGGAAAAAATTCAACGGCGAGGAAAATCGTCACTCGGGCAGCATCAGTATCAGGAGGAGGAGGAAGCGAAGCCGGCGTTACTAATTCAAAACAGATTATGAATATTCCAAAGCCTGTGTGTAAGCGAATCGATCACGCCGTATCATTCGGTATCGTTCCCGGCGAGAATAGAGGCGAGAATGCCATGGATCCAGCGGTTAAGGTCAACGACGACCTTTTCTGGTTGCGCGACGACGATAGAAAGAACGAAGAAATTCTCTCTTACTTGAAAACAGAGAACGAATACACGGAAGCGCACACGAAACACTTGAAAAAAAAAGAGACAGATCTGTACAACGAAATCGTCAAAGCGATCGAGGAGACCGATGTGGACGTTAAATTTCAATGGGGTGATAGTTTTGAGTATTACGTCCGCACGGTGAAAGGAAAATCCTACCCAATCGTCTGTCGACAAGAAAGAACGAATACCACCAAAGGTGGCGGTGAAACCATCGTGTTGGACGTGAACGAACTCGCGAAACAAATGTCCTACTGTTCAATCGGTGGATTTAACATGTCAGCAAGCCATAATTTATTAGCCTACGGCGTTGATGAAACAGGGTACGAGACTTACAGAATTAAAGTGAGAAACGTCAAAACTGGAGAGGAGATGCCGATTGACGTTTTGGAAGGCACAACCGGTTCGGTCTCTTGGAATGGCGACAGTCAATTATTTTATACGACTATGGACGATGCGCACAGACCTAACAAAGTCTGGAGACATAACATTGGTACCCCGCAGTCCGAGGACGAATGTTTGCTTTCAGAAGACGACGAGTTATACAATATTGGCTTTGGTAAAAGCGACAACGGCAACTTCCTTATTCTCGAAAGCGAATCCACGGAAACTAACGAAATTTGGCTCCTCGATTTGAAAAAGTCTCAGAGCGAGATACCGCGACTCGTGGAGAAAAGGCGTGATAATCATCGATATTACGTCGAGCCGAGCAGAAACAATAAGCAACTGTACGTGTTAACGAATCAACTCGGTAAGAAAATCAACTTTGACTTGAAAGTCACGAGCTTAGAAACACCCGGGATGGAAAACTGGACGGATTTAAAAGGAAAAGGCTTTCCGTGGAGCGAGAAGCGGACTTTAGAAAGCATTATGACGTTTAAAAATCACATAGTTATCGATGGTAGAGAAGATGGATTTACGCAAGTTTGGGTTCTACGACTCGAGGACTCGAATAGCGACGACGATAGCAGCATTTCAGACTGGTATCGATCTGAATGGCCAGCCGCGAGTGTTGTTTATCCTTCGCGCACATCCGCATCCTTATCGTGCGTCGGCGCAAACAAAATTTATGATACGAATAAGCTGTTGCTAACGCACTCATCTTTGGTGAATCCTCGAACTGTGTATGAATTCGATATGGACTCGCAAACAAAAGTTATGAAGAAAATAACCGCCGTGAAAGGTTTCGTAGAAAAGAATTACGAGACAATGCAAATCCAAGTCACGAGCAGAGACGGCCAAACGAAAATCCCGGTGTCGATTGCGTACAAGAAAAGTAAGAGACAAAGGCAAGGACCATTATTATTAGAAGGATACGGATCATATGGGATTTCGAATGATCCGGCGTTTGATCGCTCCGTTGTTCCGTTGTTGGATAGGGGCGTCACTATCGCAGTCGCGCACATCCGCGGAGGTGGTGAACTCGGCAGATATTGGTACGAAGAGCAAGGAAAATATTTGAATAAAATGAACACCTTCAATGACTTTATCGACTGCGGCGAGTATTTATGCGCGAGTGGTTGGTCTTCTCCCGAAACGCTCGCGATTTCTGGTCGATCTGCCGGTGGATTACTTGTGGGTGCGGTCACGAACATGGCGCCTGATTTATTCAAGTGCGTCGTTGCCGGCGTGCCCTTCGTCGACGTTATGGTTTCCATGTGCGACCCGTCGATTCCTCTCACCACGGGCGAATGGCTAGAATGGGGCAATCCGAACTGCTCCAAATACTACGAATACATGAAATCGTATTCTCCTATGGAAAACATTCGAAAATCTCGCAAGCCTGATGTGCTCATAACCGCTGGTTTGCACGACCCTCGCGTCGCCTATTGGGAAAGCGCGAAATACGCCGTGCGCATGCGCGAGTCGTGCGAAAACGAAGAGGCGCGGATTTTACTGAAAACGGATTTGAGCGCCGGTCACTTTAGTGCGACCGACCGCTATCGGAAGTTCAAAGAAGTCGCGTTCGAATACGCGTTTGTTTTAGATTGCATTTGTCCATAATAAAGTTACACTTGTCTATTCATTTTTAGGCAACATTCTATGATTCCAGTCTGCCATTCGCGCGCTGACCTTCCGTTACCTTTTTTTGGGAGCTCTAAATCAATCGTTAACAAACGTTCCACGCGCAATTTTTCAAGGTTTCTGGCATCGTTTGCGCTGCCCTTTGACGCCGCTTGAACGCTCTCGTTCTCGTTATCTTGCATTTGTCTCCCGTGTTCCGTCGTTTCTCGGAGTATGATTGAAAAGCATCGCTTTGGATTTAACCCGTGCGTCGCTCTCTCAGCTTTCATTCGCCCTTTATTTCCACTCGTCATTTTCTCTATATTTTGACCGATTGTATAATTGTCGAAGCCAGTTTGAACGTCAGCGATACCCTCGGCTAATAAAGTTTGTCGGCGTTGCGAGAAGAACCAAAACTTTGAAGACGGCGAAGTCCAGTTCAGAGTGTTATTCGTCGTGTTGTAGTAAAAGCGATATCGCTCCCTTCTTCGTAACCCAAGTTTCCTGTATTTCGTGTGCGAAATAAATACTGCGCCCTCGAGAATAGCTCGACGTAGCTCGGAGCTTCGACGCTCTCGCCATAATTCGACTTCTTCCCTCGCGTCTTCTACTTCTTGCTTCAGATCTAAAATTTTATCGTTGAATCGATCGCGTTCATCCTTCAACATGCGTTGCAATTTTGCCGTGTGCAGCAAATGTGAAGTCGTCGACGCAACCGAGGGAGAATTCGAGGATGAAAACGCTTTAATCGTCGCCGAAGTCGGCGTCGAGTCCATCAAATCCGATCCAGTCGCGCGAAAAAGTCGTCTCGAAGGCGATATCGCTTTACCACTTGATGATAAAAGAGACGACGCGTTCTCATTTTCTCTCGACGACGCGCTTTTGTTGAAGTCTTCTATCGTCCTCGTCGTTGTCGCGTCGTTGTTCACTTTTTCCTCCTCATAATCACCGTCAAGTACGCCCGTCTTTTCTGCGTCGTCAAAAGCGTCTTCACTTGCGTCGCTTTCTGCGTCCGAATCGTATTTATTATCGCCCGAAGAATCGCGTTGTGTCGGTTGCTCGCTTATATTTGCATCGACGACTTCCCATTCTATTGTTATTTGTGCTTTTTTGTGTCGGTTGCTCGCTCCGTGTACGTCTAAATCTATATCTACGCGTTGCATGCCAGCTTCGCGGTCGCACTTTTTCCCATTCACAACTTTCGAGCGATTAACTTTGAACGTCGCTTCCCCGATTTTGAGGATCGATCCAACTATCGTTCGGTCGAGTATTTTGACGCTCACTTCCCCGCAACTTATCCTATTCAATGCGTTGTTGCTAATTACATTGTCCTCGGCGTCGTCGTTGTCGTCATCAAAAGCCGGCAAATCAAATTCGTGTCTCGATCCCCATTCAATTCTTTTCGACCACGGCCTCGTAGCCGTTCGTGCCTTTCGGCCGCGATACGAGATCGACGCGTACGGGTACCCAAAGCTAATGTTTCTGTTTACGAGATTCGTGCTCTTCATGACTCTGACGACGAGTATCCCGTTTGAATTTTCGAGCTGCGC
>JACLAA010006411.1_pt1 | contig 16145 bp, 14 predicted proteins | sample 8027891 | NCBI WGS metagenome assembly JACLAA01 (sample SAMN15724900, study PRJNA655200) | protist metagenome | isolation source: fluorescence activated cell sorting (FACS) single amplified genomes of... | place: Spain: Blaines Bay Microbial Observatory, Mediterranean Sea | collected 2016-01-19 | reverse complement strand
GGCGTTTTTGATTAATTTTTTTTCGAGCTTTTGCAAATTCCCTTTCGCGAGTTTTTGTTTCGAGCGGTACTCGTAGACTGATTACAAAACCATCTTGTCATTTCAACGCGTGCTACAAACCGACTGACTCTCTTTTGGCGTTTACTTCGTGCAGATAAGGGATGGCTCCATCTCGGCGGGAGCTTCGTAACCCATGAGGTTGATGTACGTGGCCGTGACGTTCGCGAGGCCGGCCTTGGGGAGGTCGTCGCGGAACTTAATGTTGGGCGGGAGCGCGGGGCCTCCGATGGCAACCGGGACGGGCGCGAGAGTATGCGAGGTGAGCTGCAGAGGGGTTGTGCCGTCCTCGGCCATGAGCACTCCGCCCTTCTTGTTGCGCTGAACCATATCATCCGCATTTCCGTGGTCGGCAGTGACCAGGTACATTCCGCCGAGCTCGTCCACGAGGTCGAGGAGTTCCTTCACGCACTGGTCACACTCCTCGCAGGCAGCAATAGTGGCGGCGAGGTCACCGGTGTGACCAACCATGTCCGGGTTGGCGTAGTTGACGCGCACCACGTCGTACTTACCGCTCTTCAGAGCCTCCTTGCCCGCGGCAGTGATCTCGCGAGCCTTCATCAAGGGCGCCTGGTTGAAAGGCACGTTGTCGCTGGGAATCTCGACGTACGTCTCGAGGCTCTCATTGAAGTAACCGGAGCGGTTGCCATTCCAAAAGAAGGTGACGTGACCGAACTTTTGCGTCTCGCTGCACGCGAACGTCTTGAGACCGTTAGCAGCAAGCACTTCGCCCGAGGTGCGCTCGATGAGGGGAGGGGGTACCAAGTAGTTGGCGGGAAGCTTGAGATCGCCGTCGTACTGCATCAGACCGACGAATTTGACCTTGGGGAATCTGACGCGGTCGAAGCTGTTGAAGTTGGCGTACTCGAACGCCTTCGAAATCTCAACCACGCGGTCCGCGCGGAAGTTGGCAATGACGACCGCGTCGTTGTCCTCGACGGTGCCCACAGCCTTGCCCGCCTCGTCGACGATCACGAAAGGCTCGATGTACTGATCGCTGTCACCACCCTCCTTGAGCTTTTTGAGCGCCTCGACGGGGTCGGTGAACTTGTTGGGCGCATCGCCAAGGACGTGCGCCTTCCAGCCCCTCTCGACCATCGGCCAGTCGGCCTCGTAGCGATCCATGGTGACCTTCATGCGGCCGCCGCCGGAGGCGACCCTCGCGTCGCAGCCCTCGAGCTTGGCGAGATCAGCGACGAGCGTGGCCATATATGCGTGGCAGCTGTTATCCGGGACATCGCGGCCGTCGGTTAGGACGTGAACACGCAACTTCTTGCAACCGTCCGCAACCGCACCGTTCATGATGCCCTTGAGCTGATCGTAGCGAGAGTGCACGCCACCGGAGCTGAGCAGGGTGATGATGTGCAGCGTATTGGACGAGAAAGCGGGCTTGATGTACTGCCAGCCGGCGTCGTTGAAAATGGACTTCTTCTCGATGGCGATGTCGACGAGGGAGGCGCCCTGCGCGATAATCTTGCCGGCGCCGAGAGCGTTGTGACCGACCTGCAAAGGGAGGAGAGGACAGATCAGAAAAAGCACATTGCAGAGAAAGCACACTTCGGGAAATCCTCTCGTCTCGGAACGCCCCGAGCGCGGATCGAACACACGCGTGAGGGGACAGAGCTGGTGATATTGGGAGACCTACCTCGCTGTTACCCATATCTTGGTCAGTGGGAAGACCGACCGCGGGTCCGTGGGCGAGGACGGAACGGTAGTAGTCCGCACCCTTCGCGGCGAGCGCGTCCATGGTGGGGGACTTCGACGAATGGCAAGCGTTGTACTCATCTTTGATGGGGTTCTCGCCCCATCCGTCCAAGATGCACACGAGGACGGGCTTCTTCTGGGGGATCACGGGGTGGGGTTTGAGATCCATCGCGGCTTGCGTGCGAAAATGCTCTGACTGAGTACTCGTGTGGACCGCGGGCTCGGACCGCGCGCGGGGGGAATGGATAGACCGATCGCCGCAAAAAGGTAAAGGTACTTTTTTAGCGGCGCCGGCGACGAGGGCAGTCTGGTATCTGGCGCCGACGACTCTTCTCAGGGAAGGCCCCGTGCCCCCGTCTTCGTGGTCTGCGACTCGACGCGTTTTGCGTCACGAATTCGCGGGGGTTAACATCCCTCGGCACCTGGCACGAAAGTCGAGCGTCTACCAGGTAGCACCCATGGCGAAGAGTGTCGTCGGCACGTTTGCATTCGAGGGAGAGGAGCCCGCGACGATTACGTCCGAGGTGAGCGGGACTCTCTCGGAGGCGCTCACCGGGTTCCGAGGGCAAGTGATGGACCACTTGACGAACTACATGAAGGAAAAACCAACCGTGGGCGGGGGCAAGACTACGGTGGATGCGAACGAGGATGCCTTCGCGGACAACGAGGAGGTGGAGGAAGATGATGTCGACAAGTTTCTGAAAGGGGGCAAGAACAAGCGACAAAAGACTTGAAGACAGGGTAGGTGAGGGCCATGATCCTGCGCCAGAGGGCTTGTAAAACATTTACTTTCTCGCTGTTTTGAGGCTCGCCCATAAGTTTGGCATGAAAAGCACGCTGATCGCGTCAAAAATCGCTCACTGTGCGATGCTCTGCTGCCCCCACGTCGCCCTTACCTCTATCAGGGCCAACGCATCGACCAGTGCCCGCCGCAACAGCTTAGCGCAAAGGCGCACACGCCCCACACGACGCCACGTGAGCGCACCGAAGGTGAGACTGCGCCCATGTTGGCTCTACCCTCGACCGACACGTGTTTGTTCACCTCTGACCTAAAACCTCTCGCTCCTCTTTCCTTCATAAACCCTGCGAATCCTGGGACGTCAGGCATCGATGACGGATCCTCAGACCGCCCTGCAAGGACTCGAGCTCGACGAAGAACGTTTCGTTGGCCTGCTTCGCAACCTCATCGGTGAGGTGGAGCACCTGCAAAACACGGGCGTGGGCACAGCGTACGTCCCCCAGGAAGATCTCGCCATCAAGCACTGCCTCGAGGTCCTCGCGCCGCACAGAAAGGAAAACGGCGGTCCTCTCGAGATCGAACACGTGACGTACACGGAAGGTCGAGGTAACTTGATCATCAAGTATCCCGGGACGGGCTCCGCCGAGGATGTGTTGAGCTTCGTTGGTAGCCACTTGGATGTCGTCCCCGCCAACCCCGACGCTTGGGAAGTTGACCCGTTCAGCTTGACGGTCGACGGCGATAAGCTCTTCGGCCGCGGCACGACCGATTGCCTCGGCCACGTCGCGCTGATGACGACGCTCTTTTCACAGCTCGCCGAGCTTAAACCTGAGCTCAAGACATCTCTGACGTGCGTGTTCATCGCCAGCGAAGAGGCTTCCGGTCCCGGCATTGGCGTCGACGGACTCGTGGAAGAGGGACGGCTGAACCATTGCAAGCCCGGACCGGTCGTGTGGGTGGACTGCGCGGACAGCCAGCCGTGCATCGGCACCGCCGGTGCTATCACGTGGCACCTCACCGCTAACGGGCACAGATTCCACTCTGGTCTGCCTCACAAGGGTATCAACGCCATCGAGTTGGCGATGGAGGCGACGTCGCGTATCCAGCAGAAGTTTTACGAATCGTTTCCGGCGTGCGAAAAAGAGGCGGAGTACAAGTTCATCACGCCGAGCACGATGAAACCCACGCAGGTAAAGTGCGCTCCCGGTGGACTCAACCAGATCCCCCCCGATGCCACGGTCAGCGGAGATATTCGTCTCACCCCGTTCTATGACGTCGACGCTCTCAAGGCGAGCATCGAGGCTGAAGTCGCGGCGATCAACGCAGACATCGAAGCGCTCCCTACGCGCGGACCGTGCTCGAAGTACGTCATCACGCCGCCGGGCGGGGGAGAGCCCATCGTGGGGAACATCAAGCTCGAATGGGGCGATCACCTCCTGACTGGCATCGCGTGTGACTTGACTTCTCCTGCATTCGGCTTGATGTGCGACGCCATCGAAGAGGTGAAGGGCAAGGCGGAGCCGTACTCGCTCACCGGGTCCCTGCCTCTCGTGCACGAGATGCAGTCGGAGGGATTCGATATTCAGCTTATTGGCTTCGGTAAAATGTCAGTGTACCACGCGGACAACGAGTACTGCTCGCTGACCGACATGAAGGATGCTGCGAAGATTCTTGCTAGGCTCATCGCTAAATTCGGGTGATCCTCCAAACCGCGCGACGATTGTAAGTGTTGGAATATTGACATCTCTGCAAACGTAAACGCGGCGCCGCCTGAGCAATCTCTGTTTTTCCTAGACTCGAAAAAACGAAAGCCACGTGGCTCCAGATGTGAGGCTATCCACTCAATGAGCGCGCTCCCTCCCATGCTGTCGGTCGCCGCTTCCTTTGCCCGTCCGGCCAGCGCTAGCGTCGGAGTCCGACGAAGCGCACATTCCGGTTTCCGAACCAAGACGATCCGAGCGCCCATGACGGCCGCGGCGTCGGCCACACTGCCTGAGACGGTCCTCGACTGGGAGGCGATCTCCGCGGCGTGCCACGACACCGAGACGGGCAAGAAGCTCGCCGCGGAGGAGGCGCTTCGCGTGAAGGGCGAAGGTTTGCCGCACATGACGTCCAAGCTTCGTCTTTTCGGACACTCCGAAGAGGATATCCGCGTGACCCTGTACCGCGACCACGCCGGTTGGTGTCCGTACTGTCAGAAGCTCTGGATGATGTTCGAGCTGAAGCAGATCCCGTATCGCATAGAGCGCATCAACATGCGAAGCTACGGCGAGAAACCCGCGTCCTTCCTGAAGAAAGTCCCCTCCGGTCTTCTTCCCGTCGTCGAGCTGGACGGCGAGATCATCACTGAATCTCTCGTGATCATGCAGATCCTGGAAAGCACGTTCCCCGACAACTGCATGTTGCCGGAAGACGGCTTCGACCGCGCGAATGAGCTCCTCCGCCTCGAGCGCCGTCTCTTCTCCGACTGGTGCGGGCTCGTTTTCCGACCGGGCATGCCCGGCCCCTTCGGTGGCGGCGCCCGGAAGCAGTTCGAGGAGACCCTCGACGCGGTCGATGCCGGGCTTGGCGAAACGGAGGGGCCCTGGTTCCTGGGCGGCGATACCCCGTCCATCGTGGACCTGCAGTACGTCAGCCACATCGAACGCATGAACGCGTCGTGCCTGTACTGGAAAGGCATGCAGCTTCGCGGAACCGAGCGCTGGGCCAACCTCGAGCGCTGGTTCCTCGCGTTCGAGGAGCTCCCATGCTACCACGCGTGCAAATCCGACTACTACACGCACGTCATGGACATTCCCCCGCAGTACGGTCCCGGGTTTTCCGATAACAACGACGCGACCGCCGAGGCGCAGCGCGTGGTCGACGGCGAAAGCTGGAAACTTCCTCTGAACCTCTCCGCCGCGGACCTGGAGCCACTTCCGGACTCCATGAACCACGGAGACGAGGCCGCGCGCCACGAGGCGGCGTACAAACTCGCGGCGAACGCCTCTGCGATCGCGAAGTTCGCGTGCCGCGGGATGGGGGAGAAGGGCGCGAAGCAATACGGCGCGCCGCTCGCGGACCCCACCGCGGTGCCCAACTTGAAGTACGAAAGCAAGGTGGACGAGATGCTCCGCGTCACCGCATCGCTGTTGCTCGACGGGTCTGCGGGGGAGAGCGCGGGGACGACGAGTGTACAAGGGAAGGAGGTCGCGAAGTGTCTCGCGTACCTCCGCGACAGAGTCGGCGTGCCGAGAGACATGTCGTACCCCGCCGCCATGCAGCTCCGCGCGCACCTGAATTACGTCATGGACGCGCTGTAACACGCAAATCAAGCGGGACTAACCGTGTATCTATCTATCGTTTCACTCTAGGAGGTTTCTATGTCGTTTAACACGCACGTCGCCGTTCACGCCCCGAGTCGTTTCTCGCGTTCCAGCACCTCCGGCGCGAACTTCATGAGAATGTTGGTTTTCGGCGAGCGCTGCCCGTCTACCTCGGCGTAATACGCGCTCACCTCAGCCGGAAACCCCGCGTCTCGCAGGACTCCCTTCACCACCCCCGCCGCGAACGCGCCACAGTTCAGGTCCCCGAGATCCTTGGGGACGCTGATGTACCTGTTCACAACCAGTGACTTGTCTCCGAGCACGTACTCGTCGTCGTTGTAAATCTCCAGCGAATCAGCAACCTTGCCGAACAGACACCGCCACACGTTCGTGTTTATGAACTGGAGGATCCCCTGCAAACGAATCTCGCGCCTGTTACTCTTCTCGCGATGCGCCAGCACCTCGAGCATGCGCGACCCGACGCCTTCACCCGCCTCGGAGAGCTTCTGCTCAAGCTCTGCGATGCTGCTCGCCCTGGTCCGGTGGTACTGCACGAGCTCCGAGAACAGGAACGAGAACGCGCTGAGGCTCACTTCGCTCCTCCCCTACGAATCGAGACGCGCGCGTTTGGTTTTGTCAGTCAGCGCACGAGGAGGTTGGAGGACGCGACGGGAAACGGGGAAGCGGCGCGCACCTTCGGAAGGGGCCGATCGACTATGCTCGGCGTTTGACCCTGACGCTTCATGGCTCGTGCGCGTCGCGCGTCGTGCGGAGTGAGCAGCACGCACGAGATTCGGGCAAGTCGAGGAGGCCTGGAGTCAAAAACTCTTCGCGTCGCGCGGTTCATCACACTCCGGAAGTCTCCGGATCTCTCGCATGTTTAACAGCGCGTCCGCCGACGCGCGCGACGCTTTCGCTCGCGCGCGGGGGTCACCACGAGACAACGCGGAACACGCGCACGCCAGGGTTCGTTTCGCGTTCGGGGACACGAGGAGTGCCGTGGCTCACGGGTGGAAAACGTTAGCGCCCACGGTAGCGACGAGTCGTCATGGGGGGCATCGGCGGCAAAGGCAAAGGCGCTCGCCGCCGCCAGAAGCTTAAGGAGAATGCGAAGGTGTTCGACAAGAAGACCGGGTCATTTCGCGAGCCGAAAATCGAGCTCATCGACGGCCAGGTGTCCCGGGAGGAGCTGCTGAAGGCGCCGTCGTCGTTCCGCCGGTTCATGGAGGCGACGAGACGCGCGAAGGAGCAGCGGGACAGACGAGACGAGCGCGCCCGCGTCGCACGAGGCTCGGAGGGTTCCGACGATGAGCGCGGCGACGACGCCGCGGAACGGAAAAAGGGTGACGAACGCGGAACGCTAGACGACGCCGGCGGCGGCGGCGAGTCTGACACGGACGACGAGACCACGCACACGTGGCTTCGTCCGGACCAGGGCGACGGCGGCGCGGGCGTCGCGGACGACGTCGCGTTCGAAGAAGCCGCGCACAAGAAACAGCCGAAGAAAAAAAGAACGGACGCCGTCGCCGACGCCGACGCCGCGAAGGACGCCGACGGCGAGGACGACGCCGTAGGACGCAAGGGTAAGCGCAAGTACAAGTCGCTTCGTGAGCGCAAGAGCGAGGCGCGCAAGGCTGCGAAAGCCGCGCGGGAAGAGGGGGACGCGTTCATCGGCGTCGTCTCGGACGCGCGCGACGGAGGCCGCGCCGGCGCGCCGTCTTTCGGCGAGGTTGCGGACGCGCCGCCGACGATCACGCTGAAGCGCAAGAGCGGCGGCAAGGGCGCGAAGGCCGTGCCCGTGGCTGAGTCCGGGCATAAGATCGCGGGGAGCAAGGGCGCGGGGAACAGGCAGGCGCAGATTTTCGCCAACCTCATGGCTGGCGCGAGCGACAAAAAGGGCGCAGCCGCGAAGGGCCGCGCCGCCCCCGCGGGGGGTCTGCGGCGCGCCGCGGAGATCGAGGCGTTGCGAACGCAGGCCATCTCGGAATACCGGAAGATGAAAGGTCGGCCGATGAACAACGGGCGCAACACGTCGCTCGCGACGGACCCGACCCGTCTGTTCTCCTCGGTGGGCGGGGCGGACGTGCGGAGGGACGCCGGGCGCGGCCGAGACTAGATACGCGTAGTCTTAAGGAAAAGTAGAACCGCCGCGCGGCGAAAGCGCGCGTGGAAAACAGCGCGGGTTCGGTTCGTCGCGTTACGCGTTAGTATCTCACGTGTATTTCATACGCGACGCGCACCGCGCGCTCGCCTCTGCACAGACTCTCCTCTCTCTCCGTCGCGCGCGACCCGGTCCGACCGTCTCGCGCGCGCGAGGCGGCGACGCCTTACGCGACGGGCTTCTTCATGACGATGAGGTACATGGGCGAGAAGATGCCGAGGTCGCCGCCCGCCTCGAGGTTCACCGCCGCCTTGAGGAGCATCGTGTGCACCGCTTGGGTACCCTTAGGGGCGAAGCGGATGAACTCGAGAACACCGGTGAGGATGTGCGTGATGTACGCGGCGCGGCGCGCCGACTTCATAGCCGCCTGCCAGGGCTTGCCGCCAGTCGTCGCGCGGTCGAACGTGTACTGCACTTCGAACCCAGCCTCCTTCGCGGCGGCAATGCAGTCCTCGATGGTGCGCACCTCGGGGAGCGCGTTCCCCTCCGCGATACCGTCCACCACGTCGACGTGGCGCTTGTTGTTCTTGTCGTACTTGTTGGTGCGGAGCCATTCGTACGACGAGAAGAGCGCGCCGGGCTTGAGCACGGTGAACACCTTCTTGTACAGCGCGGCGGTGTTGGAGGCGTGGCACGCCGCCTCGATGGCGTACGCGCCGTCGAAGGACTCGGCGGGGAACACCTTAGCGAGGTCCATGAAGTCGCCCTGCTTGATGTCCGTCAAGTCGGACACGCCGGCTTCCTTGTTGAGCTTCAAGCACCGACCCACCTGGTACTCGTTGATGGTGATGCCGGTGACGTGGCCGCCCGTCGCCTTCACGATGTTGCGCATGGGACCACCGACGCCGCAGCCGATGTCGAGCGCGCGCATGCCGGGCTTCAAGCCGATGGTCTCGGCGATGGCTGCGTGGAGAGTCGCGTCAGGGGAGCCGGAAAGGTCAGGTCGGGTCGGGGAAAACGGAGGAAGAAAGACGCGCGTCGCTCGCGCGTCCGCGCGCGCGCATCTCGGGAAATCGCGAAAACCGTGCCGAACGGTCGCGCCGCCCGCCGAGCGCCAGACTGGCACGTGGCGAAAATCGGTGCGCGCGAGGTTCGGGCGGTGACGTACCGGTCTCCTGGCGGATGATGGACGCCTCGAAGGACTCGCCGATTTCGCGCGCGGCGAAGTGGAAGGACTCGCCCCAGCCGTACTCGTAGAAGTCGGTGATGAGGGAGTAGAACTTGTCCACGAACTCAGGGGTGGACAAGATGCGCTTCCCGACGCCCTTGCCGCCCTCCTGATCGAAAAACTGGTTGTACGAGTTGATGCCGGAGTCGACGAGATCCTTGGCCATAGCGCCGGTCTTGCCGCCGAACGAGTGGAAGGGGTTCTTGCGGAACCACGAGACTTTCATGGCGAGATACGCGGCGCCGGAGACGCCCGCGCCAACCGCCACCCACTTCACCGTGGGGTTCTCCAGCTTGGCGACGATGTCGCCGACGACGGCGGAAGAAGTCATCTTGAACGAAACGACGTGCGCGATCGGACGATCGACGCGTGCGGCGGAAACGTGAGCGCGCGGCGGGGACGCGGGCTGACGGAAGGGCTCGGACGAGGTGTCCTGGACCCGAAGCGGCTGTCACGGAGACGAAGGCGTCGCCGGTAACAGAAGTTGTGGTCTCAACGCCGGTTCGTGACCTTCAAAACGCGTGACTATCTCAACAGTATCAAGAGCGGCTCGATTGCTCGAGCATTCTCCCGAGCATTCTCCGCCATTGGTTCAGCCTTCCAATTTTGCGAATTTGGAGACCAGAAACGCTGTCAGAAGTATCGATATTATTACGAGAGGAAAATCTCGGTCGATCGAAGACAACTTTTTGCGACGACACGAAGACGAACGAAGCTGCATCGCCGCCCTTGACATATGGCGCGAAGCCAGTTGCGGTTTCGCACCTCGCTCTCATTCTCGGGGCGCCAGAAGGGACCCTGTCTGTCGGGATGGTGGGGGTCCAAGCGCACGCGTTGCCGGTGGCAGCGCGCCTCTCCTACCGCTCGCTCGGCGTCGAGGCACGCGCGGGGCGCGGCTTCGGCGTGGCATTCCCGCGTCGGTTCGCGGCGAGGCGCCTCGTCGCGTCGGCGGCTGCCGCCGACGCGACTGATGTCGCCGTACTGGGGGGCGGCGCGGCGGGCCTGACCGCGGCGTACTTCGCCGCGAAGGCTGGCGCGCGGGTCACGGTGTACGAGCGGAACAAGGAGACGGGCAAGAAGATCCTCATGTCCGGCGGCGCGCGGTGCAACGTGCTGCCCGTGTCCGCGCGCGTCGAGGATTTTGTCACCGAGAGCACGCCTCGGTTGATGAAGAACGTGCTCGCGTCGTGGAACGTCGAGCGGTGTCGCGAGTGGCTGGAGGACGACCTCGGCTTGGAGCTCGGGATCGAGCACGTCAGCAACAAGTACTTCCCGCTGAGCAACTCCTCCAAGGAGGTGCGGGACAAGCTGCTGCGCGCGTGCGAAGACGCGGGCGTGCGCGTGCGCTACGGCGCGAGCGTCGAGGCGCTGCGCCGCGTCGTCGGCGACGGGGACGGATGGGCGCTTCGCCTCGCAGACGCGCCCGAGGAGCGCGCGCCGGTGGTGGTGCTGGCGATGGGGGGGCTGAGCTTCCCCGCGGTCGGGACGGACGGCACAGGCTACGCTATCGCGCGCAGGGACCTGGGGCACGTCCTGAAGGAGCCCTACCCGGCGCTCGTCCCGCTCACCGGAGAGCACCCCGGCGGCGAGCGGCTCCCCGGCCTCAGCGTGGACGTCTCGCTGGAGTGTGCGCGTCCGCTGGACGCGGGGGAGGGCAAGAAGAAGAAGAAGAAGAAAGTCAAGGCGTCACGTGAGGGGTTCCTGTTCACGCACAGGGGCTTCTCTGGGCCGAGCGTGCTAGACCTGTCGCATAACCTGGTGCGGCCGCTGGCGCGCGCCAAGGCGGGCGTTTCGCCCGCGCTCATCGTGAACTGGAGCGGAGAGAGCCGGCAGGAGTGGCAGACCCGGCTCACGGAGCCCCCGGGCAGGGCGCTGGTCGCGACGCGCGTCCGCGAAGAGCTCCCCGCGCGTCTCGCGGAGGCGCTGATGAGCGCCGCCGGGGTGGCGCCGGAGACGCGAGTCGCCGACTTGAAGAAAGCCGACCGCGCCGGGTTGCTGGACGTTTTGACGAAGTACGAGATGGAGGTGAGCGGGCACCAGGGGTACCGTAAGGCCGAGGTCACGGGCGGGGGCGTCGCGCTGGACGACGTCGACTGCTCGACGATGGAGTCCAGGGCGGCGCCCTCGGTGTTCTTCTGCGGCGAGGTGTGCGACGTCTTCGGGCGCATCGGGGGTTTTAACTTTCTGTGGGCCTGGACCAGCGGCAGGCTCGCGGGGATGAGCGCCGCGAACAAAGCCCTCTCCGCGGCGGATCGAGACGCGCGATGAAGCGAGGGGAAGAGCACAGTGACAAGTATTCCTCAGCGGTGACGAGTAAATCTGACGAGTGTTTATAAACACACTGAGTCAGATGGGAGCGCGTTCTCAAACAAAAAACACCGACTGGCGCGACGCGACGCGCGTCTCGGACCGCGTTTACTCCGCCGCGCGTTTACTCCGCCGCGGGCCCCGCGCTCACCTTCACCATGGACGCGCGCACGAGCGTGTCCTCGCCCATCTTGTACCCCTTCCTGAACTCCTCGATGATCACGTCCTCCGGCTCCTCGCTCTCCTCGCGCATGATCGCCTCGTGGAAGTTGGGGTCGAACGGCGCGCCCACGCCGTCCACCGCGACGAGGCCTTGGTTCCCGAGGATCGTCATGAGCCCGTCGTGCAAACCTTGGTACTGGCCCATGATCTTCTCGCCCTCCTCCGATTCGGGTTTCAAGTTCGCCTTGGCGAGGTCGAAGTTGTCCAGCGCGGGCAGCATCGCCTCGAACACCTTGCTCTTCGCCGTCTCCCCGAGCTGCTGCTTCTCCTTGATCGTGCGCTTCTTGAAGTTGTCGAAATCCGCGGTGAGACGCAGAAACTGATCCTTGACCGCGCCCGCCTGGTCCTCCAAACCCACGTTCGCGGCTTGGATGTCCTTGAACGCGGACTCGATCCCGGCCACCTCCGTGGTGAGCTCGGGGAGGAGCTCAGCGAGCGCCTCGCCGCCGGTGCCCGCGTCGACCGCCTCCTGAAGCGTAGCCATGATCTCCGAAACGCGCGTGGGGGGGGGCGGCTTCCTCCTCCTCTTCCGCCTCATCCTCATCCTCATCCTCATCCTCATCCTCAACCACCTCAGCCTCAGCCTCCGAGGCGCGGCGGTTGTTCTCCTCGTCGTCCAGCTCGTCACCCTGTTCGTCGAGAGCCGCGCGAGGGAGGGGAGGGTCAGCGGGCGCGCGGCGGGGGGCGGCGTCGGACCGGAAACGCGCGCGTCGACGGCGCGGCGCATCGTCTCGCATCATCTCGCGCTCGACCTAAACCCTGTAGCTGCAGAGAGGCACACCGGATAGGCCGAAAGACGCCGGACGCTTCCGTCGGTTAGCGGTAGGGAGTGCGCACGCACCTCTCCGCCCGCGCGGGCGATAACCAGCCTGTGCGAGGCCTTGCGGGAGCGCGCGCTCACGGCGACGCCGGCGTCGCCGCGGTGACGCGCGACGAACGCCGGCGTGGCGCCGACTGCGTGCGCTTTCGCCGATTTCGCCGAACGGCGCGTGGGCACCGCGCGCGCCGCGTTCGCGACGAGGGTGAGAGCGACCATCGCAAGACCCGTCGGTTTTGGACGAGGGAGAGTGACTGACTGTGCACACGGAGGTACGCGCGGAGCGTCGCGACCGGCGCTGCGGGAAGTATCCGGAGGCTCGCGGTGTCGGGAAACGCCGAAGGCTGTGGAAAAAGCGCAGCAGATTGCGCTCTGGAAATCGAGCCGGACACGCGGCAGCTGCGGGCCAGTGGGAGATTCGTTTGCTGAGAAGAGCGACGCGACACGACAACATAACATAAAAAAGTTGTTCATCAGCGACGGCTTGACGATATCCTATAGCTCAGCGAATTATATACTACTCGCGTTTTCTTCTTCTCATTTCCTCCGTCTCGTGATGTGGTCGTACAGCACGACGTGGTGGTACTCGTCCGTCTTGAGGTCGAAGCGTGCGGTGTTGTCCCCGGGCTCGGCGTCGGGGTCGACGTCGACGATCTTGCCGTCGCGCGCGTGCTTGAAGAGCACGCCGCGCTCGTCATCCGTCAGCACGGTCCAGTTTTCCGAGCTCGTCACCGCCGAGTTCATGGTCTGCCAGTTGAAGTAGCTCAGGTCTCTCGGGGTGGGCATGATGGTCTTCTTCCCGTCAAACACCGCCTCGAAATCCGTCGTCCGCAGCCGGTGCGCGTAATCGACGTACCCGGCGATCTCGTGCCCCTTGGCGTTGAAGTCGCGCACGTAGATGATCGTCGCGAGCTTGCCCGTCCGCACAGCCTCTTCCCTCTGCGCGAGCGCCTTGAGCAAAGGCTTGTTCCGCAGATCCTTCCCCGCGCTCGCCAGCTTCTTCGGCTTCTTGTTCGCCCTCTGCCTGGTGACCACGTACATCGCCTCCTTGCGCGACTCAAACTCCTCGCGGCGCAGAATCTCCCCCTCGCCCCGGTACCCGAGCTCGACGAGCTGCCTGGCCATCTGCTCGTTCTCCAGGTAGTACATGTCCACCGGCGTGACTTGGTTGTCCAGGTAGTCCTCGTACGTCGCGAAGCTGTCCACGATGGCGTCGAGGCCGGTCAACACCGGGGGCTTGTCATCGGAGACGTCCTCCATGGCGCGCGCGGGCCCGCGGGCGCCTCCTCGGCGAGCTAAAAATGGCGCACCTCCGAACGGGAGCGAAGCCGCCCGCGGCGACGCGGAGCGTTCACGTCGCGACCGGATGCGGGTCCCGACCGATCACGTGACACGTACGCGTCCCTGCTGCGCCGCGCCTCGGTGCGCCTCGCGAGGACCCGCCGGCAGGAGCGCGACGCTCTGCTGTCCGGCTGGGCGAATTGTGCGCCTTAATATATACGTAACGACGCGACTTTGGAACGCATCCATCGGTCGCCTCGGAGCGGTCGAGCGCTCGATGATGATGGTGACTTTTGTTTGAGACTGCGCTCCCATACGCCAGGGCCAGGGGAAAACTCAACTCGTCTCGACCGTGGACGCAAATATCCAATCCGACTTTGTGCCTCGGCCTCGGGGTGCGTCCCCCGCGCGCCACTCACCGCGAGCGCGCCGGCAGGCGCAGGTCATACCCGGCGAGAGACGCGGAGACCGGTGCGTTTCCGTCGTCGGCGCGATGCACGCGGCGCGTGCCGCCGTCGGACGCGCGGCCCCCGCGGCCCCGCGTTTCGGCGACGGGAAGGAGACGAGAGGAGGGGGGACGTCCCCGCTGCCGAGCCGGGGACGGCGCTTCGGGGCGGACGACTCGACGCGGGGCACCGCCGCCTCGAGGTCGCGTCTCGTTCCTCGTCGCCCTCCGCGCGCGATCGCGGACTCCCCGACGCGTTCCGCGGGCGCGGCGGACGAGAACGCGGACGAAGAGGCGGAGGTGCTCATCGAGCTCCGCGGGGTGAAAAAATCCTTCGGGAAGAAAACCGTCCTCGACGGCGCGAGCTTTAAGATCCGACGCGGCGAGGCGGTGGGGATCATCGGGTCCTCCGGCACGGGCAAGAGCACGGTGTTGCGCATCATGGCGGGTCTGCTCGCGCCGGACGAGGGCGAGGTGATCATCCGCGGCGAGCCCAGGGAGGGTTTGCTGAGCGACGAGAAGAACCCGAGGCTGAAAGTCGGTATGGTGTTTCAGTCCGCGGCGCTGTTCGACTCGCTCACCGTCGGCGAGAATGTCGGGTTCAAGCTCTACGAGCACAGCGACTTGCCGGACGAGGAGATCAAGAAGCGCATCAACGAGAGCCTCGAGTCCGTCGGCCTCGCCGGCGTGGAGGACCGGTACCCGGCGCAGCTCAGCGGCGGCATGAAGAAGCGCGCCGCGCTCGCGCGCGCCATCGTCGAGGAAACCGCGGACGGGACCGACTCCGAACGGGACGGCGCGGGCGGGGCGGCGGGGGACCGGCTGGAGGAGGTGGTGATGTACGACGAGCCGACCGCGGGTCTGGACCCCGTAGCGTCCACGGTCGTGGAGGACCTGATGCGGAGCATGCACGACACGAGCCCGAGGGGCGAAAAAAGCGGCGAACGGAAAGGCGAACGCAAAGGAGGCGTGCCGAGTTACATCGTGGTGACGCACCAGCACTCGACCATCCGCCGCGCGGTGGACCGGTTGATTTTTCTGCACGCGGGCAAGGTGGTGTGGGAGGGCACCTCGGAGGAGTTCGACACCACGGAGGAGCCCATCGTGCGGCAGTTCGCGACCGGGAGTCTCGAGGGGCCCATCGTGTATTGAACGATCGTGACAGTATCGATCGATCGTGACAGACGACTGCGATGTAAGGCGACGTACGCCTACGTATTTAGTAGCAACCGAAGACGTTCCGCGGTTCCGATCGCCGCCGCCGCTCGGGATGAAACGCGAAACGCGAAACGTCCGCCGCGCAAAACAGAGGCTTCACTTGCGCTTGGTGACGCCCTTGCTCTTCTTCCCCCCCCGCCTTGCCGTTTTTGCCGCCCTTGCCCTTCTCCGGCTCCTTGCGCTTGCCCACCGTGGAGGACTTGACGGTGGCGGCGCCGAAGAAGGTCTCGAGCCGGTTCTGCGAGCTCTTCCCCTTGGCGGCTTTCAGCTTCTTGAGCGCGTTTCGCACGCGGTCCTCGGAGAACTGCTTTTGTTTGACTAAAAAGTCCACGACGCCCTCCTCGTCGGGCGCGGTGAACTTCAGTTCCAGACCGTTCGTGTCCACGACGTCGGGGTTCTTGAACAGCTTCCGCGCCTCGTCGAAGGGCCAATCCTCCGGGACGACGTACTTCTCCTTGTCCAAATCCTCGAGCAGTTTCTCGATGCAGCCGTGCTTCTTGATGAGCTGCAGCGCCTTGACCGGCCCGATGCCCTTGATGGAGTCGCAGTAGTCGCACCCGCACATGATGCACACGTCGATGAACTGGTCCCACGTCAGCTCGAGCTCTTTCAGGCACCGCTCGAAGTCGAACTCGAGGATGGGCTTGCCCTGCGACGCCGGCGCCATGAGGTTGCGCGCCAGCTTCGGGCAGGAGAAGCACAGCGTGTCCATGTCCTCCGA
>JACLAA010004570.1_pt1 | contig 16150 bp, 11 predicted proteins | sample 8027891 | NCBI WGS metagenome assembly JACLAA01 (sample SAMN15724900, study PRJNA655200) | protist metagenome | isolation source: fluorescence activated cell sorting (FACS) single amplified genomes of... | place: Spain: Blaines Bay Microbial Observatory, Mediterranean Sea | collected 2016-01-19 | reverse complement strand
CCTCGGAAAGAGCTCTGATAGACGCCAAGAAAGCCATCTCTGTGCGTTTAAAGTTTAAAAGCAAAGAAGGAGGAAAAGGAGATAAAAAGAAGGACGACTTCTTTCGGACGGCCAAGGACGTGCTCGAAACGTTGATGCCGTTTCACGCGTTCGCCGACCAGAGAGGTTTGTTTCAGTTTGACCCTTCTTTTCCTTCTTCTTTGATGGTCGACGACGACGAAGACAATAAAAACAAGAAAGCGAGGAGGAAGAAGTTGCGACTGTTGCGCGAGGCTGTCGGGATGTTAATAGCCGAGAAGGAAGGATTCAGCACAAAAGAAGAGGAAGAAAAAGAAAAAGAGGAAGACAAAAAGGACGAAGGAGAGGAGAGGAAAGCGAGTGAGAACAACGAAAACGAACAGAAAGTAAAGAGAAGACGACTGAATGAAGCTTACGCTTTGCTCACGGAAGAGAACGTTTTACGTAGCGGGTTTGCGTTTCGTATGAATAGAGTTGATGACGGTTTGCTTAAAGAGCTTCGAACACTACACAAAGGACTCGAAGCGTGCGAACAAAGTTGCGCGCGGTTGCAAAGACACTCAGATGAAGATTCAACATCGGCGAACGTTTTATCCAAAGCCGAAGAGTTCTTAATAGAACGTCTCGTATCCGAGGAAACTCGAATTGTTCTCGATGCTAAATCGAGCGAGCTCCGTAAAATAGCTCAAGAAGAGCGGCAAAAGATGGCCGATGTGCGCAAAGCTGAAACGGCATTTGCGCTCGCATCAAAAGCTGCCGCTGCTGCGCAGCAACAACAACAAATACAATTGCGCTTTCAACAACAGCAACAACAAATACAACAACAACAACAAATACAACAACAACAAATACAACAACAGCAAACGAATTAGTAGCTAGAAACTTTTCGATTTTAGTAATATAAGCGCATATAGTAAAAAAATAAATTAAATGGAGTTGGGACTAATAATAATGAGTTATGAAGCCGCTGCTTTCTTCTTTCGCGCCTTCCATTCCGCGTAGCTTTCGTTCGCTTTTGGCGTTTCCGCACTTTCGCGCAACGTGAACTGTCGAGAAAAAGATGGCGACGAAACATAAACCTTCGTTTTGCTGTTATCTGTGGATGAAGGCACCGAAGAAGCAAGATTTCCCAACGTCGACGACGTGTTGTTGTTCTCCTCCTGGTTCATAGATCGTTGTTGCAAGAAGCTCGAGCCACCTTCTTTCAGGCCTTTAACATAGAGCTCTTGTTTTGATTTTATCTTTTGAGAAAACATTCGTAAAATTTGCCTTAAGCGCACCGAAGCTATGATGACTTGAATTGGCCCTCCTTCGTACGGTTCGTCGTTTTCATCTCTTTTCCCGTCTCCTTCACCTTCGTTGTCGTCATCGTCGTCATCATCTTCATCAATTTCCTCGCCGTGAGCAAACGTAAAACGCTCTAGTAGAATAGCCACGAATAAGTTGCCAAAAAGGAATATCGATAGAACGACGTAGATCACGAAGAAGAACGCACTGGCAATATCCGGGGAACATTTTGGCTCAGAACCCGGCTCCGGTGCATCAACCAAGAAGCAGTCTTCCTTCACGTACAAGTCGTTAAAGAAACCTTGCCAATTCCCTGAAAACGCGATGAAGAGCGCCGTAAACGCACGCTGAAAGTTGCTAAAATTCGAGTACTCGCCAATGGCGTTACCATCGAAAGGACCGGTATCGTTTCCAAACAAAGATACGCCAAGGCACGCGAATATGAAAATTACCAACAACGATAACGCGGAGACGTTAATCACTCCGGGTATGGCAGAGACTGCGGTAAGCACGAGCGTTCTCAAACCTTTGAAGACCTGTATTACTTTCAAAAGCCTGAAGAAACGAACCATTCGAATAATATTTGACGGGAGAATACCCGGTAAAATAGCGCCAAGCCCACCGCTCCACGCGACGACAAAGTCAATCTTATTCCACATGGACTCCCAATACAAGTACCATCCCATACCAGTGATGAGAAAAAGAGATTCCAAGCAATACCAAACAGTAAATATATACCCAGCGTACGATTGGAAATCCATCTCAGCTTGGCTTCCGTTCGCGCGATATGCAATCAACACAAACATATTCAGCACGATCATGGTGATTGAAAGTTTATCGAACCAATCCGTTGCGATAATTGAGTGAACTTTCTTGCGCATCGGGTTCTTCGGAACAATTTTTCGCCAGCGATTCGTGTGCACGCGATTTGCAATCAACATGGCTTGTTGCCACTCTCGCTGCTTCTCTGTCGTTAAAGTGACGCCGGCGCTCGCCAAGGTTGTAAAATTATCAACTAATGCACTCACAAAAAGGTTCGCCCACAACATCATGGCAAATAGGATTGAAAAGACGAAAAATGCAGCGGCACCTTTGTTCGCGTCTCGTTCTGGCGCCGTATCGTCACCGGTAGAATCCATGGCTACATACATGATATCTTGCCAATTATCGCCGGTGGAAATGATGAATATTGTGATAATAGCTTGGCCGATGTTATCGAAATTGAAGCGGTTAGCTCGCCACACACCACCCTGTTCGAGACACGCTGCTTTGTCTAAGTTACTCTTCTGAGTGAGCGGGTCGACTGTATCCTCGCCGCCAGCTAACGTGCACGAAGCCATTTGTCCGAGAAATAGTTCCATACCTGTGATGCCTAAAACAATCATCATCCCAAAGCCAATTATGCACACGTATTTAATGGCAGGAAGAGATTGCAGGATCACGGTGATGACCAATTTCAAACCCGGGAGCCTTTGAATCGTTCTCAACGGTCTCAATACGCGCAAAATACGAAGCGTTTTGACAGGAATCGCGTCTCCGACCGCGTACGTGACCAAAGATGAAAGCACGACGAAGCAATCGAGGCGGTTGAAGCCTGTTTTTAAATACGCACCGGGACCTTTCCAGATGCCATAGCCAATCATTTTTAACACCATTTCCAAGGTGAAAATAGCGTTAAAAATGATATCAATCAAGTTGTAAGCGTCGTCAACTTTCGTGCCTGCAACAGGCCATCTTTGCGTGTTCGTCGCCATCATCGCCGAAGAGGCAATAATCAAGAGTAAAATGAGCGTATCAAACCAGAAATTCGTAGCAATTTTCAGGCATCTCCATCGAAAAGAACCCCAGCCCGTGACTGGATCAATTGCAAGATATTTACGTATTTGTTGACAGTTATCTTCGCAAACATCGCGCATTTGCGGGCTCATCAATCTTTCCGGCGCGCGCATAAAGATTGGTTTTACAAAATCCGGATTCATCTTTTCCTGATCAAACTTAACCCAAATATCGTCTGAATCCATCACGTTACAACGCAAGGACATAGCGCGCGGTATCGTTCTTACATTTTCGAGTTTTTCGCTCAAGTGTTCACGTGCGATTTTCAGTTCTTCCTTCGCTTGCTTTACTCTTCTTTCGCGATAACACGTTAATCGTTTTCGGGCGCGCACCACGTGACCTGGTCTCAAAGACTCTTGGATTTTCAGACTCTCCTCGGTATGGTGCGCGAATCCGATCGAGACGAGCCATTGTCGGACAACGGCAACTTCTTGGAACGAACGCTGTACTCTTGATTCGTTATCGTCTCGACCAAAATCTGCAGCTGACAATTTTTCTTTCTTCGCCTTGGCTCTTCTCTTCTCAGCGTAATAATGCTCCCCGTTTTCATCGTCGTCGGTGGAATTTTCTTCTTCGACAAACGTCTTCCCGAGCGTGGACTGGGAAGACGCGCGCTTTCGAATTTCTTCGATGACACTTGTCGAGCCTTCCTCGTGAAATTCACCTTCTTCTATTAAAAACGTCTCCGACGCGATCGCGTCAATCAGAATACCGAGAATCAACGCCAAGACGGCGGTGGTGATGAAACACCAGATTATCATATAAATGCCGGCGGCGATATTCGTTACTTTCATAGAGCTCCAAGCTACTTCAAATGTATTCTCACCAGTTGACACTGCAAATAAGGTTATCAAAGCTGATCCAAAGTTTTTGAAACTCAAGCGCTCTTCGTCGAAACTTTCTCTCGCCGCGAACAGTTGCACTCCGAGAATTGCGAAAATTGCCAAGAACATGAGCCACACGAGTAAAAACACCCACATGTTTTGCGTCGCCGAAATCGCAGAGTTTGCGATTTTCGAAAACTCCGCGTTATTTCGCACGATTTTGAGCGTTCTTAAAATACGAAACACGCGGAATACTCTGAGAAAAGATAAATCGACTGGTGTACCGCCTTCTTCATCGCCTCCTGAATTTGACATCCCGTAGGTCAACGAGAAATCGATGAAGCTCACGAGCACTACAAACCCATCCAATTTGTTCCAGTTATTCTTCCAGTATCGCACTACTCCTAATCCAATGTGTTTGAGTACGAATTCAAAGAGAAAGATGCCCGAACACGTGAGGTCTATGATCAATTCGACATCCTTGAACGAATCGGTTTTATCCACGTGATTAGCGCACATCAATCCCGTGTTCACGAGAATCGTAAACGTGATAAAGTTTTGGAAGATTGGATGATTGGTTAAATCTAAAATCATCTGCCTCGGTTTGTGCGCGCACGCGTGTTCTAGTTGAGGGTACGCTTCCTCCGGCTCCAGAGATTTCTCGTGCGCCTCTCGCAACTCTTCCATCTCTTTCTCGTGCGCTTCCGGATCATCGTCTTCTTCGACTTCACCCAACGTAGCGCAAATGACCGCGGTAAATAACTGAAACACGAAGAACCCACCTAGAACGGCGACGGCGCAAAAATATGACATGGCGGGAACGTACCCCGCCGTGTTTGCGACTGGCCACGCGAGCTCGTTCCAACCGTCAATTGTAATCACGTGAAGAACGATAAACATCCCGCGAGCAAAATTGTCGAAATTCAAGTAATTATCAGACGGTGAAACGCCAGAATCGCAGCAATACACGTTTGATTCGACACCATCGAGCAGAGTTGCGTTTTTTACAAGCGTGTCGACATCACTGTTCAAACACAACTCCTCGTCGCCGGGTACGCCGCCATCATCATAGCGCGATATGCTCACACCGTCTACAGTTCCGTAATTTGACACGAGAAATGAACATCTTTCTTTCGGGTCACCTCCTAAATTTGCAACGTCTTCATAGATGCGTCCGCTCATAATCGTGCCAAAAAGCATGACGCCCATAACCGTGGCTAAAATGACGAACCATAGAAGCAAGAGTACTACGTCCATCATCATCGGTAAGGCTTTTTCTGCGGTATCCATCACCATTCTTCCCGCTTTATACTTACTCAGCGCTTTGAGCGGTTGGAAACATTTCATTAATCTCAACGTCGTGATCCATCCGCCTCCGTCTAAAATGACGTCCAAGATACCAGTGATGACTATGAACAAATCAAACACGTTCCAATACGACCACATGTACGAGTCTGGTCCGTTGAGTAAGAATCCGTACGCTACTATTTTAACGATAGCTTCCAAGCCGAACAAAATTAAGAACGCGTTTCCTAACCAAAACGTGATATCTTTTGGAATGTGTGGCTTCGTTCCGTACATTTCCACCCCTCGGTCTGGAGTATCCAACGCGACAATGACGCCGTTCAAAATCACGACGAATAAAATCGCGCGCGAAAAGTATATCGAGTTTGCAACTTTACTGCACATTTTCCGAACCGGATTCGAGGCTTGTAAAAAGCCGAGAGATCGGTCAAAGTTGAGTTTGTTCGACCTGTTGTTATTATATGTATGCATATATATACAAGTATGTGTAAAGAAGAAGACAACGTGAGTTGAATGGTGAGCTAAGCCATGTAAACACCGAGAACAAACACCGCGTGAACGTAGGTTTTCATTTTTTTCGTCCGTTTGTTTGTTTTTTCGGGAAGAATTGGAGAAAAGCGAATTGAACAATGCGCGTGTCTACCGCTGCTGTCTGACGATGAAGAAAGACGATGGGAAGACACTTCGAGCGCGACTGGACGGCGAGACAGAGAGAACAAAAGAATAAACACGCTATGAAAACGCACACTGTTTCTTTGATGGACGTTTTCTTCTTCTTCTTCTTTCCCGACGACGACGACGGGGACTTGTTGTTGTTGTTGTTTTTCCCTTCCTCATCGGCTTTGAAACCTTCGTTTAAAGTGTATCCTCCTCCCTTTTTATCATTCGTCGTCTTCTTTCCCTCGTATCGTTCGTCGTCATCGTCGTAAGAGTACGATCTGTTTTCGTCATCATCACTCGACGATGATGGCATCGTCGATGGCATCTTTTATTATTAATAATAAATAATTAAAGACGCCGCGATGATGAAGAAGATGGGCTTTGGGTGTGGTGACAGAAGAGTGAGGAGAGAATTTTGATTTTGGTTAGGACTCACAAAATTCAACAGGAGTGTTCAAGGACACACCAAACCACACTTTTTAATTCAGAAGTTCATTAGTCTCAAAATCGCTAAGATGATGATAGAACGACTACACGCAACGAAGCAATCAAACGCACACCTCCCCGCGTTATCTTTGCGCAAACATCCGTTCCGTCCTTCGCTCTTTCGTTCTCGCGCTTTGTTTTCGTCGTCGAGAAAACGAAGCAGCAAAATTAGAACGGAAAAAGTAGTTGAAACAAAAAGCAGCGATGATGATGAAAAGAGTAAATACGATGAACAGAAAAGGAAACGATTGAATCACATGCCGTGGTTGTACGACATCGAGAAGCATAAAACGTTCGCCAAAACGTGGCAGAAAGATGTGCAGGAAAAGCTTATGGAATTGGAGACCGTAGAGTTTATAGGAGACGACACGTTTATGGCCGACGTGAATGTGAACGTGTTTGCCGAGAGAGGCAGAAAAATTGTGTTTCATAATAACTGTCGCATAGCAGCGAACGTATATTTACACGGGCCCATAGAAGTAGGGGAAAACGTTTCGATCAATCAGCGCTGTCACATGGAAGGACCCATCGTGATAGGGAGCGATTCGAGGATAGGCCCGTCAACTTCTATTTTCGCTTTTAACCACAACTTTGACGAGCCGGAAACACTCATTCGCTCACAGAAAGTAAAATCAGAAGGAGTACACATTGGAGAGGACGTGTGGATAGGCGCAAACGTTTCAATCGTCGATGGTGTGACTATAGGCGCACACTCCGTCGTCGGCATCGCATCAGTTGTTACGAAGAATATTCCAGAGTATGAGGTATGGGCAGGCAATCCGTGTAAAAAAATAGGCGAACGCAAGCGACCCCCCCCCCCTCGGGAATGAAAAAGAGTACTCGTAGTTTTACAGAAGATACATTACCATGGTACATCTAATATCAATACATATTCTAATCTAAACTAGCCTAAAAATTCTTCTACCGACGCTTTCGGCTCGGCGTACAAGAAATCTTCGTCATCCGCATCGAAGGAAGCAAAGGCAATACTTGAGAGCTCGTTTTCTAAATCCTCTCGAAATTTTTCGTCTCGCGTGATGATGTTGAGCTCTTGAAATTGACCAAACGAGCGCTGTCGCATGTTGCAACTCCCTAAAGAAGCGATGCCTACGTCTGGATTCGTCGTACTTTTCGCCACGAAAGCTTTGGCGTGTAACATTTCCGGTAACAATTTGATCGACAGTCGAGGCGCGGACGTTTTCGATCTCAATTTAATCAACTCGTGAACTTTTTTCAATTTTGCCAACGCTTTTCTGTTCGCGTCGTGATACACGTTCGGGAAACACGGCATTAAGATTGTCACGTTCGCGTTTCGGTCGATGATTTTGCGAATCATCGCAACTCCGGAGGAATCTAAGTACGCTATAGAAAACGTGTAATCGTCAAACTGTCTATCGTTCAAAATCTCCTCGAACGACTTCTTGACGCCAAACGTGCCCGGGAAATTTTTTACTCGTGGAAACGCCCAAGCTAAAGGACAAAAACCAGTTGGATTGTTCGAGACAAACTTGGTGTGAATTTCCTCTTTATTCTTTGCATCTTTCTTTCCGTTTGGCCACCGCAACTTCTCAAACAACTTTGACGTCGACAACGACGACAAAGAAGGAGTAAAAGAAGCACCAGAGGATACTGAACTTTCCAACGCTTCGACGAGCGTTTGGCCTTGGACGAGAACCGTGAAATCGCGCCAATTCTCAAATCGATCTCCGATGTTAATGCCACCTAACATTCCGGTGTACTCGCCATTATTCTTTCGTTTAAACGTCGCGAACTTCGCGTGCGTTGGAATCGTGCTCACTAAAAGCTCAAACTCGTTCGCGTTGTTCCGCTCTTTTTCCAACTCTCGCAACTTTTCGACCAAAGTCGTCGACTGTTCGCACCACCTTGTGAACTTTGACACAGCGGAACCGTCAACTTTTACGCGAACCGATACGCCTCGATTACACGCGTTCGATAAACTTTCAATTACTTTTTCGGTCGATTTACCGTGCTCAAACACGTAAACGCTAAGTTGAATCTCATCTCCTCTGTTCGTGTCGTTTATTTCTCGGGTCAAGTTTTCGATGCTTTTTGAATACCCGCTGATGAGTGTAATTTTATTTTTCGTGTTGGTGTTGTTTCTCACGGTCAACTCCTTCTCGAACTCGCGCGCAACCACCGAGGATTGAATTTCACGCGTCTCTCCACCTCTTAAACGCTTCCCTTCTTCGTTTGGAGAGACAGACGTCTTCTCAATCGCGAACGATGATGATGATGATGATGATGATGATGATGACAAAACTCCGTTTACGCTTCTTCGGTTCAAACTTCTTTGAAGAGGATGCCTCGCAAAATTCGCGCCTCTATTTTTTCTTCCATTCCATTTCCCATCGATCGCGGATGAAAAAGTTAACGACGACGACGACGAGAAGGATGTAGAAGACATCATCGTCTTCCAACGCGCGAACCGATCGGTTCTCTTTGTGTGTGTGAGAGTTACAGAGAGAGAGATTTTGGGTTCGTTTTTTGGCGTCTTAAAAGTGATTAATATCTTTGCTTTTTGTGGATCCACCGTGGCAAAGATTCTGTTTTTTGTTTGTCTTTTTTCGTGCTCTCGGCAAAAATACAAATTAGCGTCGTATATCGCATTCTTATCAAAACAAAAATCTGGGTAAGCTAAAAGATGGGAAATCGAAGAACGATACGCTCGACGCAGGTTCTTCTTCCGCGACTGCAGTGGGTGGAGGAGTGGACGGAGGAGTCACCTTCGTCGGTATCGTTGCTACTGTTGCAGCTCTCGGACTCGTCCCGTTTTTACTGGCTACTACCGTTGGTTTCACCGGCGGCGTCGCCGATAATTTCAAGGCGACTGTCGCCGTTTCCAATTTCCCGGAAGTATCCGGTCGAAACGTGTGGAACTCGTTTTCAAAAATCGTTTCTACGCCAGGGTAATGCACCGCAGCCTTGTCAATCAGTCTGCGCAACTCGCGCACGTGATCTAAAGTTTCCTCGTACCGTTCGGATGTCTTCTCCACTAAGAATATCACCTCGCGTTCTCTCGTGTAATTTTTCTCCGCCGCCTCGTACGACTCGATGGCGTGCATCTCTTTCAACTGTTCGATTTCAAATTCGTGTTCTAACTTCATTCGATTCGCGCGATCTCTATAAAACTCGATTTCCTCCGTCAATTTCTCCGTCGTCGTTTCGATTTCTTCCGTTAACGTTTGTTTCATCAACTCGAACGTTTCCTCGCGTTCGGTTTCGATTCTATTCAACTCGCTCAAATATTTCTCTTTCAGTTCGAGCAAGTCTTCTTCGTGCACTTTGTTAATGTCCGCTTTGAACTCTTCCACGTGTTGTTCCTTTTCTAACATTTTCTTCATGTCTCTTTTCTCCGTCTCTTGTATTTGTTTCAGAAGCAATTCGATTCTTGTTTCGTTCCTTTTCAGTTTCTCATTGGCTTCGTCCAACTCTTTTCTCAAAGCGTCCATCTCTTGTACTTTTTCTTTAAACTCCACCGCTTTCTTATACGTCTTCTCTTCCGCTTCTATGGTTTCTTTGAGCTCTTCCTCTGTCTTTTGTAACTCCATTTGTAACTGCTCCACCATCTCTTCCGCGTCTAATCTCATTTTGGTTTCCTCGTCGAGCACCTCTTTCAAAGAGTCGAGCTCGTCTCTTAACTCCGACAATCGGTTCCCGATCGGTCGGACGTTTTCGCCGTTGGCTTCATCGTCTTCATCGGAGAAGTCTGATTTCGTTGAAGTCATCGTTGTTGTTGTTATTGTTATTGTTGTTGTATGTGGAGAGATGTTTAGTACTGTCTGTTTATGGGTATTATATTTCTGTTATCACAAGAATTGATTACAGCAACAACTGCGTAATGAATGAGCGGTGTGACGACGTTTCGCTTTGTTTTTCTTGTGTCTTTGTGGTCCGTCATTTTTCGTCTTTTTGTCCCCCGTCAATCGGTTGTTTGTATGACATATAACGAACTGTTTCGCCGCCAAAGAAAAAAGCACACACACTGCTCTGTTGTACTTAAAATCTTATGCGCGCGCCCTTTCGTTAACAGACAAATAACAACAACAACAAGAAGAAGAAAATGGAAAAGAAACTTGAGTACGAGGCGTTACCGCAGAGAGGACCGAGAAGGAGGAAGAAGAAGAATAAGAATGTTGAGAATGTCGAGAACGGTGACGATGAAGACGAAGAAAACGAGAAGAAGAGAGCGAAAACAAACGACAAACCCACGAAGAAGAATGTGGTGGTGATGATGATGAACACCACCAACGAGGGCGAATATGATGGGGATGCTAATGATGGGGATAAGAGGACGAGAACGGGCACGAATGCAACAACAACAGCAACAACAACAACAGCGTGTTTTCTTTCGACAGAACCAATCGTGAGCTACGACACCACCGCTGCAACTAAAAATCAATACGAATATAAAGACCACACGGCGGATATTCAAATCAAAAGCTGGGGCGACTCCATCACCACCGCGTTCGCTTGGTCAGCTCTGGGAATGTTCGACTACATGACGCCACTTCATAATATATCGGAAACGCCGAAAGTGTATAGAAAATTTGAGTGCTCCGCGCACGACTTGAAGTCGCTCTTATTCGCATTCTTGGACGAGTTGTTGTTCGTGTTCCACACGGAGAGTTTGGTGTGCACGAAAATCCAAATCAACGAGTTTAGAGAAAATAAAGGAAATCTAGGAGAAGAAGTAAATCGATGGACGATTGAAGGTATCGTCGCGGGAGATTTGTTCGTCGATGGCGTGCACGAACAAGGCACGGAAGTCAAGGCGATTACGTATTCGGAAATGCAAATTCACGTTGCAGAGGATGGTTCAACGGAGGTGTACGTGATAGTAGATATATAAGAAATAATGCTCGTAATTGCACTCATTACGGTAGTTCGTAGTAAATAATCGTCTTCACCTTCTTTAAGCGACGATGCTTGGCATGACTTTTGCTTCTATGACTGCGACGATGCGTTTCAACCAATCGATTTTGCTTTCCTTTTCGAGAGGGAATAAATGGTTACCGCCTTGTACAATTTCGAGCGCAAACGCGCCGGTTGTCATCGTTTCCCATTTTTCGACCATATTTTTTGAGATCATTCTGTCGTTCGTGCCATGAAACGCAGTCACGTCTGAGGTGAACGTCTTCTCCTTCAAATCGTTCTCGTAGCTATCAAAGAGACAAAAATCCGCGCGCATGAGCGGATGGTAAATCTTCCAGATGCCAGTGAACACCACTTCTTGAACGTCCCATCGACGACATTCGTCTTGAAACTCTCGTTCGGATAAGTGTTTATTCTTGCGCCAAGGCTTGTCTTTGTCCTCAATCGTCGGCGCTGGGAAGTTTGAAAGGAAAAAATGTAGCGGCTCATTGACGCCGTATGTGCTTTTCAAAACGTCCACGAGTTGTACCGCAAGCCAGCATCCCACGGAATGACCGACGACGACGTACGGCACGTCTCGCAATTCGTTCGCGAGCGTTGGTGCAATTTCTCGAATAACCGTTTGTATTTTCGGCTCGTCCCACGGTTCGTTACGTCTGGATCCTCTTCCCGGTAATTGCACCGACAACAACTCCGCTTTGTAGTTCTTACAAAACGTCAACAGAGGAGACACGATTCGTCGCTCCCCCAAGCCTTCGTTCGTGAACAAGTCCTCCGCATTTCCCGCGTTGGCGAAACAAATCACTCTCAGATTTGGTCTCTCCGGAGCTCTGATTTGTGTACCACTTCTCTGTAATCCAGGGAAGAGTTTCTTGAACGTGACTTCATCCCTTTGTTGATCAACATCACTCATCATATTCTTATGATTCCGATTTTTTTTTCGTGAAAAAAAATTGGCGTTACTTTTACTTTCAACTTTGAGACGACGATTTATTTTGCTTGGAAAAAAGGAAACATCGTCATCCTGAATCATCATCATCATCATCATCATGTTAATCATCCTCTCCCCTGCGAAGACGTTAACCGTCCCGAAATCGCTCGCGAAGAGTTTGAAAACATCCACGCCATCCATGCAGAAAACGATGGAGATTTTATTGAGCGAACTGAGGAAAATGAGCGCCAATCAACTCGCGTCTACTTTGGAAGTCTCGACTGCGATTGCCAACACGAATTTGGAGAGATACAAAGTTTGGGAAAAGCAAACGGAATACCCGTGCGGGTTCGCTTTTGATGGCCCAGCCTACAAAGGATTATCGTGCTCTACGTTGAACGAGAAAGAGCTGAATTATTTACAGACTCATTTGCGGATCGTCGATCCTTTGTACGGTTTATTGAAACCGTTAGATTTGATAAAACAATACAGACTAGAGATGAAGACGAAAGGGTTGAAAGCAACCAAAGATACGAAAGGCGGTTTAGCTGCGTTTTGGTCGAAAGAAATGACCGAGAGCTTGATTAGAGATTTGGACGAACAAGAACGAACGAGTAGTAGCAAAAGTAGCGATAGTAAAAAAGAGCAGCGTTTTATTCTCAACGTGGCCTCTCAGGAGTACGCAAAGGTTCTGGACAGAAAGTTGCTCGAAGAGAACAACGTGGAAGTTTTCGACATGGTCATCGAAGGTTCGACGTTCGACGCCAAGTTTGGTCGAGGCTGTGCCGCGCGATATTGCGCGAAAGTAAATGCAAAAACCAGGGATGATTTGAAGAGCTTCACTGGGAGTGATTTGGACGGAAGCAAAACGTGGAAACTGAACGAGAAATCCGCCAAGACCGTGGAAGGAAAATCCATGTGCTTTTCCTTTTCGAAGAACGAATCAGGAGGTCCGGCGCTCAAGAAGCAAAAGAAGTAATACTTTTATGTATTTTTGAAATCAACGCGCGGCAAACTGATATTCATACAAAATCTAATTCTCGTTGTCGCTCTGAGCCATTCACTGCGTTACACATCCACTCTACGGCCTCTTTTATGCCTACTCCGGTAAACGCGCTCGCACCCATCACTCTCTTCGCAATCGGCGTCGCCGAAGCGTCTTCTTTCTTCTTTTTCTTCTTCTTCTTCGTATTATCGAGGATACCATTCTTCGCGAGCGATGTCGTTGTTGTCCCGTCTGTTCTTCCATCTTTACTAGTGGTATCGTTGCTATTACTATTCAAAGCGCTGTGTTCAAACGCCGTTTTCACCATCGTCAATCCTTCCGGTCCGCTCTCGTCTATTTTATTCGCCACAATCAACACCGGCGCGTTTTGCAAATCTGTGTTCGCCAACATTCGATTGCACACCACTCTCGCGTCGTCTATTCTCGTCTCGTCCGTGGAGTCGACGAGGAAAAAAATCCCGTGCGATTCTCGATAATACTTCAACCAAATCGGTCTCAATCTTTCCAAACCTCCTAAATCCCAAAACGTCCACTGGACGCCCAGAAAGTCTTCTATTTTCGCGACGTTTAAACCGACGGTTGGTTTGATGTGTTCTTTTGGAATCGGTTGCAAATCGCTAAACATTTCCTTCATTTTCTCCAACATGGAGGTTTTCCCGGACGAGTCTAAACCTACGATTAAAATCCGCATCTCCGGTTTCGAAAACGTCCACCCTTCGCACAAGCCGTGTATGAGATAGGTAAACATTATTCTTTAAATAAGATATTTTATGCTTGTGTTATTATGGTGTGTTTTGCTGCGTGTGTAATCGTTTCGTTCGAAAAAAGGGGGAAAAACGAACGAAAAAGAGGGACAACACACACATGCACTCCTTTTGTTGTGGGACTGGCCGGCTGGCTATTGATTGGTTAAAAATGGGGTCAGCGCTTTTTTCGTTGTTGTTGTTGTGAGTTCATCACTCCATCATCATAAAAAACAAAACTCTTGTCCTACCCGCCGGCACTTACGTATATACTCTTCTCCATCACACAGACAGACAGATACGCGGCAGTTTCGAACTCGATCGGCTCGCGCGAAAACAGTACCACAGCTGGCAAAACGTTCGAATCATCTATCTCACCGAGCGCGGCAAAAAGAGAGAAAGAAAGAAAATTTAGTAAAAAAGAGATAGAGAGAAGAGAGCGATGACTTTTTCTTCTTCTTCTTCTTCTTCTTCTTCGACAAAGCCTTTGACGCGCTGCACGAGAACGTCTTCCTCGGCGACAATAAGTAACAGACGGACGCCAAAATGCTCGGCTTCTTCTTCTTCTTCTTCTCCTTCTTCGTCGTCGTTTACGACGACGAACAACAAAAACAGAAACGTTATTAGAAGAAGAAATGAAAGGACAAAAAGAAAAACGAACGCCACGGGAGCAGCAGCAGCAGCTTCTGCGGTTGAAGAAGAAGAGGAGGCAAAAAATACAACAGAACAAGTCCCTACTTGGGCCGCGAGAGAATTCACAGAGGAAGGGAGGGTGTTCACAGAAACATTTCCTATTCGTTTCGATGAAGTTGGTCCGAATAAGTTGGCAGATATGGGTACCATGGCGAGAATATCCCAGGAGTGCGCGTGCAACCATGCCCAAGGTTTGTGGGGCCGCTCGCAGTCTATGCCAGAAGACATGCGCAAGGTGGACATGGCGTGGGTCTGCACGCGATTACATTTGGACATCTTTGAATATCCGAAATGGGGCGACCAAGTCGTCGTAAAGACGTGGTTTGAGTCGCAAGGTAGAGTAGCCGCCCGAAGAGACTGGGATTTGGTCAACAACGAAACAGAAAAACGCGTGGGTAAGGCTACGAGTCAATGGATAGCGTTTAATTTGAAAACGCGAAGAATGGGTCGAATTCCATCGCAAGTCGTCGAGGATTTTCAATTACAACAGTGGTGCAACGAACCAATCATGGGAAGCGAATACGAAGTAGAAAAGTTGCCAGATGCGAGAGATATTGGTGCGATTGAAGGATCGCAGTGCTCGGTCCCGGTAGTGCATTACACGAGAAGAAGTGATTTAGATATGAATGGACACGTGAATAACTGCATCTACACGGAATGGTTGTTAGAGTCAGTGCCGCAATCGTACCGGGACGAGTACGAGTTGAAAGAGTTAATCATCGAGTTCAAAGCAGAGTGTAATTTTGGGGACGTTATCGAAGCCGTGTGTTGCGAAGATACCTCTTCAAACGTTGGAGACAGCGTTTTCTTGGCGCACACGTTGACGAAAAAGAGCGACGAAAAACAAACCGAAGTCGTGAGAGCGCGAACGATATGGGCAAAGCGATGAAAAATGAGTAATAATAGGTAAACGTCCCACTTAATAATATGGTTTTATCTTCCACCTTCCTTTCTCCCTTTTATATGGTAGCAATAATAACAAGCTTAACGAGTTGTAACCAGCGGCGAACTATTTATGCGAAACATTATGTTGTGATATATAATAGATTATGTTTTATAGAGAAATTAAAACGCTCTTCTAAAAACTCTCTCTCTCACTCTCTCCTCCTCATCTCTCACCTCCTCCTCATGATACTTCTTCTCTCTCTTGATACAAAGTTGTTGTTCCTCTCTCTCCGCAAATTTATATAAGCTGCTAAATATTTATACTTTTTACGTTCGGGATTGTTTATTTTTTTTGCTTCTTTTACTTTTTACTCTCTCTTTCTCTTCTTACTTCCACCACGGGGCCAAGCCAGTTCTGAAGTCAGTCTCAGTCCACGGGGAAAAGATGACGGTGTCGGAGGCGTCGATGGTCAAGTGCGCTAAAGCCAAAGACAACGGGGCCGGGCCACGGATAACCATACCGTCGGCGTTGTATTGGGAGCCGTGGCACGGGCATTTAAATTTGTTCTCCGCCTTGTTCCAC
>JACLAA010006051.1_pt1 | contig 16151 bp, 14 predicted proteins | sample 8027891 | NCBI WGS metagenome assembly JACLAA01 (sample SAMN15724900, study PRJNA655200) | protist metagenome | isolation source: fluorescence activated cell sorting (FACS) single amplified genomes of... | place: Spain: Blaines Bay Microbial Observatory, Mediterranean Sea | collected 2016-01-19 | reverse complement strand
AAACTTAATTATATTAAGTAAAAATTTTAAGTCCGAAAAAAAATATTAATAATTAATTTCAAGAATTATCCCGAATGTAATTCGAATTTGTAATTCATTTGTATGCATGTACATTAAATTTTAGAATACTTGTGTAAAAGAAACGTGTTAATTATGTTTCCCGGATATTTAAAACGAATATTTTAATGAATTTAATTTCTCTTTCTCTTACTATTGGTACTACTAAATACGTTTCTAAATCTATCCTGTTCCCAAACAAACAGCGCTATCAGAAGAGCTACGGCTACACTACCTCCCGTAACAACGGTGTGTTTAAAGTTCGGCGTCATTTCTGCAGTCTTTCTTCCATTTGTATCGTCCTTTATTGCCGTCAACGCGAAAGTGCACGCGGCGACGGTGACGAGCGTCCCTGGTTTCGGCAACGTTTCTCTAAAAATAGTACTGCTCAGCTTCCCTGTTCTGATCAAGAATCTCGACGTCAAGTATATTCGCATCATTAAGGATATAAAGTTGCCATAAACCAATCCGGCAGCACCGATTCGCGAATATTTGAGAAGCGAAAATCCCAAGGCGCAGTTGACGAACGAACAGGAAACCAACCACGCGTTTCCGTGCTTTTTAATCTCTCGCTCGTTCATGACTGCGTGCGCGAAGCCTTCGACTATTCCATTTATACTCAACGGTAATATTAATCTCGCGTACGCTTGCAGAGTTTCTGTCCCGTCTTCCATCCATTTTTTACCGTAAAGAAAGTACATGACGTCCTTCGCGAAGAACGGTCCTACGAAGAAAGCAATCGTACCGACTAACACGCCGATGGAAAGAATATCGCCCAACTTCTCCTTCTTCTTGTCTTTCGTCGCGCTCGCCGCAAAAGTCACGAACGCAATCTCTTCGAACGGCTGCAACACTAACCGAACAAACAACGACCCTAAGTTCGAAACGAGACCGAAAACACCCATGACGGTATCTTCCGAGTTGGCGACTATCAGCGCGAATTTTTCGCCCTCCGCCAACGCCAACTTCAAGTAAGACTGATACAAGAACGAATCAATCAGTAGACGCTGTTTCTTCTCGTCGTCGTCACTCCTTTCTTTTTTTCCATCGGTGGTCGTTTTTGTACCTTTTCTCCGCTTCTTCCGTTTCTTTCTCACATCATCGTCGCGTTTTCGATACAGATAATAACTCGCAGCGTACACCGCGCTCGTCGCGCAACTCTGTCCGACTTGCGCGAACGCAAACGCGAACAACACGTTCGTCTTCCTCTTCTCTTTACTTAGTATTGTCGAATAATCTATATGTGAGGACGACAGGTGGTAAAACAGAACCGCGGTCCTTGCAAATGTCCCAACAGTTTCCGCCATCACTCGCGATCCAAAGAGTTGCTTCTTTTGTAACCAAACGTAGTGCGGCTCGCTCGTTAACTCGATCAAGGCGGCGCAGACGCAAGAGACGAGAGATATTCGGTATGAAGCCTTCATATTCGCGGAAGAAGAAGAAGAAGAAGGAAAAAACAGTAGCAGGAGTAGCAGCGGTACCATTAAAAGAACCAAAACGAATACGACGTATCGCTTTACGTATCTCGTGGCCACTCGAAACGCACGTTCGTTTTCATCATCATCTTCTGATTCTCCTTCCTCTCTAAAAGTTCTTCGTAATAAACTCCTTCGTAACCCATCTCTGATTGATAAAACGAACGCATACACCAGCGGAAACATCACTAAAGTATCTCCAACGCCATCCGCGGATGAAATTGTCCTGTACACGAACACTGAGTTGAACAGAAACGGTAGAAGTTTCGAGAGCACTTGCGCTAAAAAGAGCAACGAGAATCCGCTTCTGAAATTTGTCATTTTATTATTACGAGAGTAGTATTACGTAGTAGAGTAGTATTGCATCGACAACAAAATCACAAAATCATCGTTTACAAAGTCCTCCTCAAAAGGAGGCGTTTGGTTATTTGAGGATTTAAGTCGTTTTTTGTCGTCGTTTACTACTAGTCTTTTATTAGTGTTTTGTACAACATGAGATGATGTTGATTTTGTGAAAAAAGATGAATGTGACGAGAAAGTTGTGATGAGAGTCTCGTGTGAGAAGAACAAAAAAAAGTTTTTAATGAAAAAGAAGACAAAATGTCCTCTCGAGAGAAGCTTCAAAAAGTGACAAAAAACAGTTCTTCTGTCTGAACAACAAACAAACACAACTGAAGAAGAAAGAACAACTTTGTTTCACAACAACAACAACAACAAGTTTGTTTAAGAACAACGGATTAACACCAAAACCAAGATGTCGTCGTCCTTTACAACAACAACAAAGGAAAAAGAAGAAGAAGAAGAAGAAGAAAAGAAAGAATTCATCGATGCGTTATTCTCCTCCGCGCGATACGGAGACGTGGAAGATATCAAAACTATTCTAAATCATGGTATTGTCTCGAATTTTGGAAGAAAAGTTGACGACGACGAGGAAAAGAATACTCAAGTAAATAATTTCGTAAACTTTCAAGACGAGAACGGCAGAACGGCCTTGTTTTATGCCTGCGCGAACGGACACACAGACGCAGTAGAAGTCCTCGTGAACGAATTTAACGCAAATATAATGAAAACGACGAACACGGACGAGTCCACGTGCTTACACTGGGCGTGCTTGAACGGACACCAAGAGGTTGTGAAATTTCTCTTGCAAAAAGGAGGGAAAACGCTGGCGTTCAAAGTGAACAAGAACGGACGAACGCCGATGGACGAAGCCATGCACAACGATCGACAGGAGTGCGTGAAAGTAATCATGGACTTAACGTGCGACGACGACGACGAAAATGACGGTGGAGAAGAGGACATTTTAATAGAAGAAGAAGAGGAAGATGGAAAAGGAGAAGACCAGGACGACGGGAACGACGACGCGATGATGATGGAATGATTTGAGGAGAGAACTCAATAAAACTATAATAATAGCCAGAAATAGAAGAGATAGCAATAATACGAGTAGCTCATAATAAAGAAGAACAATAACCTAAGAAGAACACAACAAAAACGAAGTAATACTATGTTATTAGTACATTACATCAAAGCTTTGACCAAATTCTCTTCGACTTGTTTCCAGTTTACGATTTCCCAGACTTTGTTCACGTAATCCGGACGCAAGTTTTTGTATTGCAAGTAATACGCGTGTTCCCAAACGTCCACGCCGAAAACAGGCACCAAACCAGTCGTTATGCACGGATCTTGGTTTGCGGTTGTCACCACGTGCAACGTTTTCGTCTCTTTATTGAGACCGAGCCAGCCCCATCCGCTGCCTTGCACCGCCACCGTTTGGGACGCGAATTTTTGCTTCATGTTCTCGAACGAGCCAAAGTCTCTTTCGATCATTCGTTTCAACTCGCCAGACGGGTCGGAATACTCCTTCTTCGGTTGTAAGACTTTCCAAAACAAGGAGTGATTTTCGTGTCCGCCTCCGTTAAATTTCAAGTTTGGTTGCAACGCGATCATGGCGGCGACGTCGTTCTTCGCTTCAGCCTCGGCGAGTTTCTCCAAAGTCACGTTCAGATTGGTCACGTACGTGTTGTGATGTTTCGAGTGATGAATCTCCATGATTTGCGCGTCGATGATGGGTTCTAACGCGGAGAAATCGTACGGTAAATCTGGTAAAGTCACTTTCGTGGAGAATTGTCGTCTTTTTTCTCCTCTGCTCCTGTTGTTGTTGTTGTTGTTGTTGTTGTTGTTGTTGTTGTTGTAATTCCGATGATGATGATTCAAGAGGGAAGAAGGAGAAAAGTTCGTTGTTGTTGTTCCCCCGAGCACACCTTTTCTTAAACCTCCTCCGATATTTCTCGTCGTCGAATAATGATTTTGTGACGACGACGAATATTTGCAAATACCCAAAGAAGAAGAAGAAGTTAAAGAAGAAGAAGAACCAAAAGTAGTGTCGGCCCCGACGAGAAAAAGAGTAACGCTTCTTAATGCGTGACTGAATTTCCCAATATCACCACCACTCTTCAAAGCAGCGCGTCTTGTGCTCTTGCTGAGCATTGTTTTAAGTTGTTGTTGTTGTTGTTGTTGTTGTTGTTGTTGTTGTGTGAAATAGTTGTTTTCAGTTGTTGTTGTTGTTGTTCTTTTTTGTTGTTTTTTGTTGTTTTTTTCTCGTCGAAAGAAAAAGGTTGATGAGATTTTTCAACTCTTCTTCTCCTCTTTTTTTCCAGTTTTTTCCAGTTTTTTCTTCAAAACTCCTTCCTCTTCTTGTAAACTCATCCATCATCGTCCTTCTTGTGCTCCTCTCATCATCATCATCATCATCACTACAGTTGTTGTTGTTGTTGTTGTTAAGAGTACGATGATGAATGACGGTTTAGACGACGACGATTATCCAGACGACGACGACGACGATATCAACACTACGAATACTACATCGAATACATCTAAAATAACCGTAGACGAAGCGTTCGCGTCGTACGTCGGACAAATTGGACGAGGACAACTGAAACAGTTTTTATTGAGTTCCTCGGCGTGGTTACCGGCGGCGTTTTTGACCCTGGTCTCGGTGTTCACCCAAAGAACGCCCGAGTGGGAGTGCGTGAACGATGATGATGAAAACGACGATATCTTTTACTCGTACTGCACAGAGCAGAAAGCGAAAAGAATAGAGGACGACTTGTCCGTGTTGTGTTCGTTGAATGAATATTACGAGGAGAACAAGAAGAACAACACAGAAGAAATAATAGTATGGAAATGGACGAACAAGAAACAATCGATCGTTTCGGAGTTTAACTTAATATGTAAAGAGGAGTATAAAGTACAACTGGCGTCGTCCATGTTCTTCGTCGGTTTTTTCTTCGGCGCCGGTTTACTCGGACAACTCTCGGACGTGAAAGGAAGACGAACGGGAGTGTACGCCGCGGTGTTGATTTCATCTCTAGGTGCCGGGTTAGCCTCCATATCGTATTCGTATTCTCAATATTTCGTGGCTGTATTCATAGGTGGATTCGGTGTCGGAGGTATTGGCGTCGCGTCGTTCGTGTTGTGCACGGAACCGTTGGGAATTTCCTGGAAAGGCATCATGGGCATCGGGACGCAATACTGGTGGGCGCTCGGGATTTGTTCGATGTCGTTTTTCGGATACTTGATGCGAGAGAGTTGGCGAATGTATTCGTTTTTCTGCGCGTTATTAGGGTGCGGGTACGTCTTTTTCACGTTTTCCTTTCTTAAAGAAAGTCCCCGATGGTTGTTAGCGAACGGGAAACCGAACGAGGCGAAAGAGGTCTTGGAGTTTTTGGCGAAGAAAAACGGACGCTTGACGTTTGAACGACTCCCAGATTTGAAGGAACCGGAAAAGACGGAAAATGTGAACGTGTCCGCGATTTTCCCGCACAAGAAGTTAAAGTTAAGATTGATGTGCATGGCGTTTGTGTTCGCGTGCAACGGTTTAATCTATTACGGGATATCCTTAAACGTTGGAAATTTAGCCGGATCGATTTATATGAACAATTTCTTGAGCGGGTTGGTGGAGATCCCATCGCACATCGCGGCGCAGTTCGCGGTGGATATCATCGGAAGACGCACGACGTTGATGTCGTTGATGAGTTTAAGCGGGTTCGGTGCCTTTATCAGCGGTTTCTTGAAAGGAAAACAGAGGATATTCTTCGCTTTAGTCGGTCGATTCGGCATTAGCGGTTCCTTCAACGTCGTGTATTTATACACCACGGAGTTGTTCCCGACTATCGTTCGATCGGCGGCGTTGGGGTCGTGTTCGATGATTGGACGCATCGGTTCAATCAGTGCGCCGCAAGTGTTGTTCTTGCGCGTGATTTCTCCGGAACTTCCTTCGATCGTCTTGGCGCTCTTCGCCTTGTTAGCGGTGTTGACGTGTACTTTAGTTCCGGAAACGCACGGTTTGGTTTTGGAAGAATCTTTAGACGGCGCGGAACTGCAAGCGTGCGGAGAAGAAATGACACAAAACTTAGCCATTGGCTCTCAATTTAGCAACAACTTTACGCAGTTGATTGTTGAAGAAGAAGACGATGAATACAACGATAATGACGATAACGACGACGGGGCGAGAATGTTAGGGACGACGGCGATAGATTCGTCTTCTTCGATGGCGATTCGAGAATGATGATTGAAAAATGTATCATCGAGTTATTACGAGCGGCGGCGCGCATATACGTTAGGAGTAGGAGTAGGAGTAGCAGTTAGTCATAGAATACGTAGATAGTAGTATACACATGATCAAAACCTTCGTCGTTGTCTAATCTCTCCCGTTCTCGCCCCATAAGATGGAATCCACGTCTTGTCCTTTCCTCGTGTACGTCCCTCCGCTTTCGATGAGGCCTGGACACGGCCTGTACGCTTTAATAGGCCACCAAGAGAACAACGGAATGGCAGCTAATCCGCCTTGAATTCTCCCGGTTCCATCGCATTGCATTTTCTCTCTCGCTACTCCGCACGAATCGCACGATCCCCCAGTGCACTGTTTTTCCTCGTTGTTGTTTGAGTTGTTGTCGTTGTTGCTTTCCGCTGCTTCAGCTAAAACGACGACGACGTTTCTTCTTTGTTTTTGTTTTTGGGACGACGACGACGAAATCTTTGTCTTCTTCGTATACATAATACTAGTATTGGTCTTCCTCAAAGAAGACCGAGAAGAAGACAAAGAAGAAGACAAAGCGGGAGAGGAAGTGGCAAACATAATCATATGTGTGTTAAAGTAGTTTTGATGATGGAACTTCTTTATGAAGAGAAGACACTTACTTATGAAGAAGAGGTGAGGAGATTTTTTTTTTGGAGAATCATACGAAACGTCTAATCTTTTATATCTATTTTATTATTATTCACAGAAGAAAATCTCTCTAACTAAATACCTACACGCTATTCTTCTATTCTTCTTCTTTGTCTACTACTTCTTAATATTCTGAGTGGCAAAGAACCCTCTTTTATCGTTGAAAACCGAGTCGGTGCCGCTTTGACTGTCTCGGCTTTCCTTTTCCGCGTTTGGATTGACCAACTCGATGCCTTGGATAGGCGTGAACGCCAAGGAAGAACTCATGCCAGATAAAGCGTCGGAAGTAGCTAACCCACTGCCCATGCCACCTTTGTATCCTTTCTGCGCGTATTTACCGATCTTTGTCTTCTTCTCTTGGAATCTGAGCTTACCGTTCGCCGCGGCGGCGCCGGCGCTTTTGCCGAGCAAGCCTAAACCTTCGCCTTCGTAACCGATTTCGTCTTCGGCGACGTTAAAGCCAACGCGGTTGGCTTGTTTTCGCATGTCAGACATTCCGTATCGTTCTTTCATCGCGCGCATGCGTTTACCGCCTCTGCGTTTCTTTTGAATCATCCCCGGCGCCGGGAGCGGTTTCTCCGTGCGCGCCGGCGGAGGTTCTTGCCATTTTTCAATTTTCTGTTCGATATCTGCGTACATTTTCTTCCCGGTTTCGCCCGTCGGGTCTTGGCCGAACGCGTCAACTCTGGCCATTAAAGTGCACTTACCGGCAATCAATCGCACTGCTTTTACTCTCAACGGCGGCGGCGTTTTCTTTTGAATCAAATCGCATTGAAAAATGAAGCCGACGTTTACGTCGCCAGATTTCTGAAGCACTTGTAAAGACGAACCGGCGGTATTTTTCTTCTTCCCGTTTCCTATGTTTTGCACGACGTTCGAGGGCATTTTCGAAAGAAGCTCTAACCCTCCGGCTAATCCCATGACTCGAGCCGCGACGTCTGTTCCCAAAACTTGCGATAAATTCGGCGCCGTCTTCTCCATGTTTTTCTCGACAAACTTGAACAGTTTCGTCTTGTCGTCGTCCAACTTCAACAACCGTTCGCACGCTTCTAATGTCAAATCCAAGTCCGCATCGCTCAACTCCTTCCCGTCCGTGGTCGAACCGGTCACGGTGACGACCATAATCGTCGCCGACGGTAATACCGATTCCAAATCTACTCGCATGATATCCATCTCGTTTGCTATTTTTTGTACGACTCTGGCGTAATCGATCGGATGCGGCACCAACGATTCCAACTCCGGGAACTTCTTCTTGTACTTATCTTTGATGTAATTATGAACGAAGACGATCGCGTCGTCGATGTCTACGGTTAACGCGTTGCAATCTAAAATCAACGCGTACAAATTAGTAGTATTGTTTTCTGCTTCTTCTTCTTCGTCCTTTGAATCTTCTTTCTTGAGAGTGACTTCTCCCACCGTTCTTTTGTACCGTTCCGTGTTTAACAGTTTCGTGCACTTTTCTAACGCGTTGATGTTATTATTACCATTGTTGTTGTTGTTCTGAGCAGTTGCTTTTGCTGTTAGGTCGTTTTCCTCTTCTTCTTTAGTATTACTTTTACTTCTTTTGTTCGCTGTTGATGATGATTTGACGGCGAATTTCTCCTCCTCGTCCTTCAAATGAGATTTTTCATCTCGTAATTCTTCTTCTTCTTCTCCTTCTCCTTCGTCGTCGTCGGATAAATCGTCCAAATCTGCCAGAAAACTCTCCGCCAGAGTCGTCATTTCTTTCTTCTTTCTTCTTTTTCTCTTAGTATTATTATAGTCGAATACTAATACGAAGTTGTTGTTGTTATATGTTCGTATTAAAAATTAGAACTTTTGACGAAAAAAGAGAAAAAAAACGAGCAAAAAACTCATGACTCGTAAAATCACACACTTGACACACAAAACTATTACTGAATACTTACTACTACTACTACTACTACTACGAATACTATACTACTACGAATGTTATACTAAAAAGTTTTCAACAAAACTACTGACAGGTTTTACTCTTGCACCAATTCACTTGCACCGCTCTTCGTTTCCCAGTGAACGGCCGCAAACCGTGGATGGCTTCTTTCTGCCCTTTCACGTTTCTATAGTTTCGAAACGCAACCATGGTGCCGCCGAAAGAAGGAACGCGAGCGACAATATTGGCGTCGTCCAGACTCTTTTTATTTCTCAAAAAGAGTAAATCGCCGCCGTGGTAGTCGGTCTCGTCCAGCGTCTCCTCGTTCAAGTAAATCAGAACGGAAACTGCTTTTGCTTTGTGATCGACGTGAATGCTGTCCATGCCGCCGCACGGATTCGGTTCGCATGCTCCTCTTAACGTCACGCGGTTGTGCCATCCTTTCAAGTTAATCCCTAGTTTTGCACCAACCGCGTCTCTGAAAGCATCGCTCTCGACGTCTTTCAACAGCTCCGCGTACGTCCCTTTCACCTGTCCAGTCTTTAAAACGTCTTTCTTCTCCACGTTTTTCTTATTCGCCAACGTCGTCGAGTCGAGCGCGGGAGGGAAATCGTTCAAGATTTCTCGTAATTTCTCTCGTTCGATTAAGTTTTCGACGACGATAAACTTTAACTTCTCCGGGTTTGGCATCAAGTCGGATTGTTCTATTTTCGCGATATCGAAACTGCTCAGTAGTATTACTTCTTCTTTCTCACTTAAATTTTCATCATAAGCAATATTCGCAGCACCAATACCGCCAAACTCGTTGTTTACGACTTCTGTCTCCTTCTTTTGTTGATATCTTCCAACGTTAAAATCTGTCTTGGTGTTGAACCCGTCGACGAGAAACAACACGAACACGAGGAGCACAGTGAACGTCCAATAGTTATTCACTTTAGACGACGACGAAGTTAAAGAAGAGGAGGAGTCTAATCTGCCGCTCATTATTCTATTATTGGTGGTCGGTCCCCCCAAAAGTCTGTTTGTTTGTTGGGTGTCTGTCACACAAAAGGAGTTTCAAAGTTCGTTGTGTTGTTCGTTGTGTTGTTCGTTGTGTTGTTCGTTGTGTCGTTTGTTTTGTTGTTTGGAACTTGGAACTGGCAGACTGGCGACTGGGGGTGGATTCAAAATTTTTTGACTTTTTTGGGTTTTAGAATCGAGACACAATAATCGATTATTATTTAAAGAGGAAAAAGGGAGAGGAGAGTTCTTCGGCAAAAAAACAACACACACAAAAAAGACACACGAAAACAAAGAAAAAGAATTCTCTTCGGATGACGACGACGACGACGATGATGATGATAAAACAACAACAACAACGAATAAGACAGAAGTCCAAGATGATATCGATGATGATGAGACAGTTCCTCTCATCATCATCATCATCATCATCATCGATATCATCATCATCATCATTGGTATCGCGAGGAGGAGGAAGAGGAGGCGCAGGAGGTGTTGCCTCTTTTTCCAATCGATCGAATTTCACTTCTTCTTCTTCTTCTTCTTTTTCGTCTTTATTATCGAGAAGGATGATGAACAACGACGCTCCATCATCATCATCTCGTCTGTTCATCTCGTCGTTCGCCTCGCGAGGAAAGAATACCAGCAGCAGATGCGTGAGCACGACTTCTCTCGCTCGAAATACCCAAAAAGAGGGAGAGCGAGAGCAGCAGCAGCAGCCGAAAGGAGATGACGACGGCGGAAAAAACAACAGCCAAGAAAAAAAAGCAGCAACCGCGGAAGGAGATGGAGCGACAGGAGGAGGAAAAGAACAAGAAGAAGAACAAAATGAACAAGAACAAAACGAAATGGCAGAGAAAGACGCTTTAATCGTCGAATTAAACGAAAGACATTTGAGAACATTAGCGGATATGGAAAACTTACGGACGCGAACGCAGAGACAGAACGAAGACGCGAAGAAGTTTGCGGTGCAAGGCTTCGCGAAAGATTTATTAGACGTGGCGGATAATATGGACCGAGCGTGCGCGACGGTGACGGAAGAGATCATCGCAGAGGCAAAGAACGACGCGGGTAAATTGGAAACTCTTTTGCGAAGTTTTAAAGAAGGCGTGGAGTTGACGCAAAGACAACTGAGTAGCGGATTTAAGAAGAACGGATTGGTAAAATTCGATCCAGTGGACGAACCGTTCGATGCGAACGAGCACATGGCGTTGTTCAACGTTCCAGTCGGGGAAACGAAAAAAGAGCCCGGGTCAGTTGCTGTGGTAACAAAAGCTGGGTATAGATTACACGATCGAGTAGTGAGAGCGGCGGAGGTGGGCGTGTATCAGTAAAGAAGAGAGAAAGAGAGAGAGAGAGAGAGAGAGTTGTTTTGTTTTATATATTTAGAGTAGTACTCCGTTTATGATAAGTACAAAGTATATACAGCAGCCGCGCTAATCTCTTTTTCTTCTATCTAGTGTTTGATAGTACTAGTAGTACCAGTAGTATACATGTCGTCGTTCTAATTTATATTTGATTCGCGTCGAGTCACGAAGAGACGGTTATTTTCGAAAAGCTCACTTCGTTAATCACGTTTGACAATCGCTCTCGAGCTTCCACTTCGATGGCGTTCAACCCAACGCTATCCTCATTTCTATCGCTTTCGAGCGCCGAGAGAACGATCGCATCGCTCGCTATAGAGTTATCTTTGGAAATCAATTCTACCAACGCCTCTAATGCGGCTAAGCGAACGCTCGAAACCGCATCGGATGCCACGAGAAAGCACAGTTTCGTCAGTAACGTGTTTTGCATTTGAAGAAGTTTCTTGTCTTGCTTTTGTATTCTCTCCTCTTGCTCGCCTAAAGCGAGTAGCGCGCGTCCAGAACACTCTGCGAACGTTCTGCGTTCCGTCCAAATCTTACTCGATGCCATTTTAATAACGCTTTCGATTGCATTTGAAGCGTCTTTATATTCAGCGCGACTGGACGAAGACCACGTCGGCGGTTCTGAAAACAGAAGCGTTAAACTGTTCTTGAACACGTAATAAAACGAATCCATCGAGCTCGCGGCTTTCCTCACGTCATGCACTGGGTCTTTCAAGAGCTTCAAAGATATGGACAGAAGAGAAGACGGTCGTGGTTGCATCGGCATGTTGTTCGAGATGTTCCCCAACGAGGAAGCCAATTCGAGTCGAACTCTCCAACTTCCCACGGAATCCGCCGCCGCCGCCGGTTTCCTAGACTTTAAAGGAGAAAGGGAAACGTAAGCGCTGGAATCTTCCGCGAGCGAAGATAAGAAGTTCACAATCGGCGCAGAACGTCCAGAAGAAGGTGGAGGAGGAGAAGACGCATTTTTATTTTCGTCAGAAGTACCTTCATTCTTCATCATCGCCGAACACTTTTTTTGAAGGAGGTGATGTAACTGCGAGATGGTTACAATTTTCACCTCGTCGTTGAGATCATTCAGAAACGTTGCTTCCACGATAGGGCAGATATCCCTGACCACGATATCACCAGGAAGTGAGTTTACGATTGTTTCCAGCGACTTTGCAATTTCAAGTCTCGCTTTGTGAGCGTTTGAATTCAACAGCCAGTTCGGATCACTATGGTTAGCGTGTCCGTCGATGGCTGAAGGCGGCGGCGGCGGTGGCGGCGACGAAAGTAATCTAAACGCTTCAACAATGTCGTCCCACTTCCCAATCGGAGCTAACTTTTCGCACATGGCACCAAAATAACTCGCGCAGCTTATCCGAATCTGTTCAATATCATCATCTTTCGCGTTTGCACCGCTACGATTCGTGCTCACTTCTCGAACCGTATCGCAATATTTCTGAATCATTCCAGAAAGTTTTGCATCGTTGACATCTCCGGGTAGCAAAGAAGCGAGGACGTTACCAAGCTCGCACGACGTCAATAGCTGAACTTTCTTAGAAACGTCGTTGGAAAGCTTATCGAACAAGTCCAACACTTTATCGGTACTGATATCGGTACCCGCAGATTTTTTGTCGACGACGACCGAGTCCCAGGAGGAAATTTTCGCCAACGCGTGGAGCGATTTCACGCAGTTGAAGCGAACGGCCCAGTTTTCATCCTCACACAACAAGACGAATCCATCGATTAAAGCTCTTAAGTGCGTCTCTATTGCGGCCATTTTCGAGGCGTCCACCGTCAGTGTTATCTCTCTTAATCGTGGGGCTACTTCCACTGCGTTTTGAATAAACGTCTCTCGCACGCGATAACTTTTATCCTGCGAAGCGCTCGAGAAGCACCCAATCATCTCATCCATCGTTTCCAAATCCTTTTCGCCAATACTATTTGTTCCATGGTAACAATGTTCAACGAACGTAGTACTATTTCCTGACCCGACCAAAATATTCTTCATGACGTTCAAGGAAGATATTCGCAGCTGTTCGTCATTCTCTTTAAACATCACGTTAATCACGTGCGGTATAAGCATTCTATCGATGGAATCTCTCGTTATGTTTTCGCAAATAACCGAAAACTGTTCCTCCGTCTTTTTGACGACGTCTGGATCGTCGTCTTCCAACAGAACAAACGCAATTTCCAATAGCTTTTCTTCGTAAATCGAATCGACGGCGAGAAACGCCCGAGAGAGTAAACCCAAACTTTCCGCGCACGTTTCTCTCAACAGCGCCGATTCTCTCTCCGCGATCGTTTCGAATACCGTCATAACGATATCAGCTTCCTCGTTCGTTTGAATTCCGTTGAAATTCTTATCTTCTTCTTGGTGGCGGTGGTTGTGGTTGCCTTTATTTTCTTGGTTCCGAACGCCGCCGTCGCCGTCTCGCAAAAAGTCGTCTTCGCCATCATCACTTCTGGCACTTCTGCTGGCTAACTCGGCCAGTCTCTTCACGTGATACACGATTTGCGGTTCAGGAATCTCCTCGTTCGTCTCTTGGCCGTCGCTATGATTGCGCGCTTCGTTCAAGATACTCTCCGCGCACTCCTCTAAAATCGTCCTCTTCTTCCTCAACGGCAACGACTTCTCTTCTTCTTCTTCTTTTTCTTGTTTCAATTGTTTCAAACCAACCAAGTCTAAACTGTTCGTCGACTCGATCGCCGTCGAGTCTCTCAGCTCATCGAGCGTGGGGTATTTCTCCTCCTCCAAAACTTTTGCGCGTTCATCTTCTGTCACAGGTCTTCCTCCTTTCGCGCGACTGCCGAAGAACATTTACTGTCGTAATGAGGAATATTAGAATATAATTTACCAACAAAACTTTTCGTGCGTGAAAAGAAAACGAAAATTTTATAAGCGATATAAGCGAGTTAAATTATATTTCATCGTCACTCGTCGCGTCGTGATATATAACATACATATTACAAAACACAACTTTCTCTCTCTCTCTCTCTCTCTATTCTCTCTCTCTCTCTTATTCTCTCTCTCTCTCTGTTTTACTAAGCTTCTACTACAAAAAATCTACATCTCGAAGAAGAACGAACACATTTATTCGTCTTCTTCGGAGCGCAAGCGCGCGTCCTTGTTCACTACGCAGACGTTCAATTGCGCCGCTCTCTCGACGATAGCTTTTCTCTTCAACGCAGAGACGTTGTGGGCAATTTCCGCGCAGTATTTTCTGTTGTGCATCAACAAGAGGTCCAAGTCCTTGACGTTCTTGACGACAAACTTCAAGAAGCCATTCGGCAAGACGTGTTTGGCTTTCTTGGCGGTACCGTAGCCGACGTTCGGCATGTACGGCAAACCTTTAAATTTACGTCTGAAGCGAGAATCAATACCTTTCGGTCGTCTCCATGACGTCTGTTGTTGTTGAAAGAGAGAAGGATGATCGAGGTTAGTTTGCGAGGAGTGAAAATTTGTTTTAAAACGAACGATTTTGAGAAAGACTTTTACTCCACGAGGACAAAGGGCTTCGCGGACTCGAAAAAGGGAGGGAAAATCGCGCGCTTTGAATGCGTAAAAGAGGGGTGCACGCATGCACAACATCTCGAGATGACGATTAAAATGAACGCAAAAACATTCATTTCATGCGTTTACGTCTCGATATCCCTCTTTTACGCGTCGCAAACGCGCGTTTCTCCTCCCCACAGATAAAAAGACCTCTCTCCGTCTCCACATTTCTTTTTCGCGGAAGAAATTCGACCACGAGAGTCGTCGTAATGCGCGAGTAAAAGAGACGTACCGAAACTCTCTTCGCGGTATCGGATTGATAACGCGTGAACCCGTTGGGTTTCTTCTTGATCTTGGTCGTTTTCACCAAAGGAGTCACCATTTTTTATCTCTATTCTCTCTCTCTAAATATGGCGAATTTTCGTCAAGCGCCTTCCTTTTGTGTGTTTTTGGAGCTGAAAGGAAGGACGATTGATGAAAGAAAGGAAGGAAGAGCAGAAGAGGAGAAAAAAATTTGGGAAAGAGTCAAAAATCTCGAGATGTTGCAAGCTAAAATTTTATATACTCGTACATTTTTACATCAAATCTAATATATCTAACAATCTAATATCCTTTATCCATCCTTTGCTCGACCACGTCTAACCAAAACAGAGTCTCTAAATCCCTCTCTCTCGCCAACCCTTCTCTCTCGCATATCATCTGCATCGAGTTTACGACTATCTGTTTCTTCCCGTTATACAGACTCACTCTGCCTTGGACGAACACGGTTTCGCCGAGACGAAGTTTTCCGTGAAGAAGTAACACGCCGTCGTCGGCGACCATCCTCCCAAACGGGTCTCGTTCCACTTGGTTGAGAGTATAATAGTTCTCCTCTTCCTCGTCCACGAAACCGAACGAAGTATTATTATCCTCGGAAGAGGTTATCGTCGAAGGCGCCCAAATCACGCACTCGATGACTCCGGTCCCATCGTCTAAAGAGAGAAATATCTTGGAATCTTTCCTCGTGGTAAACTCGACGATAACGCCGCACAGTTCGCACTTTCGTATTCTCCTGATGATTCTTTTGTTCTTCTTCTTCTTTTCATCATCATCATCATCATCACTGTTTCTATGCTTTGCACCACCCACTATTCTTCTATCTTCAATCTCCCAAACGCTTTCGTTCGTATTCTCCACCGCTCGCGCGTTTAAAATTTCTTTCGCGAACACTTTCGGCGTCGCCCAAAAAAACGGGTCTCTTCCCCAGTCGTTTTGGATGCGTCTTTTGTTCTCCTTATCGTACACGTGCACTCTGGAGAAGACAGTTTTGATTTTGTTGTTGTTGTTGTTCTCAACATCATCGTCGCCCCGTTCTCTCTTCTGGTTTTGGTCTTCCGTCCTCATTCTCTCGTCATCATCATCATCACTCACTCTCTCTCGCTCTCTCTCTCTCTCCTATGAGGAATGAAATTTGATATTTTGTACGAAAGGGACACAAGAGACAAATTTTTTCTCTTTTTTTTCTTTTCTCTCTCTTCACTCTAAAACAAACAAGCTCTTTCTTTCTTTCTTCTGTCTGAGTGAAACAACAGAAAAAGTCTCTCTTCTTGTTCTTCTTGTTCTTCTCTAGAGGAGACAAAAGAAGAAGAAGATGAGCGAGACTCCTACTCAT
>JACLAA010003407.1_pt1 | contig 16154 bp, 11 predicted proteins | sample 8027891 | NCBI WGS metagenome assembly JACLAA01 (sample SAMN15724900, study PRJNA655200) | protist metagenome | isolation source: fluorescence activated cell sorting (FACS) single amplified genomes of... | place: Spain: Blaines Bay Microbial Observatory, Mediterranean Sea | collected 2016-01-19 | reverse complement strand
TCCTGAACCTGGCAAGTTGGTCCCACGGCAACCGATTGGGAGGCCTGCCGCGCTGCCGCAACAGCCGCAACAACCGAGACAGCCACGGGTGGTAGATGACGTAACGAACGAATCTCGACCAACTTCGATACGAGATATAATGGTGAAGAAAGCGAGAGATGAGCGAAAAACAGAAATGCGTGCAAGGAAAGAAAAACGAAAACGGGCAAATTTGATGGACGGCGGCGGCGGTGCATCGCTGGAGGATGGTGGAAGTCAGCCCACGAAAACGGGGACAACAACATTGGTGCACTTTGAAGAAGATGCACCAATTGCGAACGAAGAACAGAGAGAGACCGAAGAAACACCCAACGCAGAAAACGGACGAAGGACGCGTCTCAGAGCTTCATCACTGGGAGAGGCTACAGAGAAACCAAGTACACCTGTTGCACGGTCGGCAAAAACACCGAAAGTGAAGATGACTGGCGCATCGACGCTCTTGAAACCCGCACTCAAAAAATCCTCGCAAGTTGCAAACAATGCCTTGACCTCGACGAACGCGCCTCCCTCCGCGCAGCAGCAACAAGTGCAAAATGTTCACACACCTAGAGTAAAAATTGTCGATGGTCAACTCGTAGCCGATCAAAAGACGCTCACTGTGCAAGCATCGCACGAAACTCGAATAGACGAGAGCGAGTTTACGCGAAAAACAGGTGATAACACGACGATTAATTCGCAGACGTACGGAAACCGATCGAAACCGATGAAGTGGTCGAAGCAAGAGACGGAATTATTTTACAAAGCTATGGAGCAGTTTGGCACTGATTTTACGCTCATTCAAAGATTATTCCCCTCGCGAACGAGAAGACAAGTGAAGGCGAAATATTTGAAGGAGCAAAACAACAACGACGCTCGTGTCGAGACGTGCATGAATACCATTCCCGGAGATAACGACACGTATCAAAACTTGATCGACGTGTTACAATCAGACACGAGTAATCGAGTTGAAGTGGTTGCGGGGAAAGGTATCGATATGATCATTCCTGGGGCGAACAACGTCGCCGTTGCCGCTCAAGTTTTACACGGCGAGACGCCTATGCAAGAGAACGTAGAGACTGTTTTTCCTCAAATAACGGATGCCACTGCTGCTGCTGCTGCTGCTCCCGCTGGGAAGTAAACGATATGCCAGAGATGCGCAAACTATAATAATAGACTCACCCAAACGTGCAAACGAATAAGCAGTAAACAAAAATAGAACCAAGCTCTAATTGTATATGAAATAATGTACCTTCAGTATTATTAGCACGTCTCTCTCTCTCTCTCTCTCTCTCTCTCTCTCTCTCTCTCTCTGTCGCTTTCGCGTTTTTTTTACGACTAGTCGTTGCTACCGCTACATTGCGTGGTGATGTCTCTAATATATTTATTTATTTTGCGCTTGAATCTCTGCTCGGATTTCCTTTATCGAATGGTCAATTTCGAGCTCAACCGATATAGTCTCGGCCATCGCCAAGGAAAGAGGCGCGTTCTTAATTTTTGCCACTTGGCCTTTAATCTTCTCCAAAATGGCTTCGAACCCTTCCAAATAACTCATAACTTGCTTCTGATGTGCCGCATGTGTTTCTTCCATCGTCATTTCTTCATCTTGATCTTCTTTCCCATCTTCTTCATAGCGTTGCCTTACGTTTTGTAACTTTTCTGATGCTAACTTCTTCAGCCTTTCCGCGCTCTCGTACACCTGCTTCGGCGTCAACGCGACGTATGGTTCCTTCGGTTGTTTCATCACTGTGACTGCTTCTAACGGGGGCGGCATAGAGCCGTCTCTTCTCGGCCTCGGAGCCGCCGGTGTTTCCAATAAAATTTCTTCTTCTTCTTCGGCCGCTTCTTTCTCTTCTTCGAAGATTCCACCCTCGGATTCTGGTGAGGAATCAAACCGAGTGTGTTGCGGCGCAGTAAGGCGTCTTTCTTCTTCTTCTTCTTCTTCTTCTTCGTTATGTTGTTGTTGTTGTTGTTGTTCATGTCCTCGCGTCGACGGCGGCGTGTTCACAACTCTCCCAGAAACTTTGAACGGGTCTTCTTTTTCCTCTCTTTCAGTCTCGCATTTGCCATCGATTGGTATCTCAATCATGACGGCCTTTGGTTGTTTCCTCGGAACAATCGGAGGTGCAGAGGATGCATCGGGAGTTCGAATAGTCTTCTGTTCGTTTTCATTTATCCGTCCACCACTCTTCGTCCCAAAATCTTCCATCAAACTCTCCACGATCTCTTTGCAATTCACAAACTTCTCGAATTCGTCCGCAAACATCGGCGACCGCTCTTTCAACTGTCTCGTGCCCCACTGGTGAAAAGACACCGACAAGTTTGCTCTTCGTTCCACGTTCACTCTCGAAAATCTCGAATCTTCGTTTCTCTGCATCTCTTTCATGGCGTTTAAAAGCGCTCGCCACGATCCATAGTTCGTCGACACGCACTCCTCGATCGACGTCGTTTTAGAGACCGCCAGGGCGTGGAACAGAACCGACGGTTGTTCGGTGGTCATCGTCGTCTCTCGTCGTCGCAGGCTCTTTGGTGTTGTGTTGTGGCGTGTTTGTATGCCTTTCAAAAAAGGAAGAAGAAAGAAAGTTTCCAATTCTTCCAATAAAAAATTTTTGAAAATATAATACCCTAAACACCAAACAGTTTGAAAAAAAAAGAGAAAAGAAAAAGGACGAGATCGGATCCCTCACATTTTGAAGACCAAACGGTTGTGGTGGTGCGCTTCCCCTTTTGCGTACGATCGAAGAAGGTCGTCGTCCGTGGTCGTCGTCATGGTGCAACAAATCGTCGAGAACCCGGACGATGACGACGAGAAAAAGGACAAGAAGATTTTTCCTCTGGACGCGGACGACATCGCGTTACTGAAAACCTACGGCGTCGGTCCGTACGGCACGTTGATAAAAAATCTCGAAACCGATTTAGTCTCGTGCGTCTCGAGAGTGGATAAACTGTGCGGGATAAAGGAATCGGACACCGGGTTAGCGCCGCCGTCGCGATGGGATTTAACGGCGGATAAACAAGCGACGCAAGAAGAGCATCCGTTGCAAGTGGCCAGATGCACGAAGATAATCAATCCAGGAACGACCGACGCGCAGTACGTCATCAATGTGAAACAGATCGCCAAGTTTGTGGTGGGCTTAGGTCAACACGTAGCGCCGACGGATATCGAGGAAGGCATGAGAGTTGGCGTAGATAGAACTAAATATAGCATACAAATTCCGTTACCGCCGAAGATTGATCCGAGCGTGACGATGATGACGGTGGAGGAGAAGCCGGATGTGACGTACGCGGACGTGGGCGGGAACAAGGATCAGATTGAAAAGTTAAGAGAGGTTGTGGAGTTGCCCTTGTTGCATCCAGAGAAATTCGTGACGTTAGGGATTGACCCTCCGAAAGGGATTTTGTGTTATGGACCTCCCGGGACTGGGAAAACGTTGTTAGCGAGAGCTGTGGCGAATAGGACGGACGCGTGTTTTATTCGCGTGATTGGTTCGGAGTTGGTGCAAAAATATGTCGGCGAAGGCGCGAGGTTGGTCAGGGAGTTGTTTCAAATGGCCAGGAGTAAAAAAGCGTGCTTGATTTTCTTCGACGAAGTAGATGCAATTGGGGGCGCGAGATTTGACGACGGCCAAGGAGGAGATAACGAGGTGCAAAGGACGATGTTGGAGATTGTAAATCAGTTGGACGGGTTCGATGCGAGGGGGAACATTAAAGTTTTAATGGCTACGAACAGACCGGATACGTTGGATCCTGCGTTGTTACGACCGGGTAGATTGGATAGAAAAGTTGAGTTTGGTTTGCCGGATTTGGAAGGTAGGACTCAAATTTTTAAGATTCATACTCGGTCGATGGCGGTGGAAAGAGACATTCGATTCGAGTTGTTGAGTCGATTGTGTCCAAACAGCACGGGCGCGGAAATCCATAGCGTCTGTACCGAAGCAGGGATGTTTGCCATTCGGCAGAGAAGGAAAACAGTCAGTGAAAAAGATTTCTTGGACGCCGTGAACAAAGTCATCAAAGGTTTCAAGAAGTTTAGCAGTACGGCGCAATACATGCAATATCAATAATTCGATCTCAAAGAAAGAAAGAAAGAAAGAAAGAAAGAAAGAAAGGAAAAGAAAGGGAAAGAAAAAGAGACATCGCGTCGTGGCAGGATACCCACGCGCGCATAGTTTTGTATCAACACACCGTAAAGAAGACCGCGTGCTCCTGCTCGCGTCATCACGATATATATATATATATATATATATGTATATATACGTGTTCGTTCGTTCGCTCTCTCTCTTCTTTTTACTTTTTTTTACTCGTGTGGAGACACACGCATCTGAATATATATATTATATTATATATAAACGTGGTTTACTACTCCTAGTGACAAAAAGTAGTATAGAACAACGGAGTACTAAAGAAAAGGAAGAGTTTTTTGGTCCAAAAAAAAACAAAAAAAAGGCAAAACAAAAAGAGACCAAAACACTAAATATTGAAACACTAAACATGGAGTCCTGTGTTTTGTTTGTTTGTGTGTGAAAGCCGCGTGTTAAATGGATGAAGACGCGACTTTGACACGCGCGCGCTTTGAGTTGTTGAAGAGAGGCGTCCAAAAAACACCACCACCACCAGAGCCTTCCTTCTTAAGTGGTGTGGTTGTATATCGTCGTCGTCGTTTGCGTCGTTTGCGTCGTTTACGTCGTCAAAATGAGAGAAGAAGAGAGAGAAACCGCGCCGTTGCTGTCGAGGATCGCGTTCGTCGACTTTGACGACTTTGACGACGACTTCGAAGAGACACGACAGAAGAAGAAGAAGGACGCGACGACGACGAGGAGGAGGCCAAAGGGAGGAGGAGGAGGCCTTTTCTTCGCCCCCAGAAGACGTCTCTCGACTTTAAGTGTCGCGGCGCTCTTCGCGACGATGATGATGATGATGATGCTCTTTGCAACGACGACGACGACGAATCGGACGACGCGTCGGAATCTCGCGCGCAGACTCGGAGGAGGAGGAGGAGGAACACCACCACCAACGCTCGAGAGAGAAGACGACGACCCGACGAAGAAAATTTTGAACAACAACGCAAAAGCGACGAGGACGACGACGATATTAAAGTCACCGGACGAAGACGAGCTGACGACAGCGGAATTGGAAAAGATCGACTTCTTCTTGGAAGAACGAAGGAAAGAACTGGTGAAGGACGCCGTCGCGAAGCACGCGAGAGAGCGAAAGAAGAAGGAGGCCGCCTCGGAAGAAGAAGATGTGCCTTTGTTGAAGAAGAACAACGAGAAGAAGGACATCAATAGTAACAAGAAGAATAGTGGTAATGATGCTGGTAATGATGCTGGGAGTAGCGGTTTTAGCGGGAACGGGAGCAAGGAAAGCGAGAGCTACGGCAACAACAAAAAGAACGGCATCGATAGTAACAACAACAACAATAACAACAACAACAATAATAATAATAATAATAATAAGAGTAATAACGATAATGTTAACAACAACAACAACAACAACAACAACGGCAAGACAGTTGAGAACGGTGGTGGTGATACTAGACAAACCGCCGCTTCGACTTCGTCTTCTTCGGCAAAGACTGGACCGAACGAAGGTAAGAACGCATCTACAACTGTTATCAACGACACGAACGCCAAGAATAGCGGCGGTAGCGCTTCGCCAACAACCACCCCCGTTGATGTGAAACAAAAGCAACAGCCAAAGCAACAAGTGCATAAGAATGCAACAAATAACAACAACAACAACAATAACAACAACAACATTGAGAAGAAAGAAGTTGCGCCGCACGCAGAGGAACTTGTTAAGGACACCGCGGAGATCGTCAAGGACGTTACGAAGGGCTTAGTAGAAACTTCAATGGCACCGTCGATGGAAGTAAAGTACCATAACGACGAGGACAAAGATGACGATGGTGAAGTTGATGCGAGCGATGAGAAGTACAAGCCAAATCCGGTATCTCCGGTGCGCTTTCTCGATCACTCTTCCAGCAACGCCAAATGTTTAGACGGGTCGCCTCCTGCATATTATTTATCAAAGCGCGTGGAACGTTCCGTGAGAATGAAAAGATGTACGAGCGATGGTGTCGAGCATTCGTGTGGCGAAACATGGATCATCATGCTTTCCGGCGGTGGCACGTGCGTAAACGACGAGGACTGCGCGAGACGAGCGGCGACGGGGTTAGGCACTTCGAAATTGGTGCCGAGGACGCATCACTTCACGACTGGCATTCAATCCGTTTTGAAAAACAACGAAGCGTTCAACACGGCGAATATGGTCAACATTGCATATTGTTCTGGAGACTCGTGGTTGGGCAGAAGTAACGAACCAAACGCGTATGGCTTGACTATGAACGGCGGTCTCATCGTCGACGCTGTCTTGGAAGAACTCATTAACAAACACGATTTGTTATCGGCCACAAACATCATCTTCTCCGGGAAATCCGCCGGTGGAGTCGGTTTAGTCGCACAAATCGATCGTTGGGCCGATACTATCGCTCAAGCGTACGAAGCGCAAGGGTACAGCGCGAAACTGCAACCTCCCAAAGTGTCCGCCATAGCATACGCTGGATTTCACTATTTTCACACGCACACGTTTTACGACCCGAGAGATCAAATGTCTATCGGTGAAAACAAAAACTCGGACGACGATTCTAAAGATGACGATAACGAAGAGGCGGCGGAGGACAACAACCGGGTCGCGAAGAGTAATGAGAAGAAGGAGGAAGATTTCGAGCCGACACAATTTGACGAAATGGTGGAACAAATTTTAGTCGAAGGCGAACAACGACTCACTAACGAAGAGGAGACAAAAATCTCATCCCCAAAGACGCCATCCATCGGGGACGATGATGTTGTGTCGGTGAAGTCTGCGACGCCGCTTTCTTCCTCCAAAAAGCCCTCCTCTTCGGGGAAACGAGGAGGCGACGCTTCTTCTTCATCTTCTTCGGACAAAGTTACGGTTCACGTGGCCCCCGAGTCAAACGATAAGGACAATAATGATAATAATAATAATGGGAATGTAGCGGATACTAGCAGCAAAGAGGAGACTGGGCTTTTCAACGATATCTTTTCCACGTTTAAAAGTAAATTGCACGGGAGATTCAGGCACTCCATAACGGAGCTCGGCGAAAGCGATGAGGAAAACGATGAGGAAAACGAAGACGGCGTCTACTTAAATTCGGCGGAAAGTCGTCTGATCCTAAGATTCGGTCTCAACACGACCAACCCCACTAATATCAACGGTCAAATGAAACCGTCGTTCATCCCGTGGGATGAGACGAGCTGGAGACACTACTTGAAGTTTTGGCGCGCCGAGTCTTCGTTACCGAGCGATTGCGTGAAACAAAGACACAACAAAAAAGAATACCGTTGCGCGGTTGCGAGAAACTCGGTCAAAACCATAAAAACGCCAATATTCTTTGTCCAAGCGTTGACAGATTCCGTCGTCATGTCTATTCACGATAACTGGCCGTTAGCCGACCACACGTTTGTCCACGAACCCGATTTGAAAGCGATAGCGTCGCATGCGTCCAAGAAACATTTGAGTGACGAAAAAGAAGCCACCCGGAAGAAACGCGAGGAAACGCAAAAGATGGTGGAAAAAACCATCGACGACTTGAACTCGGGCATTTTAGACATGAAAGTTTACGAAGACAAGCAACTCGAACTGACAAAAAAAATGTGGGAAAACTTGGACGAAGACGAACGCTCTCGACGCGAAGAGTACGCGAAAATGTGGAAGAACCAAATGATCGATCGTCTCCGAGAAGCGACCAACGAAAATCCAAACGTCGGCGTTTTTGCGCCTTCCTGTTACGTGCACACGAAATTCGACAAGATCAAAATCGACGGCGTCGAAGCTCGTTCGGCGTTAGCTCGTTGGGTGTACGAGGGCGAAAGAACCATTATCATCGACGATACGTGCGACGACGCCGACAACGGAGAAAGTTTGTTTTGCAACCAATCCTGTCAAGACACCGCGCCGCAACTGGAAAAAGTGACGGGTACCGCCGCGCCGGAAAAGACGGTCGACGAAGCTAAAGTTGGTGGCGGCGGCGGCAACAACAACAACAACAACAACAACAACAACAACAACAACAGCAAGCAACAAGCGGTAAACAACGCTGCCGCCACTGGAAACGGTATTAAAGGGACTCTTTAGAAACAGCACCAGCAACGTAAAAACTACGTTTAGAGTAGAACGACGCGACTCCTATAGCCCGTAGTAGTAGTAGTAGTAGTATTCTTATAGTAGCGGTGTTATATGTTTCTCTCCTTTTCTTTCCTTCTTCTTTCTCGTCGTCGCCGTCGTCTTTTGTCGTACTATATTACATAATTGTAATTAATGCACTCATCTTTTATCAAAAGTCTTTCTTTTTGTGGGAGAAAAAATTCAAAAATGTCGACACAAATTCTTCCTCCTCCTCTTCATCACGCTTATTAACCTTTTATCGGGAGACGCAAAGAAAGAAGAGGACGATGATGATGGTCGAGGAGAAACGAGAGGAGAAGTTCTCGGAGATGGAGGAGGCGCGCATTTCGTGGGCGAATTCTTTGCGCAAGGTGGTCACGCGTTCGGACGCCATCGAGTCGACCGACGGATCCATTCGTCAGCAGTTTTTCAAACCGACGAAAATCGTGTTCGAAACGAGCGGGAAGAAATGGGGCGACGAACAAAAAGAGAAGCTGTACGAAGGCCTTCGAACGTTCGGGGTCGGGGAGTGGGCGAAAATGAAAGAACACTTCGAGAAAGAACTCGGGGAGTGGTCGACGCTGGATTTGAGAGTGAAAGCGAGCCGGTTGTTAGGGTCGCAAAGTTTATCGAGGTACCCGAAAGGATGGAAAGGCACGAAAGAGGAGGTGGATTTGGAGTACCAGAAACACAAGGAAATCGGAGAAAAGACGGGATGCTGGAAAAGCGGAACGCTGGTAGAAGACGACGACGGGAGCGTGGCGAAGCTGCTAAAAGAGAGAGAGCTGGCAGGACAATGATGGAGCACACGTAGGAGGAGAAGGAGAAGGATGTTCGGAGGAATGTAATACATCTATATATATTATTGTAGAGCGCTCTATTTCTATTTTCTCGCCTACTCTCCGCGGTGCACAGGTTTCTTCTTCTTCTTCTTCTTCTTTTCGAAGAAGAGCACATCACCATCGTCGCGTATTATCAAATATTATCAAAACGAGGAGGAACGGGAATTTACGTCGGAATCTTCTCCCAGATTGGCTTGCATGAGAGCGTCGAACGTGTTGATTCGAGGCGCGGGACGCTTCGATTTTTGCGAGCCCATGGTTGTTGCTGCTTTCTTCGTTGTTGTCTTTGAAGGCGGTTTCCTTCGGTTCGTGTTTTTGTTTGCATCGATGGATCGCCGCATGCGCTTGCGGACTTGCGTATCCTTATCTTCGTCGTCCGTGTTCGCTTCTTCTTCTTCTTCTTCTTCTTCTTCCTCCTCCTCGCCGCTTTCGTCGGAAGAATAGTCCTCCTCGTCATCATTTTCATTTTCATTTTCATCATCATCTTCTTCTTCTTCAGACGACGACGACGACGATGGCGAAGTCCTCCTCCCTCCCTTCTTCCCTCCTTTCTTACGCACTTTTCTTGTCAACGCGTCGTTCTCCTTCCTCGCCGTTTCTAAAATCTCTTCCAACTCCCGTATCCGTTTCTTCTTCTCGTTTACGAGGACCAAACACTCCTCCAAACATTTTTTCTTAAACTGGTCCATCTCTCTCGCCTTTTCCGATTCCTTCTGTACCGCAAATTCTTGGTCTTTACGCAAACACTCGTTCGCGCGTTCTAAATCTATGTTTCTCTCTTTTTCGCGAATGTATCGCATGGACGAATATTTCAACAACTCGAGCGCGGACCTCTCGTCCTCGGCCGTCGCCGCGCCGACGCGCTTCATTTTACACGATCCTCGCATCATCAACATCTTTCCATCGTCGTCTCCTTTTTCCTCTCGGGTCTTCCCGTTGTTGTTGTTGTTATTATTATTATTGGTAGTCGTGCTAAACCGCCAGACCAGTTCAAACGGCGCCGCGTCGTCGTCCTCTTTCTTCTTCTTCTTCTTCTTTTCCTCGAGCGTAAACGCGTATTTTGTATTCTTCTTTGTGGTGCTCAAATTCGACGAAAAATCATTCGTCGTCAACGCTTCTTTCGCTCTCGCGTACCAATCGTCGTACACGATGGCCTTCGGTTTCGAGACCGGCTGGTCCGGGTGCGTCGCGTAGCGTTCCAAGACGACGACGACGCTCTCCTTACTCGTTGTTTTTCGTTGATTCTTCTTTTCGACCGTCGAAAGCAGTAACGCGTCCAAAGAAAACGTTTCCAACGCGTCGTCGAATCTCGGGAAAAAAAAGCACGACGACGACGACGATGATGGGGACGATTCATCATCATCATCATCGTTCGTCGTTGCGGGGTTGGTGTTGTCGACTTTTTTCAACGACGACACGAAAGAGATGGGTCGTCGCGAGGAGGAGGAGGACGACTCGTCGTCGTCGAAGAAGAAGAATAATAATACGTCGACGAGTGGGTGGTGGTGGCCCTTTTGCGTCGAAACATTCATCCTTTTTAACACTTTCAGACAGACGAAAGGAATGAAGAATGAATCAATAATAAACTAATAAAATTATTAGAATGAATCGAAAGAGAATGGAGATGTGTTCGAGTAAAAAGAAAGCATTATAAACAACGAGGAGGAGTGGCACTACATACATACACTACATATAAATGTGTATTACGAGTTATATAGTAAGTACTTTTACGCGACAAAGACTATGAAGAACATCAAGAAGGCCATCAAGACGCCGAAGACTTTCATGGCTAACCATCGATTATTGCTGATATAGTTGAGATACTTCAAGAGTTCACCCTGCGCTTGGTCGACGTTGGCGACGACGTCTTGGACGTTTTCGTCGATGCGGATGGCTGTCTCGCCTTGTTCGTTGACCATCGTGGCGAGTTGTTGGAAAATGCCGCCAAGTTCGGTGATTGTTCTTTCCACGTTTTGCATGGCATCGGCGCGAGAGGTGGCGTAGTTTTGGTCTTGGTCCTGGTAGACGGCGACTTGGTTTTGGTCGAAGGAAACTGGGTGCATGTGGTTGAAACTCCCCCCTCCTTGTTCTCCTCCTCGTTGGCTATGATGACTTCGCGCGCCTACGTTCATGAAACTCCCCGTCGTGGCTGCCGCGCTGACGCTGGCAAACCGTCCGGTCCCGCCTTGAAACCCGCCACCACCTTCTCCTTGTGCTCCTCCTTGTTGTAAACTACTACTGCTAGTACCACCACCACCGCCGAACATCGACCGTCTTCTCTCGTTATTCTTCACGTTCTCCTTCCTTTCGCTCAACACGTCCTTGAACGCTTTCGTCGCGTCCATCAACCGTCCTTTCAAACTCTCCACGATCGTCTCCGAATGTTGCGTCGACTGTTTCGTCTTTTGTTCTCTCTCGTGCAATGCCAGTTGTTGTAACTCTGCGATGGCCGTGTTTAACTGTTTTATATCTTCTTTCACCGCGAACGAAATCGCGTTGATTTCCTGGCTCGAATCGTCAAACGCGCCAGACCTTTTCGCGAGTTGCGCCAACCGGTCCAGCTTTTGCGACGTCGAGTGTATGGCATGCCCGATGTGCGACGCTCGCTGGTGGAACAGGGATTTCATCATCATCTTTTTATTATTGCTGCTCGTCGTCGTCGTCGTTTCCCCTTTTGGAAGCGTGCTGTGCGCCCCACCCGCGTTCGTCGTCGTCTGCGTCGTCGTCGTTTGGACACCGCCATCTCCTCTTTTCAAAGCGTTTTGTGGGTCGTCCAAAGAATCTTCTTCTTCTTCTTCTTCTTCTTTGAGCCCTCCTCCTCCTCCTCCTCCTTTGCTCACTCTCTCCGCGGTCGCGAAAAACTCTCGCGTGCGATCGGTAAAAGTCGTCTCCCCTCCTGGTCCTCCTCCTCCTCCTCTCAAAGTCGTCATCATCATCTCGTCTCTCTCGTTTCTTAAAAGAATCCCGCGATTCTTTGAATCCTCTCTTCTTTTAAAACACTACTCTGATGTCTTCTCTCCCGAATGCGCTTTTGTGTCGACACACGACCAAAAAAAACAAAAGTTATTATTGCCTTTGTGCTGCCTTTGTTGTCGTCGTCGTCGTCTTCGTCGTCGTCGTCTTCTTCTTCTTCTTCTCTTGCCGAAAAGAAAAGAGGAGTGAAGACGTTCACCACGCCTCTCTCCGATGATGCACAAAATCGCATCTGGATTAAAACAAACCACCTTCCCAAACCCTAAATATGTGTGAAGTGTTTAGGGTCTTTCACGAGAGAGGAGCGCGCTTTTGTTTAATCAACTACCCCTCCAAAAGACGAAGAAAACGACGACGACGGGAGTATAAGCGCTGAAGAAAACTTCGAGATGAAACTCTCTCGCCCGGAAGTATCGTTCACGCGAGATGGGATCGCGCAGAATCTGCGCTCGGACGGACGCGACAACGCGCAGTCGAGAGCGACGGACATCGTGTCGTTGGGAAATCATCGTCATCACTCAACTGATGCGAGTGGAGCATTATTGGGAGAAAGAAAGAAGAGACGCGACGCGATGAACGCGATCACGCGAGCGGTTGGACACGCGAGAGTACGAATGGGAACGACGGAAGTCGTGTGCGCGATAAGTGGACGAATCGCGAGCTCTGATGACCACCACCATCATCGCGACGAAGACGAAGAAGAAGGCAAAGAAGAAGAAGACGCTTTGTTGTTGTTCACAATTGGGCAAAAGAGAAAAGAGAAGGACGATAAAGCGACGACGCCCGGGGGACTGTCGACGTCGATAGAGGTGTACGTGGAAACGATGTCGACGAGAAATATAGGCGGCACTTCGACGTCTTTCGGTCAACAACAACAGGTGTTGTTCAACGAGACGGATAAGTATTGCGGCGGATTGAAGAGAGCGTTAGAGTTTGCGTACGGGTCGGTGGATTTGAACGACGCGAACGGCGGCGGCGGCTTGAGGAAATCTCTGGAGATTAACGGTGGGAGTCGTAGTCATGATAGTACTAGACGAAGCCATTGGCGCCACCGATGGAAGTTGCGGATGGACTTTTTGGTGCTCTCGGATGACGGGAACGTGCTGGATGCGTTGGCGATTGCCGGGAAGTGCGCGTTGTTTGACGCGAGGTTACCGAGAGTGCGAGTGAAACGAAGAGGCGAAGAAGAAGAGGTAGAGTTGATGTCGGATTCGGAAGAGGATGATGGCGGAGAAGAAGAAAGAAAAGAATCAAATAGCAGTAGTAACACCACGCTGGACATCTCAGACGTGCCTTTGATTGCGACGGCGACCTATTTCGGTAAAGCGCGGCAACCCCGGGAAGGGGGAGCGACGACGACGATAAAAATAGACGACGAAGAGTTTTTACCAACCATAGCGATTGATTGCGTCGCGAGCGAAGAAACGTGCGGCGATTTTGCGCTCGCGGTATCCGCCACCAGAGACGGCGCGGTGACGTCTGTGCAAAGAGTCGATGGCGCCGGAGATAGCAACGCGATGGCGGTTGAAAGCGACGTTTCAGATAACGTCATAAAGTTTGCGCGAAAGCACTGCGTGAAAGTACACAAAGAAGTTGATTCGTATTTATCGACGCTGGTACTTCGAGACGAGGACGACGAAGAGGAGGATTCGTTGGGTTCCTCCGAGAGCGAAGACGAAGAGATGCAGGAAGCCGACCAAGACGAGTTTAGATGAGCGATACAAAATAACGTTCTACGTAACACTGGTACCTGGTAATAATAATATTCTTAATACGAGCGCTTTAGAAATTAATAATAATTAGTATTACATGTACAAAAAAATACTACAAACGTCTCATGTCTACGTAAGAAATTCAAGATGAACTGTCATCGTGGGGCATGGTGTCGCTAAACGCGCGAAAGTTCGCCTCGGGAGAGTATTGCAAAATGTTCGAAACTTTACTCGTATATACGCACGCATATCGCTCGACTTGGTGCGCGAATCGCGAATTTTGGCATCCCGATTTCATCAACGCGCCCCAGACCCAGTGGAACCGCTCGTGGTATTCCTTCGTTTTCTTCCTGTGATCTAATTTTGCGGCTTGAAAATCTTCCTCGAGTTGCTTTATCATTTTCATCTCCTTCGCCGTTTTCTGCTTCTTCTCCTTCTGTTGTTTTTCCTCAAACTCAATCTTTTGCAACTGATAATTTAACTCGTCTCTTCGTTCTCGCAACTGTTTGAGCTCGCACAAAACGCCTTCTTCTCGAGTCTCCTCTAAAACTTCCAGCTCGTGATCCATCTCCGGTACAATCAACATCGTTCTCCACCCTAAGGTCTTCTTACTTCTTAAAATATCCCCGAAGATGTGATCGCCGACGTACAAAACGTCCGATCCTCGAGATATACCCAACGAGTCCATGAGATGGATGTACGATCCACCTTGATAGACTTTTGAGGTGTACATGTTCGTACCGTCGCCAATTTTTGACGACAACGATACGTGATCGATATCGCTGCCACCAATCGGCGTTAACGGCCCACCAGAATCGGTATTTTTCAACATGTACGACTTCGCGTCCACTTCAAAGATTATGCTGCTATCTTGAGTAAAAAAATTTGGCTTCATTGACCCGACAAACACGGTATCGAAATAGTCCAACCAATCTAACGTCTTTGCATCTCCAGTCTTGTCCGAAATCAGAAAGTTCATCACGACATTCGTGTAATCAAACAGAGAGTTTGTCAACAAAAACACCGATCGACCGCTCATTTTCAACGTCGTCAATAACCGCTTCAAACTTTCATCGGGGACGATGTATTTCGCCGGATCTTTCGCAACCTCAGTTTTCAAACTTCCATCTCGATGGCACAAATCCACGCTATTGCGGATTTCGTCGAACATTTGATGGTACGAGACGTTCGTTAACTTCTCGTACTCTTTATTTTTTTGCTTCTTCTTATCGCGCGTCACCGTATCTTTCATCTCCACCAACTGGCAAAATAAATACGCTTCGGCCAACGCGAACAACGTATCCATCGCTTGATACTCGTTCCCGGTAAAGGTCGTCCCAACTTTCGAACTGTCGCAATACGTCGCTAACCTCTCTTCGGCACTCACCTCTTTGAATCCGTGGACGACCACTTTCACGTAGTTGTGTCTGTCCATCTTCAACACGTTCCCTCGCTTCTTATCGATGACGAGTCCTCGCACCATGTACGTCTCGTCGAATGTAAAGGAGGTTAAAATCTCTTTGGGATACCCGTAATGAGACACTAATTTCTCCACTGTTTTCGTGTACACGAGTCGTTCGAACGTTTCTGGTTTATACATCGCGAGCGTGTAATCCATGTCGAATCCAATCGACGTTATCGATTTCATCGGTAACGAACGGTTACAGAAAATTTTACTCGTCAACAATTCGTTTCGTTTTCCATCATCATCATCATCGCGCTCCTGCTCCCGCTGACGATGGCTCGCTTCGTGCGGCGAAAACGACGCGCGAAGTTTTGCCATGTGCGTCGCTCTTTGCGCCTCTTTCCTTTTCGACGACGACGACGACGACATAGATTTCGAAAAGACAGTAAAATCATCATCGGAAGTCGTTACGAGGAGTCTTTTCTCCGTTTTGTCGTGACACCTCTTCGATCTCCGACGCCCGACGCCGCAGCCGCCGCCGAAAAAAAACGACGACGAAGAAGACGAAGACGAAGACGAAGACGAAGAAGAAAACAGCGCCGCGTGTCGACCTCCCGCGCTCTCGGCGGACGATATCGCGCGCATCATCATCATCATCCGCATCTCAAACGTTTTATAGCACAAAAGTGGTGGTTTGTTCTCCCTTTTTATTCCTCTTTCCATTTTTCTCTCTTTCTGTGTGTCTAGGGTTTAGTGTTTAGGGTTTAGCAACATCCAACAAATTTTGAGTCCAAAAGGTCGGATAAAATGCAACAGAAACGGGAATGCTTTTGGTATCTATCGACTTTGTAAACGGGACGGGTAAACGACGACCGGTGTGACAGAGACAGAGAAAAAACGAGAAAAGCGACTTTTACGATGACGACGACGACGCTTTTCTTTGCGAGTCGTCGTCCTGGTGCGATGACCAATACTAATGACCCCGGCGGCTCGCGTCGCGTGCGCAGAAGAACACGTGTG
>JACLAA010006669.1_pt1 | contig 16191 bp, 11 predicted proteins | sample 8027891 | NCBI WGS metagenome assembly JACLAA01 (sample SAMN15724900, study PRJNA655200) | protist metagenome | isolation source: fluorescence activated cell sorting (FACS) single amplified genomes of... | place: Spain: Blaines Bay Microbial Observatory, Mediterranean Sea | collected 2016-01-19 | reverse complement strand
GCCCCGCAAGGTGATCTGTGGCGGTGCTTCCGGTGCGAAGCCTCTTACGGCCTAGAAGCGATCGAGTGCCACGACGGGGACTGGTACCTGTGCACGTGGAAGGCTTCTGCCGATTGGCACGCGTCGTGGGTCCAGCGGAAGCGCGTCGAGGGCCTGTCCAAAGGCAAACTGCGCAACTACGAGAAGCGCGTCCGGGACTACGGCGTCGGTTTAGAATTAGCCGACGGCGACTCGGACAACGACGAGGACGAGGACCCTAGTTGGAAGCGCGGCGACGCCATCAAATTGCGAAGGCTCGCGGCGGCTACTAGGAACTCCGGAAGTGGTTTCTCCGTCGTGCCGCAACGCGTTCTGGCCGAGAGGCCGTTTTCTATTGATGGTAGAGCTACCAAAACGAGAGACCTGCTCGTGAAATGGAGAGGTAGACCCTACGACGAGTCGTCGTGGGAGCGCGAACAAGATCTGGATCGGTGCGGCACGTCCTTCCGAGAGGCCTTTGATGAGAGAGAAAGAAGTGTAGACACGCCGGCCATCAAGGCAAAGAGGCAACTAGGTACTACTACTCGCAATAAAGCCCTCAAGGCCAATCAACCGGCGTGGTTCGACGGTGGCACACTCAGAGATTATCAATTGCAGGGTTTAGATTGGCTCCGAGCGAAGGCCCAGTCCAAGACCAGTTGTATCTTGGCGGACGAGATGGGCCTCGGCAAGACGATTCAGTCCGCTGGTTTATTGGCTTCATTGATCTACGAACGTTCGGAGAAGGACTGGCGCCCGGCGCTCGTCGTGGCGCCTCTGTCGACACTACAGAACTGGGAGCGCGAGCTCGAGAAGTGGTGCTCGGACCTACATTGCGTGGTGCTCACGGGATCCGCTTCGGCGCGAGACGTCTGTAAAGATGCGGAATTTGATAAGACAAGAAGGTTCCACGTCTGCATCACGTCGTATGAGACCGCCTCGTCCGAAAAGTCGGCCCTGAAATCCATAGGGGCGTGGTCCTGCTTAATTGTTGATGAGGGCCATCGGTTGAAGAGTGGGAGTGCTGGCAGACTCTTCAGGGAGCTACATGACCTCGACTCGGCGTTCCGCGTGTTACTTACTGGCACTCCCCTACAAAACTCGTTAGATGAGTTGTACCATCTACTCCTATTCTTAGATCCAGAGAGGGTAAAAAAAGAATGCTCGACGGACGGCCAGACGGCCATCGCCGCTTTGGATCAGGTGTTTTCTACCACGGAAGAGGACGAGGCGACCCAGAAGCGCCTCGCGAATTTGCGGGAGTTATTGAACGGTCGCATGCTGCGCCGGCTCAAGGACGACGTTTTGAAGGGCGTCATCAAGGCGAAGAAGGAGCTCGTCGTGCGCGCGCGGCGTCCCGTCGTACGATGCCGGGGGTCGTTTCTTTGTCGACTTTGACAGCGCAGGTGCGGGTCGAGCTGACCCCAACGCAGAAGAAGTTATATAGGGCCGTCCTCACGGCGAACTTCCCGGCCTTGAGTGGCGCCGAAGGGTCCAAGTCCAAAGCAAGAGCGCCGGCCTTGCAGAACATCGTCATGCAGCTGCGCAAGGTGTGCAACCACGTCGAGCTCATGCGGGACAAGTTCCCGGAAGATATGATCGGTGCTGACTTAGTGTTGAATTCAAGCTGATGCCTCGCGTCGACGGCGTCTGAGAGTGTCGTTCTACGCCATCGACGCGATCCTCACTCCTCGCCGAGCGATCGCGGCTTCACCAGTGCATCGTCCCGCGCAGGTGGCGACCGGACCGAAGCGCTGTTGCTAGGCAGTGGCAAGCTCGCGTTGTTGGATCGCATGCTCCTCAAACTGAAAGAGGCCAAAGCTCGAGTATTACTTTTTTCGCAGATGACGCGGACTCTCGATGTGCTGGAGGAGTTTGCAGCTCTGAAGCGGTACGGCACGACGCGCTTAGACGGGTCGACGGCGTCGGACATCCGGCAGAAGCGCATCGACGCCTTCAACGCGCCTGATTCCAAGTTATTTTTATTCTTACTTAGTACGAGAGCGGGCGGTCTAGGAGTCAACCTCGCGACAGCGAACACAGTAGTTATTTATGATGCGGACTGGAACCCGCACAACGACTTGCAGGCGCTGGCGCGAGCGCATCGGTTAGGCCAGAGGGACGCCGTTAGGGTATACCGATTTGTATCTCGCGCTACCGTGGAGGAGCGGATCGTGGCGGTGGCCAAAAGAAAGCTCTGCCTGGAGCACGTCGTCGTGTCTGGTGCCGGTTCTAAAAATCTCTCGAGGGCCGAGCTCGATGACGTGCTGAAGTACGGCGCTTCCGAGTTATTCTCCGGAGGTGCTGCCGCGGACGTCGACGCGTCGCGAGCCGAGCGCTATGGTGATGGCAACACGAACAAACCGGAGATCAAGTGGGACGACGACGCCGTCGCGGCGTTGCTACATCGCGAGCCGGACCAAGAGAATGATTCCACACCGGTCGGCGAAAAAAACAACCTCGCGAAGCTCATGGACTCCTTTAAAGTCGCCGAGATTTCCTTCGAGGAGACCGACGAGCCGCCCCCCGAGGAAGAGGAGACAGATGAGAAATTCGAAGGCTGGGAGTCATTACTCAAATCTAGTTATGATGCCACCCAACAGAAGACCCAGGAAAGTCTGGGGAAAGGGAAGCGGGAGCGCAAGCAGATCAAGCAGGGTCCCGTGTTAGTCTTGGACGAAGAAGATGATGACTTAGATGATGGCGATTTCCATCACGTCGAGAGCGATAGTGATGATAGTGTTGTCGAAGATCGGCCCGTGGCGTCTTCGATCGCTAAAGTTGCGGCGAAGCTTGAGAGGTTTGGCCTGCCTGGTGGCTTGTCAGATGGCGGTGTTCTGGCGCATGAGAGGTTAGAGATGGGTTCGCTCTCTGATACTCCCGCGGCTACGGTGAAATTGTGCAAAGAAGCGTTAGATGAGTGTTTACGACAGAAGACCGAAGGTTATGACTCAACGAAAGATCCGTTCGACGGCGATAGAGTACTGAGACGCGTCGGTTTTTTTGCATTAGTCGAGAGAAAGCTCCGAAGGCGCGCGGCAGAAATACCCCATTCGGGTGTGGAATTCAGTCGAGACATAACGGAACGCTACCTAGGAGACACGCACGTCGCCTGGACGCCGGCCCACGACGCGCGGCTGCTGGCGGCCGTGTGTTGCCATGGGTACGGTCATTTCGCGGACGTGGCCCTCGACGAATCGTTCGACTTGGTACCTCCACCGACCTTAACGAACAGAGCATATGGCGAGGATTCGGACGAGGAGGATCTGCGGGAGGAGTATACTGTGAAGGACGCGTCCGTCTTCTATCGTAGTCGCGTGGATCGGCTCGAACGAGCTCTCGCGGCAGAAGCTTCCGGAGAAAAGCCTTCAGCATCACAGATGACGCCGACGAAGGCGACGCCGGTTGTGGGCAAGTTCATCGAAAGTCTCACGTCGGTGCCGTGTCCCTCCTTGTCGGAACCTACAAACGTAGCAGAAGACGCTGCGGTAGACGAATCTGTCAGGAAGCGCTGGGAGACGATACGGAACGTCGTGGCCTGCACGCTGAAAGCTAGAAAAGCCTACGACGAGAACATGCAGAGCGCTACTAGTCATTTCGGAGCCGCGTATCACGGGAGAGTCAAGGAAGCAGCACCGACGTCCCAAGAGGACTTATCTTCATTTAGAGCGAACCACGCCGCGGCTCGACGGTGTCTGGAGCGTGCCGATGATCGGCTCGACGCTGTTTTAGCTGCTGAAGCGGCTTTAGATGCTACAAGAAGAGAGGTCGCGCTGGCTGATTCAGAACCAGACCCGGAAGCCCTCCAAATGAGAGAAAAGTGGCAATCCCAGGAGTGGCGCCGCGACGACGTCAAGGCCGAGCAGCGCCTGCGCAAGATCAAGGAGCTGATGAAGACGGACCACGTCCGCCGCTTCGCGCCTTTGCTGACGGGCCAACAAGCGCCGGAGGCGCCGGCTACGGGCTAGTGTTGTTGAGGTATAGCTTCTTATACATAGTTCTTCGCGTTCGTAGTCATTGTGCTCGTGCGTAACATATCCCGTCGACGGGATATGTTATACGGCACTTTCACATAGGAGACCTCAAACGCGGCACTCGGCCCAAACTCAAAAAACCCCGCTTTCCCCCTAAAACGGTAGAGGACGAGCAAAAAACACGAAAAACGCAAAATCGTAAGCCAAATAGATTAATTTAAAAGGGGAAAAATAGATTTAGCCTAAATCTCTTGAAAACGCCCTGGAGAAAACGTTTTATATTTTTCTCCAGAACGAAATTGCAGGACTACGTAGGATTCGCATCATTATTGGGATCAATTGCCTACGTGGGGCCGGTCGAGGCCGAGGAGGCCGATACGTACAGCCGCGCGGGACTCGGACGAATGCCCCATATGTTTCGAGCCGGAGAAGTCGACGGCACTCGTGCCCTGCGGCCACATCCTCTGCGGCACCTGCGCGGCGAAGTACGCGAACTGCCCCGTCTGCCGCGAGCCCGTGGCCTCGCGGATGCGGGTCTTCTGGTAAGCTGTCTATGTTGTTCTCAAAGTATACTCGGCAATTACCCCACCACCACCACGCCATCGCCATGCTAAGTATGGACCATTTATGCACCCCTCAAAGCCCCTTCCCCTTCGCGAACGCCTGGGCCGCGGCGACCGCCGCGCCGACGTCGCCGCCGCCGAGGACGACCATGTTGGCGGCCTTCTCCTTGCCGCCGCCCTTGCCCCCGCCGATGGCGTTCGCGGCGGCGGCGCACCATTGTCTAGCGTCGATGGAGTGGTTCTTCGCCACACAAGCGTAGACGCCGACCTTATTGCCACCGCTTGAACAGACGAGGAAACTTCCAGAAGGCGCCTTCTTCGCCAGGATCGACTTCTGGAGCTTCTGCCAGAGCTTGGCGTCGCAGCCGAAGTCTACCCTAGACGCCACGGCTCCATCAGCATTAGACGCCGCCAAGGCTTCAAAGGCACCAGAAGCTGCATCGGCTTGCGCCTTCTCCGCTTTTTTGCGCGCCGCCTTCATGGGTCCTGACGAATGCGAATTGAGAGCCTCGCGACAGAACATCTTCTGGTGCTGGGGCATGACCGCCGCGTTGACTTCGACCTTCAGAAGCTTGAGAGTCTCTTCGGCCTTCGCGAATGACTGCGGAGAGTCCAGGGGCATGGCTTCAAAGGCCACGATCCTTTCTCGGAAATCTCTAGCGCAGGCGTGCGCTGATGCCGCCTTTTCACGAGTACAAGCGACCAACCTCCTGACACCTTTGGCAATTCCTTGTTCTTCCAGTAAAGCAAAGCCGACCGCGTCCTTCGTGTTTCGGAGATGCGTGCCGCCGCAAAGCTCCACGGATAGAGAGGACCAATCCTTTGATGACGGAGCAGACGTGATCTTCGCCACCGAGCCGCCGATGGCCACGACGCGAACCGGATCCGGGTACGCCTCGCCCTTCATGGCCCGCAAAGCTTCGACGTCCATCGCTTTATCCAACGGCGTCTCCACCGCATCGATAGACAAGGCATTATCGACAATATCGCCGCAGATCTTCTCGACGGAAGCTAATTGTTCTGCTGTCAAGGGTGCATCCCATGCCACATCGAATCGCAACCGCTCGTCGTCGACATGACTACCTCGTTGCACACACCGATCGACCCCCGTCTTCTTGTGGTCCTCCTTGGCGCCCTCCAAGCCACCGAGCAACACCTCCCGTAAAGCGAAGTTCAAAACGTGCGTCATCGTGTGGTTGGGCGCCACGCGCTGCCTCCGGTCGTAGTCCACGGCGCACTGCACGGCATCGCCCACTCTCAATGTCTGAGAGGGCGCCCCCACGTGCACGATATAACCAGCGTAGACCTGGACGTCGTCGACCTGCAATACTGCATTATCGTCTATCAAAAGACTTCCCGTGTCGTACGTCTGCCCTCCCATCTCGGCGTAGAAACTTGTAGCATCCAGGACGCAGCCGGCGACTTGCGTCGTTGAATCTACGGAATCGACAAACCCGTCGCCCTTCGGGCCTCCCCCGCGACCGACGAACAACGCCACAATGCGAGCGTCCGGCCGCTCGTTCCACACGTATTTTGCGGAATCATCAGTCTTCGCCAAGTGAGCAATCGCCGACGTCTGCTCGGCGGCGAAGGTCATGTCCGCGCCCGCGGACCGAGCCGCCTTTCGCTTGGCCACGGCCGCGGCGTTCCTATTTTGTTCTTCCTTGAGCGCCGCATGATACCCGTCCACGTCGACCTTCATCCCGATCTCCTCGGCCATGATCTCCGTGAGATCCAGCGGGAATCCTAAACTTCCCGAGAGATGAAAGGCATCTTTTCCGGGAAACGGCTCGCCCTTGCCTAGGGAAGCGACCCGTTTCTGGAAGAACCGCGCGCCTTTATCGATCGTGCGATTAAAGTCCCGCTCTTCTCCCTCCAGCACGGCCATGATGGTGGATTGGGCCCTTCGGAGCTCGGGAAACGCATCACCTAATACATCGCAGAGTCTCGGTACAATTTTGTAGACGAAGCCTTTCGGCGCGCCCAGGAAGTGCTGGCCGTACCACACGGCTCTCCTCAGGACTCGTCGTAGGACATAGCCTCGGCCTAACGCGTCGGGGACGGCGCCGTCGGCAATGGCGAATGAAAGCGTTCTCACGTGGTCCGCGACGACTCTGTAGGCCATATCTACAGTACCCTTGTCTTCCTCTCCTATTTTACCGGTGTACGGTTTTGACTGACCAGACACTTTTTGAATTTCATCAAATAGGGGGGTAAATACATCAGTGTCGTAATTCGACATTTTACCTTGCAAGATCGACGCCAACCGCTCGAAGCCCATGCCCGTGTCGACGTGCTGCGCCGGCAGCGTTTTTAAGCCGTGCCTATCTCTGTTGTACTGAATAAACACGTTGTTCCAAATTTCTAAGACCTGCGTTTTGTGACATGTCGCGGCGATGGCGTCGAAGCCGCGCCTTACGCCATCGACGCGCGTCGTCTCCATCTTCCGATGAAGTGGGTGGTCTCTTTGTCGATTTTGAGCCGTTTCGAGGCGCGTAGACTCGCTGACGGCCACGCCGTCGTCATGAAGGAAGGACACCGCTCCGCACGTCCGGGTCGTCCATGTTCACGAGCGACGCCGCGTCGCGACCCCCGATGCGATCGTAGTGGATCTCGGTACAAGGACCACAGGGCCCGACGTCCCCCATCTCCCAGAAGTTATCTCCGGCGTCAAAGGGTAATATCCTAGAAGCGGGCACGTATTTCAGCCAAATTCGCTTCGTCTCCTCGTCCGGCGGCACGCCCGGGGCCTTCAAATCATCCCCTCCGAAATAAGTAACATAGAGTCTCTCAGGGTCCAATTGAAATTCGACCGTGAGACACTCCCAGGCCATGCGGATCGCTTCCTCCTTAAAATAGTCGCCGAAGGACCAGTTCCCGAGCATCTCGAAGAAGGTGTGGTGATACAAATCCTTGCCGACGTCGTCGAGATCATTATGCTTGCCTCCGGCTCGGATGCACTTCTGCGAATTACAAGCTCGTTTCAGGGAGGCCATTTTGGTCTTGGGGTCGATGGTACCTATATGACAACATGAGCTATGTTTTTACTGTATTGTGATGTGTATCGTAGCAAAACCGTCAGGCAGAAATCTCATTTAAATAACTTCAGGAGTCAGAGTAGATAAGGGTTGAAAAGGTGTGTAATCAGCCGGCTTTTTCGTATTTGTATATATAACACTGCGTGTGACCGAGGAAGATGGACTTGTATTGGTTCATGCCCGCGTTGGCAAACAGTAAAGTGGGGTCGTCGTGGGGCACCACGGACGAACTCGGCCAGTGCGTGTGGGCGTGGCGCTGGAAGTACTCGACGAAGGTGCTGCGGATCTTGGCCTGGGGCCAGCCCTCGGGCGTGTTGTGGATGCGCTCTCCGAGGCGCATCGCCTTGGTCTTGGCCTCAAGCTGGGCCGCCATCGTCGGCAGCGCTGCGCGGCGGGTGAGGGCGTGCAGCAGTGGTTGTATTGATGGCGCCTCGGCTGGCGTCGGCGCGGCGGATTGCGCTTGTTAGCTCGATCGCCTGCGTCCTAGGCCTTTTGTTAACTCGAGCAAGAGCTAGCGGCCTGTAAGACACTAGCAAGCGCCGATTAGGAGCCTTCCTCGCGCCGCACGCCGTTTGACGCCTCCCTGGACCACTACAAGCAAGAATTTCCATCAGGCGGGCGGCCAGCCACGGTGGGCAGTGGTTAGATTACAATAGGCGGGCGGCCGGTCGCGGTGACGTGGTTAGATTACAATAGGCGGGCGGGCTGTCGCGTAGGCAGGCGCCAGACGGAGCGCGTATGGATGGACCGAGGCGCCTGTCGGGGTCGTCGAAGACGCAGTCGCCATGGTGATGCTTATAGAGAACCGCGAGGCTCAAATTCGTCGCCGTCGCGCGGAGGGCGGCGTCGCAATCGGCAAACACAAATACGCGGCCGCCCGGCGCCAGAACCTTTTTCACCTCGGCCAGGACCGCCCGCCTCAGATCTTCGCCGAGGCCGCGTTTTTTTAACACGGAGGCGAACAAGACCACGTCGGCGAGGGCGCCGCCGAGCACTTCCTCGAGTCTCCAGCGGTCTACGAGGCGTATGTTTGGATCCTTCTCTGCGAGGAGCCCGGGGTAAATCACGCCCAATTCTAGCTGGATGAAACTTCTCAGAGAGAACGCGTCGACGTCGAACCCGTAGTATTTGCCGCGGTCCAGGTGGTCGATGAAGAACAAGCCGTTCCGGCCCGAGCCGCAGCCGGCGTCCAGCACCGTCGCGTTCCTGCTTAGCGTCGCACCGCCGAAGTCGCGCACGAACCGCGCGCGCCGCGAGGCCTCCTGCGCCGCAAGACGTTTTTCCGCCGGCGCCCCGTTGTGCTCGCCCAAGTAGTCGCGGTTTGACTTCGCGTACTGGCGCCGGTGGAAGAATGCGAGGCTCGCCCAGGGCAGCGCCGGCGTGACCGACTGGGCCAATCGTTGCAGGCGCGCGACGCCCTCCGGGCCCAGCTGATTTCGCAGGGCCGTGTCGTCGGCGGGAATACCGGACCGGTGGACGCTGGACTCGTTCGCCGACGCGTCCCCCGTCAGGCCCGCGGCCGCCAGGAGCGCGACTACTCTTTCCGGCGACCCGTAGGCGAGCGGCGGACTCGGGGCGCTCGCGTTCCAGTACTGATACGTCTCTCCGGCCGCAATGCGGGCCGCGCAGACCAGCAGCGCCGCCGCCGCCCGCGTCATTTGTGCTTGGGCATTCGTCAAGGGGCTGCCCATCTCGCGCAGCGCCGCTGCATCTCGAGACAGTACGGCGGGTCCGGGGGTCCAGGGTACGCCACGCCGCGGCCCGAGCGCGGAGCACGCGGCGTCTCGGCGCAGCCGTGCAATTTACGCGGCGGGCGCGGCGGCAGGGCCGTGTGCTTAGCAGGCTGCAAAGCTGTAATTTAGGCTCGCTCGGCGCGCGTCGCTCGCCGCGGATCTGTGTGCTCCGCAAAGGCTGCCCGCGCGCTCGCCCCGCGGCTGCTGATGCTGGCGCCAACAAGCCTTGACACTCTGGGCAGCCAAGTACTGATTTCAAAAAAAGTTGTGCGCTGCCTGAGAACTAGGTGCGACGGCACGCATCACTGCTCCGAGGCCGTGCTGCGCACGTGTGCGCGCTTCCCAGCGCTCGGATTGCGCTGGCACGCCACACAACTGCAGCAATGGCGGCAGTGCGCCAGCGCGACGACGGCGCGACGGCCGCAGACGAGAACGCCAACCCCTGCAAGAAGGCGCGCGTCGACGACGAAGCGCTCCGCAAGACCATGGCCACCATCGGTCCGCCACCCTACGCGCCCGACCCGGCCGCGGTGCCGACGACCGACGTCGTGCGCCACCTCGAGGCGCACGGCTACTGTCCTATTCAAGTCGCTGCTTCAGATGTAGACGCGCTGCGCGCCGCGCTCGCCGACGCGGCGGACGACGACAACGCGAGCGTCCTCCAGAACGATAGGAGGGGAAGGAACCTGCCGGCGACTCCGAAACTAAAAAATGCCGTCGTCGCGTTGATCCAAAAGTCGCCGTTCCTCCACGACTACGTGGGAGATTCATTGAGAGTCCAGGGCGTCCAGGACATCGTCGTCGCCAAGGCCTGCCCACCCCAAGAAATTCATCGCGACCACCAGCTCGGCGCGAAGAAGGCAATTGTGGTTGCGATCTCATTGGACGGCTCGCCGCTCGGGACGGAAGTTATAAGGGGAACGCACGCCGGCGATGATGAATTATCAAGTTACGTCGCGCGGAACCGCTACTCGTCGAAGCGCGCGCCGAAGGCCGCCGCGATGGTCGAGCACCTGCGGCGGTCCAGCGCCATGACCGCCGTGCAGACGGCGTGCATGGTGTATGACCCTTTTGTGTACCACCGCGGCGCGGCCTCGACGGGGCCGAAGACGGCCGGCCGCTTGTTCGTCATGCTCTGCGCCTCATCATTATCGGCCGATGACCAGAAGGCGATGCGAAGCACGAACGACATCAAGCGCGCGTGGAAGATCCCGCCCGTCGAGCGACCCCCGGGAGATGAGGAGGATGAGGAGGACCAGGACGCGTATCCGGACCCCGACGACGTGGAATTCGTCCGCGGACGGCTCCTCGACGATATCGCCAGCCTCGAGGAGGAAATCAACGCCGCGCTCGCGGCCGATGATGACTATAAGGCCAACAATCTCGAAGAGAAACTGTTGGGTCCAGTGGAGGAATTGGACCGCCTTGAACACGGTGACTCCGACGACCGGGCAGCCGTCGTGCGCAGCTGGGGATTGTAAGTGATAGATAACAACTAATTAGTCCACCGCCTCGCCACCAACCCCCACGGGCACGGCGTACAACGCGTCGGGCGTCTGCAGCTTGAACCGCGGCGTCTTCACCCAGCCGAGCTCCTCGTAGCCCTCGCACGCATTGCGCCCGTTCTTTCGGTTCGCGTGGATCGCCCGGATGCCCCTTGACGTAAGGTCGGCGATGGAGACGGAATAGGCCTCGCAGCCGAAGAGCCGCGCGTTCGTAAATTGCTCCGAGTGCTGGGGATGGACTTGCAAGGCCAGCAACCACAGCGCCACGGAGACGTCTTCTAGCGTGCCCACGCCCGCTAGGTCATCTTTGTTTTTATGGATAAATTCAGCACAGTCCATCGACAACAAGTAATGGGGACCGATCGCGAAGGGCGGAAGCTGCGACATGGGATACACGGCTTCTGGCAAATAGTTCCGATGCGTCGTCGAACGTTGCGGTAAGGTAGGTTTCCTAAAATGCTCGGCCCAGACCTGGCCCGCGTAGAATCTGCGAGAAGGCAGCGAGCCCGTGGTCATCGCCTCCAATAAACGATCAACATCAACAAGCACGTCGTCGTCACAAAGCATGACGTAGGACGCTGATGTGTATGTGGTATAGGCATATGACGCGAAGGCCTTGGTCTTGGGCACTAAAGATTTGTAGCCGTCTTCTAAGTCGAGGAATGGCGGGATCAGGACGTCATTGTAGACTTCGAGTTCCCTCTGTAACGCTCGGGCGACGTAGGGGTCCTCGGCGCGCCCGATGACGAATCTTACAATTAATGAGCCGTCCTGTGGCGCGTCACTTAACCAGGTTCGGCGCATCGCGTCGCGCTGCGAGATGGCCGCCGCGGCGCACTTGACTCCCACGACCAATAGTGGGTTGTCTACTTTTGATAACGCCCAGGGATATTGTGTGAGAGACCAGGGTAGGGGGCCCTGCCCGCGCCACCATCTATATAAAGGCTCATCGGCCACTCGCTGTTCGTCGGCGAGCTCGACTAACCTCCTACCTTCAGTGGTCCGGTTGACGTGTTCTACGACCGTCCACCGGCATAGCGTCGTGCCGTACGTGAGCAGCTCCCTCCTCGTCGTGACATCGACCAGATCACAGGCTAATTCGTGCAGACCCAAGCTTAATTTCGGCGGCAGCGTGATGCGCGTCGACCCGATCTCGTCGCACCCGAGGTCCAGACCGTCAAGCCGGCAGCACAGCTCCGCGTGCCGGCCGACGGACTCCATGAACGCCGCGTGGTCGTCGACCCAGAGGTCGATCTCGGGCTCGACGTTGGGCAGCGTCTCGGAGTTGTTCCGCGGGATGCGGAAGCCGAGGGACACGTCGCCCGGCTTGTGTTCTACGGGGCCCGTGAAGCGGTCGCTCACGGCCCACTCGCGGGCTGCTGTGCAGGCGGCGAGGAGCCATGCCAGGCGCATGGCTGCCCCGCTTGCGCAGCGCATCGCTGTGAGGCACCAGAGAGCGCGCTGCATGGCTGCCCACTTTTACCGCGTACGTCTGTATCGCTGCGGTCGCGACGGCAGCGGTCTCGGGCAGCACCGGTCGTGCGCGGCGGTCACCTCCGCGGCGGCATCGCTGCGCCTCGCTGCCGTTCGGCCGAGGCTATGAGGCGCTTTGCAGAGCGCCGTCGTCGCGTCGCGGCGGCCGGCTTGGAGACGCTCCGGTCGTGTCCCACGCCTCGTCACGGTGCCGCATCGCTCCGGAGGCCTCTGTCACCCGCGGCACAAAGGGACGGGATCAGCTCTGCATGCAGCGCAGCCAGCGCTTTTGAGTGCAGAGAGTCGTGAGGCGCTGCGGCAGCCGGGAGCCCCGGCACGCGCCGCACGCTCGCCATTCCTGCCCGCCGTGCTGTCCGCACAAAGCGGTGCAGCCCCAACACCTGACCAACAACAAACAACCCACGCGCCACCATGAGGGACTCCATCGCAAAGGAGCTCTGGCAAGACGCCCCACCCTATACAGACGCCCAACCCCTGGGAAGCGACCGGAGCCGCTTCTCGGACCACAGCATGGTGTCGCCGGTTATGAGGAGGACGCAGCGAGAGAAGCGAGAGAGGTATATCAACCCAAAACACCCCATGCCGAAGGGCTACGACAAAGCCGACATCTACCCATCGACAATTCTGGAAAGGGACGACTATCAAGAGGCGTGCGATGTGGTCCAGAACTATTTGGTCATGGAGGCCATGCGGCGGGCACCCCTAGCGAGAAGCAGTGAGGATATCGCCATTATCATGGCATTTCTCTATGAAGTGTGGCCCAAAACCAGAGAATTGGGTGGCGAGTGCACGAGACGAGTCGCTAGGATGGCTTGCTTGCGGAAATTTGCTAACAAGCAGTTAGTGGTGAGGGAGGGCGACGTCGGGGCCACGTTCTACATCGTCGTTAATGGTGAAGCTGCCGTTATTAAAGGTGGGTTACTAACCGGAGAACATGAACTACGGGGGGGCACGAAGATCGCTTCACTGAGAGTAGGTGATTCGTTCGGAGAAGCGGCGCTCGACGAAGGCGCGTCCCCGCGTAACGCGACGGTCATGGCCACTTCCGAGTTCCTGGAGTTACTAGAATTAAGGAAGACCGAGTATGACGAGCTCCTGAAGACGTATCGCGAGGGCGAAGTCAGAAGAGCCTATTTCTTACTAAGGAACACGCCGTTGTTCATGACCTGGGCGAAAAGGCGAGTACAACGCATCTGTCAACTAGTAAGAAGGCTGGAGATCAAGAAGGGCACGGTTATTGTCACGCAAGGGGACGTCGCCCACGAAATCTTCTTCATACTCGATGGCGAGTGCGCAGTTGTGAAGGACGTCGTGAGGCAGGGCATTAATCGGTGGCCCACGTCGATCAACACCTGGGAGACGGTCGGTAGGAGTTCTCACGAATTAGTGCCGCAGAAGCCCATAAAAAAAGGGGAGTGCTTCGGTGAATTGGCGTTCGCGAATCGTGGCTTGAGGACGGCCACCGTGTCTGCGGTTACTGATTGTACTCTCTTAGCTTTGGACAAGGTCGAGTTCGAACGAGTGATTAGTGATGGGCGGACGGGCGGCCGACGCTTAACGGTGGCGCAGCGGTTCTTGCAGCCCAACGACGAGGAGCTGAACAACATGTTGAGGAGTATCAAGGGCGAGGGGCCCATTCGCTTGGTACCTTCCATACGGTTGAGCGAGGAGGATTCAGTAAGGGAGGCCGAACTCGCGTCCATGTCGAGCAAGGACCCCCTCTACAAGTTCGAGAAAATACTCGAGAAGAAGCGATTGAAGGAGTTGGAGCCCGAGAAGTTGATTTCTCCGGTGCGGCGGCCACGTGTTAGACGACCAGTGACCGCGTCCGCTTCGGTCGACACGCGGTGTCGCCGGCGGAAGAACGGGAGCGCGCGCAACGTTTCCGGTAATCCTTCGGTCTTCTCGGCGCCGGCCGCCATCTGGGACGACCCGCGCGGCCGGCGGCCGTCGACGGCCGGCGCGGACTTCATGGACATGAGCCTGATCCGGGGGATGTCGCGGGGCGACCACTTGAATCGAAGACGGAGGTTCGCGGTGACGTCGTACGAGAAGGGGGCGGCGTTAGAAATTTAGTTATAGCTTAGCGTCCTACCGATGCACAAGGGGGAGCACCTTTAGAAGCTTCAAGCGACCGCCCTTGGCGCAGGAGTTCAAGTCCGCCGAGAGGCCGAGGAGAACAATTTGGACTTTGACGTGCGGAATGAGAGATGGGCACGGTGGTACAGGTGCAGCTTGTGCGAGCAATGGCACCACGGCGTCGTGATTTGTGCGCTCGCGTGGGCGTCCTGGAAGACGTACTTGAGTCGGCCGGAGACGGACCAGGTTCGGCTACTTACGATGACAACGGCGCGACGCTCGACGATCTCCGCGAGGCCGTGGCGACATTCGAGGAAATTGAACGGATCGCGCGGCGCGTGTACGGCGGCGCACACCCGCTCGCAGTTGGGGTTGAGTACAACCTGCGAGAAGCGCGAGCCGCGCTCCGCGCCCGCGAAACACCTGAGGCGCTTGCCCAGGACGCGTTTCGAACGGCGCGTGCGAAACTCGCCCAGGAGCGCGCGGAGCTCGCCCAGACGCTCGCCGACGCGTCTGAAAGGCCGCCTAAATGAACTAGCATATGTCTCCCAAAACTTACGCGGACAGCGCCCCCCGCATGATCCGCGCGATCCGCTCCGTCTCGGCCGCCGCGAAGCGCGGGTCGCGGTAGCGCCGGCCGGAGGACGTCGACGAGGCCCCCGAGTCCGACGGCTGCTCGTCGGCGTGTCGCACCAGATCCGCGCGCGCCGCCCTCAATTCATCCTCGGCCGCGTGGACCTCGTCATTTATAGCGGCGATGCGCGTAGGTTGTACAGCCTTCGCCGCTTCCTCAGCCGCCGCCGCGGCCGCCTGCGCCGCGAGGGCCGCGCTCGCCTCGGCGCGTTCCTTGGCCTCGTCCTCCGCGTTGCGGCGCTGCTGCGCCTCGCGCTGTTCTAGTAAAGACGTCCGTTCCTCCAATTTCCTCCTTTCCTCCGCGGCCTTGCGCAATTCTGCAGCTAACGCCTCCCGTTCCGCGGCGGCTCGTTGGAGTTCTTCAGAAGCGGCAGCTCGTTCCGCGGCCAAAGCCGCCGCATCCGCATCGTATTTCTTGCGCAGCGACTCGGCCAAAGCGTTCGTCGCGTGCGCGACTTTTCTAGGAGACTCCGGTTCTTCGGGCGACGGCGGCGCGTCGGACCAGGCATCGTCCTCTTCTTCCTGTTGGGGCCGCTCCCAGGGCGGCGGCGCGAGGTAGCCCGGCGACTGGGCGACGGCCTCGACCTCGATGTCGTCGTCGCCGTCGTCTTCTGAAGATGATGCCGACTCGAGGGGCGCCTCCTGGCCAAAAGTCAGCAGCCTTCCTCCTAAATTCTCGAGCGACCGGAGCATGCTCCCCAAATCGCCCAGGCGCCTGGCTTCCTCGCCGACGGCGGCCTCCAGCGCGTGGGCTCTTCTTCTGAGAGCCTCGCTCCGCTCGTGCTCCCTTTGTCTAGCGAAGGCGTCTGGCGAGTCCGAGCGCGGGTCCGGTGGTAGTTGCACTTCTTGGGATGGTGTGGGTGGCGGTAATGATGCCTCCTCCTCAGTTACAGTACCGATGGCCACTCTCAACACACCTTTCTCGCGGCAGAAATCATCGGTCAACCGGTACGCGCCGTCGACGCACGACAGCCCACAGGCCAGCATGCCCAGGTCGACGGTCGTCTTGCCAACGATCGACGCCGTCGGCCGGTTGGCCTCGCCCTGGAGGACCTCGAACACGACTGAAGATGAAGCCAGTCTCCTGGTAGGTATCTTGGCGACGGCCGCCCAGCCCCCGAAATCTACTGATGAGGAACCACCAATGGGCGGCG
>JACLAA010004652.1_pt1 | contig 16215 bp, 7 predicted proteins | sample 8027891 | NCBI WGS metagenome assembly JACLAA01 (sample SAMN15724900, study PRJNA655200) | protist metagenome | isolation source: fluorescence activated cell sorting (FACS) single amplified genomes of... | place: Spain: Blaines Bay Microbial Observatory, Mediterranean Sea | collected 2016-01-19 | reverse complement strand
TATCATGCGTTCGGCGCGATCGCGGAACGTTCCATCCGAAAACAACTGGGACGCAGAATCGAATCGAAAACATCATCATCGCGATGATGATTTCGAAAACGACGAGAAGGACGACGAAAACAAAAAGTATTTATTCGGAGACGGGAAGAAGCATCGATACGTGCGGTACATGCTCAACGTTCCGATGAAGTTAGGGAGGATGAAACTGATTTTATTGACGTTGGTTGGGTTTCTGGTTTTGGTTTCCGTCTTTAGTGGAAGGAGTGAGAGTCGTATCTCGACGACGGGGGCGAGCGGAAACCACCGTACTAATCACCATCATCATCGCGCGAACAACAACAACAACAAAGGAGAAGAAGATGAAGAAGAAGAAGACGAAGGGAACGAGACAGACGACAACGAGAGCTTAGATTTATCCGGAGGAGATGAGGAGGAGGAGACCAACGCCGACGACAACGAAAAGGAACAACAAACGCAAGATGACTTGGACTCCTCGGAGCAAAGGCTAGAAGAGTTGTCCGTGGCTTTACGAAAGAGATACGCTAAAGACATCAATCGAAAAGGGAGTGATTTACGAGACAATAACAGCAACAATAACATTAAAGAGCAGCGAGTGAAGAACGAGAAAGAGTTGGAGCGCGCGGCGCAAAGTGGGAACGATCGAGATATTGCGTCGGCAATGTTGATGAAGTTGGTGTTGGATCGAGCGGAGAGCGATAGAGAAGTGGAGGTGGACGATGGCGACGACGACAGCGGGAAAGTAATTAAATGGGATGCCGTGAGAGCGGCGTTGAATGCCAGGTTTGAAGCGCAGAGGCAACAAGCATTAGCGAGAAGGGAGAGAGAGCGAGAGAGAAAGAAGAGAGAGGAAGCGCGAAGAGCGAAAGAGGCGGCGGCGAACGCGGCGGCACATAAGCTGAACAAACCGAAACCGCAAAAGCCGCACACGCAGGCACAGATTATTGCGGCGGAGCAAAAAGCCAAGGAGGCGTTCGAGGCGGAGCAAAGAGAGACGGAAAGGATTAATAGACAGTTGGAGTTGGAGGAAGCGAGAGCGGAGGAAGTTCGATTGGAGATGCAAAAATTGGAAGCGGCGAGACGAGAGGCGACGGCGAGAGTAGAGTTGGCGAGACTAGACGCCGAACAGCACCACAAAGAGTCGGAAAAAATCCAAAAGAGAGCGCAGATGCGATCGGAGGCGAGAGAAAAGGCGGCGGCGGCAAAAGATGCCGCGAAGAGACGTGAAGAAGAGCGGATACAAAAAGAAATCGACGAGCTCAGGCAACAGCAAGCGTTGGCGGAGGAGAAATTGAGAGCGGCGACGTTGCAAGATCCTCTCGTGGCCAAAGCGGCGGCGGAGAAGCGGGAGGTGGAGATGAAAATGGCCGCACGATTAGAAACGTTGAAGAAGCAGCAGCAAGCAGAGATAGATAAGCGCGAAGCCGTGGAGAGAGAGAAGACGATAGCGGAGGCGGTGAAATTCGCCCGGGAGAAAGAAATCGAAGACGAGAGGAAAGCGAGAGAGGCGGAAGAGGCAGAAGAGGCGACGAAAGCGGCGAAAGCTACCGCCGATAAGGACCGACAGAAACGCGCGTTGAACAGAGCGGCGAACGCGCAAGGTGCGGCATCGCACGCGCACGCCGCGAACGAACACGCCGTGGCGCATAACGCCAAATCGCACAGTTCGAGAAACTTGTTAGTCCCTCCGCCGTCGAAACTTAGCGGACGATGGGTCACTGACGCCAACGGTATGTCTAGATATTACACTAACGACGCCAACGAAGCTCATCGAATGAACAAGCAACACGGTCCGAGACACGACGAATCGTCCGAAGCCGGGTTCGGTGCGCAACACAAAACCATAAAAGAGAAGAAAAGAGACACGACGAAACAAATGTTGAAGGAAGAGTTGGAAGCGATGGCGGCGAACGTCGACGACGACGAAGAAGAAGAAGGAGAAGAAGAAGAAGAATGATAATAACGATAAATTACTACTAGTACCTAATAATCCATAGAATACAACAAAAGCTATGCGTCCTTCTACTCGTCCGGCGGCGGCGGCTGTTCTCCTCTCTCTCTAATCTGATACTTTCTCTTCAACTCCAAAAGCTCCATCTCTTTCGCGTTCAACTGCTCGTTGATTCTCTCGACCACGCCGTCCAACTTTTCTTTATTCCCTTTCACGGCGGGTAAAACCTCCTTCACTTTCCTCTCCACCAAGACGCCTCCGACTAATCGAAAACACTTCCTCTCCGGGTCTAAATCCTTGATCGCATCCACGACTAACTCGTGTTCTTTCGCTTGATTGGAAAGCTCGTTGATTTTCGATCGAGCTTCCTCGCACACGCTCGTGAGGTTGTTGTAGTGTTGCAGAACGTCTTGTTCGTTGGTAAATTCAGGGACGAGCGGGGGTGGTTGTTCCAGCGGTGCTTTGATCGTGCCCATTATTATGCTCTTTCGTTTGTTGTTGTGTTTGTGTGTGTGCGTTATGCGCCTCTGATGAAAGTGTGGAACGACTTTTCGTCAAAGTCTTTTGTTGACTAATCAAACGAATCAACTTTCTTTCCATTTTTCAAGTGAGTGTTGACTCTGCAAGAGACTTTTTAGGCAAGGTCACGCTGAAACAAGTGAAACAAGCTTTACGAAGAACACCACACTACTTCGACAGAAGAGGAAAAGAAGAAGAAATAATAGTAATAATGGAGAAGGAACGTCATCATATTCACGACGACGACGATGAAGAAATCTGCGACCAGAGGAAATCGAGAACAGCTAGGCAGGCGTTAGAAGAGGTTCGTATTATTATTCTTCATATAAACATCATTCGCTCACCGAATGCATTCCCCTACTCATGTATAGTTTTTCTTCCCGCTGTTTACGAACGAGCAAGAGGAGGTCTCGGAACGATGTCCGTTCAAGAAAAGCAGAGATGCATATCGAGAAATCGAGAGCAGAAAAACGCGTCGGCATAACAAAAGGAAAAAGAAGGAAGAGTGGAAGGACGTGGACGGAAAGGTAGGTGTTTCTTCTTCTTCTTTTTTCTCGTAAATATCTTCGCTCCTCCTGTCGTCTAACAACAATATCATTAGGTATTTAAATCTGAAGCGGATATCGACGCGTACCTGAGTGGACGCTTTTTGAATAGCACGAAAGGAGATGTCTGTCTCGCAGATTATTGCGACGTTTTACAGTGCGACGAGTATTACGAGTCTTTAGAAACGTCTTCGTCGTCCTCAACATCCTCCGGAGAGAAGGACTACGCCGCGAAAACGAGAGCCGGAGCCCACTGTTACGCGTTGACGAAAACGTGCTTTCCTGAACGTTCAGAGTCTGCGGTGCAAGAGAAGAACGCGAGGCGGTTTGAGAGCATATTTTGCGACAATTTCGTTGGCTTGCATCAAGATGGACGGAATGCATTCGCGCATATACGCAAACAGGAGTATAAGTATCCATCCAACGCGAATACGAACATCGACGCTTCCGCATCATCACCATCATCATCATCATCTTTCCTTATTATATCCACCCTTTTCACATTCCTTGGATTTATATTCTATCTCCTCTTCGTTCTCGCGCCTTCCATCAACCGCCGCGCGAGCGTCTCGGATTTGAAAGCGAGAAAAGGAAGACGGACCGCGTCGAAGAAAAAGTCGACGAAAGATGTCGCGTTTGATTTTTTTAATCGCGCGTTGATCTTGTCCGGTTTTAAACCGAAGAAGAAGCGGTATTAGTAATAATTCTAGCGTTTGTATGTGTGTGTGTGCGCGTAGTTGCTGCGATTTGCGGTGTGTATTAGATTATTTTGTCTCCTCTTTTGCGTTTGGGTATTATTTATTGTGTGATTTGTTTTCGCCTCATCAAATTCGCCATTTTAACATCTCACACATCCCACAAATTACACCACTTCACACAAAGAAAGAAATGGTTCTGAGGAACACACACACTCTGTTTAAACGATGAGCGCGCCATCCTCTCCCGATGGTGGAAACGGCGAGGAGGACGACGCGGCGGCGGTGGGTATGAACTACTCAATCGCGGAAGCGTTGATTCGACGATACACGTCCGCGTGTTTGGAATTGTCCTCATCATCGAATTCTTCAAGTTTTGCGTCGTCTTCAACATCTTTGGAGGGATTGTCGCCGTCGTTTTTGAACGCGTCGTCGTCGGTAGGAGCACACGGAGGGGGTAACGACAGTAACGATGTCGGTGGTGGTACGAGTGCTTCTGCGAGTGCGAGTACCTCTGCATCATCGGCGCGAATGGAGGATATTCGGCGTAAGTATGGGACTTTGTTGGATGCTTTAGCCGCGATAGCGCCAACGCACGCGAGAGTTTTAGTCGAAAACTTAGTCAATTGGGAAAAGGAAATTTCGCAACGCGCGAACGCGGGCGAACCCGTGAATACTATTAATGGAAGGGGAGAACAACAAAAAGAGAACGCTTTGTGCGCGTTGTGGCTGGCAGTTGAAGCAATAGTGAATGCAGTTGTCGTAAATGAGGAAGGAACGACGGTATTGGATAAATCGACGAGGAGGACAACGGCGGCAACGACGACGAATAAAATGTTCGTAGAGTTTCTTGCGCCGCTCGCGCTCGGCCACTTATGCGAACGCGCGAGACACCATTTACCGCCAAAGAGAAAATTTTGGTTGAAAGAAGACTTTGTGAGAGCAAGCATAGAAAAGACTGTGGAGGAGCATCGAGTAGACGCGAGATTGAGTGATAGAGAAAGAGATGGTATTTCCTTGGACGAAACGGTCAAGAAAGAATCGAGAGCGAAAGATCTTCTGACGCCAGATGAAAGGGTAAGAGGAGGCTCGAACATGAGAGATATTTTGATGCGTACTCCTTCGAGGGATAAAGATCGTTCACTGCAATACTCCCCCGAGAAGCTAACAACACCATCCGGATCGTTTATGCTCCAACAACAGCGATCGATGAAGAAACTCGATATAGAGATTGACCAGGAGGCTGCGCTGAGGATATTTCGGGAGGAAGATGATGTTGGACTCGCAATATCGCGGGTAATCGCTTCTTTGTTCTCAATCTCATTCGATGAAGCGCTTGATTATTTCGTAGGCGCGCTCAAAAGTCGGCTGACAGAAAATCAAAGAACAGAAGCAAACTGGATCATGTTTGCCGTTTCTGGGGCAAAGCTTAGCTTGGTAGCTAGTGCGGAAACGCACAATTTTGGGGTGAATATAGAACACGACGCGGAGAAAATCCAAAACGCAGTAAAATTTTTGAAAGCGTTCAATCCAACAGAATGGATACCTCCATCTAGAGCGAAGCCGAGCAATTTTCGTCACGGGTTATGCGTGTTGCTCTCAAAGTGTGTTGATATTCGAGCACTCGATAGGAGCGGCGAAGAGTCAAATTTCGAAATCCCGCTGGAGTGGACGAAGACGTGTATTCAAGCCAGAGTTTTCATCACAGAGTGGGCAAAGACGAACGAAAAGCATTTAGAAGATGCGACACCTTTGCTTGCTACGCTTTTCGCGTGGGAACTTGCGGGAACTTTACGGGAAGATAATGCCATCATGGTTGCAGATAACTCCAGGAAACATCCGGATCTGATAGAATTTTGTGACAACGTAAGCAAACGCGCGAAGAAATTCAAAGGAAAATCTGCCGAAGCTGTGGATGTTGCTCGCCGATTTTTCAGAGTTGCCAAGAGGCGGCTAAATGGAAGTAATTCGAACGATAAAGTAATTACAGACAAAATATTTAGCGTCTTGGAAGCTGGTATGGATGCGCTTGCGTCGGTACAGCCTAAGGATTTTGTAACGTACACCGCGTTTGCATCCGACCATGAGCAACCATCCCATGTTCGTTTCATGAGTGCTATCGCACTTTCAGCCGCATATCGCGTCGATAAAACGCGCGCCATTAAAATTGCGTTGAGGATGCTCTCTAAAACAGACCCTTCGGATGCTGTCGCAGTCGCTGTAAATGTTGCCGCTAGCATGCAGCTTAAAATGAAATCATCATTCGATACTATTGAACTCATGGAGCATTTGCAACGAGTAGTAGCTCGCGCGATGGAAATCAATCAATCCATGTATTCGGATTCTGGATATACGGTCTCACGAAACCTTGGTAATGAACAGTTGAATCGGATTCGTGGCAGCTATCCCACTTTAGCGGCTGTTTTGCGGTGCATCCCGAACGTCGAGGTGCCGAATGTAGATCCCATCAACTTCGTTCCGCACTTTATCACGCATACAAACTCTGAGATTCGCGTAGCTGCTGCTGGTGCACTGAGTAGACTTATGTTGTTCAGTGGAGTAGATGGTACCTTACCCTCTACAGATGCGTGTAATCGTTTAGTCCAGGCAGCGAGTTCGAGTTTGTTGAATTTGAGAGATACATCTGATCACTCGTTGAGAGAGTCCGCGGCGAAAGCTCTGACCTTCGCTCTCAATCGACGTCGTGCAGCACTTAATGATAATATGAATGAAAATGACCCCACCCTTGGGCATTTAGATCATGGTGGAATAATAGAATCAACGCGACCAGAAGCCACGGGTTTAGTTTTACTCTGCGATCCCGTCCCATCGGTTCGTCTGGCTGCTTTAGCGTTACTTCGGGAAGTTTCACACTTTCAGCTCATGGACAACAGGTATAAAAAGGGGCAAAATAGTGCGAGTAAAAGAAATTCGCCTCGGCAATTCACCACTTCATCTCCCCGCAAGCGCAGAAGCATTGACACAGTTAATCAAAGCGATTTGCCACGATCTGTAGCGAGCGTCATCGACGAGTGTCGCTTTCGTATGTATGAAGAAGCTGATAGCTTTACACATACATCACGCGGTGCTAAGTCGCACCGCTCTATTACTGCTGAGGAGATACTTGGAAACGAAGCGCTTCAAAGCAACGCGTTGTGTTCAGCGATTAGCGTATTAGCGAGATCTGTGGCCACACCATGCAAAGCTGCTTCAGTCACGGCCAGAGCACAGGCTTTGCAGCGAGTGCAAGCCATTATGGTGTTAGAAGGAAAAGGTTCTATGATGCAAGCTCCTACAGAACCAGGCTCGTACATCTTTGAGTTATGGCGAAACTACGCATGTTTTGTATGCTCGGCAACAGATAAGGAGGACCTCGAAATACGTAACTCTAAGAAAAAAGAAAATCCCGATGAGAATGGATCTGGCCCTAAAATTGTGACTATAGGATCTCGCGGTTCGCTCCAGACGCTCTTTCAATTGACAGTTCCATCCATTCTCACGGGTAAAGGTGGCCAATTGGAGGCAATTCTGAACGTTTTGGAAAGAGTGCCGCCTTTCGTGGTTCCGAAGCTATTGGATGCGTGCGCGGATGTATTTAAATCGATTCCGAAACTTCAGATACTAAATACAAACACCACTCATTCTTCTATTACGAGTATATTTGATTCAAGCGCGGTAGATGCTACGAGTGTCACGATCTCGGGTGGTAACATGATGAGTCCTCAGTCCAATATGAATTCCGTCACTTCTGTCCTATATGCTTGGATGACATTGGCAAAACTTTACAAGTTACTCGTAATACGATATTCACCGTTTATCGAATCAACGGCGGATGATAATGATACGAAACGAACTATGTGCGAGAATATTGCGAAGTTTGTGGAAGAGGCAACTTTCATCGCAACTATTGCAGCGAAAATGGTATCAGGCGCGAAGGATATGAAGGATAATGACATGAAGCCACTTGCAGAAGAGTTGAAAAGTTCTGTCGCACTCATCATATGCGCAACTGTCGAAGATATACCAACGTACTGTGCTACTGTGCTACAAAAGCAGTCACGAATGAAGCTTTGGACACTTGTCTCGGGATGGGTAGAAGAAGCTCTCGCTGAAAGCTATAAACTTGCGGAAACGAGGAATTTTCAAAGTGCATTGGCTTCGATTCTAGGTGCACCTGCTTTCGATGAATCTATGTTGAGAGAAGATGGTCCAGTTTTCGATTGGATTGATTCTTTACTTGAGGCGGATGATGGTGAATTAGAACGTGTTGCGCGAAATGCAATAGTAGGATTCTGCTCGAATAATCCTCAAGTGTTACGGATAGTTATCGAGAAGTGCTACTCTGCCAAAACAAGTGTTTCGACGATTTATTTTTCCGCACTCGCGATCATTGCTTCGGATGCGTTCAATGCTACCGTCAAAGGTGGAGCACCAGTTGTTAGATTTATGGTGCCAGCACACCTTGTGACGTTGTCGTACTTTAATCTGATCAGCCTCGATGCTCGAAATAGGGAGAATGCGAGAAAGCTCATCAAAGCCATCTTCATTGTATCTGAGAATACCGAGGACGATAAAGACAAAAGTAGTAGCGTCTTCGAGGATGGCAATGGTAGTATGCATGCAAGTAGACTTCTTGCTTTGTTCCAAGATTCGTCAACACAGCCTGAGCTTCCGGAAGTGCACTACAATCTCTTGCAAAATGCTTCAGAAATAATGGTACAGACTAAAGACGCTTCAAAGTTGGCACCTGAATTACTCATACAAACATTTTCAAGATGCTGCTTTCTCATGAGTGATGATGGTAGTAGTAGGAGTAATGATTTGCAACTGAACAATACAATCCGCCGAGTTTTAATTGCACTAAAACCATGGGTTCGGTCTTTAAAACTCGAAGATCTTACGAAAGCTGGGAAACGCCAAGTCTGCAACCGCCTTCTTCTTGAATTCTACGATATCACAAGGATTTTGAGCAGAAAGTTCGGAGCAGAAATCGAGTCTCTCTGGGGTTGTTTAGCGATGAGAGAGAGCTCTCACCTTCTTACACCACGTAATCTCGAAATCGCTCTGGACTTTTTGCTTTTCAACGGCGTGAAGACGGAAAATGTAAAGATCTCCAACATGATGATTTCTGGAGATGTAACGAAGAAGAAGAACGAGGAAAATGAAACGATCGAATCTTTTGAAAGCAACCTTTTCCTGACTCCGAAACGAGCGTGTTTGTATTTAGCACGAGTTGCGCCACAAGAATGTATTGATAGACTTGTTCGGGCTGTTTCTTTTCGCGCTTTGGAGCCAGAAGGCGAAATTTACTCGAACACAGACGCTTTTTACCACTCCCAAATCGAAGAGCCAGATTTGGCAACTATTCTTCTTGCTGAAATAGCTGCCGAACACGACGAATATTTTCGCTCTCAGTTAATTGTGCTCGTTCACGCAGTTGTAGCTACGATAGCAACCTCGAGAAATGCTTTAGTATGTGCACATTGTCAGCAGCTTTTGGCTAATTTACTGCACAAGCTGGCTGGGCAACCTCTGGTAAGACGCATCGAAAATTATGAGAATGATGATCAGAGTCTCTCGAAAATTCCTGCTAAAGATCAACGCGCTCTAGTCACTGTTCAAAAGTTGCAAAAGCTCGTCGGAAGTCGAGGGCTTGAGGCCGGGAGTTCTTGGAATGACTCAAATTTGGATCTCTTTTGTCATCGCTTTCCAGACTGTATGGTATTTGAGGCTTCGCCGAGGGAAAGATGGTCGAGTGAGGCTTTGCGTTGGGTATCGAAGGTAAAATCGTTTACTTTAGCGTTAGCATCAATGGATATTCTCGGGGCTCTGCGTCACCCGCTCGATAACGAAGAGTTCAGAACGTTTCTGGGAATCATGTGTACTTCGGCGGCTATGTCGGAAGGGAAATTTTTGTCTGGATCGACGGTCCCGCCGAAAAAGTCAAATGTTCATTCCCCATCATCTTCTCCCCGAGGATCTGAGGACGGAACGGTCACCCATCGTATGCAACTCGGTATGAAATTTACCTTGTCTATACTCGTTGCTTTGAGGAAGTCGCCGTTTGTGTATGTTCGCATCGCACCTCAGACGTTCTGGTTTGGCGTCGCGTGTTTGCGCTCGACTAACGAACAAATCTACGAAGCTGCCGTGCGACTGGTGACTGTTTCTCTGATGTCTGCACCATTGAATACGTTCGGTTCTTCGGCTTCTTTTTCAACCTACGCGGCGTCTGCACCGCTACCGTTGCGAACTCGCTATGCTGACTCAAACTCAAACGTTGGGAAAAGCGCCGGTTACCAGGCGAAACCTGCAATATCTCTTCAAGATGTTGTGCCCTCGCTTCTTAAAGGGACGCTGAAAAATGCAGCAGCGACGAGAGGATCAGCAGCGACTGCGTTAGCATCAATAGCTCCATACTGCGCTTCTGAAATATGGGGCGGCAAAAAGACATTAGCGTGCGTGCTTTGTGGATTATTACCTATTGCCTTGTACGCATTCTACGCAGAGGAAGAAGAAGATAATGGAAGTTATGAAGACTACGGCAGAAGAGATGGAGAGACTCCTGAGCACAAAATAAGAGACGATGAGCAACTTAAGCGAAAGAGGAAGAAAAGTACTTTCGGCAAAAAGGAAGCCATGGTGGCGCTTCAGTTGCTCGCCGAGGGTTGTCGACTAGTTTCACCAGTGCTTGAGGACACCTTACACTGCATTATTGTCTCGCGCGATTCTCTAGAGCAGAACGGTAACGACGAAAATAAAGACGAGTATCATCGCCTCACGGGAATGCAAAAAAGTGCCAGGCGCGCTTTCGGGCAATCTTCAAACGGTTTTGAAAAACATGGCGATGGTGACGACGACGATGATGCTTTTGGTGATTTTAAGGGCATGTATAAATTTTTGAACGAGTTTAGTGGCGTCACAACGCTCGAGCAGGCGTGTGAGCTCTTGGCGCAGCCTTTGTTCGATGGTTTTTTGGTTCCAAACGATTGCGCCGAGTGCGCGATTGCTCTTTTAGGGGATATCGCAAACTCATCAGCACATCACGGAAACGCAGAAGGAGCTCTGCATTTGCTCTGCGCGGCTGCGACGTATTCTCCGTCAGTTCGAGACGACATATCTCTGTACGGAGAGACGGGTGTGTTTCACGCCTTGGCTTTAGAAACGATGGAAAGACAACAAAAACGAAATAACAACAACATGGATGCGACGACAACGACGAGGACGCCGGAAACACTTTCCGACCGTAACGAAGGATTAAACGAAAACATCGCCATGAAAATGTTAAAGAGCGTAGCAATGAACTATTCTGCGGCTTCAAAAGTCGCGGAAATGAAGAAAATAGAAAAAGAGGAAGGAGAGGAAGGAACAGCAACAAAGACGACGACGGCGAAGCCTGTTTTCTGGCAAGGTAGCCTGAAGCGGACGAAAGAAGAACCGATTTCAGATTTGACGTGGGGGATCTTGTTGAGCGCGAATTTCGATCCCGAGCACGCTTCGCTCCCAGCTTCTTTAGAATAATAATAATACTAGAAATGATTTTAGATAGAAGCGCAATAGTTTTGTAGTATAGATGATTTTAGCATACACATCACCTAATTCACCTTACTCGCCGTCACCGCCTCGCGTAAAACTCGGAGGCCATCTCGGTGGATCATACCCTCTTCCCCCAAACGGATTACACCTCGCTATCCTCCACGCGGTTAATATAAATCCTTTCCCCGCCCCGTACTTTGTATAGGCCTCGAATGCGTAATTCGAACACGACGGTATAAAACGACAGCTTTTCGGCATAAACGGAGACAGTTCGTTGCGATAGAAATCAATCAGAGAGAGGGAGAGTTGTACCAGGATATCCTTCTCCTGTTGTTTATTCTCCTCCTTACTACTCTTATCACTATCACTACTACTACTACTACTACTACTACTACTAATATTACCTTCTTCTTCTTCTTCTTCTTCTTTTTTTTCATCTGATTCATCGTCCTCGTTTCTCCCAGACGAAGAAGCGAGAGAAGTGAAAGAAGAAGACGAAGCACCGGCAAAGACTCCGTTCATCCGGTGGTGGTGGTGGTTAAAAACACACCGACTGCATTCCAACTTCAACGCTTCCTCTCCTCTTCTTCTTTCGCTTCTTTTTCTTCTGTTACGATTCTTGACAGCAACAACAACATTTACATTAGCACTCGTATTAGCAGTAACATTCGTACATCTCTCTCGTCGTCGTCGTCGCTGCTGATGCTGCTGCTGTTGCGGCGACAAAGTTCGTCCTTTTCTCGAAGAATCAACAACCACCTCGCGGGGACAACACGTATTATTGGAAGTAAGAAGAGTAAACATTTTGTTGTGAGGGAAAACGACTTTAATTTTTTTTTTAACAACACAGCATCTTTTTGTCCCTCGGCGGCTATACTACTTTTAAACTACTATCTATGCTTTCAATTGTTTCTGGAGACTGATCTATACTCTTCGTTGAAATGCGTGACGCACAAGTTGCTCGAATGCACAAACTCTTCCTCAGCGTCTGAAACTCGTAAATTATGATGGGCCAAATCCTCCGCGCTGTAATTTACAATCGCTCTCGCGATTTCTCTCCCTTCTTCATCCTCGACGATTATGCAATCTTGAACTTTATAGCTGTTGTTGCTGCTACTCTTAGTACCATTGCTATCCCTTCTTAAGACGTTTTTCACCAACAGCGGTTCTCCTGATTTTATATCCTCCTCACCTTCTTTGTTCACTCTCACGCGATCCTTCACCGGCACGGAAAGCATCCATCGTTTCTTGCCTTTAGCGGCATCCGCGGCGGCTAAAAATAACGTGTATTCTTTACTGTTAAGAGAAGGGGTCACTTCTCCTCCTCCTTTTCCTCCGTTTAAACCTAATGCACACTCGACAATCTTTTCCATGTCTGTGCTTTTCCCGATGACCGTTTTGCACCCGGCTGCGCTCGCGATTCTCGCGGCTGTAAGTTTAGTCACCATCCCGCCGGTCCCACCCGCGGATCCAGCGCCGCTGGCCACGTCCACTTCACTCATCAACTTGTTTATATCATCCACCACCTGAATTCGTTTCGCGTTTGGATCTTTCATCGGATTCGAGGAGTATAAACCGTCCACGTCTGTGAATAAAAACAAATACTCGGCAGATATCAAGGAAGCGACGTGCGCGGATAACGTATCGTTATCGCCAAATCGTAACTCCTCGACCGCGACGGTATCGTTCTCATTCACGATTGGTACCACGTCATAATCGAATAAGGAGGAAAACGTATTCATCGCTCTGTTATATTGCGATTTTTGCGATAGATTTTCCAACGTCAATAACACTTGCGCGGCTTTCACTCCCAGAGTGGCAAACATGTCTTCGTAATAATGCATCAAATGCGCCTGACCGATTGCCGCTAACGCCTGTCGTTTTTGTAACTCTTTCGGTTTTTCTTTGATGCCGAGCTGGAGCATCCCCGCGCCGACTGCTCCCGAGGTCACGATCGCGCATTGGAACTCGCTCGATTTCTGCAATTCGGTTATCTGTTCGCATATTTTCGCCAGTTGCGAGAGATGAATGACTCCAGTATCCGCTTTGATTAAAGAGGACGTGCCGACTTTAATCACGATTCTTCTTTTGTTTTTCTTCTCAGTATTATTATTAGTATCCATCATATAACTTCCCTCTTCTTCTCTCTTTCTCTGTCTCTCGGTAAGTAAGTTCGTTCTTTTTGCGGCACGCAATAACAACAACGAGAGAGAACAACTAACTCTTCGTTCGTGTTGTTTGTTGTTAAGAATACAATGCGGGTTTATCGGAAAAAAGCGAGTAACTGTAATAAGCAATTTTGGGAAAAAAAATGTGTTTAGGGCTTGCATTGTGCATTTCAATACACACAACTAAACCCTACAGGAGATTCGCACAAAAGCGAACTGGCGCAGCGGAAGCGCGTTGGGCCCATAACCCAAAGGTCGGATGATCGGCAAGTTTTACAGTCAATTCCCCATGTCCAAGAGCTAAAAACATCCTCCACAGAAACATCCGTTCGCTATTTATCCTTTTTTTGCATTATATGTACGTACGCGGTACGTGCGCGGCGATTGGCATCGTTTAGAGGTGTATTTTGGTTGTTCGTATGAATATTGTTTGGGTGTGTCTCTCACACAACAACTTCTTCTTGTTTTTTGTGTAGTATTTCTCTCTCGTTTTCTCTCTCTCTCTTTGTGTATCCGAGCACGTGTTTACGACGTGCGTAACGCTCAATCTTCGTATCGCCAACCAGGTGGGAGAGGACAGTTGTTGTCGAGGAGGTATTGTAAACACTCGGGTTGGTTTTTCTCGTGCGCGCAGTATACCGCCCAAGGGTCCCAAGGCGCTTTGGCGGTTTCGTGCAAGTACTTCAAACAGTCCAAGTGGCCGTTCTTGGCCGCTTCCCAACACGAATCTTCGCCATATCGATCATACTTACGCTCAACAAGATATTCGAGTATGTTAATATGACCACTTTCAGCCGCCCAAGCGGCAGTTTCTGAATCCCAAGGCACTTTGACTTCTTCACGTAAGTATTTGAGGCACTCGAGTTGACCGCCATCGGCAGCAAATGCACACGTAAGCACATCGATAGGACACTCATTTGCAAGGCAATACTTTACCATTTCCAGATTACCATGATTTGCGGCCATATGAATCGTCCATTCATCCCACTCACACTTTTTCTCCTCTCGCGCCCACTTGAGCAAGTCGAGTTTATTCGTTCTAGCAACATCCGTGCAGAAATGTCTTTCGTCTTCACTCCACCAACTCGGCCACAACGATTTATTCTCCCACGCTACTTCCAAAGTCGATATCGACGACATCTCGGTCACATCAAACCCATTTTTCAAATCACCCGCGCGAGATGATCTCTTAATCAACGCTCTCGTCTCTTTATTCACTCCGTACAAGAATTTCACATCCGTCGCATTCAATCTCGGAATGATATGAGTGAAACAAATATCATCGCACTTCACGATCAAATCCCACAAAGAAGACGGAGAAGAACAATTGCTCTTCCCCTCCATCGCAAAAGTATAACCTCTCCTCCCCAACAAGGTTTATTCTTCTCTCTCTTCTCTCTCTTTTTCTGTGCGTGTCTTAGTGGTGTATACAAACACACATCAGACATGCGAAATTAGAAAACGTTTTCCCCTCAATACGAATGAAACAATTATTTCGGCTTTTTTTTCTGTTCGAGCCTCGTTTACTCGTACACACGCAGCCGACGTGCTTTTTCTTTCCTTTTTTGCGTAACGTATGTGTGGGTGTGGGTGTGTCTGTGTCTATCTATTTCATCATCTATAAGTACTATTCTTCTTCTTTTTTACCGTCGCCGTTGTCGCTCTCATCAAGTCTTCGAACGCGACGCGTTTGGTCGCCGCGGAGTTCCCAGTGGTTTCTTTTTTCGGTGGAACGTAAAAGTTATTCTTCTTCTTCTTCTTCTTCTTCTTTTCAACATTCTCTCCTTCGCGTTCACCATCATCAGTATCATCATCATCAGTATCATCATCATCATTTACGGTACAACTCGCTTTTACGACGCACTGAACGAGACGCGTTTCACTTTGGCAATCCATCAACGCCAAAGAGTTCGTAATCAACGCTTCGTGCTTTTGTTTCCTCAATCGCACATCTTTCCACTCCTCGTTGTGGCCGTTTCTTTTAAACTCCACGAGTTTTCCAACTTCCTCCTTTTCTAAACTAAACTCTTCTTCCTCTTCTTCTTCTTTTTCTTCTCGTTCTTTTTTTTCGTCCATCAACAGTGATTCCTTCCCAAGTTGTCTCAACAATACGCGTTCTTCCACGGTTCCTAAACTCGCCAATCGATACAAAAACACCGGTTTCTGTTGTCCGTCTCGCCATACTCTCGCCATAGCTTGTCTATCGTCTGCGGGGTTCCAACTCGCATCCATCAGTATCAAACAATTTGCACCAATCAAGTTCAAACCAGCGCCGCCGGCGCGGACGGAAAGTAACATGACATCTACGTTGCCGGTGTTGAAATTTCGAACCATCTCGGAACGCTTGTCCTTGTCAACGGAACCGTCCAATCTAGTCGTCGTTAATCCTTCGCGCTTGCACAGCTTATCGGCGTCGTCTAACTGATCGGAATACCCAGAAACAATCACTACGCGCTGGTAATTGCCATTATTTACACTTCTATTTTTCTCGTTTATACCTTTCAAAGATTGCAAAAGCAAACAAAGAGCGCTTAATTTGCCGCTACATTCTTCTTCTCCTTCGTCATCTTCTTCTTCTTTCTTCTCTGCTGCATCGCGAATGGTATTCGAAAACGTCTTATCGAGCACGGTTGATCGACCGATGGCATCTAAACAGTGCTTTGCAGAATTCGCGCACTGCCTCAAAATGCCAATCGCACTCAAGGCGTTGTTGTTCTTGTTCGTATTCTTTTTAAAATAGTTTGAGCCAGCTTCGTAACATCTTTTCTGCTTCCCGGACATGT